>Ga0307373_10013793_pt1 | contig 11240 bp, 9 predicted proteins | sample OX2MG_FD_202534 | JGI IMG/M metagenome (GOLD analysis project Ga0307373, IMG submission 202534) | Soil microbial communities from Risofladan, Vaasa, Finland - OX-2 | ecosystem: Environmental > Terrestrial > Soil > Coastal area > Acid sulfate soil | place: Finland: Risofladan, Vaasa | collected... | reverse complement strand
CCCTGCGTCTCCACCAGGACGACCGGTGCCGGCTCGGCCTTCCCGGTCTGCAGGAGGGTCAGCAATTCGTAGCATTCGTCCTGGGTCCCGAACCCGCCCGGCAGGACCGCATAGGCGTGCGACTCCTTTATCAGCATCAGCTTGCGGGTGAAGAAGTACCGCATCTCCACCAGCTTCGGGTCCTGGGCGATGAACGGGTTGGCCCCCTGCTCGTGGGGCAGCCGGATGTTGACGCCGAAGGACTGCTCCCTTCCGGCACCTTCGGTCCCGGCCGCCATGATCCCCGGCCCCGCCCCGGTGACCACCATCCATCCCGCCTGGGCCAGCCTGGCGGCCAGGTCCCGGGCCATCACGTACACCGGGTCCTCGGGGAGGGTCCTGGCCGAGCCGAACATCGTGATCTTGCGGACGGAGCGGTAGGGGCGGAAGACCCGGAACGCCTCGGTCATCTCCGCCAGGGCGGCGTCGACGATCTTGAGGTCGCCCACCCCGGTCCCCTCGCGGGCCAGGTCCCACAAGGTGGCCAGCATCGAACGCATCAGGTCCGACTGACCCCGGCCGAGCGAGCGGCCGGCCGTCAGGACGCCGAACGCCGTCTCCACCAGCTCCGGAGGCGGCCGCTCGGCTCCCGGGACGACCTCGGCCACGGTGGGAGCGGGGTCGGGGCGGACGGCGGGGACCGAGCCGTCCGTGTTGCCGCCCCCGCGGGCCCGTGACGAGCCGCTCACACCGACAAGGCGGCGGCGGGCCGGTCGTAGAGCGTCGTCCGCTGGACCAGGGGCCGCCCGAGCGGGGCGACCAGGGCCTCGAGGTCCTCCACCCCCATGCGCTGGCCGTGGCTGGCCCCGGCGGCCCGGGAGATGTTCTCGTCCATGAGCGTCCCGCCCAGGTCGTTCACCCCGGCCTGCAGGAGCTGGCGCGAGCCCTCCACCCCGGTCTTGACCCAGCTGGCCTGAACGTTGTCGATGGCGCCCCGGTAGGCGATCCGCCCGACGGCGTGCATCAGCAGCGCCTCGCGGAAGGTCGGTCCGCGCCGCGAACGCTTCTGCAGGTAGATCGGCGAGGCCATGTGCACGAAGGGCAGCGGGACGAACTCGGTGAAGCCGCCCGTCTCCCGCTGCAACGCCCTGGTCCGGACGATGTGCCGGGCCCAGCTGACCGGCTGCTCGATCGAGCCGAACATGATGGTCACGTTGGAGCGCAGGCCCACCGAGTGGGCGGTGCGGTGCGCCTCGAGCCATTCCTCGGTATTGATCTTGTCGGGGCAGAGAACGGCCCGGACCTCGTCGTCAAGGATCTCTGCCGCCGTGCCCGGCAACGTCTTGAGCCCGGCCGCCTTCAGCTCCCGGAGGTAGTCGGCGAGCGGGACCTGCGAGCGCTTCGCCCCCTCGGTGACCTCCAGCGCGGTGAACCCGTGAATGTGGATCCGCTCGGACCCGGCCCGGACGGCCCTGAGCACGTCGAGGTAATAGTCGCCGTCGAATTTCGGGTGGATGCCTCCCTGCAGGCACACCTCGGTGGCCCCCGTCTCCTCCGCCTCGACCACCCGGCGGGTCACCTCGTCGAGGTCGAGCAGGTAGGGGGCGCCCCGTAGGTTGAGCGAGAGCGGACCCTTGGAGAACGCGCAGAACCTGCATTTGAAGGTGCACACGTTGGTGTAGTTGATGTTCCTGTTCATGACGAAGGTGACGTCGTCGCCGTTCTGGTCGGCCCGGAGCCGATCGGCCACCCCGGCGACGGCCCGGACCTCGGGGCCGCGCGCCGCGAACAGGGCGACGATCTCCTCCTCGCCGACCTCCTGCCCGAGGGCCACCCCGGCGAGGACCTCGGCCACCCTTCCGCCGGGGGACGCGACCGTCCCCGACGGGAGCCGCCGGGAGGGGAGGGCTCCGGACGCGGGCTGGTCGACCGGGAGCAGGTCCGGCGGGGGCGTGTCGCCGCCCGAGCACCAGGGCGCGTCGCGGCCGAGACCCTCCGCGTCGCTCGCATCGAGCACCGGGAACCGGACCGCCGGATCGAGCCAGCGTTCGGGCTCCAGCGCGAAGGAGGGGTACACGGTCAGACGGGGGGCCAGCACATGACCTGCGGCTTCGGTGGCCTGGCGGAGAGCCTCCAACGCCGGCCAGGCCCGCTCCGGGTTGACGTGGTCGGCCGTGACCGGCGACACGCCGCCCCAGTCGTCGATGCCCGCGCCGAGGAGCGGTGCCAGGTCGTCCGAGAGGTTCGGGGGTGCCTGCACGTGCACGTCGGGCGGAAGGAGCAGACGGGCGACGGCGATGGTCCACTCGAGCTCCTCGGGCGGGCAGGCCGGGTGCGCCGCCATCGTCGTGCCGGGCTTCGGCAGGAAGTTCTGGACGATCACCTCCTGCACGTGACCGGACCGTCGGTGGGCCTCGGCGATGGCCTGCAGCGTGTCGAGCCGCTCGGCCCGGCTCTCTCCGATGCCCACCAGGATGCCCGTGGTGAAGGGGATCGAGAGCTCGCCCGCCGCCTGCAGGGTGGCCAGGCGGCGATCGGCCGTCTTGTCGGGGGCACGACGGTGGGCCGCTACCTCAGCGAGCGTCTCGAGCATCATCCCCTGGCTGGCGGTGACGGCACGGAGCTCGGTCAGCTCCTCGGGGTACAGGGCTCCGGCATTGGCGTGGGGGAGGAGGCCGGTCTCCTCCATCACCGTGGCGCACACGTCGGCCAGGTACGAGACGGTCGACTCGTACCCGTGCTCGTCGAGCCACCGCCGGGCCGAGGGGTACCGGAGCTCCGGCCGCTCGCCCAAGGTGAACAACGCCTCGTGGCAGCCGGCCTCCCGACCCTGCCGGGCGATCGCGAGCACTTCGTCCTTGGAGAGGAACGGGCTCGCCAGACGGGCCGGTGCCTTGGCGAACGTGCAGTACCCACAACGGTCCCGGCACAACATGGTGAGCGGGATGAAGACCTTCGGGGAGAAGGTCACCCGGTTCCCGTGCGCTTCGTCCCGGACGCGTCGGGCTTCGCCCGTCAGCTCGGGCAACGGCATGTCGATCAACGCGTCGGGGATCGAGTTGGTCATCGGAGCACTGCCTCCTGGTCGTTCCCTGGTCGATCGTCACGTCGGGGCCCGCCGGGATCCGCGTCGCCGAAGGCGGCGATGTCGATCAGCCATCGCACCTCGCCCGCCGCGACCCGGGCGGCCGGGATCTCCTCGCCCGATCGGAGCGCAGCCACGGCATCCCGCTTGGCCTCACCCTCAACGGTGAACACCGCCAGGCGCGCCTGGTTGATGGCCGGGAGGGTCAGGGAGAGGCGGGCATGAGGGTTCTGGCCGTTCGGGTCGGTCGTGGCCACCACCAGTTCGCCGGGCCCGGCCGCCAGGGCCGCCGAACCCGGGAACAGCGACGCAGTGTGCCCGTCGGACCCCAAGCCCAGATGGATCAGATCGATGCCGTCGCCCTGCAGGAGCTCCGCGATGGTCCGCTGGTAGGCGGCAGCGCACTCGCGGGCCGGACCTCCGGTGGGCATCGGCCGGAAGGCGGCGACCGTTCCGATCCGGTCGAGCAGGGACTCCCGGACGAGGAGCTGGTTCGCTTCGGGGTGGTCGGCCGGCACGAGCCGTTCGTCGCCCAGGTACACCGACACCACGGACCAGTCGATCGCCGGCGGTTCCGAGCCGGTCTCGGCGAGCTTCCCGTAGCACCTGCGGGCCGTGGGCCCGCCCGAGAGCACGAGGGTGAAGCGCTCGCCCGTCCGGGAGGCGAAAGCGCCCCGGACGGTGGCGGCGAACGCCGCGGCGACATCGTCGACCGGCGAGTCCAGACCACGTCGGAGGTTCACAGCTCGGGGATCCTCCACGAGTCCCCCGACCGCTCGAGCAGGAGGTCGGCGATGTGGGGTCCCCAGGTTCCGGCCTTGTAGAAATGCAGGCTGCCCCCGGGCTCCGACCACGCCTGCTGGTAGGGGTCCACGATCCTCCAGGCCTGCTCCACCTCGTCGGACCTGATGAACAGGGTGGGGTCGCCGTTCATCGCATCGTGCAACAGTCGCGGGTACCCGTCCATGCCCGAATCCGTGAACGCCGAGTTGTAACGGAAGTCCATGGCCACCGACTGCACCCTGAACGCCTCGCCCGGCACCTTTGCTCCGAAATGCAGGCTGATCCCTTCGTTCGGCTGGATCCTCAGGGCGAGCGTGTTCGGCCGGAGCCGTCGGCTCATGAGCCCCTCGAACGCCAGGAACGGCACGTTGTGGAACTGCAGGGCCACCTCGGTCACCCGTGCCGGCAGGCGCTTGCCGGTCCGGACGTATATGGGCACACCCGCCCAGCGCCAGTTCTCGACGCCGAGGCGGAGGGCGACGTAGGTCTCGGTCTCGCTGTCGGGCGGCACGCCGTCCTCGTCGCGGTACCCGGGGACCTCCACCTGGTCGACCACGCCCGCGAGGTACTGCCCCCGGACCGACTTGTCGACCGCCTCGTCGGGGCTCGGGATGGCGACCGCTTTGAGCAATTTGACCTTCTCGTCCCGGATCTGCTGGGCGTCCATGCTGGTCGGGGGCTCCATCAGGGTGAGGGCCAAGACCTGCATGACGTGGTTCTGGACGATGTCGCGCAGCGCTCCGGCCGTCTCGTAAAACCCTCCCCGGTGCTCGACGCCGATGCTCTCGGCCACGGTGATCTGCACCTGCTCGACGTAACGGCGGTTCCAGATGGGCTCGAAGATGGCGTTGGCGAAACGCAGGGCGAGGACGTTCTGCACCGTCTCCTTGCCCATGTAGTGGTCGATCCGGAAGATCTGGTCCTCATCGAAGGCCGCGTGCACCGACCGGTCGAGGTCGAGAGCGCTCCCGAGGTCCCGCCCGTAGGGCTTCTCCACCACCAGCCGGGCGAACGACCCGCCTTCACCCGGGCGATTGCAGTCCTCCTTGGCCAGCGCCTCGGCGATGGTCGCGAACATGCTCGGGATGGTCGCCAGGTAGTACACGCGGTTCCCGCCGGCGCCGTGGTCTCGATCGGCTTCGTCGAGGAGCTCCTTCAGCCGGTCGAAGGTCTCGGTCGCCGCGTACTCACCCGGGATGTAGCGGAACCGCTTCACCAGACTCCGCCAGGTCTCACCGGCGTTCGGCACATCGCTCAGGGCAGCGTTCTGAAAATCCTCGTCGCTCCAGGGCGTGCGGGCGACACCGATCACGTTGAACCGGTCGCTGAGGCGTCCCCGGTCGGCCAGGTTGGCGAGAGCGGGAAGGATCTTGCGCGAGGTGAGATCGCCGGACGCCCCGAAGATCACCAGGGCGAGCGGTGGCGTCTGGCGCGGAGGAACGGCCGCGTCGAGCACGTCGGTGGCGTCGAGCTCCGCCGCGTCGAGCACGTCGGTCGCGCGGAGGTCGCCGGTCGTGCCCATCGCACCGGTGCCGCCCTGGGGCCGGTCCTCGGAGCGGGTCACGAACCCTCACCGCGCGGGGTGGACGTCTCCAACCCCGCTTGGCCCGATTGGAGAGTCACCGGATGGCCACCGAACTGGTTGCGGAGCGCGGCGAGCAGCTTGTCGGCGAACGAGTCGGTCTGTCGAGAGGCGAAGCGGGCGTACAGCGCCGCCGAGATCGCCGGTGCCGGCACCGCTCGGGCGATCGCCTCCTCCACCGTCCAGCGGCCCTCGCCCGAGTCCGTCACGACCCCCCTGATCTGGTCGAAGCCCGAGTCAGGCGCCAGTGCGCGCTCGGTCAGGTCGAGCAGCCAGCTGCGGACCACCGACCCGTAGCGCCAGATGGAGGCGATCTCGTGCAGGTCGAGGTCGAACTCGTCGGCCGCGCCCATGATCGCGAACCCCTCGGCGTAGGCCTGCATCAATCCGTACTCGATGCCGTTGTGCACCATCTTCACGAAATGCCCTGCCCCCACGGGTCCGACGTGGGCGTACCCGCCCTCGGGGGCCAGGGTGAGCAGTGCCGGCTCCACGACCGACACGGCCTTCTTCGTGCCCCCGACCATCAGGCAGTAGCCCTCCGTGAGCCCCCAGACCCCGCCCGAGGTTCCCGCATCGACAAAGCCCACACCCTTCGCCTCGAGCCTGGCCGCGGTCGGCGCAGCCTCCCGGTAGTTCGAATTACCCCCGTCGACGATCACGTCGCCGGCTTCGAACAGCTCGCCCAGCGTGGCGATGGTGTCGTCGGTGGGCTTGCCGGCCGGGACCATCACCCACGCGGCCCGCGGTGGCTCGAGCTTGGAGGCGAGCTCGCTCAGGGTCCCCGCCGGCTCCGCTCCCTTGGCCGCCGCCGCGTCCCGTGCCGCGTCCGACAGGTCGAAGGCGACCACCTCGTGCCCACCGAGCAGCAGCCGCTCGGTCATGTTGGCCCCCATCTTGCCCAGGCCGACCATCCCGATCCTCATCGTCGCGCTCCCTCTTTCGTCGTGGGTCGTGGGTTGCCGGACGGAGGTCGTCCACCGAGGAAGTTCCCGGCTCGTCGCCCGACCTCGGCTCGGCCGGACGAGCAGCTCACCCTGGCGCGCCCTTCGGCGCCGTGTCCGATGGTGCGCCCTTCGGCGCCGTGTCCGATGGCGCGCCCTTCGGCGCCGTGTCCGATGGCGCGCCCTTCGGCGCCGTGTCCGATGGTGCGCCCTTCGGCGCCGTGTCCGATGGCGCGCCCTTCGGCGCCGTGAACGAGCTCGCCTTGTCGGTGAGCACCTGAAGAAGCTGGTCGAAGGACTTGGCGAAGGAGGCCACGCCCTCCGCCTCGAGCGTTTCGGCGACGTCGGGGAAGTCGACCCCGACCGCCGCGAGACGGTCGAGCACGGCCCGGGCTCCGGCCGGATCCGCATCGACGGTCCGTTCCACCGTGCCGTGGTCGGCAAAGGCGTCGAGCGTGGCATCGGGCATCGTGTTGACCGTGTCGGGCCCGATCAGCCCGTCCACGTAAAGCAGGTCGGGGTACGCGGGGTTCTTGGTGGAGGTGGAGGCCCAGAGCGGGCGCTGCACGCGGGCGCCCCGGGCGGCCAGCGCGGCCCAGCGGGGACCCGAGAAGCCATGCACGAAATGCTGGTAGGCCTCTTGTGCCTGAGCCACGGCCGCCCTGCCCCGCAGGCCGAGGATCGCCGCATCGCCGCCCGGGCCTCCCGCGAGCGCCTCGAGTCGCCGGTCGACCTCGGTGTCGACACGGCTGACGAAGAACGACGCCACGCTGGCCACCGAGGAGAGATCGGCGGCACCGGTCGCGGCGAAGGCCTCCAAGCCGGACAGGTAGGCCTCTATCACTTCGTCGTAGCGTTCCAACCCGAAGATCAACGTCACGTTGATGCTCCGGCCTTCGGAGATCAGCTGCTCGATGGCAGGGATGCCCTCGGCCGTGGCCGGTACCTTCACGAACAGGTTCGGCGCGCCGATTCGCTGGTGGAGCATGCGGGCCTCCGAGACGGTCGCCGCCGTATCGTGCGCCGAATCGGGGGACACCTCCAACGACACGAAACCGTCCGCCCCACCCGCCTGCTCGTAAACCGGTCGGAGCAGACCGAGGGCGTCCGTGATGTCGGTGATCGCCATCTCCCAGTAGGCCTCCACGACGGTGTGGTCGGCGGACAGTTGCCGGAACTGCCCGTCGTACTCGTCCCGGCTCTCGATCGCCTTGGCGAAGATGGTGGGATTGGAGGTGATCCCGCGCACGCCGTCGGCCAGCATCCCGGCCAACCGGCCATCGTGGATCCAATCGCGCCGGAGGTTGTCGAGCCAGGGGCTCTGACCTGCTCTGTCGTGCAGCTCGTGCAAGCGGGTCATGGGCGGTTCCTCTCCGTCGAATGGGTCACCGTGCTCGGGTCGACCCCACGAGGAGGGCCGCCTGCTCCGCCACGTGGTCGGGCGAGAAGCCGAAATTGTCGAGTGCGACCTGCCCGGGCGCAGAAGCCCCGAAGGTGTCGATCGCCACGTGGGCATCCGTGTAGCGGTCCCACCCGAACGAGGAGGCCGCCTCCACCGACAGTCGTGGGACCCCGGGGGGCAGTACGGAGTCCCGGTAGGCGCGGTCCTGCTCCTCGAACCACTCCCAACAGGGGAGCGAGACCACCCGCGCCGTCACCTGGCGCTCGGCCAGCAGAGCCGCTGCAGCGACGCAGACATGGACCTCGCTCCCGGTCCCCACAAGCACGACGTCGGGCGGGCCGCCTTCCTCGTCCACCAGCACGTAACCCCCCCGGGGGACACCCTCCGCCCCGCGCTCGGCGGCCGCCTCGAGCACCGGGAGGTCCTGGCGGCTGAGGACCAACGCCACCGGGACGTCCCCGTCCACCGCCGCCCGCCACGCCTGGGCCGTCTCGTTGGCGTCGCCCGGCCGTACGACGAGCAGCCCGGGCATGGCCCGCAGCGAGGCCAGGTGCTCGATCGGTTGGTGGGTCGGGCCGTCCTGGCCGAGGCCGACCGAGTCGTGGGTCCACGAGTAGATGACGTGGGCCCGGGAGAGGGCGGCCAACCGCACGGCGCCCCGCATGTAGTCGCTGAAGACGAAGAACGTGCCCCCCACGGGCAGCACCCCGCCGTGGTGGGCCATGCCGGTCATCACCGCTCCCATGCCGTGCTCGCGGATCCCGTAGTAGAGCTGTCGCCCGCCCGGGTGCCCGATCGACTGGGGCTCGCTGTCGGTCATCTGCATGCCGGTGTTTCCGGTCAGATCCGCTGCTCCGGCGATGAGCCCGGGGATCAGATCGGCCGTCGCGCCCACGCAGGCGTTGATCGCCTTCCGGGTGGCCAGCTTCTCGCCGGACCGGAAGGTGGGCAGCTTGGCCTCCCATCCCGCCAGCCCGCGACCCGCCATCGCCGCGTCCCAGGCCGCCCGGTCCCCCCGGTAGGCGGCCAGGCGGCGCTGCCAGTCGGCCCGCTGCGCCTCCCCCCTCGGGACGCAGCGCCGGTAGTGGTCGAGCACCTCGTCCGGGACCCAGAACGCCTCGTCCGGAGGCAGTCCCATGATCACCTTGGTCGCCCGGATCTCGTCGGCGGGGAAGACGTCGCCGTGGGCCTTGTTGGAGTCGGTCAGGTGTGGCGCCGGCCAGCCGATGTGGCTCCGGAGAACGATCAGCGAGGGCTTGTCCTCCACCGCCATGGCCCGCCGGAGCGCCGCTTCGAGCGCACCGGTGTCGTTGGCGACCTCGCCGATCGGGTCGACGTGCCAGCCGTAGGCGCGGAACCGTCCGGGGACGTCGTCGTCGTAGGCCAGCTCGGTCGGACCGTCGATGCTGATGTGGTTGTCGTCGTACACGCAGATCAGGCGCCCGAGTCCGAGATGCCCGGCCAGTGAGGCGGCCTCGTGGGAGATCCCCTCCTCGAAGCAACCGTCTCCGGCCACCACGAAGGTGTGGTGGTCGCACAGCTCGGGCCCGAAGCGTGCCCGCAGGAAACGCTCGGCCACGCCCATCCCGACGGCGTTGGCGATGCCCTGGCCGAGGGGGCCCGTGGTGACCTCCACGCCCGCGGTGTGGCGGTGCTCGGGGTGGCCGGGGGTACGGCTTCCCCACTGGCGGAACGAACGGAGATCGTCGAGAGTGAGCCCGTACCCGGTGAGGTAGAGCATCGAGTACAAGAGGACCGAGGCGTGCCCGTTGGACAGGACGAAACGGTCCCGGTCCGGCCACGTGGGATCGGTCGGGTCGTGGCGCATGACCCTCGTGAAGAGGACATGGGCGAGCGGGGCCAACGCCATGGCAGTGCCACTGTGCCCGGAATCGGCCGCCGCGGGGGCGTCCATCGCCAACCCACGGATCACGTTGATCCCCAGCTGCTCGACGAGGGCGTCGTCCGCGGGCGGAATGGCCAGGCCGGGCATGAACTCACCCTACCCATCGCGATGCCGGGGGAACAGGCCGCGCCCCACGCCAGTCGAACGCGCACCGGCATCGAACACCGCCGGCCCCCCTGGGCGGTGCGCCGCCGTCTGGTGCTTGCGGTCCGGCACCGGGTCAAGGGAGGATGTCCCAGCCCTGGTGCCGGTGCGGAAGCGCTCGGCCGGTCTTCCCGCAGGGGGGAAAGGGGCGGAGGAGCAGAGGTCGAGTGGCACGGCTCAGGAAGAGCGAGAAGAACAAGGGCCCGCGGAGAGGCGTCCGGGAGAGCGGCGCGGACGCCGTCCAGATGGTGATCGCCTACTTCAAGCAGGAGACCCTCGAGCCACTGTCGGGACTGGGGAGGTTCCTCCTGTACGGCATCGCCGGGTCCCTGGCGATCGCCATCGGGACGGTGATCCTGCTGGTCGCCGTGCTCCGGCTGCTCCAGACCGAGACGGGGGCGTTTCACGGGAACCTCTCTTGGGTCCCCTATGTGATCGTTCTCGTCCTGGCCGCCGTGATCATCGCGCTGTCGTTGTGGCGGGTGACCGCCGGTGCGGCGCGGCGCCGGCTCCCGACGTCCGAAGGAGAGGTCCACTGATGGCGGTACGCACCAAGGGGGCCCGCGTCACCCGTGAGGATCTGCACGCCGCCTTCTCCGACCTGCTCGGGGAGGGCGAGGCCACAGCCAGGGCTGCTGCTCCCCAGGCGATCGTGGTGGCCGGGGCGGTGGCACTCGCCCTCTTCACTCTCGCCTACGTGGCCGGGCGGCGGCGGGGCCGGAGGCGGACCGCCGTGCTCGAAGTCCGCCGGATCTGAGGGCCCTGGTGGACCGCATCCTGCGCCGGCTGACCCGATCCGGCCTGCAGCATGGCCTCGGCCGGGAGCACTGGGGATGGCTGCTGCTGGCGCTCGCCGCGCTGGTGCTGCGCCGGGCCCGGCGCACCGGCGACCCGGTGGCGTTGTCGCTCCCGATCAGGTCCGGCGACCGCTTCACGGTCACGCTGTCGGATCCCACCGCGACGCGTCCGGCGACGGACGCCTAGGCGACCGGGGGTGGAGCCGGGACCACCCGCGGGCCGGGAGGTGCTCGCCGCGGGGGAGCGGGTGCTGCTGATCGACGCCAAGGAACGGCGGTACCTGCTGACCCTTTCGATCGGGTCCTCCTTCCACACGCATGCCGGCATCGTCGCCCACGCCGAGATGATCGGACAGCCCGAAGGCACGACGGTGAAGGGCTCCACGGGACGGTCGTTCCTCGTGCTGCGGCCCACCCTCGCCGACGTCGTGCTCAAGATGCCACGAGGCGCCCAGGTCATCTACCCGAAGGATCTGGGGGCGATCCTCATCGCCGCCGACATCGGCCCCGGCCAGCGCGTGCTCGAGTCGGGGGTCGGCTCGGGGGCGTTGTCGATGGCCGTGCTCCGGGCCGGGGCGTCGGTGGTGGGATACGAGATCCGCGAGGACTTCGCCGCCC
>Ga0307373_10013791_pt1 | contig 11245 bp, 11 predicted proteins | sample OX2MG_FD_202534 | JGI IMG/M metagenome (GOLD analysis project Ga0307373, IMG submission 202534) | Soil microbial communities from Risofladan, Vaasa, Finland - OX-2 | ecosystem: Environmental > Terrestrial > Soil > Coastal area > Acid sulfate soil | place: Finland: Risofladan, Vaasa | collected... | reverse complement strand
TCAAGCAAAAACCTATACAGATCTTCGCCGCTGGTGTTGGCAAGAATGTCATCGACCGAGGCGAACGGGAGCTCTTCGGCGAGCGTTTCCTGCATGCCGGTATAGCGGATGCGGCCGATTTGAGATCGTCCCACGATTGTGAGCAGATCAATGTCATCGAAGCGCCCCATCGCTTTGGCAAAGTCCATGCGGAGCCGTTCGCGCAGCGCCCCTTCGGGAAGATTCATCTCGAAGATCGGAGCGAGGCCAAAGCTCTGATCCCACGACTCCAGACGCACCGGCATGGTCTTTGATACCGTTCTCTCGCCGGCCACGCCCGGAGTGTAGACAAAGGTGCTGCCCTTGCCCCGGCCCTCGGTCAAACGGGGATCTTGCCACCGGTCCAAGGCCCCCGCTTCAGCCGCGTCGGTCCAGATCTTGATCACGTTGCTCCTCGTCTCGCAGCTCGTCCAGTGTGGGCCAACGATCACTGGCGTTCTGCAGCACCAGTTCCATCCCCAATGCCGCCAGGATGCGCGTCAGTTTGTTGAACCCCAACTCCCGCAAGCGCCCGTTCTCCAAAGCATTAAGGGTGGCTGGGCTTACTTGGGCTTGGCGCGCCAACGCCATACGGCTCAAGCGGCGCTGCTTGCGTCGATCGGCAATAGTACGGCCCAGCATGGGGAGATCAGGCATTGCTAATATACTACCTAAACAGCCTTAATAATGCAAATATCGCTAGTATTTTAGTCAACAGGCAATATATTACAGTACTGGGATGGTGGCCACCCCGGCAGGGTGACCATCATTTGCCACTCAAAACGGTGACGTATTAATCGCGACTAATCGCGGTAGATCCGCTCGACGCGGGCGGAGAGGCCGCAGAGGATCTCGTAGGGGATGGTTCCCGCCAGCCGCGCCAACTCGAGGGCGGTGACCCGCGCCGGCCCGGAGCCGCCCAGCAGCGTCACTTCATCGCCCAGGCGGACGCCAGGAACCTCCGTCACGTCTGTCACATCGATGGTGGTGAGGTCCATGCTGATGGCGCCCACCACCGGCGCCGGGACCCCGCCGATGAGCACATGGGCGCCCGGGGAGAATTGGCGCCGGTAGCCGTCGGCGTAGCCGGCGGCGATGGTCGCGACCCGCATGGGCCGGGGAGCACGGTACAGCGGACCATAGCCGACACCGTGGCCGGCGGGCAGGTCCTTGAGTGCGATCACGTGCGTCTTCCAGCTCAGCGCCGGGGTCAAATGCGCCGCGTGCTCCGGTTGCGCGCTGTAGCCGTAGAGCGCCAGCCCCACCCGCGCCATGCCGCCGCCCCACCCGGGGTACCGCAACGCACCTTCGCCATTCAGGAGATGATGGCCGGCGCCGTTGCGGCTGGCCAACCCGGGCAGCCAGCGCGACCAGCGTTCAAGCGCCGCCAGAAACTCCCGGTGCTGCGCCTCATTACCCTCGCCGGAGGTGACTTCGGCGGCGGCGAGGTGAGAGAACACCGCCTCCACCCGAATCTGCGGCGCCCGCTCCAGCGCCTCGCGCAGCGCCGTCTCCTGCGCCGAGGTGACACCGAGGCGCCCCATCCCGGTGTCCACTTTCAAATGCACGGCCAAGGTCCCGGCCGGGGTCCCGGCAGGGTGGCATTTGGCCATCCCGGCGGCCAGCCAGGCGATCTGTTCGGCATCCCAGACGGCGGGGGTGAGACGGTGTTCGAGCAGTGCCGCTACATCCACAGGCGCAAAGCCGGCCAGCACCAGCACCGGCACCCGGGAGGTGCCGTTCACGCGCAGCCGCGCGCCCTCCTCCGGCGAGGTCACCGCCAGCCACTCCGCGCCGCCGTGCGCGAACACCTCCGCGCACGCCGCGGCGCCGTGGCCGTAGGCGTCGGCCTTCACCACCGCGCACAGCGCCGTGGACGGCGCCAGCCGCCGGCGGACATATTCCTGGTTACGGCGCAGCGCGCCGCGGGAGATCTCAACCCAGTTCCGAGGAGGCATGAACCATCGACTTAAGCACGCGTGCTTCCAATGTACACCGCTTGCTGCTTTGCCAACGAACCCAGCTTAAGGTATGGTGGTGCTTCGCCCTATTTCCCTTATGTACGAAGATTTTTCCGCCACCGATCCGCTCACCAACGCCGCCTCGCACTGCGAGTACCAGTGCCTGATCGTGGCCATCGCCACCCGCCACAGCGACACCGTGGATATTAAATTCCTGGTGAACGGCGAGGGCGTGTGGCTGGGGCTGCCGCATCCGGCCTGGGTCGAGTTCAAGCGCCTCACCGGGGTCGCGCTCAGCGACCGCATGGCAGTGGATCTGGCCGGACTGTACCTGAAGCGGGCCATTGAAAGCGGCCTGGGCGCCGAACGCAACCACTGGAACGACATCACCGTGGCCGAGGTGCTGGGTTTGGCCGCCGAACTGAACTGGATCCCCAAGACGGCGCTCTCCGCCAAAGCTTCTTAAGCTTTATACCTCTTATCCTCGCCGCGCGCGGCCGGCGCCATGTTCCACAAAATTCTCATCGCCAACCGGGGTGAGATTGCGGTTAGGATCGTCCGTGCCTGCCGGGATCTGGGTATCGGCAGCGTGGCCGTGTTCTCCGACGCGGATCGCACGGCGCTGCACGTGCTCCTGGCGGACGAGGCGTACCGGCTGGGTCCCGCGCCCGCGGCGGAGAGCTACCTCGATATCGGGCGCGTGATCGACGCGGCGCGGCGCAGTGGCGCCGACGCTATCCACCCCGGCTACGGATTTCTCTCGGAAGACCCGGAGTTCGCCGCCGCCTGCGTCGATGCCGGCTTGGTCTTCATCGGCCCCACCCCGGCCAGCATGGCGGCGCTGGGCAACAAGACCGCCGCCCGCGCCCTCGCCCGGCGCGAGGGCGTGCCCATTTTGGAAGGCACGGTCGAGGCGGTGGCCAATCTGGACGCCGCTCAGCGCGTGGCCGCCGAGGTCGGCTATCCCATCATGCTCAAAGCCGCCGCGGGCGGCGGCGGCAAAGGCATGCGCCTGGTGGCTTCCGCGGCCGAACTGCCCTCCGCCTGGGCGCTCGCCGGCGCCGAGGCCGCCAGCGCCTTCGGCGACGCCGCCATCTTCATCGAGCGCGCCATCGTCCAACCCCGCCACGTCGAAATCCAAATTCTCGGCGACCATCTCGGAAATGAGTCCGGACGCCTCATCTGGCTGGGCGAACGCGACTGCTCGGTGCAGCGCCGCCATCAGAAGATCATCGAGGAGTCGCCCGCCCCCCGCCTGAGCGCGGCCACCCGCGCCGCCATGGGCGCGGCGGCGCTCAAGCTCGCCCGCGCCGCCGCCTACACCAGCGCCGGCACGGTCGAATTCCTGGTGGACGCGGCGGAAAACTTTTACTTCCTCGAGGTCAATACCCGCCTGCAGGTCGAGCACCCCGTCACCGAAGCCGTCACCGGCATCGATCTAGTGGAACAACAGATCCGTATCGCCGCCGGCGAGCCGCTACGGATCGAGCAGGCCGCGGTCGAGCCCCGCGGCCACGCCCTCGAGTGCCGCATCTACGCCGAGGACCCGGAACAGAACTTCATGCCCAGCCCCGGACGCATCACCCGCCTGCGCACGCCGCAGGGGCCCGGCGTGCGCGTGGACTCGGGCATTTACGAGGGCTGGAACGTCCCCCTCGACTACGACCCTCTGCTGGCCAAGCTCATCGTCTGGGGCGCCGACCGGAAGCAGGCGGTGGCCCGCATGCAGCGGGCGCTGGGCGAATACGAGATCGCCGGCGTGCGCCACAACCTGGGATTTTTCCGCCGTGTGTTCGCCGACGCGGCGTTCCGGGCCGGTGAGATCGACACCGCATACGTGGCCCGCCTGCTGGCGCAGCCGGCGTCCGCCGGCGCCACCGATTGGGACACCTGGGCAAGCATCGCCGCCGCGGTGGCGGCTGAGTCCGCGGCGAGCGCGCCCAACCCAGCCCCCGCCGCCGCGCCCTCGGCCTGGCAGGCGGCCGCGCGCCGCGAGGGCCGCCGTTGAAGTTCGAAGTCGAAATCGGCGGCCGCACGCGCGCCCTTGACCTGGATCGCGGCGCCAGCGGCGGCTGGGCGATCTCGATCGATGGCTCGCCCGTCCCTGCCGATGTGACCGCCGTCGGCGATCATGGCCTCTCGCTCCTCATCGATGGCCGTTCCTGGACCTTCCACTGGGCTCTCGACGCCACCACCCCCGCCGGCTCCCGCCTCTGGGTCGCCGGCGGCGGGCACGAAGCCATCGCCACGGTGCGCGATCCCCGCCGCCTGAGCGCGCTCCGCCCAGTCGAGCCCAGCGGCACAGCACGCCTGCTCGCCCCCATGGCGGGCAAAGTGGTGCGCCTGCTCGCCGCCGTGGGCGACCCCATCGAAGCCGGACAAGGGGTGGTGGTGCTGGAGGCAATGAAGATGCAGAACGAAGTCCGCAGCCCCAAATCCGGCACCCTGCGCACTCTCGCCGTCACCGCCGGCTCAACCGTCGCCCCCGGCGCCCTGCTCGCCGAAATCGAGTAGCGGAAGCCCGATTCCAAGGGCGCTGTATTATAATTAAATACATCTGGAGGCAGCTTGGAGAGGCCACGAGCAGAGTCGGCCTCCCCTGCCGCCAATCGAAGCCCGCCCACAAGCGACCAGCGGGAGCGACCCAGCGAAAGGTGGCGAGCCACATGCGGGAAACCGTGACCATCAGCCTGCCCCAGGCCGTTCGGCGCGAACTAGACAAAGTGGCCCAACAGGAAGGGATCTCGCGCAGCGACATTCTCCGCCTGTCGCTGGAAGATTACCTCGTGGTGCGGCGCTTCCGGCGCCTCCGCCAACGCATGATGGCGGTCGCGCAAGCCCAAGGAATTCACACCGACGCCGACGTGTTTCACCGTGTTTCTTGAAGCTGGTCCTCGACACCAACGTGCTCGTGGCGGCGTTCGTGGCGCACGGCGCCTGCAACGATTTGTTGGAACACGCTATCCACCATCATGAGATCGTTTGGTCCCGCCCGCTGATCAGTGAACTGCGCGAGGTACTGCGGCGCAAACTCCAGCAGCGCGATACCGACGTGCGGCAAGCCTTAGCGCTGTTAACCGCGCGGTTCACGTTGGTAGCCCCGGTCGCACTGGCAACGCCAGTGTGCCGCGATCCGGACGACGACATCGTCTTGGCCACGGCTCTCACCGGGGGCTGTGCCGCGATCGTGACCGGCGACCAGGATCTGCTGATCCTCGACCCGTTCATGGGAATCCGGGTGCTGACGCCAGCCGCCTTCTGGCCCTGGGAAGCCGGCCCCGAGGCGCTCACTCCTCGTTAGCCTCGCGTTAACCCCGACTCTGCCAGCTAAGCGATGAGGCGGATGCTGATGTCCACCGACAAGCGCGCCCAGGCGGGGTCGGCGGTGAGCACGGGCAGGTCGAGCAACTGCGCCAGCGCCAGGCAGGCGCGCTCGCCGAAGCCCAGCCCGGCGGCGCGCGTGGCCGGGATCAGCGCCGCCGCCAGGCGCGCCATCACCGCATCAAACGCCACCACGCGCCACGGCATCGCCAGCAGCCGCTCTGCCGCCGCTGCCACCGGCACGCCGCGCCGCGCTTCGAGCGCCAGCACTTCTTCCAGACTCACGGCGCTGACGATGGCCTCGTCGAGGTGGGCACGCACCATCTCCGCTCCCGCTTCCCCACCCAGCAGGGCAAGGATTGCGGTCGCATCCAGCACTACGCGCGCCATGAGGTGCGCTCTCCGCCGCGGCGTGTCCGCACCAGCTCCTCGACCAAGCTGCCGGTGGGGCTGACTGCCGGGCTGCCTGCGGGGCTGCCAGTCGGCGCGGTTTCGTCAACCGCCGGGGCGGTGCTGGCCTCGATCGCGGTTAACTCCCGCAGTTCCCGCCGCAGGCGTTCCAAGGCGCCATCGGTGGTGTAAATGCGCAGCTCCCCCTCCACCATGCGCATCATGACCTCGTCGCCGGGCTTCACCCCCAGCGCCTTGCGCACGCTCAGCGGGATCACGACGCGGCCATTGGGGTTGATCTTTGTCTTGATGACCTCGCTCATGACACGATTGTAAATCATTGAACCAATGATGGGCGCGGGCCCCAGCGCGGCTACGCCGCCCGTCCCGCTCGTGCTCGCGACGGCTTGGGGACCCCGTAGCCCCAAGCCGTCTCTGCGCCTCATGGCGACGTCTAACCCCCAGTCCGCCTATCATCAGCGCATGCAAGCGTCCACCCGCCGGGTCGTCTGGGCCGGCATGATCGGCAACGTCCTGGAGTGGTACGACTTCGGCCTGTACGGCTTGCTGGCGCCGGTTCTCGCGTCGGCGTTCTACCCCGGCCACAACCATATGGCCGCGCTGCTGGGCGTCTACGGAGGCTTTGCCGCCGGCTTTGCCATGCGTCCCATCGGCGCCGTGGTGTTGGGACGGCTGGGCGACCAGGTGGGCCGCCGTTTCGTTTTGGTGCTTTCGGTGGCGTTGATGGGCGCCGCCACCGTCGCGGTCGGGGTGCTGCCGGGCTATGCCGCGCTGGGGTTGTGGGCGCCGATCGGGTTGGCGGCCACCCGCCTGTTCCAAGGTTTCTCCGTGGGCGGAGAGTATGTAGGTTCGGTGACCTATTTGGTCGAAGCCGCGCCGCCTGGACGCCGCGGTCTGGCCGGCAGCGTCGCCAACCTGGGCGCCACCGTGGGCATGCTGCTGGCGGCGGCCGCGGCGGCGTTAGCCTCGGGCTGGGCCAGCAGCGCCTTGGGGATCAACGCGCTACCGCACTGGGCGTGGCGCGTGCCCTTTCTGTTGGGCGGCGCGCTGGCGTTTGCCGGCTACTGGCTGCGCCGGCACCTGCCAGAATCGGGCGAGGCATTTGCGCCGCCTGACGGCACCGCTCCACTACTGCAGGCCCTGCGCGAATCGCCGCGAACTATGCTCTGGGCGCTGCTGCTGACCTCCGGCTACGGCATCGTGAACTATCTCGCCATGGTCTTCCTCCCCACCTTCGCCCACGAATTCGGCCACGTGCTGGTGTCCGACGCCTTGCGCATCAACACCGCCGGGCAGGCGCTGGCGTTCGCGGTGGTACCGCTTTCCGGCTGGCTCTCCGACGTGCGCTGGCGCCGCCGGACGATGGTGGCGGCGGCGTTCCTCGGCGTGGCCGCCGTGGCCTGGATCTCGTTCGCCTGGGCGGGCCGCGGCGGCTTGTCCGGCCTCTGGGCGGCGCAATTGCTGCAAGCGGGCCTGCTGGCGGTGGTGATGGGCGCCGCGCCGGCGTTTTTGGCCGAACAGTTTCCACCCGCGTACCGCGTCAGCGCCCACGCAGTCGTTTTCAATATCGGTATCGGCATCGCCGGCGGCACCGCGCCGCTGGTGGCGGTGGCGCTGATCGCGGCCACCGCGAACCCCATGGCGGCGGCCTACTACCTGATCTTTGGCGCGCTGCTCGCCGCCGCCGGGACGCTGGCGCTCCACGATCACAGCCGCGACGCGCTGGACCACCCGGCAGGCGCCATCACAGCACGCGGATGACGTCCGAGCGGGTGATGATGAAGGTCTTGTCGGTTTTGAAATCGCGCACCAGCACGGCCGGATTTTCGACCGTGATCATGGTGGCCAGCAGGTCCACCGGGGTCGAGATATCGACGAACGGGAACGCCGGCTGCATGATCGTCTCGAGCGGCAGCGACTTGATGCCCGGGTCCGCCAGCAGCGCCCGGTACAGGTGCGATTCATCGAGCGAGCCGACCAGGCGCTGATCGCGCGTGATCGAGATCTGCGAGAAGTCGTGCTGGCTCATCACCCGCAGCGCATGCTCGACGGGCTCGTTGGCCTCGACCGAGAACAACTCCCCGCTCAGCCCCGCGGCCACCAAGTCGCGGGCGGTCATGCCGCTCTTCTCCAGGAAGCCGCGCTCCCGCATCCAGTCGTCGTTGAACATCTTGCCCAGATAGCGGGAGCCGTGGTCATGGAAGATCACCACCACGAAATCATGGACGTTCAGGCGCCCCTCGAGCTGCAGCAAGCCCGCCATCGCCGCCCCCGCCGAGTTGCCGGCGAAGATGCCCTCCTCGCGCGCAATGCGCCGCGTCATGATCGCCGCGTCTTTGTCGGTGACCTTCTCGAAGTGGTCAATCACATCAAAGTCGACGTTCCGGGGCAGGAAATCCTCGCCGATGCCCTCGGTGATGTAGGGATAGATCTCGTGCTTGTCGAAGACGCCGGTTTCCTTGTACTTCTTGAACACCGAGCCGTAGGTGTCGATGCCCCAGACCTGAATGGCCGGATTCCGCTCCTTGAGGTACCGTCCGGTGCCGCTGATGGTGCCGCCGGTGCCGACGCCGACGACTAGATGCGTGAGTTGCCCCCCGGTCTGTTCCCAGATTTCAGGCCCGGTCTGTTCGTAGTGGGCCGCGGTGTTCGACAGGTTGTCGTACTGGTTCGCCTTCCAGGCGTTGGGAATCTCCCGGGCTAATCGTGTGGCGACCGAATAGTACGACCGCGGATCCTCAGGGTCAACGTTGGTGGGGCAGACGATGACGTCGGCGCCGAAGGCGCGCAGCGCGTCATTTTTTTCCTTGGATTGCTTGTCGGTGGTGGTGAAGACGCACTTGTAGCCCTTGATCACGGCGGCGATGGCCAGGCCCATGCCGGTGTTGCCGCTCGTGCCCTCGACAATGGTGCCACCGGGCTGCAGCGCGCCCGAACGCTCGGCGTCCTCGATCATCTTGAGCGCCATGCGGTCTTTGATCGAGTTGCCGGGGTTGAAGTTCTCCAGCTTGGCATACACCTGCGCGGAGAGGCCGTGCGTGATGGCGTTAATGCGCACCATGGGCGTTTGGCCGATGGTATCGAGAATGTTGTCGCTGAGCTTCACTGTCGTTATTATGGCGCGGGCGCCCGGCTTCGCCGCCCTGTTTTAGAAGCACAGGGCGAGTCCGCCGCCCGCTTTTGCTCGCGGCCAGGCGCGCGCTCGGGTCGTGATCGCTTCCAAGCGGCCTCGATCCGCATGCGATACTCGCCCCATGAGAGTACGTGTCGCACCCGCGCTGGCGCTGATCTTGAGCTGCGGCTGGGCGGCCGCGGCGGCAGCCCAGGCGGCTGCTCCCAAAGTCACCGCGGGCGACTATGCCAAAGCGGAAAAATACCTGAGCTACAACACCGAGCCGCTCGTGTTCGGCCTCAGCGTGCAGCCCCAATGGCTGCCCGACGGCCGCTTCTGGTACCACGTGCGCACGCCCCAAGGCACACAATTCGTGCTCGTCGATCCGGCGCGGGGCACGCGCGAGCCGGCGTTCGATCGCGACCGGCTGGCCTCGGCACTCTCGTCCGCCGCGGGCCAGCACTTCTCCGCCCGGGCGCTGCCGCTGACCGATTTGGCCTTTTCCAGCGATGGACTTGATGTTGACTTCGACGCCGCCGGCGAGCGCTGGACGTGCGATCGGAATGGCTCACACTGCGCCGCGGCCACGCCGCGGCCGCCCTTTCCCATGCCCGAGGGCGGCCCGCCCGTTTCCGTCTCCCCCAACCACCAACGCGCCGTCTTCATCCGCGACTACAACCTCTGGATGCGCAACCTCGCCACCGGCGCCGAGACCCAGCTCACCCACGACGGCGTGAAAAACTTCGGCTACGCCACCGACAACGCCGGCTGGATCTCGAGCGACCGCCCCATCGTGCTCTGGTCCCCCGACTCCACCAAGATCGCCACCTATCAGCAGGACCAGCGCGGCGTCGGCAAGCTGTATCTGGTCCCCGTCGTGGTCGGCCATCCCACCCTTACCACCGAGGTGTACCCCCTCCCCGGTGACCCCATCGTCACCACCATCCAGCGCGTCATCATCGACTTGGACGCTCCTGGGGGCCCGCGCGTCATCCGCCTCAAAATGCCGCCGGACCAGCACCGCTCCACCCTCCGCGACGATCTCGCCTTCGGCCCCAATGAAGACGTGCAGTGGAGCCCGGATGGTTCGTCGCTGGCCTTCATCTCCACCTCCCGTGGCCACCACCACGAGTGGCTGCGCGTGGCCGATGCCACCCCCGGCCCCACGGAAGGCGATGTCCGCACCGTCTACGAGGAAACCGTCTCGACCGAGTACGAGGGCGGCGTCGGGGGCAGCAACTTCCGCTACCTGCCGCAAACCCATGAGTTCCTCTGGTACTCGCAGCGCGACAACTTCGGCCAGCTCTACCTCTACGATCTCGACACCGGCAAACTCAAGCGCCAGATCACCACCGGCGTGGGTAACGTCGATTCCGTCGTCTACCTGGACCGCAAGGCACGCGAGGTCTACTTCATCGCCACCGGCAAGCAGCCCGGCTGGAACCCCTACTACCAGCTTCTCTACAAGGTTTCGCTGGATGGCGCAGCGGCGGGGCGGGGCGAAGGGGCCCCCGCCTCGCCGCGAGCAGAAGCGGGCGGCGCAGCCGGGCGCCCGCGCCAGGAAGAGGATGCGCAGTTGCTTACCCCCGAGGACGCCAACCATACCATCGCGTTTGACCCCAGCGGCCAGTACTTCGTGGATACCTACTCAACCCCGGACACGCCTCCCGTCACGGTGCTGCGCGACACCGAGGGCAAGCTCATCGCCGGCCTTGAAAAGGCTGATATCTCACGCCTGCTCGCCACCGGGTGGAAGCCGCCCGAGCAGATCACCGTCACGGCGCGCGATGGCAAAACCACCCTGTACGGGCTGATGTTCACCCCCTTCCAACTGAAGAAGGGCGTGAAGTATCCCATCATCAACCACATCTACCCCGGCCCGCAGACCGGCAGCGTCGAGACGCGCGACTTCATCCCCAGCCACGATGACGACGAGGCGCTGGCCCAGCTCGGCTTCGTGGTGGTTGAAATCGACGGCATGGGCACGCCCTGGCGCGGCCGCGACTTCCACATGGCCTACTACGGCAACATGAAAGACAACACGCTCCCGGATCAGGTCACCGGCATGCAGCAGTTGGCCCGCCGCTACAAGTTCATCGACATCAACCGCGCCGGCATCTGGGGCCACTCCGGCGGCGGCGACGCCGCCGCCGACGCCATGTTCCGCTACCCGGACTTCTTCAAGGTCGGCGTGGCCGAAAGCGGCAACCATGACCAGCGCGAGTACGAGGACGACTGGGGCGAGCGCTACATGGGGCTGGACGTGCCCCTTCCCGGTCCCAATCCCGGCCATACCACCACCTACACCGGCCAATCCAACGAATCGGTGGCCAAGAACCTGAAAGGCCACCTCCTGCTCGCCCACGGCACCATGGACAACAACGTGCCCATGAACAACACCCTGCTGGTGGTGCAGGCGCTG
>Ga0307373_10013790_pt1 | contig 11245 bp, 9 predicted proteins | sample OX2MG_FD_202534 | JGI IMG/M metagenome (GOLD analysis project Ga0307373, IMG submission 202534) | Soil microbial communities from Risofladan, Vaasa, Finland - OX-2 | ecosystem: Environmental > Terrestrial > Soil > Coastal area > Acid sulfate soil | place: Finland: Risofladan, Vaasa | collected... | reverse complement strand
GGCCGCGGGCGCGGAGCCTGGACGGAGGACGGAGGACGTACAATCGACGGAGGACGGAGGACGGAGGACGGAGGAAAACGTCCCCGCGCCCCGCGCCTCGAGCGCCGCGCCTTCTGTCCCCGAGCGCCGCGCCTCGAGCCCCGCGTCTTCTTCCCTCGGGCCCCGCGCCTCGAGCCCCGCGCCTTCTGTCCCCGATCCCCGTGACTCGAGCCCCTCGCCCGTTTCTGAAGCCCTGGACCTGGCGGCGATTCAGGCGCAGTGGAAACCGCTTCTCAGCCGGGTGGGGGAGAACAGCCGGATGCTTCGGTCACTTCTGGAATCCGCCGATCCGGTGAGCGTGTCCGGCGACACACTGAACCTCGAGTTCACGAAGAGTTATCATTACGAATCGATGAACAAGGCCACGGCGCGACGAGCCGTTGAATCCCAGCTTGGGCAGATTTTGGGGCGTCCGCTGCGCATCATGTGCCGGCTCCGTGAAGACCCCGAGACGCGGCCAACCCCTCGCAAGAGCCGCAAAGACATCGAACCGATTACCGATGACGACCTGCGGCATCTGTTTCCCGGATGGGCGATTGAGGAAGAATAACAGCCCCCTCGCCCTTTTTCGGGTATAATCAGTGCGTGGGCAGTCTGGAATCCTTGATTCCGGAGACGAGCGCCGGGAACTGGCGGCGCACTTAGAGAGGATTGACTCATGGCAGGATTTGGTGGTGGGGGCGCGTTTAATCAGCAGGCGCTGATGAAGAGTTTTCAGAAAATCCAGAATCTTCAGGAAGAGATGGAGGCAGCGCGGGTCGAGGCGACGTCCGGCGGCGGTATGGTGACCGCGGTCGTGAGCGGCGCCGGCCAGCTCGTGAGCGTTACCATCAATCCCGAGGTAGTGGACCCCGAAGACGTGGAGATGCTCGAGGATCTCATTGTCTCGGCGGTGCATGAGGCCCAGGAGAAAGCGGCTGAAGAGAACAAGCAGAAAATGATGTCAATCACCGGCGGACTCAAGATCCCGGGGATGTTCTGACATGTATTACGCCCGTCCCCTGGGGCGGCTGGTCGGCGAGCTCGAGAAGCTGCCGGGAGTCGGTCCCAAGACGGCGCAGCGGCTCGCGTTTCACATTCTATCCATCCCGGCCGAAGAGGCGCGGCTCCTTGCCGAAGCCATCACGGAGGTGAAGGATAAGATTCGGTTCTGTGACCGGTGCCATAACTTTACCGATCAGGCGCTGTGTGAAATCTGCAGGGACACGCGCCGTTCGCCGGATCTTATCTGCGTGGTTGCTGAGCCTCGGGACGTCATCGCGATGGAGAAGACGAACGAATTCAAAGGACTCTATCATGTTCTCCAGGGTGTTATCTCCCCGATGGACGGCATCACTCCCGATGATTTGACCATCCGGCATCTCTTGCAGCGAATTCAGGAACACCGGCCGCAGGAGATTATTCTGGCCACAAACCCGACCGTTGAGGGTGAAACCACGGCCATGTACCTCTCCGGAATTCTCAAGCCGCTCGGCGTCAAGGTGACTCGCATTGCCCACGGCCTGCCTGTCGGCGGGGACCTCGACTACGCCGACCAGGCCACCCTGATCAAGGCGCTGGAGTGGCGCCGGGAAGTTTAATCGGGACCGCAGGTCCATACTGGATTATACTGGTAATCTAGAGGGACGGCAGTCCTGTGTGAAAGGGTGGTGAGATCATGAGAGAGGTCCCGGATAACCGGAATTGGAAGCGGCGCGCCGGCGCTGAAGGAAACGGCGCCGCCGTATCAACCTGGCGCAACAAAGTCGGGCTGGCCGAAATGCTTCGTGGCGGCGTGATTATGGATGTTACAAACGCCGAGCAGGCGCGCATCGCGGAAGAGGCTGGGGCTGTCGCCGTGATGGCGCTGGAGCGTGTTCCGGCCGATATCCGCCGCGAGGGCGGCGTCGCTCGCATGGCGGATCCGACCAAGGTCTACGAAATCATGGAAGCCGTCACCATTCCCGTGATGGCGAAGGCGCGTATAGGCCACTTCGTGGAGGCCCAGATTCTGGAAGCTATGAAAGTGGACTTCATCGATGAGAGTGAGGTCCTTACCCCCGCCGACGATCAGTTCCATATCGACAAGCACCCGTTCAAAGTCCCTTTTGTCTGCGGATGCCGTGATCTCGGCGAGGCGCTGCGGCGCATTGGCGAAGGCGCGGCGATGATCCGCACCAAGGGCGAAGCTGGCAGCGGCAATATTGTTGAGGCGGTGCGCCATATCCGCGCCGTGATGTCCGGTATCCGTCGTCTCAAGGGGTTGCGGGATGATGAGCTGATGGCCGAGGCGAAGAATCTTCAGGCGCCGTACGAGCTGGTAAAAGAGGTGGCTCGTACCGGCCGGCTCCCGGTTCCGAATTTCTCGGCCGGCGGAGTCGCCACACCCGCCGACGCCGCCCTGGTGATGCAGCTTGGCGCCGAAGCCGTCTTCGTCGGGTCAGGCATATTCAAATCCGCCGATCCGGAGCCCCGCGCCCGCGCCATCGTAGAAGCGGTTACCTTCTACGATGACCCCGAGCGGTTGGCCTCAGTCAGCCGCGGCCTCGGGATCCCCATGTCCGGCCTGGATCTGCGGCAGCTTCAGGAGCACGAGCTTCTATCTGTACGGGGGGCGTGATCTTTTCCGAGCATGACGCCCGGCCGGAACCGGGCGTGGACAGGGCGGGCGAATCCGGCGTCACGATTGGCGTGCTGGCGCTCCAGGGAGACGTGGAAGAGCATCTCACCATGCTCCGGCGCTGTGGCGTCAACGCGATTCGCGTTCGCACGCCGGAGGATATCGGGAAGATTGATGGCCTGATCATTCCGGGTGGTGAAAGTACGACGGTGGGAAAGCTGATGGAGCGTTTTGGCCTGGATGTCGCCATTCGGAATGCGGCTGCCGATGGGAAGCCGATCTTCGGCACGTGTACGGGTATGATAGTGCTCTCACGCGAGATCGTCGATAGCCAGCAGGCTCGCCTGGGACTGATTGACTTGAAGGTGCTCCGCAACGCTTTCGGCCGGCAGGTGGACAGTTTTGAGGCAGACCTCCGGATTCCGGAACTTGGACCGGATCAGGAAAGCCATCCGGTGCGCGCCGTCTTTATCCGTGCGCCATGGATTGAATCCGCCGGCCTTGGTGTGCAGATCCTCGCCGCCATTCAGGACAAGGGCGTGCTTGCGCGGCAGGGACCGATTTTAGTGAGCGCGTTCCATCCCGAGCTTACCGATGATCCTCGCATCCATAACTATTTCATTCGCATGGCCCGAGAGTCCAAAGCGAACCGGCATCACCCAACACCCAAAACCCACCATCCATTAACTAAAACGTAATACCTAATTCCCGGAGAATGAGCTATGTCAACAATGATCGAACGACTCGTGGCGAGACAGATTCTGGATTCCCGCGGAAATCCCACCGTCGAGGTAGACGTTTTTCTGGAAGACGGCGCCTGGGGACGCGCGTCGGTTCCTTCCGGGGCGTCCACCGGCGCCCACGAGGCGGTGGAGCTGCGCGATGGCGATAAGTCAGCCTACGGCGGCAAAGGTGTCCTCCGCGCCGTCGATAACGTGAATAACATTATTGGCCCGGAACTCGAAGGTCTCGACGCCATTGATCAGGTTGGCATCGATACGATGATGATCGACCTGGATGGATCGACCAACAAGAGCAAGCTCGGCGCGAACGCCATACTGGGAGTTTCGCTGGCTGTAGCGAAAGCGGCGGCGTCCGAGCTGAGGCTGCCGCTCTACCGGTATATCGGAGGCGCCGCCGCTCGTGAGCTGCCGGTTCCGATGATGAATATCCTGAATGGCGGCAAACATGCCGAGAGCACGGTCGACCTGCAAGAGTTTCTCGTTATGCCAGTTGGCGCTTCCTCTTTCGCCGAGGCGCTCGAAAAGGGGGCAATGATCTACCATGCTCTCAAATCGGTGCTCCACGATCGGGGCCTGGGAACAGGCATCGGCGACGAAGGCGGCTTTGCGCCGAACCTCGGTTCCAACGAAGAGCCTATTCAAGTGATCATGGACGCCATCGTTAAAGCGGGTTACACACCCGGAAAAGACGTTTACATCGCGCTCGATCCGGCGAGCAGCGAACTCTATCAGGACGGCAAATATGTCCTCGCCCGGCAGGGGATCACCTACACCTCAGAGGAGATGGTGAATTTCTGGGTGGGAATCGTTGAGAAATATCCAATCATCTCGCTCGAGGATGGTATGGCTGAAGATGACTGGGAAGGCTGGCGTCTGCTCACGGAGCGGATTGGCGATAAGGTTCAGCTCGTGGGCGATGACATCTTCGTCACCAATACGGAGCGTCTCGCCCAGGGAATCAAGCAGGGGGTCGGAAACTCGATTTTGGTGAAGGTGAACCAGATTGGAACGCTCACTGAAACGCTCGCCGCCATTGAAATGGCGAAGCGGGCCGGTTACACCGCGGTGATTTCCCACCGGTCTGGCGAGACGGAAGACAACACCATTTCTGATATCGTCGTCGCTGTCAACGCAGGCCAGATCAAGACGGGCGCGCCCTGCCGCACCGATCGCCTGGCAAAATACAACCAGCTTCTCCGAATCGAAGAAGAGCTGGGCGACTCCGCCACTTACCCCGGGCTGGATGCTTTCTATAACATCGCTCGTTAGGATCCGGTTAACGATCCGTCAATCGATATTCTCAGATAATAACGATGGCTTTTTTCCTAATTCCCGCTTCGGAGCGCCGATGCCACAAACCAAAATAGTCTGTACCATCGGGCCGGCGAGCGAGGATGAGGCGACCTTGCGCGCCCTCATGAGCGCCGGGATGAATGTCGCCCGGTTGAATTTCTCGCACGGCAGTCACGAAGAGCACGCTGTGACGATCACGAGGCTCAGGGCGGTAGCGGATTCGATGCAGTATCCGCTGGCGATCCTTCAGGATCTATCGGGTCCCAAAATCAGGATTGGAGACATTCCGAGTGGCTCGCTCATACTCCACGAAAATGATATTGTTACGCTGACGAGTCGTCCGAATCCGGTGGCGCCGTTCGAGGTCAGCCTGCCGTTCCCCCGGCTGATTGACGCCGTCGAGCCCGGCAATCGGGTGCTCCTCGACGATGGTTGTATTCAGTTGGAGGTCGAGAAGAAGTCGTCGACCGACCTTGAATGTCGAACCGTCGTGGCGGGGATTCTAAAGCCGCACAAGGGTGTGAATATCCCCGGGGTCTCTTTCTCCATCGACAGCCTAACGGCTCGCGACCTCGACGACCTGAGCTTCGGATTGGGGCAGGGGGTGGACTGGGTCGCCATGTCGTTCGTACGAACCGCGGACGATATCCGCCGGCTCCGGAAAGCCATCGCCGCACGAGGCGCCGACACGCCAATCATTGCCAAGATTGAGAAACATGAAGCCGTGCATCATCTAACCGAGATTATCGCGGCGGTGGACGGCGTCATGGTTGCCCGAGGGGATCTTGGTGTAGAGCTGCCGCTGCAGGAAGTGCCGCTGGTGCAGAAGCGGATTATTCACGCCTGCAACGCCGCCGGCAAACCGGTGATTACGGCCACACAGATGTTGGAGTCGATGATCTCCAATCCACGTCCGACCCGCGCCGAGGTTACGGACGTGTGCAACGCGATTTTAGATGGCACCGACGCCGTCATGCTCTCGGCCGAGACCGCGACCGGCGCCTACCCGATTGAGAGCGTTCGTGTGATGACGCAGGTAGCCGAGCGAACTGAGGAGTGCCTCCAGCACCGCGAGATCCTGCTTGCTCGCTCCGGGGAGACGGGGAAAGGGATTACCGATGCCATCAGCGAAGGCGCCTGTGATATCGCGGCCCGACTGAACGCCGCTGCCATTATCTGCGCCACGAGCAGCGGCGCAACCGCCCGCCTTGTGTCTCGTTTTCGTCCTCAGGCGCCCATCGTCGCCGCCACCATCCAGACCAGTACCTGGAATCGGCTCGCGCTTTCGTGGGGTGTGCGGCCCGTACTGGTTCGAAAGGCAGCGACGTTCGACCGTATGGTCGATGACGCCATTGAGGCTGCGCAGCGCACCGGTCTCGTGCGGGACGGAGACGTGGTGCTGGTCACCGCCGGCAGCTCCATCGGCGCAACCGGCGCCACCAATCTTATCAAAGTCCAGGTCGTCGGCCGGCCGGACCATATCGGTTAAATCGGGCGCGAGGTACGGGGCGCGAGGTACAGGTGGACAGCCGCGGTTACGCCGCGCGTACCTCGCGCCTCGCGCCTTCTTAAGGGGGTTTGATGAATGCCAGTGGTTAATGTTTCGGAAGAGAAGGTTATCGCAGCGCCGGCGGAGAAAGTGTACGCCTGTCTCACTGATTATGAGCGGCATCATGGCAAGATTCTGCCGCCGTCGTTCTCGAACTACCGGGTCGAGCAGGGAGGGCTAGGCGCGGGCACGATCGTCAGCTTCCAGATGGCGGCGCGCGGCCGCATGCGAACGTTCCGGATGCAGGTGGATGAGCCAAAGCCGGGCGAGACGCTGCGGGAGACCGACACCAATTCCAGCCTCGTGACCAACTTCACGGTTACGCCGCAGGATGGCGGATGCCGCGTCCGGATTGACACCCGGTGGAAGGGCGCCAGCGGAATTGGCGGTGTTATGGAGCGCTTCTTCGCGCCGCGAGCACTCGGAAAAATATACGTTGATGAGCTGGCCCGCCTCGATGAATATGTCCGCAGCCTTCCCCCCGACGCCGCAGGCTAACTCGCCGATGGCGCGCCTCGGACCTATCTCCCGGCCCCTTCCCGAAGCGGGAAGGGGTGACTGACCCCGCGCCCCGCGCCGGGTAATGAATTACCCGTCTGATGGGCCTCCGGCCGGCCGTCCTTCGGACGAAAGCGGTCCACCCGGTTCCGCTCCTCGCCTGTTTTCGCTCCGGCACGGAAAGAGCTTGGGACTCGACATTAGATGATGGGACAACAGCCACGACTACGCGCCATCAAACAGGAATTTCTGTTCCAGGAGACAGCTTATGCTCCGTCGATGCGCCCGGCTCCGCGCAAGCATTCTGACCCTTTTGATGCTGCCGACGCTTGGCGCTCGCGCTCATTCCGGTGCTGTGGTCACGCGCTACGCAACGTTACAAAAGCCGGCGGCGCGCTACTCTCCGGCAGGCAGACCGCCCGCGGAGGAGTTTGCCTATGAATGGGATAACGAGGCAGGAATCGTTTGACATGAAAGGGTGAATCAAGACGGAACGCTGACTTTGCACCTTACGCTGACGTAGCGCGCTCTTACGGGGCACCATAAAATGCACTTAATCTATCGTCGCCTGTGCTTTCTAACGTGGGTAGTTCTTATCACCTCGGCGCCTTCGTGGGTCGCGTCCAGGAGTGTGCCCCGCAAAGGCCACGTCCGCAGGGCCGCCATCCCCGCGGCCGCACCCGATGAGTACGGCTATGCTTCGCACCCTTTTGACGACCTGATTTTGCAGTACCAAATCGCTCCGGACGGTCGCGCTGAGTTTCTCTGCCCGCCCACTGCGCCGGCGGGGAAGGCCCCGGTTGCGGTTGCTGTCAGCCGGGTGCGGCGATCGGCTTACGCGCTCAATCGGGATAGCCATTCAATCTCCCAGTACCACATCGGACCCGATGGCGCCGCCTGAGATTCCTGCGGCGAGCGGATCAAGATACATCCAGGTGGGACCATTGGGGAAGGCTGTTTATGTGCTAAACGGTGGGGGCAGCTCCATCTCGCAATACAGGATCGCAGGCGATGGGGCGTTGTCGCCGCTTCAGCCTCCTGGCGTTCCGTCGGTGCAAGCGCCCTCCGAGATGGTCTTCAGCCCGAATGGGCGCTACGCGTATGTCACCGGCTCGCATGGGGGCATTGCTCAGTACCGGCAAGGGGCGCGAGGAGAGCTGATCCCGCTGGCCCACCCCATCGTGCCAAACGGCGGCGGCGACTTCTCAAACGTCGTCGCGGATCCGTCCGGGCGCTATATTGGGTACGTCAGCGCGAATCCGCAAGTCGTCGCGCAATACATCATCGGCCCAGATGGAGAGCTCAAACTGCATCCGGCCGCGTTGACTCACAACCCCGTCGGCGCATCGTCATTTGTGTACGGCAAGCGGGGACCGTACGTCTACATGGTGCATGCTGCCCGTAATGTGATATCCCAGTACCGTGTCCTGCCGCACGGAGGCCTCACCCCGCTAGCTCCTGCAGAGGTAAAGACAACCGGCAGCTTGCGCGGGATAACGCTATCACCGTCCGGCCGGTTTGCATACGCCACTGGCTACGATGACGGGACAGTCCTGCAATTTCGCGTGCGACCGAACGGAACGCTTTCGCCGCTCTCCCCGCCCTCAGTTCCGGCGGGAGTACACCCGGAATATGTGCGCTTCGACCTCACCGGTCGCGTCGCCTATTCGATCAATGGTGGTTCTGAGCAATCCCAGTACAGGCTTCAACCCAACGGCACGCTGCAGCCAATGGATCCACCGACTGTGCCAGAAGGGGGGATCGACAGCTTTATCCTCCTCCCCCATCATCGCTCCGGCTCGGCCGGCCAGCCTGCCGCCCACAGAGCCCGACCGCAGGCGGCGCGGTATCTTTACGTGCTGAATGAGGCCGCCCAGGCCGTCACCTCTTACCCGATCGACGCCGACGGTACGCTCTGCTCGGCGTCCAGGCGCACGATCGCGACAGGGCCATCGCCGTTTGAGATGGCAGCCGCGCCGGGTGGCCGCTATCTCTATGTCATCAACCAGGGAGATAATACCATCTCGCAGTACCAGGTTGGCCAGGAAGGTATTCTCAGGCCGCTCACTCCTCCGACGGCTGCCGCCGGAAATCATCCCGAAGACCTCATATTTCATCCAAAGGAGCCATTCGTCTATGTCGTGGACAGTGGTAGCGACGAGATCCGCAGGTATCGAATTGACCCGAATGGAGCTCTGCAGTGGATCGCCTCGCAGCGATTGGAGGATGTCGAAGATCCGGTCTCGATGACCATCGACAGCACCGGGCGCTTCGCCTATGTCGCCAGCCAGGAAGGAAGGCAGGGAAGCGGCATTTCGCAGTTCAGGGTTGCGCCGTACGGGCCATTGTTCCCCCTCACCCCGGCACATTTGTTTCCGTCATTCCAGCCCCCGTACGAGATCATGTCGTTTATCCGAGCCGACCCTGTTAGGCCGCTGGTCTATCTTGGAAACAACTTCGGCGTGGAAGAGTACCAGATGCAGGATGATGGAACCCTTCAGCGCGAAAGGTCGGTGGTTGGACAGGGAAAGCCACACTGCCTGGGCTTCGATCTGGCCAGACAGACCGCCTACTATCCGTTAGGAGCTGGCCAGGTGCTTCAATACAGGATCGAGAAGGACGGAAGCTGGGTACCGCTGCCCGGGGAGTATCTCGAGGAGGAACGGGGGCCGCGGTGCGCCGCGATTGACGAGATAGGGCAGTTCGCGTATGTTACGAACGAACAATCCAACACCGTCTCGGAATACCGGATCGGTGAGGATGGGAGGCTTGTATCGCTCGTTCCGGCGCAGGTCCCAACCGGAGAGCAGCCGACGGATCTCGTCATTATCAGCGTTCCGCCCGGCGAGCCGGCAGCCAGTGGGGACCGCACAAGAGCGAAATGATTCCCTGACGGGCGACAAGCGCCCTTACCATGCAGACACTGGCGCAGGACGCTTTCAGTCAGCAAGACGCCGGGCGGTGACGACCCTACTCGCCGAAGTGCGACTCGTCGCGTACGATCGGCGACAGACCATAATCGCGTCCCGAAAGCGCGCTCGAGGTTGGAATACCAATCATTTCTCGGTGGTCAGAGAGTGTCGCCACCCACGGCGTCACAAGCTCGGCCGTCCCTCCGGGACTTTGGCGGCCGGCCTATAGGTTGGCTTGACTCATCCTTCATCCTTCATCCTTCATCCTTTACCGCCAGCAGCGAGGCGATCTCTTCGGCGCACCGCGCGGAGGCGCCGCGGCTCTCGCCGATCAGCTTCAATCCGGTTTCACCTCTGCGCCGGGCTTCGTCGGGATCTTCCAGCAGCCTTATCCACTCGCGCGCAAGCTCGGCGGCGTTTCGAATGCGAACGCCGGCGCCGGCTTCCAGGACGGTCTCCGCGATCTCGGAACAGTTGTGGGTGTAGGGTCCGAACAGAACCGGCTTCCCTTTGGCCAGCGGCTGCAGCAGATCGTGGCCGCCGACGGGGACCAGGCTGCCGCCAACAAACGCTGCCTGCCCCAGGGAATAGACCCGTCGAAGCTCGCCAATGGTGTCCAGGATAAACACCGGCGCCGATGCGGGCGGGCCGTCTTTTTCGGTGCGGAGCTGCGCCTGCAGTCCTCGCCGGGCGATCGCTTCTCGCAGCTCCGGAACCCTCTTCAAACGCCGCGGAGCGATAATAAGCCGGGCGTTCGGAATGACGCGGCGGACCTCCAGAAAGGCGTCGAGAACGGTCTCATCCTCGGAGGCGTGGGTGCTCCCGGCGACGAGAATCGGCGCGTGCGTGGGGATGTCCATTTCTGCGGCGACCTCGTTGGCCGGAGGGTCCGCGGCCACGGCCTGGTCAAATTTGGACGCGCCAACCACGCGCACCCGGTCGGCCCGCGCTCCCAGCTCACGGGCGCGATCCGCGTCCCGAGAGGTCTGCATGGCGAGCGTGTCGATCTGACTGAGCATCCAGCGGAGGATAGCGCCGACGAGGGGATTGGACGCTCGCCGGTACGTTCGGTCGGAAATGCGGCCGTTGAGCAGGCAGACGCGAGCGCCGGATTGTCGGCTCAGATGAATGAAATTGGGCCAGAACTCCTTTTCGATCATCACGCAAACGTCCGGTTGGATCGTCTTCAGGCTTCGCCGAACTGCAGCGGGAAAGTCGAACGGGAAGTAGATATTCTGGGCGTCAGGAAGGAGCTCGAGCGCCGTGTCGTGCCCGGTCGCAGTGATGTTGGAGAACACAATCTCGACGTCGGGACGGATCTCCCGCAGCGCGGCGACGATGGATACCGCCGACATGGTCTCACCCACCGAGGCCGCGTGAATCCAGACTCGGGGACCCGATCGCGGCGTCACTCGCAGCCGTCCGAACCGTTCCGGCAGCCGCCTCCACCCAATGCGGCGCAGATCCCGAGCGGCGGCGTACAGCATCACAACGGGCGAGAGAATTAGCAGGAGCGTATTGTAGAGGTAATACATGAGTGTGCGAGTGTGTGAGTGAGTGAGTGCGAGAGAGATTTCCTCTGCCTTGTGCTCGACCTCGGAAATGCGTTGGG
>Ga0307373_10013789_pt1 | contig 11246 bp, 9 predicted proteins | sample OX2MG_FD_202534 | JGI IMG/M metagenome (GOLD analysis project Ga0307373, IMG submission 202534) | Soil microbial communities from Risofladan, Vaasa, Finland - OX-2 | ecosystem: Environmental > Terrestrial > Soil > Coastal area > Acid sulfate soil | place: Finland: Risofladan, Vaasa | collected... | reverse complement strand
TGGGCCAATTTTCCACACACCATCCCTCAACGTCCCGCTCGACGAAAAACTAGAGTGGGAGGGCGATGGGCCGATGCTCCTGGCCCGATTGATAGGCGGCGACGATGATCTCGAGCGCGGCCCGTCCGTCCTCGGCCCGCACCGGTGGCGCCTGCCCGCCCAGGACCGCCCGGGCGAAACCGTCGACGATCGCCGCGCGTCCGCCCGCGCGGTCCCGTGGCGGGGCCGGTACGTCCTGCCACGCGCCGGCCGCCAGCCCGGCCACCTCGCGCGTGACGTAGATGCGCGCGGGGTTTCCCAGGGTGATCTGGCCGGCCTCGCCGTAGATCCGGTTGACCTCGCCGACCGGATCGCGTCCCCGGATCGCCGAGCCCGCTTCGAGCGTCCCGATGGCGCCGTTCGTGTAACGGTAGGTGACGGCGATGTAGTCCTCGACCTCGACGGGCGTGGCGTAGGTATCGTACTCGGCGTAGACCCGGGTCGCCTCCAGGCCGGTCATGTAACGCAGGGTGTTCAGGTCGTGGACGGTGTTCATGATCAGGACACCGCCGCCGGCCTTGGCCTTGGAGACGCGCCAGTCGGTCTGGATGCGCCCACTGTAGCCGCCGTGCCAGTAGCTCGCCGGCTTGTCGCCCCGAAAGACGATGCGGGTGCCCACGACCTTGCCGATCGCCCCATCGGCGATGAGTGTCCGGATCGCCTGGCAGCCCGCGTCCACCTGCGCGTGGTAGGCGACGGAGAGCGTCTTGCCCGTGGCGCGCGCCGCGGCGATCATCGCGTCGGCATCGGCCAGCGTCGTCGCGATGGGCTTCTCGACCAGGACGTGCTTGCCGGCTTGCAGGGCCTGGATCGTCAGAGGCGCGTGGAGGTAGTGGGGGATGGCGATGTAGACGGCATCGACGTTCGGGTCCGCCAGGAGCTCCTCGACGCTGGTGGTATAGGGCACGCCATGGGTCTCGCCCATGTCCCGGGCAACGCGCTCGCTCACGTCCATCACCATCACGTGCTGGACGCTCGCGGCCGCGGCGATGCCCTTCGCCGTCTGCACGGCGATCTCGCCGCAGCCGATCATCCCCAGGCGCAGCTTCTCCGACACGGTGTCCTCCTGAACGCGGGAATCTTCGCGTCGCGCCAGGGTGGGCGGGGCAGAGTTTGCCACGCAAACCCGGCGCTGTCTACCCGACGTCACTGCACTGATCTTATCACCCGGTATGCCCGGTAAACCGGCACCTTCCCCTCGACACGGCCGATTTTCTTGATTTATTCCGGGACCGGTGCTATGATGCGCGTCGTCAAGCCGGCGTTATGTTTCCGCCAGCCGCACTGTATTTTGCGCTTGCCGGGAGTGGCCCGATGACCATCGCCGCGACGGACTTGGTGGGTCGCCGAAAGCAGTTGTCCTGGTACGCCAGGCTCGTCGGCGCGGAATCACCGCTGGAAGTACGGCAAGCCATCTACGGCTACGTCTTCCTGATCCCCTGGATCCTTGGACTGATCATTTTCATCGTCGGTCCAATCCTGGCCTGCCTCTACTTCAGCTTCACCGATTTCGAAGGGGTCGGCGTTCCTCACTACGTCGGCCTGGCCAACTACGTCAAGGCGTTCACTGGCGACGACCTGTTCTGGCCCTCGCTCGGGCGGACGTTCGAGTACTCGGTCATCGTGGTGCCAGTAGGGCTGGTGGCCTCGCTCCTCCTGGCCGTGCTGTTGAACCGCGCGATCAAAGGCATCAGCGTCTTCCGTACCTTTTTCTTCATTCCCAGCCTCACACCGCCGGTCGCGCTCGCCATCCTCTGGGTCTGGCTGTTTCATCCGAGTGTCGGACCGATCAACCTGGCCCTGAAGTGGGTTGGCATCCAGGGCCCGGCCTGGCTGGAGAGCGCGCAGTGGGCGCTCCCCGCGATCATCATCATCAACCTCTGGGCGAGCGTGGGCGGAAACACGATGATCATCTTCCTCGCGGGCCTGCAGGGGGTGCCGCAGGAGTTCATGGAGGCCGCCGAGATCGACGGCGCCGGCCGCTGGGCGAAATTCCGCCACGTCACTCTGCCGATGATCTCGCCGACCTTCCTCTTCAACCTGATCCTCGGCGTGATCGGCGCCCTGAAAGTCTTTACCACGGCGTTCGTCGCGACCAAGGGCGGACCGCAGTATGCCACCTGGTTTTTCGCCCTGCACATCTATCAGCAGGCGTTCGCCTACTTCCGCATGGGCTACGGTTCGGCCCTGTCCTGGATCTTCGTGGTCGTGCTGGTCGTCTTTACCTACTTCCAGCTCGTCTTCTCCAAGCGCTGGGTCTACTACGGAGGTGAAGGGGACTGATGGCCACCGGCGAAGCAGCCCTCGCGGACCTCGACCGCTCCGGGACCCAGAGCAGGGCTCTGACGCGGTTGACCGTCGGAAGCGCCATCGGGCTGTTCTCGCTCATCGTTCTCTCGGTCGTGTTTATCTTCCCATTTTTCTGGACCGTGACCAGCTCGCTGAAGCAGCCCTACGAGATTTTCAACTTCCCGCCGACGGTGTTCCCATCCGTGCCGCAGTGGAAGAACTACGCCACGGTGTTCGAGATCGCACCGTTCGCCCGGTGGATCCTGAACAGCGTTTTCGTCGTCGTCGTCGGCACGCTTGGCGTCGTCTTCACCTCGTCCATCGTCGCCTACTCGTTCGCGCGGTTCAAGTACCGTGGTCGCGACGTGATCTTTCTGCTCACCCTCGGGACGATGATGCTGCCGGCGCAGATCACGCTGATTCCTCAGTACGTCCTCTTCAGCAAGATGGGCTGGATCAACACGCTCTACCCGCTCTGGGTCCCGCTCTGGTTCGGCGGCGGCGCATTTTATATCTTCCTCCTGCGCCAGTTCTTCCTGTCGCTGCCCCGGGAGCTCGACGAGGCCGCCTTGATCGACGGGGCCGGTTACTTCCGGATTTTCTGGACGATCTTGATGCCCCTGTCTGTTCCGGCGCTCGCGACGGTGATGATCATCTCCTTCATCGGCTCGTGGGGCGATTTCCTCAGTCCACTGATCTATCTCAACTCGCCGGACATTTTCACCATCGCGATGGGCCTCTTCTTCTTCCAGAACGATCCGGATCTCGGCGGAATTCCCACCCAGCACCTGCTCATGGCGGCGTCGGTCATGACCGTGATCCCGTGCGTGGTGCTGTTCTTCGCCATGCAGCGGTACTTCATCCAGGGCGTCGTGTTGGCGGGAATCAAGGGATAAAGAAGTGATGAGAAATGAGTGACAAAAAAGAAGGAGAAAAGCAAGGCATGAAGAACGCGACCATCTCTCGTAGAAGGCTCTTGACGTCGATGGGAGTGCTTGCCCTCGCGGTGCCCGTGCTGCAAGCGTGCAGCTCGGCGAGCGCGCCGGCCGCCGCGCCGACTGCGGCCCCTGCTCAGCCGACAGCGGCGAAAGCAGCGGCGACGACGCAGCCGGCTCAGGCGTCGACCTCGAGCGGGCCGATCAACATGACCCTGGCGGTGTACGCCGGCGCCAACCGCGATTGGATGCCGCGTTACGCCAAGGACTGGAACACGAAGAATCCCAACGTCAAGCTGTCGATCGCCCAGATCGACTACGGGACGATGGATAAGAAGTCGCTGGCCGAGTTCGCGTCGGGCACCATGCAGGACGTCCTGTTCAGCGGCTGCAAGTGGATGGCCTACAACTGCAAGAAGGGGATGTTCCTGGCGATCGACGACTACGTCAAGCAGAAGGACCCGGGCATGGACGACTTCCTTGCCGCGACGATCGCCGACTCCAAGTATTCAGGAAAGCTCTACGGCCTGCCCTTCGAGTTCAACTCCGGCAACATCAACGTCATCTACTACAACAAGGACATGGTCCAGGCCAAAGGGGCCACCGAGCCAACGGACGATTGGAACTCGGACGATTTCACGAAGTTCGTGACCAAGCTGACGGATAGCTCCAAAGGAATCTGGGGCACCGACATTTTCCCGGGTAGCTACTACGACCTGGGTTGTTACGCGCGCTCATTCGGAGGCGACGTGTTGGCTCTCCCGAACTTCGACAAGTTCACCCTGGCGACCGATCCCAAGACCGTTCAGGCCACGCAGTGGATGGTCGATCTGCGCGCGAAGTACAAGGCGGCGCCGAACCGCGCCGAGGCGCAGAACGCCGGCCCCATGTTCCCGTCACAGAAGCTGGCGTCGACCGGGAGCTGCATCTGCAGCTTCACCAGCCAGAAGCAGTCCGTCGCCACCAAGTTCAACTGGGGCGTCGTGCTTGGGCCGAAGGGGCCGGACGGCGGACGGGGCTACGATAGCTTCGCCGCGATCTGGAACATGTACGCGAAGACCAAGTATCCGGGCCAGTCCTATGACCTGATGATGGCCCTGACCTCGAAAGAGGCAGCGACCTGGGCGGTGCTGAACGACGATCAGCCACCAGCGCGAGCCTCGGTCTGGCGCGACCCGCAGTTGAACAAGGACAACAACATCTATCAACGGCTCGCCGACTGGGTGACCAACGGCAAGGACCAGGGGCCGTTCCCGATCCCGTCGAATCTGCGCTTCTCCGAGCTACAGGACAAGTGGGCGAATGTCAGCCCGGCGTTGTTCTACGGCGAAGTAGACTTCAACACCGGCTTGCAGAGCATCCAGCAGGCCTGCGCGGCGATTATGGCGGAGCCGGCGCCTTAGTGTTCTGTCCATGAAGAGATGAGGGAGGCATTGGGGAAAATTGGCCCGCGGGGCCAATTTTCCCCAATGCCTCCCTCATCTCTTCATGGACAGCGGCGGCTTCGACCTCGGCGCTCGGGTGGACTACCAGGGCTTCGATGCCGTCCGGGAACGTCGCCACGTCGTGCCCGACGGTCAGCGCTTCGTTGGCCGGCAACAGACACTTCCCGCGGTGAACGTCGTCGGTGAAGCCGGCGGAGATCTCGTAGGCCAGCATCTCGCCCCGTGGCCCCAGCATCACTTCTTCGATCGCCCCGAGGAAGTTGCCCCCGTCGGTCATGGCCAGCAGGCCGTCGAGCTTCACGTCCGCGGTGAGCAGCTCGAAGAGATCGCGGTCGGTCCGCGACTCGATCAAGCCATCGAGGTCGAAGATCGTGACCGCGTCGCGGCCGAAATTGCGCACCTTGTCGATGGGGACGAGCTCGGCATCGTGGCGCCAGCTCGCCTCGGATACGACCAGAGCGACGACCGAGCGGTCGCCGGGGTCGAAAACCAGATCTCTCACGTGGCCTACCCGAAGCCCTTCGGCCAAACTGATGATCGGGAGACCAATGATCGTCCGTGCACGCCGCATGGATTCACCTCACCTGAGCGGTATCGCGGTGACGCCTGATCACCCAGGCAGGCAGCAAGAAGTGTACCGCCCGGCAGTCGTGCGCTGGCCGTCCTGGGTGTGGTTCCACCGGCGCGACGAAATTGACGGAGGCTCCCGTTCTTCTCTATAATGCGAGTGGCCAAACGCCGTGCCCATCTACAAGATAGCGTATCCCGGCCGACAGGATCGCGCGGCCGAGGGGCCGTAGGGTGGCAGCTTGTCTGCCGCCGCGATGCGTTGATCAGGCACCAGACCCAGGCAGTGGCAGACAAGCTGCCACCTTACGGTCTCCGCGTCGGACTCATGTACGTTTTGCGTTTTGCTCGGTAAGGAGTAGGCGCATGGCCCGGGCTTCCGCTGAAGTCGCCACCAAACCGGGGTCGATCTCGCTCGTGGCCCGGCTTGCCGGGGCGAAGACGCCCCTGCAGGCGCGGAAAGCGCTCTGGGGTTACCTGCTGCTGCTTCCCTGGCTCCTGGGATTGATCATCTTCATCGTCGGGCCGATCATCGCCTCGTTTTACTTCAGCTTCACCGACTACGAAGGAATGGGCGTGCCGGCCTGGATCGGCCTCGCCAACTACCAGAAGGCGTTCTTCGGCGACGACCTCTTCTGGCCATCCCTCGGGCGGACGTTCGAATACTCCCTCGTCGTGGTGCCGGTGGGGTTGCTGGGCTCGCTCGTTCTCGCTGTCCTCTTGAACCGCGGGATGAAGGGCACCAACATCTTCCGAACTGTCTTCTTCTTGCCGAGCTTGACTCCCGCCGTCGCGCTGGCCTTGCTCTGGACCTGGCTGTTTCACCCGACCGTCGGGCCGATCAACCTGGGGCTGAGCTGGGTCGGCGTCCAGGGGCCCGGCTGGCTCACCGACCAACATTGGGCGCTGTCCGCTTTGATCATCATCAGCCTGTGGGCGAGCATGGGCGGCAACGCCATGCTCATCTTTATCGCCGGCCTCCAGGGCGTGCCCGAGTCGCTGATGGACGCCGCCGAGATCGACGGCGCCGGTCGCTGGGACAAATTCCGCAACATCACGCTGCCGATGATCTCGCCAACCCTGTTGTTCAACCTGATCCTCGGAGTCATCGGCGCGCTGAAGGTGTTCACGATCGCCTTCGTCGCCACGCAGGGGGGCCCATCGTACGCCACCTGGTTTTTCGCCCTGCACATCTATCAGCAAGCGTTCTCGTACTTCCGGATGGGCTACGGGTCGGCCCTGGCCTGGATCTTCGTGATCATGCTGCTGATTTTCACGTACATCCAGCTCAGCTTCTCGCGGCGCTGGGTGTACTACGCGGGAGGGTCGGACTGATGGCGACCGAAGAAGCGGTCTTACCGGACATCGTGCGTTCTCGCACGTTCTCTGTCGGCGCGCGACGCCGGGCCGGCTGGGCACCCGCCGCGGTCCTCTTCTACGTCTTGACCCTCGCGCTCGCGGTGATCTTCGTCTTTCCCTTCTTCTGGACAGTCTCCAGCTCGCTCAAGCAGCCCTTCGAGCTCTTCAGCTTCCCCCCGACGATGTTTCCGATCACCCCCCAGTGGGTCAACTACGCGACGGTCCTCCAGAAAGTGCCCTTCCTGACCTGGGTGCTCAATAGCCTGATCGTCGTGGCGCTCAACACCGGCGGCGTCATCGTGACCTCCTCGCTGGTGGCCTATTCTTTCGCCCGCTTCGAGTACCGCGGCCGCGACGTCCTCTTTTTGATCACCCTGGGGACGATGATGTTGCCGTCGCAGGTCACGCTGATCCCGCAGTTCGTCCTGTTCAACGCGCTCGGCTGGATCAACACGCTGCTGCCGCTCTGGGTGCCGGCCTGGTTCGGGGGCGGCGCGTTTTTTATCTTTCTCCTGCGCCAGTTCTTCCTGTCGCTGCCGAACGACCTGGACGAGGCAGCGGTGATCGACGGGGCCAGCTTCCTCCAGGTCTACTGGTCCATCCTGATGCCCCTCTGCAAGCCCGCGCTGGCCACGGTGGCGATCATTTCCTTCATCGGCAGCTGGAACGATTTCCTGGGACCGCTGATCTACCTGAACTCGCCCGATAAGTTCACCGTTGCTCTCGGTCTCAACTTCTTCCAAAACGTTCCCGAATCGGCCGGCATGCCCATGCAGCACCTGCTGATGGCCGCCTCGGTGATGGCGATCCTGCCGTGTCTGGTGCTGTTCTTCTCGTTCCAGCGCTACTTCGTCGAGGGAATCGTTCTGTCGGGAATCAAGGGATGATCCGGTGATTGGGCGAGCGAGCGGGTTCGGTTTGGATCACGAAGATCACGAAACGGCGCGAAAAGGTCGCGAAAAAGGCACGATCTGCGCGCTGCGATCTCGTGGTCGCCGCATCACTTGGGAGTCTACGGGGCCTGCCGACCTGCAGAACGTCGCCCGGCCCGCGCCTGCTGCGTGCCCAGGTCCACCGCGCGGGAAGCACCGGGCCATCGCGCCAGGTTTTCGCGTCGTTTCTGTCCTGGTCCGGAAGGTCTTAGAACGAGATGTCGGGCTGCTGGCGCGCCGGAGGCAGTTCTCCCGGCAGCACCTTGCAGCATCAGCCGGACCAGGACATTTTCGCGTCGTTTCGTGATCTTCGTGGTCCAAACGTAACCCGCTCCGCATAATTTGGGAGGAGAGATATGTCGCGAGCAATCATCACTCGACGGACTCTGTTGCGCTCGATCGGCGTGATGGGCCTGGCCGTGCCGCTGCTCCAGGCCTGTGGCGGGACGCCGGCACCGGCCGCAGCGCCGACGAAGGCGCCCCAGACGGCGGCGACGCAGGCGCCGCAGAGCCAGGCCGCGCCGTCCGGGGGCAAGATCTCCGTCCGGATCGCCGTGCGCACCGAGCCGAATAACGAGTGGCAGACGCACTGGGCGAAGGACTGGGCCTCGAAGCATCCCAACGTCGACGTCAAGATCGAGCAGTTGGCGTACGCCGAGATGGCCCAGAAGCAGCTCGCCGAGCTCGCCACCGGCACGATGCAGGACGTCGTCTACAGTGGGATCAAGTGGTTCCCGTACTCCGCCGCGAAGGGCGTGTTCATGTCGCTCGACGACCTGGTGAAGTCGAACGACCCGGGCATGGACGACTTCATTCCGGCCGCCATCAGCGGCTGCAAGTTCGACGGGAAGCTCTTCGCGCTGCCCTCCGAGCTGCAAACCGGGAACCACACCCACATCGTCTACAACAAAGACATGCTGGCGGCAAAGGGTGTGACTGCCCCGACGGACGATTGGAGCGTCGACGATTTCGTGAAGTTCGCCACGGCCCTGACTGATAAGAGCAAAAAGATCTACGGCACCGACTATTTCCCCGGCACCTACTACGACTTCGCCGCGCTGGCCCGCACCTGGGGCGGCGACGTCCTCTCGGATGATGCCAAGAAGTTCACGATTGCCACCGATCCGAAGGCGGTCCAGGCAGCCCAGTGGGCGGTCGATCTGCGCTCGAAGTACCAGGTGACCCCCACGCACACCGAGGCGAGCAATGTCGGGCAGATGTTCCCGGCGGGTCAGGTAGCGGCATCCACGGTGGGCGTCTACGCCTTCCTCAGTCTGGGCAAGACGGTCGGCGACAAGTTCAAATGGGACGGCGTGCTGTTCCCGAAGGGCACGACCGGCCTGCGCGGCTTCGAGGGCTTCGTCGTGATGTGGTCGGTCTACTCCAAGAGCAAGCAGCCGGAAACGGCCTTCGAGCTGGTCGCGCTCGAGACCTCGAAAGACGTCGGCGTCTGGTCGGTGTTGAATGATGGCTACCAGCCGAGCGCGCGTAAGTCGGTCTGGGCGGATCCGCAGGTGAAGGCGATCAACACGATCTTCCAGCGGACCCTGGATTGGATGACCGACGGCACCGACAAAGGGCCCTTCCCAACGCCCTACAACCTGCGCTTTTCCGAGCTCGAGGACAAGTACGAGAATACCAGCTTCCCGCTGTGGTACGGCGAAACGGCCTTCCAGGATGGCCTGAACAAAGTCCAGCAGGCGTGCGAGGCGATCATGGAGGAGGCAAGGCCGTAATGGCATCCCCGGGCAGGTGATCGGGACGGGTTGCGACCAGGACCGGTGTTTGGCGGTGCGCAGCACCGCCAAACACCGGTCCTGGTCGCAAGTCTAAAAATGGAGGACGCGTGAAAATTGTCGAGATCAAGACCCATATCCTGGAGTCCGCTGGGCGGGAGTACGTCTTCGTTAAGGTGCAGACGGACGAAGGCATCCACGGTTGGGGCGAGGGGACCCTGGAGATGAAGCAGGGTACTGTCGCGGCGGCGGTCAACGATCTGCGCGGCTTTGTCCTGGGTGAGGACCCGACCCGCGTGGACCTCCTCTGGCAGCGCATGTACCGCCAGGGGTTCTGGCGCGGGGGCGTTGCCATCCTGAGCGGGATCAGCGCCATCGAGCAAGCGCTCTGGGACATCACCGGCAAGGCGTATGGCCAGCCCGTGTACAAGCTGCTGGGCGGAGCGGTCCGCGACTACATTCCGTGCTATACGCACTGCGGCGATCCACCGCGCGCGCTGCAATACATGGAGGATGGCTGGCGGGCGTTCAAATTCGGCGTTGGCGGAGGCCGGCGCGCTGGGCCGATCGTCGAGCGCGACCTGGTACGGGAGACCGGACGCCAGGCCGAGGCGTTGCGTCAGGCTGTCGGCGACGAGGTAGAGCTGATGTGCGATGCCCACGGCCGGCTGCGGCCGTCGGTCGCGGTCCGCGTCGGCAAGGCGCTCGAGCCGGTCAACCTGCTGTTCTACGAGGAGCCGGTGCCGCCCGATAACGTCCAGGCGCTCAGGACGGTCCGGGATGCCGGGTTCAGCATGGACCTGGCGACCGGCGAGCGAGCCTTCACCAGGTGGGGCTACCGCGAGCTGATCGAGCATCAATTGGTCGACGTGATCCAGCCCGATATCTGCCACGACGGCGGAATCAAGGAAACGCTGAAGATCGCGGCGATGGCCGAGACCTACAACATCGTGGTCGCACCCCACAATCCGAATGGGCCGGTTGCCACCGCCGCCAGCGTTCACGCGGCCGCCTGCATTCCCAACTTTCTGATCCTGGAATACGCCATGTCGCCCACCCGGGACGCCTGCCAGGCCGGCGACGTGTTCAAGGCGGTCAACGGGCGGATCGAGCTCCCGACGAAGCCGGGCCTGGGGATTGATCTGGATGAAGATTACCTGGCAGGGCATCCTTACCAGGGCGTCAAGCTCTGGCCGTCGCTGCGGCACCCGGATGGGAGCATCGCGGACGTGTAGGGTGGGAGCCAGGAATCAGCAGCCAGGAGTCAGAAGGGGGTCTCGATGTCGCAATCAATAATCGGCCGGCGAAGATTGTTGAAATCACTCGGGATCGGGGTGCTCGCGCTGCCACTGCTGCAGGCGTGTGGCGGGACAGCCGCGCCGAACGCCGCGGCGACGACGGCGCCAGCGACCGCCGCGCCGGCCAAGCAAAGCGCCCAGCCGAGCGCAACCGCGGCGCCGAAGAGTCCGGCGGCGCCGGCCGGCGGGCCGATTGCGATGAGCATCGTCACCTACGCCTCGCCGCAGCGCGAGTGGCAGCGCTACTGGGCCCAGCAGTGGGCCACCAAGTACCCGGACGTCACCCTCAAGATCGAGGAGATGGTCTACGCCGACGCGCCGAAGAAGCAGCTTGCCGAGCTGGCAACCGACACGCTCCAGGACGTGCTCTACAGCGGCATCAAGTGGTTCCCGTACTCCGCGGCGAAGGGGGCCTTCCGGGCGCTCGACGACTATACCAAAGCCAATAACCCCGGCCTGGACGATTTCCTCGGTGCCGCGATCTCGGGCAGCACCTTCGACGGCAAGCTCTACGCGCTGCCCTACCTGGTCCACCCGGGGAACAACGCCCTGGTCGTCTTCAACAAAGACCTGCTGGATAAGAAGAGCGTCAAAGTCCCGACCGACGACTGGACTGTCCAGGACTACCTCGACCTCGCCACCACCG
>Ga0307373_10013788_pt1 | contig 11246 bp, 9 predicted proteins | sample OX2MG_FD_202534 | JGI IMG/M metagenome (GOLD analysis project Ga0307373, IMG submission 202534) | Soil microbial communities from Risofladan, Vaasa, Finland - OX-2 | ecosystem: Environmental > Terrestrial > Soil > Coastal area > Acid sulfate soil | place: Finland: Risofladan, Vaasa | collected... | reverse complement strand
CGGTGCCCACCCGGAGCGTGAGCCACGGCTCACCGGGCCATACACGCACGAGACACCGTTCCACGAACCGTTCGTGCTGCTCGGCTTCCTGGCCGCGCACACGCAGCGACTCGGGCTGGTGACGGGGGTCATCATCCTCCCCCAGCGGCAGACGGCGCTGGTGGCGAAGCAGGCGGCGGAGGTTGATATCCTTTCCGGCCGGCGGTTGCGGCTGGGGGTCGGCACCGGCTGGAATTATGTCGAATATGAGGCGTTGAACGAGGAGTTCCACAACCGCGGCAAACGCCAGGAAGAGCAGGTCGAACTGCTCCGCAAACTCTGGACCGAGCCGCTGCTCGACTACACCGGGCGCTGGCACCGGGTCGACCGGGCAGGCCTGAAGCCGCTGCCCGGACGGAGCATCCCGATCTGGTTCGGGGGCGCCGACGAGCGTGTGCTCGACCGCGCCGCGCGGCTCGGTGATGGCCTCATCCCGCTGTTCGCGCCAAACGATGCGGGCAAAGCGGCCCTGGAGCGGCTGTGGGAGCGGCTCGCGGAAAACGGGCGCGAGCGATCCTCTTTTGGGCTCGAAGCGCAGGTGAGCCTCTCTGCAGGCCCCGACAAGTGGGCCGCGCACGCGGACGCCTGGCGGCAACTCGGCGCGAACTACATCTGTGTGCGGACGATGAGCGCGGGCCTCGCCAGCCCTCGCGACCATATCGATGCGCTTCGCCGCTACAAAGCGGAGGTGGGGTAAACGATGCCTGAGCCGTTCGAAATCGTGTTCCTCGGGACGGGCAGCCCGCTGCCGAGTGCTGACCGTTGCGGGGCCGGCAATGTGGTCGCAGCAGCCGGGCAGAACGTGCTTGTCGATTGTGGCTGGGGCGCCGCGCGGCGGTTGATGCCTGCCGGCGTGATGCCCGGGAGCATCGACACGGCGATCTTCACGCACATGCACACGGACCACATGACTGACTTCCCCGACTTCCTCTTCCTGCGCTGGACGGGTGGCGCCGAGCGTCCGCTCCGCGTTTTCGGGCCTGAAGGGACGCGCGAAATGGTGGACGGCTTCCTGATGGCGCTGCGCCGGGACATCGGGTTCCGGCTCGCGCACCACGGAGACAAGCTCCATCCCGACGGGATCAAGGTCGAAGTCGAGGAAGTGCCGTGCTCGAAGACGCCGGAGCACTTCCTCGACGTTGGGGGCATACAATTCGAGAGTTTTGAAGTTGACCACTTCCCGGTGGTGCCTGCGTTCGGCTACCGCGTGACCTATGACGGCAGGGCCGTGGTGCTCTCGGGCGACACCTCGTTTTGCGAATCACTGCTGGGCGCGGCCCAGGGGGCTGACATGCTGGTGTGCGAGGCCCTCAACACGGGGATGCTCGAACAACGGGTCGCGGCGTTGCGGCAGATGGGGATGGCCCGCCAGGCCGACCTGTTCGAAGACATCCCGAGTTATCACAGTGGCACCATGGAGATTGCGAAGCTTGCGCGCGATGCAGGAGTTGGCGAGGTCGTGCTCTCGCACATCATCCCTCCGATTTCGAATGATGCCGGCCAGGTCGAGGCGTTCATGCGGGGCATGTCGGATAGCTACGCTGGGTCGATCCGAGTCGCGCGCGACATGCAGCGGTTCCCCGTGTCGAAGCGAGGTGCCTGATCACTCGCTGGTGCCTGTGTATTACACGTAGACGCGGAAGCCGAAGTCGCTGTAGTGGAACGAAGGGTCCAGGCTCGAACGTGCGTTGATGCGGGTGAACTTCTCGCGATGTCGCCAGGCGCCGCCGCGGCTCACCTTGCGGCGACCCGAGCCAGGACCGGCGGGAGCATGCGCCGGAGAGGCGGCGTAGTAGCGGGGGTCATACCAATCGCTGCACCACTCGTGCACGTTTTCGGCCATGCAGCGGAGGCCGTAGCCGTTGGCGCACGCAGGGCCGGGCGCGTGCGGCCGCTCAAGCACACTGATCTCGGCGAAGGCTGGGTGGCCGCCCGGCCCGGCGCCGGCCCAGGGCCACTCGCCAGCTTCGAGGCCACCAAGCGCCGCGAACTCGCGTTCCGCCTCGGTGGGCAGGCGCCACTGCGTGCCGGTCCGGGCCGTGAGCCAGCCGCAGAAGGCAGCGGCATCATACCAGCTGATCCCGACCGCCGGCTGTTCCGGCGAGGAGAAGCGATCGTCGCCACTGAAAGGCGGGTCTGGAGCGCCCTCGGCCGCCACGTAACAGCCGTATTGCGCGTTCGTAACAGGGCTGACGGCGGCACGAAATGCGGCGAGCTGCACCCTGTGGCGGGGTTGTTCATCGGGCCGGCCGTGGTCGTTGCCCATGAGAAACGAGCCACCGGGGAGCTCGATAAGCTCGGGCAAGAGCAAACGGCCAGCAGCGATGTGGCCCATGATCCTACCAGCGCTCCCAGTGGACGTAATCATCGAGCGGTTTGCGCGGGCGTGCCTGCCGGGAACCCTCTTCGGCGGCCGGGTAGCCGAAGGCGATCGTATTGATGACCGCATAGCCGGGGGGCAGGCCGAGCACCTTCACCGCCTCGTCGCCATGGTGCATCGAGGCCGGGCACGAACCCACGCCCTCGGCCCAGGCTGCGACCATCATGTTCTGCGCAGCCCTGCCCGCATCGAAGGGGCCGCGAAAGAGCGTCAGCGGGGCGCCGACGACGCCCATCTCCGGTTCAAGGATGAGCGCGACAACGAGCGGGGCGGACAGCAAATGGGCCGTGGAGAGCCCGCAGGCAGCGAGTGCCGCCCTCTGCTTTTGGTCCCGCAGGACGACGAAGCGCACAGGTTCGAGCCCCTTCGCGCTGCCAGCCATGCGCCCTGCCTGGAGGATGCGATGGAGCACATCCGCGGGAAGGGGGCGGTCGGCGAAGGCACGTGTGTCGCGCTTGTTGATGATTGCGCTGTAGGGCGTCATGACAATTGAACTCCTGGCGGTGGCACGAACTGTGCGCGCGGATCAGTATAGCTGGCGGCCTTTGCCCGGCGGGATGGCACGGGTGCCCAACGACTCCCCACCGGGGCTGCAGTTCGGCCGCAACGGCTCGCTGGATTGAAAGCGGCAGCGCAGAATCGCCAGAAGGAGTGCCCGGATGAATTTCCAGCCGACCGAGGAGCAACAGCGGGTCCGCACGCAGGCACGCGCGCTGGCAGCACGCTTCGACGATGCCTACTGGCGAAGATGCGATGGCGCGCACGCGTTCCCGTGGGACTTCTACAACGCCTTCGCTGCGGCGGGGTGGCTGGGAATCGCGATCCCAACCGAATATGGCGGCGCGGGCCTCGGGATCACCGAGGCTTCTATCCTGCTCGAAGAGGTGGCGGCTTCGGGAGCGGCGATGAACGGCGCGACTGCGCTGCACCTGACCATTTTCGGCCTGAACCCCGTGGTGCGGCACGGATCCGCTGAACTGAAGGCACGCACCCTGCCGGAGGCCGCAGCCGGCCGGCTCCACGTCGCGTTCGGGGTAACCGAGCCCAACGCCGGATCGGACACACCCTCGATCACGACCTTTGCGCGCCGCGTCGGCGACAACTACCTGATCCGCGGGCAGAAGGTATGGACCTCCAAGGCGAAGGAATCCTCGAAGGTGCTGCTGCTCGCGCGCACGACTGCCCTGGAAGATTCCGCCCGCCGGACCGGCGGGATGACACTCTTCCTCGCGGACCTGGACCCGCGCTACGTGACGATCCGCGAAATTGAGAAGCTCGGCCGCCACGCGGTCGATTCGAACGAAGTATTTTATGACGACCTGCCAGTGGACGCGCGGGATGTGGTGGGCGAGGTGGGCTCGGGCTTCAGCCACCTGCTCGATGGGCTCAACCCCGAGCGCATCCTGATTGCGGCGGAGGCCCTCGGCACTGGCCGCGTGGCGCTGCGGAAAGCGACCGCCTACGCAAAGGAGCGAGTGGTGTTCGGGCGCCCCATCGGCCAGAACCAGGGGATCCAGTTCCCGCTGGCCGATTCCTACGCGAAGCTCGCCGCGGCGGAGATGATGATCCGCAAAGCGTCGTGGCTCTACGACAGCGGGCAGGGCTGCGGCGCCGAGGCCAACATGGCAAAGTACCTCGCATCGGAGTGGGCGTTTGAAGCCGCCGACCGGGCACTGCAAACGCTCGGCGGGTTTGGTTATGCACGGGAATTCGATGTCGAGCGCTACTGGCGGGAAGTGCGGGTGATGCGGATCGCGCCTGTTACGCAGGAGATGGTGCTCAATTTCCTGGCCCAGCACGAACTCGGGCTTCCGCGGTCCTACTGAGTGGGCGCGTCCGCTTAGGGCAGCTTCCGAACGAAGGGAGAGATCGATGACACTCCAACGCGGCGAGGGGATCCTCCAGCTTCCTGGACAGGAACTTGAATACCGGCTCATCGACGGTGCAGCGCCCTGCGTCGTCTTGCTCCACGAGGGCCTTGGGTCGGTCTCGGCGTGGGGGCGATTCCCGGACCAGTTAGCAGCGGCGACCGGGTCGGCAGTGTTCGTCTATTCCCGCGCAGGCTATGGCCGTTCGTCGGAGGTGCCATTGCCGCGGCCGCTCGACTACATGCAGCGGGAGGCGCTGGATGTGCTCCCACAGGTGCTGGACAGCCTTGGAGCCGGCGACGTGATCCTCGCGGGACACAGCGATGGCGCGTCCATTGCAGCGATCTACGTTGGAAACATCGACGACGACCGCATCCGTGGCGTGGTCCTGATGGCCCCGCACTTTTTCGTCGAGGAGATGACGATCGCGGCGATCGCTCGCACGGGGGAGGCCTATGCCACCACGGATCTGCGTGAGCGGCTCGCGCGGCACCACGGCGCGGTGGATGTTGCCTTTCGCGGCTGGCATGACGCCTGGCTCGACCCCCGCTTTCGCGCATTCGACATCCGCGGCGTGCTTGGCTCCATCCGCGTGCCCGTGCTCGTCGTCCAGGGGGAGGACGACCCCTACGGCGCGCGACGGCAGGTGGAGGCCGTGGAGCAGGGATGCACGTGCCCGGTGGATGTGGTGATGCTAGCTCGATGCGGCCACGCCCCGCATCGCGAACAAGCGGGTTCAGTGACCGATGCCATCGTGGCGTTCATGGGCCGGCTTCGGAGTGCCGTGGAACGCCCGCACACACCCTCGCCGGCCGCCGGGTGGAACGGCTTACCGGAGATTGACCGGACAACGCATGCTATAGAGAGCAACGAAAGGAAAGAGGATGCTATGCAGCTTGGAATGATAGGGCTCGGACGGATGGGTTCGAACCTGGTGCGCCGCCTCACTGCCGCGGGCCACGAGTGCGTCGTTTATGACGTGAATGCGGCAGCGGTGAAAGGGCTGGCGATCAAGGGCGTCGAGGGGACGACCACCCTGGACGACTTCGTCGCGAAGCTGGAGCGGCCGAGGGCCGTGTGGGTGATGGTTCCGGCTGGAGTAACGGGCGCGACTGTCAAGGACCTGGCCCAACGTCTCGAGGCGGGCGACATCATCATCGACGGCGGCAACAGCTATTACCGCGACGACCTGGAACGTGCAGCCGAGCTCAAGGTGCGTGGCATCCATTACGTCGACTGCGGGACAAGCGGCGGCGTGTTCGGCCTGGAGCGCGGCTATTGCCTGATGATTGGGGGCGAGGATTCGGTCGTCAAACACCTTGACCCGCTCTTCAAGAGCATCGCCCCCGGGGTGGCGGCGGCTCCCCGGACACCCGGGAAGACGGGCACGCCCGGGACAGCTGAACAGGGATATTTGCACTGCGGCCCGAACGGTGCGGGCCACTTCGTGAAGATGGTGCACAACGGGATCGAGTACGGCCTCATGGCTGCCTACGCGGAGGGTCTGAACATCATCAAGCACGCCAACATCGGCCTCCACCAGGGCGAGGAGGACGCCGAGACGACGCCGTTGCGAGACCCCAGCGCCTATCAGTATGAGATAGACGTCGCGCAGGTGGCGGAGCTTTGGCGCCGCGGGAGCGTGGTTGCTTCCTGGCTGCTCGACCTGACCGCGGCAGCGCTGAGCGACGACCCGGATTTGAAAGCGTTCAGCGGCCGGGTCTCGGATTCTGGCGAAGGGCGGTGGACCGCACTTGCCGCGATCGACGAGGGTGTGCCGGCGCCCGTGATCAGTACGGCGCTGTTTTCGCGCTTCGAATCACGGGGATCTGCTGGCTTTGCCGACCAGGTCCTTTCGGCGATGCGCAAGCAGTTCGGCGGCCATGACGAAAAGCGAGATTGAGATGGCAGCGGAAAATACCGGCCCGGCCGATGTCTTCGTGTTCTTCGGAGCTACCGGCGACCTCGCGCGCAAGCAGATCTTCCCGGCGCTTTATGCGATGGCGAAACGGGGGACGCTGACGGTGCCGGTGGTCGGCGTGGCCCATTCTGGATGGGAGCTTCCGCAGCTTCGGAACCGGGCCAAGGAGGCAATCCAGCAGGCGGGCAGGATCGATGACCGGAAGGCACTCGACCGGCTGCTGTCGCTTCTGCGTTACGTGGACGGGGATTACAACAGCGACGCGACGTTTCAACTCCTGAAGAAGGCGATCGGCGATGCGCGCCACCCGGCGCACTACCTCGCAATCCCGCCGATGCTGTTCGGGACGGTGGTGAAGAAGCTCGGAGCGGCGGGGCTGGCCGAAGGGGCGCGGGTGATCATCGAAAAGCCGTTCGGGCACGACCTGCAGTCCGCACGCGCGCTGAACGGGCTGGCGACCTCGGTGTTCGGAGAAGAGTCGATTTTTCGCATCGACCACTTCCTGGGGAAGGAAGCCGTTGAGAACCTCCTTTATTTCCGGTTTGCGAATTCGGTTTTCGAACCGCTGTGGAATCGGGACCACATCGCCAGCATCCAGGTGACGATGGCCGAGGCGTTCGGGGTCGAGGGGCGGGGCGCGTTTTATGACGCGACGGGGTGCCTCCGTGACGTTGTCGAGAACCACCTGTTCCAGATTGTTGCGCTGCTCGCAATTGAGCCGCCGGTAGGCATGGGCACGGGCGCACTTCGTGGAGAGAAAGCGAAAGTCTTCCGGGCGATGCGCCCCCTGGAGGCCGGCGACCTGGTGCGTGGTCAGTTTTCCGGCTACCGGTCGGAGCCGGGAGTGGCCGCGACATCGGGCGTGGAGACCTACTGCGCGATGCGGCTGCAGATCGATTCCTGGCGATGGAACGGCGTACCCTGGCTCTTGCGCGCGGGCAAGCGGATGCCGGTGACCGCGACCGAAGTCGTGGTCCAGTTCCGACCACCACCACAGCGGCTGTTCGCCGACTCCGCGTCGTCGGTGGGAGAGTCAAACTACCTGCGCTTTCGGTTGGCTGCTGATCCGGCGATCGCGTTGGCGGCGCGCGTGAAGCGTCCGGGCGAGGCATCACTGGGCGACCAGCGGGAGCTCTACCTGCAGGACGCAGAGGACGGGGTGGAGCCTCCGTATGAGCGGCTGCTGGAAGACGCGATGGCAGGAAATGGGGCGCTCTTCAGCAGTGAGGACATGGTGGAGGCTGCCTGGGCGGTCGTCGATCCCGTCCTCAAACATCACAGCCGGGTGCAGCCGTATGAACCGGGGAGCTGGGGGCCGAAAGGGGCAGAGCGGCTCGCAGCAGCGGTTGGCGGTTGGCGTGAGCCGGTGATGGCGAGGGCGGACGCCGGGCAGCGCAGCCGGGGAGGTGCGAGGAAACAGCAACACGGGCTCGTGCCAGGAGCCACTCAGACATGAGCGGCAAGTTGATGCGCTATCCGTGCCACGGCGCGAGGGCGACGAAAATGTGGGTTGGCCGCGTGTGATTCGCGCAGGAGCTGGAGAGATGGGCTTGAGGATGTCGGTAACGATGGGCCTCGGGAGCCGCCAGGAAGCGACCATTGAGGGCCTGAGACGGCGTACCACCGAACTCGAAGGGCTGGGCTTCGACGGGGTGTGGATGCCGACTGCGTCCTCTTTCGACGCCATCACCGCGCTCGTGGCGGCGGGAGCGGGGACGTCGCGCATCGGGATCGGGACGGCGATCGTGCCAACGTTCCCGCGGCACCCGGTCGCGATGGCACAACAGGCGCTGACCGCGCAGGCGGCGCTGGGCGGGCGTTTTACGCTTGGGATCGGGCTCTCGCACAAGGTGATGATGGAGGACGCGCTCGGTATCCCGTACATCCACCCCGCGGCGCACATGTCCGAGTACCTCTCGGTGCTGGCGCCGCTACTGCGCGGGGAACACGTATCGTTCCGGGGTGAGTCATACCGGGTAGAGACGGAACTGACGGTAGCGGGCGGGACGCCAGTACCGCTCGTCGTCGCCGCGCTCGGGCCGGCGATGCTGAAACTCGCGGGGCGCTTCGCCGATGGCACCATCACTTCTTGGGTGGGGCCGCGCACACTCGAACAGCATATCGTGCCCCTCATCGCGGGCGCTGCGCGGGAAGCGGGGAGGACTGCGCCCCGGATTATCGCGGGGTTGCCGATCGCGCTAACCCACGATATCGGAGCCGCCCGCGAGCGCGTCGCGACGCAGTCCGCGTGGTACAACTCACTGCCATCGTACCGGGCGATGTTCGAGCGCGAAGGCGTCAGCGGCCCGGCGGACCTCGCCATCCTCGGCGATGAAAAGGACCTCGAAGACGGGCTCCGGCGACTCGCCGAGGCGGGTGCCAGCGAGTTTGCAGCACAACTGGTAGCGGTCGAGCCGGGGAGTCCGGCCCGCACGCTCAACTACCTCGCGAGCCGCTGCTAGGCGAGCAGCCGTGGTGTGTCAGGCGGCCCCAATTGTGCTAGATTCCGAGCGCGCAAATCGCGCGCCTGGAGCCACCATGAAGTTTGGCATCTTCTACGAAATCTCCGTCCCCCGACCGTGGGAGCCCGACACCGAATACCGGGTGTACCAAAACTGCCTGGAGCAGGTGCGGCTTGCCGACGAGTTGGGCTTCGACCAGGTGTGGGCGGTCGAGCACCACTTCCTGGAAGAGTATTCCCATTGTTCTGCGCCGGAAGTGTTCCTAACGGCCTGCGCGATGCAGACGAAAAACATCCGCATTGGCCGCGGCATCGTCGTATGTGTGCCGCAGTTCAATAGCCCGATCAAGGCTGCGGAAGTTGCGGCGACCATGGACATCGTCTCGGGAGGGCGCCTCGAATTCGGAACGGGGCGGTCGGCGACCTGGACCGAGCTCGGTGGCTTCGGGGCGGACCCCGACGAGACCAAGAAGACCTGGGACGAATGGACGCGGATCATCCCGAAGATGTGGACAAACGAGCGCTTTGGCTACGAAGGGTGGGCATTCAGCATGCCGCAGCGCGCAGTCCTGCCGAAGCCATATCAGAAGCCGCATCCGCCGATGTGGGTGGCGGTCACGAGCCCCGGCACGGAGCTTGATGCCGCCGACCGCGGCATGGGCAGCCTCGGACTGACCTTCGGCGGGTTCCAGGAGCAGGAGAAGAAAATCGCGGAGTACCGGCGGCGCATAAAGTACTGCGACCCGGTCGGTTCCTTCGTGAACGAACAGGTGAACACGGTAAACTTCCTGTTCTGCCACGACGACAACGAATACGGTGCGCGCACCGGTCAGCGGCTCGCAGGCACGTTCAATTACCTGGCCGAACAGCTGCTCGCCGCGCGGCAGGCCTACCCCACGCGTTCATATCCGAACCTGGGCCTCTTGCCGGCCCTGCGCCGCGAAGCGACCAGCTCCCCGGAAGGCCAGATCCCGGAAGGGCTCGCCATTGGCAACCCGGACCGCATCGTGGAAGTGATCCGGAAGTGGGAGGCCGTCGGCGTCGACCGGATCAACTTCCTGCTGAACGCGATCGAGACGGTGCCCCAGGAGGAAGTCCTCGCAAGCCTGAGGTTGTTCGCGAAGGAAGTGATGCCGAAGTTCGCCGGTACGCGCGAACCGGCCGGCGCCACGGCCGCAGGGGGCGCCTGATGCCACTCACCGGCACCCGTGACCTTTCGGAGCTGTTCGCGGCGGCGCCGCGCGTGCAATCGCTCGAGTCAGAGCGCTGGGAGCTCCCCGGAGCCCAGATCCTGCAGCTCATGTACGAACTCGACGACAGCGCAATGACGACGTTAATCCCGCCCGCACTCCACCCCACCATCCCCCCGACACTCGTGTTCACAGTCACACGCGTCCCGGAGAGCCCGGTGGGTGCATTCGTGCTGGCGGAGGCGCGCGTCGGTTCGCGATCGGGGGCGCGGCCGCGGGGCCTGTTGCTCCGCGGCTATTGCGATTCGCGGGCGGCGGTGGAGCAGCTCGGTGCCCGCTGGGGTTACCCGCTCTTCGAAGCGGCCTGCACGCTCGAGAAGCGCTACGACCGTATCCACGCCCGCGTCTCCACGCCGGCGGGCGTCATCCTCGACCTGACGCTGCTGAACCCGGAACCGATCAGCGGCAACGACCTGCAATATCTGGCGAGCCTCAACCTCGCGCGCGTGGTGCGGTCAGGCACGGAATCGCCGCGGCTGGTGCAGGTCGATTCCGACTACGTGTTCCGCAGTGCAGATCGCGGGAAGCCGCAGCTCGACGCCTTCGACGCCGAAGCGTGGCTCCTTCCGGGCGCGCACCTGAGCCATGCCGTCTCGGCATCGTTCGCGGTCGCAGATGTGACGATGCCGGTCCTGCGCTACCTGGTGGACCCGGCGAAGCGGCCGCTGGAGGCCGTCGAGCGCCTTTGAGCCTGAAGCTCGCCGAACATCGGGCGTCTCACGTCCACTGCGCAACCTCGGGCGCTGACCCTCGTGCCCGGGCCTTGCGCGTTATCCGGCAATAGTGGGATTGCGCTGCGCGATGATGTCCTCCATACGCGTGCGGACGCTTTCGAGGACTGCCGGCTGGGCGGGGAAGATATAGAAGCGGTCGTCGCGGATGGCCTCGAACACCTGACGGGCGACTTCCTCCGGGGCGATGCCAGCTTTGAGGGCTGCTTCGAACCCGGCGGCCCATTGCTGCAGTTCCGGCCGTAGCGCCGCCATTTGGGTGGGCGGGCCGAATTCGGGGGGCCGATTGCGCTCGGCATCGAGGATAGCCGTGCTGATGAGCCCGGGGCAGAGGACGGAGGCGGAGAGCTTTGCTCCCATCGCCCTGAACTCTTTGTAGATACCCTCGGTGAAGCAGACGACGCTGTGCTTCGAGATGTTGTAGGGGTTTGCGCCGGTGAGCAGGCCGGCCATCGAGGCGGTGTTGACGATGTGACCCTCGTCGCCGTTTTCGAGCATGCGCGGGACGAAGGCGCGGATGCCATAGAGCACGCCCATGAAGTTCACGCCGAACGTCCACTCCCAGTCGGCGAGGGGAGACTCCCAGGGCCGGGAGC
>Ga0307373_10013785_pt1 | contig 11248 bp, 10 predicted proteins | sample OX2MG_FD_202534 | JGI IMG/M metagenome (GOLD analysis project Ga0307373, IMG submission 202534) | Soil microbial communities from Risofladan, Vaasa, Finland - OX-2 | ecosystem: Environmental > Terrestrial > Soil > Coastal area > Acid sulfate soil | place: Finland: Risofladan, Vaasa | collected... | reverse complement strand
TGGCCATGGCCGAAGATGCACTCCAGTCCCGATCGTTGCTCTATGAAAAGGAACGCTACCACCAGGCTTCAGCGCTGCAAAAATCCGTACGCGGATCGGACCCGGACGGTGCGGTTTACTGGCTGACACGTATGCTGGAAAGAGGTGAAGATCCTCTCTATATCGCACGGCGAATAATGGTGATGGCAAGTGAAGATATCGGCATAGCGGATTCTCAAGCACTGTTGGTGGCTGTCGCAGCGCAACAGGTGGTCCAATTTGTGGGGATGCCCGAGGCGGTGCTCGCACTAACCCAAGCCGTCGTCTATCTCGCCTGCGCACCCAAGTCGAACTCGCTGGGGCGTGCTTATGCGAAGGCCAGCCAGGATGTGCAGTCGGCATGCAACGAGCCCGTCCCATTGCATTTGCGCAATATCCCTGCCGCGCTGATGCATACTAGCAAAGACAGCTATGTCTACGCCCATGATGTCTACGCTGGCCTTAGTGCGGACCCTTGCGATCCTTTACGCCCACCACCTCAGTTGGTGCAGCCGCAAGGGTATCTCCCGGAGTCATTGCGCTCTCACCAGTATTATGAACCAGGAGAGCACGCGCAAGGAGCGGAAGCCAGCATTGCACAATGGTTGGCTCGCCGACGCGTCACTTAGGAGGTGCTCATTCTTGTGTGGCACTGCACTTGATCCCATTGCTGGCGAAGCAGGCTGGCAACCATTGAGAACTCTTTAGAATTCGAGACTCTGAGTCTGGTATCACTGTAGGGTAGCAAGAGAGCAGTACGTTGTTCAAGCGTAGATCGGCAAAGATATCTCCATGGAGGGAAAGAACGTGCAAGGGAAGAATCCATTCCTCAACCGCGTCTGCGCGGAGTTACGCAAGCCTCGTCCGCTTGAAACGATGCCCTATACTTTTCGGGTGGAGTCGGGCGACGGAAACCCCTATGCTATTCTTTGGTTTCGTACACGCGGCTGCAAATACGATCACCGTGGAGAGTGTACGATGTGCAACTACGGTGCCAGTACACCCGTGACGCCCGCAGATATGGTTGAGTACGTGAGGCAAGGACTAGTCGCGATAAATCTCGCCGGAGATGAGAGCACGACGCTCCTGGTCTCGCCATCTGGCAGTATGTTTGACGAGTGGGAAGTCCCGGCAGAAGCTCGTCGTGGTATCTTTGCCCTGGTCGGTGCGACTGCCTGTAATACCTTCATCTGTGAAACGCGTGCAGAAGACCTTACGGCGGAAGCCATACAGCACTACAGCCTGGTTTTAGGCAAGCGCACGCTCTATGTGGAGATGGGCCTGGAGTCTGCGAATCCCTGGGTCCTCAAGTACTGCGTCAATAAAGCACTGGCCCTGACGAAATATAGCGGGGCTATACAGTTACTCCATGCGCATCAGGTGAACGCGATAGCCAACGTCCTGCTTGGGCCCGCTTTCTTGACGCAGCGCGAGGCGATTGCAGATACAGTTTACTCGGTGCGCTGGGCATTCGCGCAAGGCATCGACAAGTGTGTACTCTTCTCAGCTCACGTCAAGCGCTGGACGTTGCTACAGTGGCTGTGGGAGCACGACCTCTACACTCCCCCATCTCTCTGGTCGCTCGTCGAGGTGCTGCGGCAACTCGGCCCGCAACTCGCTCCACGTGTGACTATCGCCTGGTATAAAGTCTACACAGAACTCGAGGGAATCGAGGCAAACATCCTCAGCTCACCGACTACTTGCCCCGTCTGCTTGCCTCATGTCATGTCACTGCTTGATGCCTACAGTGATACGAGCGACTTTGCGATCGTCGAGCAGTTAGGAGCCTTTCGCTGTACGTGCCACGAGGCGTGGTACCGGGAGGCGACCGCCGAGGGGGGTAACTCAATTACCGAGCGAGTGGCAAGTGCCTACACCCGGCTCGGGCAAGGGGTTCTCGGTCTCGATTGGTGGAAGAGGCACGGTAGTACCGTCTTACAGGATATCCTGCTTGCTCCAGATATTTTCCAGCCGGATACAGAGGGTCATCCGTCAGCCATGCTGACTACTCAGGAGGGAAAAGGGTAACAGCGGTGCCAGAGTATGATCGTCTCGCCAATATATACGATGCATGGAGCGCAGCGGATCCGGCAGCAGAGCCTAGTCGCCGCTATTATGTGAATCTATGCAGCACGGAGCGAGTCCCAGTGGTCGAACTAGGAATTGGCACAGGCCGCATCGCGATTGATATCGCGCGACTCGGGATACCGGTAATCGGTGTCGATGTGTCTGCCGGCATGGGTGCTTTGTGCCGAAGGAAGTTTGAAGAGGCAGGACTTCAAGATCGACTTCAACTCCTATTCAGCGACGTGCGCGACTTTGAACTTCCGGAGCCGACATCCCTGATCATCTTCCCTTTCCGATCTATTGGACACCTGCTCACACATGAAAGCAAGCTGGCCCTCCTGCAGTGCGTTCACCGCAATCTCAAACCAGGAGGGAAGTTCATATTCGATCACTATATTCTTGATGAGGATTGGGCGCGTGGCCGACATGGTATCCCCCAACTGATGTGCCGCATTCCTAATCAGGATGGCTCAAGTATGCTCGTATGGGACGTCTATCACTTCGATTTCTCTCGGCAGCTCATGGATTGTTATATTACGGTCGATGAATTAGATGAGGCTGCTACACTGGTCCGCAGGACCTATCGACCGCTCTCTTTTAGCTGGATTCGGCCGGAGCAGGTGCGAGACCTACTGCATCAGGCCAATTTCAAGGTTCAGGCAGTCTATGGTGACTTCGATGGCGGACCACTTACTGACACCTCCGAACAGCAGATATGGGTTGCCGAGCGACCAACCGGATCATAAACCCAACTTGGTAGGTCTTCCTCAAAAACAGGTCGCGCCAACAAGCTGAGCGTGGGAAACACGACCATACCGGGATCTGAGCGCAGTATAGGGAAGAGCAAACTTTCCCAACCGATGCCGTCCAGCGCTGGACGGCATCGGTTGGCATTCTAATGCGGACTGGCAGCTGCGCATTAAGAACATCTCACTGCAATGCAGGGCTTATCCTAACAGCACTTTCAGGCAATACAGGCCATGCAAAGTATCGGCAGTGATGAACGAGAGAGGTTTTGCCGTTGGTGGCGCGCGGGGCCTTTCGAGAGGCAAGACGAGCTGCTTCAGCTGCAGATGTCTTACCCGACATGGACTCGAGACTCATCCATCGGTGTTGGCAGCTCGATAGGGATGTCTCCATTTTCTAGAGGAGCGCTTCAAAGCTTCAATACAAGACACTAGCCTGTCGGTAACACAAAGGGGTGTTCTGGTTTGTCTTTGAAGAACTCGTCAATAGCAAGCCTCTCGGTAAATTCGTAGCCCTCAAAACCATACTCATCAAAGAGCAGAACCCCGCCCGTAATCATACGTCCATAGAAGTATTCGCAGCAGCTCTTATTTGACCTGTACAAGTCGACATCTAAGTGGACAAATGAGAATCTGGTGCTTTCCTCAATTGAGGAGAATGTTTCCGGAATGGTTCCCGGGTGGAATTCGACAAATGAATAGTCTGCCAATATGGCCCTTACCTCTGCCAATGAGGTACGCGAAAACTCGTTGGGTTTGTGGGGATCATTTTTTGAAATGTACTTGGCTGGCATCCCACTGAATGTGTCGAACAAGTGGAGGTGTCGATCGGTGCTCTGCGACCTCTCTAGCGCAAGCGCAATAAAATACGCCGAACCACCACGGTACACACCACATTCAGCCATGGTACCGCCGAGATGGGCGCAGTACTCTGCCAGGTGATAGATATAGTAGCAGCGATCCTCCGGGATGAGAGTCACACCTCGGACTCCGTCATAGACTGAGAGAAATGTCCGGTCGAACCATGGGGAATAGGTTTTCCAGGGAAATGGTGCCCTGTGCGTATAGCGGGTCGCAATGGTATTGTATCTTTTGCTTGGATCAGGTTTTGGAGGTTCTTGGTATCTATAGACACAGTACCCCATTCTTTCCAAGATCAGTTGAAATAAATTTGCCATTCCTCTACTGATGATTCGCCCCATTTGTGGGGAATGTGTCACAGTCTTGAACCTCCTTATAGGACTCTCTCATGCGAAGCACCGGGTGATGTACCGAACTGAGTGGAAGATTCAGCGTCTGATCAGATCGGACCTCGATTCTCTGCTAAAAGAGCCCCAGGTTACCAATAGTCCGTATACAAAACGATATCGAACCTGGAAGGGGGAAGTCAAGTATCAATGCCAAGACGAATGTAGCACTATACTGGGTTTCGCTAGGGAGGGAAATCAACCTCTCTACGAGCTCACTAACCGCAAAGCAAGGGACCAGCGCAGGACGAGTCTCTCCGACCCGATACATTTACTGATCCATTATTTGACAAGCTGCATCGCATGAGGCCATACTTAAGACTATCAGCTGGAGCGAGAGGGAAGGACCTCATGTCTGGCTAGCATTTGAAGATAAATCTGGGACGACGTTACAACCTCACCCAGAACCGAATCGCAAATGAATAACCATGTTCCGCTGGAAGCGTTGCCATGTCACTTAGGAATGCTCGCCTCCACTAGATGAGACTATCAAAGCAGTAGCCTGGCAGGTGCAAGGAGGAGTATATGCAAGAAGACGATGGTCGAGTTAGTAGACAGGTGACCGGTGATGACGATGCCTGGGCTATTGCCCAGGCTGTGCTGCCGGGAGGCGTTAACGCGTCTGCTCGACTGAACAGCGTCATCGGGAAACCTTTCTTCGCCTCGTCCGGTAAGGGTGGGGTCATTGTAGACGCTCTGGGACGTGAGTATATTGACCTGAGCATATCGAACGGAGCCTCCCTCCTGGGCTACGGCCATCCCTCTATATGTGGAGCTGTAGAGCAGGCTCTTCGTGAAGGAGTCCTCTGTGCTCACGAAACGCTGCACCAAATATCCCTGGCTCAGAGGCTGACAGAGCTCGTGCCGAGTGCTGAGATGGTTCGGTTCTGTGGGACTGGGACAGAGACGACCTGGCACGCAATTCGCTTGGCCAGGGCTTACACACAGAGGCCGATCATCATCAAGTTCGAGGGTCACTTTCATGGGTACAACGATTATCTCGCATACAGTGCTTGGCCGCCCCTTGACCTGGCCGGTTCAGTAGATACTCCCCTGCTTTACCCTGAGACCGAGGGAGTTCCCGAGGCAGTGAGAAACTATGTCATCGTATTGCCATTCAATAACATTCATGCTTTGGAGGCTGTGCTTAACCAGCGTCACCAGGACATCGCCGCGGTGATCTTGGAACCTGTCAATTACAATTCCGGCACGATCCTGCCTCTCCCTGGATACCTGGAGTCGGTCAGAGAACTGACGGCAAAGTACGGTGTCCTGCTCATCTTCGACGAAATTCTCTCAGGATTTCAGACGGGATCCGACTGTATGCAAGGCTACTTCCATGTCACACCTGACCTCACCACTCTTGGGAAGGCGTTAGGCGCGGGTATGCCGTTGTCAGCTCTTGTAGGTAAGAGGGAAATTATGGAGAAGCTTGCCCCATTGGGAAAAGCGATGCACAGCGGCACCTACATTGCTCACCCGACCAGCATCCTTGCCGCTATTGCATTCCTGACTGAGATTGATCGAGCAGGTTTCTATCCTGCTTTGCTAGGGCAGTGCTCCTATTTGATTGAGAACGTTCGAAGCATCTTCCAGAAAGCAGGGATGACCGTCAAGGTCCCAGTGCTTGGCGCCAGGTTCTCTTTGCTGTTTGGGATTGCTGAAGAACAGCACGTCACAAACTACCGGGACGCTGCGCTCCACGATCGCCGGAGCGTACAGCAGTTCTATGCGATGATGCTTGAAGAGGGGATATATTTCAATCCTGGTTGGCATCATGGAATTTGTTCAGCACATACGACAGAGCAGATGGAGAGAGTCCTTGAGTCGGTGGAACGTGTAGTGCGTCGGATGACTGGAGAGAAATCATCGCTGAAGGATCAGGTGAGCTGACTTCAGTGACGAACTCGAGGGAGGCTTGAATGACGCTCGACGCTTTCATGAGCTACATGGTAGGTCATACACCTATGTACCGGGCAGTAGGATACTGCCCCTCAGGGAACCTGTTTTTGAAGTTGGAGGAAAAGAACAAACACGGAAGCATCAAGGAACGGGCCGGTTATTATATCATTCGTGATCTGATTGAGGCAGGCAGGCTTCGACCTGGCGTTAGCTTGGTCGAGTCTTCCTCCGGAAATCTGGGCCTATCCCTGGGTCTTTTCGCTCGAGATCTGGACATCGATTTCCTGTGTCTTATTGATCCAACGGTGCCACGTGAGAAGGCCGAGCTACTCGCCAGCAATCAAATCAGGACACACTGTGTTGGACTTGAAGGATTTGCAACCTATCGAGATGCACGCATCACAATGGCGTCCGAGCTTGACCGCCAGCCGAACTGGATCTGGACGCGGCAATATGACAACCCATCCAACGTGAAGGCGCACTTTGAGACAACAGGGCCGGAGATCTGGTCTCAAATGAACGGTCAGGTTGACTATGTCCTGTCTTCGGTCGGCTCGGGCGGTACCGTCTGTGGCATCGGCCTGTATATGAAGCGGCAATCTCCGGCAACTTCCATCGTGGCCATTGAACCGAAGGGCTCTACTATTTTCGGTGGAGAACCTGGCAGCTATCTGAGCGCCGGAGCGGGCATGAGCTATCCTCCTGGGATTATTAAGCAGTATGGCCAGGTAATAGATTACTTCTGCCAGGTGGACGATGCAGCCGCCCTCCATGCATGTGTGCAATTTCGCAACGCGGAGGGCTTTTATGTAGGTATCACAGCCGGTTCAGTTCTGGTAGTGGCTTCTTATCTGGCTGATCGTTATCCAGACAAGAGGATTGTCGCCGTAGCAGCTGATGGCGGTGACAAGTACACTTCCTTCTTTGCGACTGCGCCAGAAAATGATGTTCTCACTCCAGGTGTGGCGCTCTGTAAGTATACCTGTGGAATACCTGCACCGATCCTACGGGAACTGCCGTGAGTTTAACCCGAGGGTCAGCAATGATGTGGTAAAATAGGCAATACGGCGTAAAATCGATAAGGCAAATCGCCACGATGCCAGGCTGCTCCGAGCGGCGCTGGCTTGCCTGGTGATTGCCTATCCATAGCCGACCAGGGAGCAGCCGATGCATTTGCGCCTGCCCGCTCCTGGCTCAATCGCTTCCGTCGGATCATCACTGAGCTTTGTGCAATTTAGTACGGCATTGTGAGAGAGGGAGAGTAGCAGTCACCTTGTAGCTCTGAAAATTGGTAGTGCGTCAATGTCGCTGTTTCCTGCCGGCCTGTAAGGGCCCCTCTGAAGGGCATAATCGGCCTTGAGAGAGACCTATAAAGCACAAAGTTGAGCTTGAACCGTTGGGGGAAGAGAGCCGAAACCCCTCTCACCCTCTTTCGCCTGGATTGCATTCAATCGATCTTGGCGAACACAGGTTTTCGCAGAAGCTCTGAGTGTGCTCAGTTGGAACGCTCCAGGCTTGTGGCAGACGATAGGAGTCAAGGGGAGAGTTATGCCTGCAAAACGCCGTCTGTACGTACATTTGTATGTCATCCCGATCTGCAACCTCAAATGTATTCACTGCTACTATGATGCGCTGCCTTTGCACGCAAGTGTCGATGATCTGCTCTCAATTGAGCAGATGAGCCAGGTTGTTAGGGGCTTGTGCGACACCTATGATGCCGCTTTCGATGTGGAAGGAGGGGAGTTCTTTCTACGGAAGGATATCTCAGGCCTATTCGATGCCCTTACCCCCGATTATTTGCGCTACATTACGATCACCACCAATGGGGTAGCGAAAATTAATGTCGATCCAGCACTTCTGAGCTGCCTTGATGAATTTCGTGTATCGGTTGAAGGCCATACCGATCAGTTGCAGCGGGATATCCGTGGGATAAAGCTCGCCCCTGTGCTTCGGACCTGCACGCGGCTGATGACCCAGGGTGTTCCAGTGACGTTGCGCGTCACACTTCATCGGAAGAACTACCACCACGTTCAGGAGATGCTCGATTACTTTATCGGCCTTGGTTTTAGCAGGTTCAGCCTTTATGAGTATCAAGCGTCAGGCCGGGGCTCCGACTACGCCGCCGAATATGCTCTCGACTCCTCCGCCCTTGAGGATGTCCTACACCAGTTATGCGGGAGGTCAGTTGCCGAGAAGACCGACGTGTTCAAACTAAGCCTGAGCCCGCGGCGAATTCCCCTCATCATGGCCTTCCAGGAAGAACTGCAAGAAAAAGGCTACGAAGTCGTCGATTTATCAGGCGCGGCAAGCCTGACCGTGGAGTACAATGGGGTTCTTGGTGTGTGCCCGTGGAACGTTGTGCATGAGAATATCGGGCAATTCCGTTCGGAGAGCTTCCTACCAGATATCCAGGCCATGATGGACGTCGGCAGACTTGATCATGCGTGCCAGCACTGCTCGGCTATACGGGTTCGGCGGGCAGACAATTTAGCGAATGCAGCATCCAGTGCATTCATATTGGGCGACCAGGCTTCCTGATTGAATGCCCAGGGTTGAAAGTACCTGGCCACATCCTCACAGCCAGGCACATGTAGGTGAGATGTATTATGAACGACGAGTCATGCATAGAGTATCGCCCATACGGGCAGAGCTCCTCACTCACTGTAAAGTTACGTCGTTTGCTGCCTGATCGGCTTGGTTGGGAGGATTTAGGACTGGGCAAGCGTTGCCTCTGTGTTTTCGATAGAAAGGCTGAGTGGTTTGCCCTTGATGTTCAAAGCAAGCTGATTGCCGAGGGGGTTGAAGTGTCGTCTGTAGCACTCGAAGTGGGGCTCAAGGATCTGAACTCAGCTATCAAAATATGGACTGCGATGATAGAGACCCAGCCTGCATTTTCCGTCGCAATAGGAGGCGGAACGACATGCGACCTAACGGGATTTGCTTCATCCTGCTATCGACGAGGGATACCTGTGGTCCTGATTCCGACGACGCTGCTTGCTATGGCAGACGTCTGCATTAGCGGAAAGACCGGTGTGGACTTTGGCAATATCAAGAACTCGCTTGGAACGATACATTTCCCTCGGCTGTCTCTTTGCGTCCTGGATGCCTTGCGTACTCTCGAAGAGGCTCATTTCCGCTCTGGTCTGGCTGAAATCGTCAAGGTAGCAGTGACATCGGATGTCTCGTTATTTCACCAACTTGAATCTGTGACCACAGAACTGGGCCCCTCTTATCCTGATTTGCTCAAACTTATAGAGGCATCCTGCCGACTCAAGGCGATCATCGTAGAAGGCACACCGATGGTACGCCTACACTCTATGTATGGTCATATAGTTGGCCAGGCCATTGAGTCTTTCGACTGCGGAAAGTACCGCCACGGTGACTGCGTGTCAATCGGGATGAATGCTGAGGGATACATGGCGGTGAAACTGGGGCTATGGGATAGGGAATGCTGGATGAGGCAGTTGAGATTGCTAGTCGCGCTTGGCTTGCCAATAACCGTACCTGAAGGAATTATTTCAGTTGCACTCATTCAGCAGATGAGCAGAGATAAACTCGCTACACCTGAACACTTCAATATGATCCTCCCCTCTGCCATCGGAGTAATTCGTACTCTAGAAAAGGATTCACGAACTCCTGTGCCACATCGCCTGGCTCGTGATTTTCTGGATGAATTCGTGAGCCTTACGAGAGATGATCTAGCGAAACTATCCGAAGTTGGATGTGTCGATGCGGCCAACCAATAATGATAATGTTTCTTCTAGTAGCCGCCTTCCTCAAGTGTAGATTGTTTGATTCGATGGGTAAAAAATACTGCCATCGAATCAAACAATCTACGCTCCCGCCGACCACACCCCTCACCTGAGTCAGGTGTTTTCCCCTGCAACTCTCTGCCAGATTTTTCTCGAGTTGTGCAAGGGTTGATGCGGGTGGTTTGATCCCCTCCTGCTGTCCACTGGAATGCGGGAGGATGCCAGCCGTAGTGGATGCTTTCACAAGTGGCGCTCCATCTACCCAATAAAATTGAGGGCTTTAGCATCCATCTTTCCGGTGAAGGGTGCGGGACACATCCCATATCCTTCATGCGGGGGCGTGTGATACGAAAACAAGACTTAAGTCTTGTTTTCGCGCAAAAAAAATTGGAGTTGAGTTAGGTAATGGCACATGTGGCTGATGTGCTGACCTGGGATCACCAGGGAGATCTTCGTGATGTGATGAAACATGTGCTTCCCTTGCCTTTCGTGAATCAACTGGGGGAGCGGCTAAAGGATGTGCTGCGGTAGTTCCATCTTTTAGCCTCTCGTGGAACATCTTTACCTGCACCTGCCTGTAAGCAGTGCTGTTCTTGCGTACTCCTGTCTGGCGCGAAGCAAAATCGCGTGAGTTGTGCCAGCCCAGATCTTCCCAGGAGGATTCTTGCAGGGCTTTCGGCGAGAGACGCGAGAGGGGGTATGGCTGCGTCGGCCTACAAGCCATTCGCGCCTGCCCATGTGCAAGCGCACGGGAATGAACAGAACCGGCACTTCGCTTCCGACATGGATGGTTTTCATTTGCGGGTCCAACAGTAGTTCCCTTCACTGTAGCGCACGCCCTGGTCGAACTCGGCCCCGTAGCCATCCGGCTCGAACCCCAGGTGCCGCCAGAATGCCGCAGCGGAACCGAGTACGCCGCGTGCTATCACCAAGTCAGCACCGCTGTCGGCAATGGCTCGCTCCACCAGCATGCGTGCGTATCCGCAGCGCCGGTAATATGGCCGTGTTTCGAGCCGGTTGAAGATGAGCCAGTCGGGGCGGGTCTCGTGTGGGCGGTGTTGCAGGTAGGCAAGGAGTTGGCCGGCCCGCTCGACGATCAAGAAGTCGCCATCGCTCGCTGCTATGTCGAAGATGAGCCAGTCGCCTTGACCGCTCTGCATGGCGCACTCCCACTCTTGCAGGGTAAGGGCGCGAATTGTGGGCACGCTTGCTTGTTTCATTTCCGATATCCTTTCTGACCCAGCACAAAACGAGCCCGCCCCTCCCAAAGGCAAGGGGAGGCGGGCTCGTTTGCACCAGCACTCCTTAGAGGTTCTTGTCGTGTCTGCCCGAACGTTTCTTCTTCCGAGTTGGGTCGGGCGGCAGCAGCCAGCGCTCTCCTGAAAGCAGACCGTGTCTGTAGAGCGCCAGCCACGCCTCTGCCGCTCTGGGCTCCACCTGAAAGGCGATCTCCTGGGCGCTGTCACGAGCCTCCAAGAAGAGCCGGTCCCCCAGGGCAACCACCGACGGGTCGAAC
>Ga0307373_10013783_pt1 | contig 11249 bp, 5 predicted proteins | sample OX2MG_FD_202534 | JGI IMG/M metagenome (GOLD analysis project Ga0307373, IMG submission 202534) | Soil microbial communities from Risofladan, Vaasa, Finland - OX-2 | ecosystem: Environmental > Terrestrial > Soil > Coastal area > Acid sulfate soil | place: Finland: Risofladan, Vaasa | collected... | reverse complement strand
GGTGGCGAGCGCGGTGCTGCTGAAAGTCGTGCCTTCGGTGGCGCTGATCGCCACCGTGCTGACGGCGGCCAGCGTGTCGGCTTCGCCCACGGTGGCCGTGCCGGTCGCGGTGGCGCTGGCGGTGCCCGGTGCGTCGTCGTTCAAGACGACCGAGACGGGAGCGGCCGCCAACTCGTCGAGGTACAGATGGCTGCCGCTGACGGTGAACGTGCCGGCCAAGCCGCTGACGGTGCCGGCCGTCGTGTTGCCGTCGCCCCAGTCGATGGTGGCCGTGAAGTCGCTGGCCGTATTGCCGACGAAATTCGTGCTAAACGTGGCGAGCGCGGTGCTGCTGAAGGTCGTACCTTCGGTGGCGCTGATCGCCACCGTGCTGAGCGCGGCCAGCGTATCGGCTTCGCCCACGGTGGCCGTGCCGGTGGCGGTGGCGCTGGCGGTGCCCGGTGCGTCGTTGTTCAAGACGACCGAGACGGGAGCCGCCGCCAACTCGGCGAGGTACAGATGGCTGCCGCTGACGGTGAGCGTGCCGGCCGAGCCGATGACGGAGCCGGTCGACGAAGTGCCGTCGCCCCAGTCGATGATGGCCGTGAAGTCGCTGCTCGTATTGCCGGCATAAGTCGTGCTAAACGTGGCGACCGCGGTGCTGGTGAAGGTCGTGCCTTCGGTGGCGCTGATCGCCACCGTGCTGGTGGCGGCCAGCGTATCGGCTTCGCCCACGGTGGCCGTACCCGTGGCGGTGGCACTGGCGGTGCCCGGTGCGTCGTCGTTCAAGACGACCGAGACGGGAGCGGCCGCCAGCTCGTCGAGGTACAGATGGCTGCCGCCGACGGTGAGTGTGCCGGCCGAGCCGCTGACGGAGCCGGTCGACGAAGTGCCGTCGCCCCAGTTGATGGTGGCCGTGAAGTCGCTGGCCGTATTGCCGATATTAGTCGTGCTGAACGTGGCGAGCGCGGTGCTGGTGAAGGTCGTGCCTTCGGTGGCGCTGATCGCCACCGTGCTGAGCGCGGCCAGCGTATCGGCTTCGCCCACGGTGGCCGTACCGGTGGCCGTGGCCGTCGTCGAGTCGGCATTATCGCTGATGGCCACCGAAGTGGTATCGGTGCCTTCGTCGGCATAGGTGTGGCTACCGTTGACGGTAAAAGTGGGGCCGCCGGCAATGATACCGGTCGTCGTCGTGCCGTCGCCCCAGTCGATGGTGGCCGTGAACGGACCCGCGTCGGTGGCCGTGAACGTCGCTACGGCGCCGATGAACGCCGTGCCCTCGGTAGGCAAAATCGCTTCGGCGGTCGGACTGACCGAGAGCAACTGCCGAACTTCCAATGGTTCCATCCGCAGTGTTCCAAGGGTTCGCTTTTGCTTGCGACGGCGCAGGTGATCGGTGTGCCTCGTGTCCACAGAACCGAACAGTCTATTGAAACGCTGGATAAACATGGAGGCAGTCTCCTAAATGTATTGCGGTGCCAGTGTGTGACGCCGTTCTTTAGCAATTCGGGTGCCAAACGGGCGCATTCGTCGTAATCGTCAAAGTCCTCCCATTTTTCAGGCATTTTTTCGTCAACGTGTGCGGGTCGGTTTCGCGCGCATTGCGCCTCGCGCGACCAAGTCTGATCGTTTGCGAACCATCGGTGGTTCTTTACGATCCACTATGGTTTCCGCGAGGCGTCGTAATAGCCTGAAGTGTTGAGCATGTTTTCGATCACGTCGTCCCAGGCAACATGGGATTGCAACTCTTCAAAGAACACGTCGTTGGCTTGTGGGCTCGACTCGGCGCTGCCCTGGAAGTACAGGTTCTCCCATCCGCCGCCGGTGAGATCGGCTGCGGCGTAGGGCCCACCTGCCGGCCCCCCCGGAAGCGAGAGCGTCGCGTCGGCGGCGTTGAGCAACTTGTGGTCGGCCTCCGGCGAACCGGCGATGGCGAGGGCGACCGCGGTGCGATCGCCGGTGCCGGCGAGCAACTGCGTCCAGGCCGCTTCGCCGCCGGCGTCCGCGGTCCGGCCCAACAAGTCTTGATAGAGGGCCTCGACGAAGCCCTGGTTCGTACCGCCGTGCAACGCGAAATACTCCGGCGAGCCGATGATGTCGGCGACGACGTCTAGCTCGTCGTGGCCTCCGGCGTGGGTCCCCGGATTGCCCGGCTGACCGAGGACGTTGGCCCACGCTTGCATTCCGAGGGAGTCGGGCGCGCGGTGCAAGAAGACCTCATAGATGGTCGTGACGACGTGGTCTTTGTACTCCGGCGAGTCCATGAAGCCGGCGATCGCCACGGCGCGCCGGCCGGCATTGCTTTGACCTTGGTCGTCCGCGAGGAAGCTGAGCCACGCCGCGAATCCGGCGGCGTCCGGTTCGCGGCCGAGGAGCTCGCGATACAGGTTATGCACGAATGTGGCGTCGGTGTCGTCGCCCGCCTGGCCCGCCAGGAAGTAGGTTTGACTTGGCGGCGGAGCCGGGTTCACCACCAACGTGGCCGAGGCGGAGTTATTCGATGTGTCCGTGTCGGCCTGATTACCCGTGACCGTGGCCGAGTTGGTGATCTGTCCGGCCACGTTGGGCGTGACCACGACGGTGATCGTCTCCGTGGCGCCGGCCGCAAGGCTGCCGATGACGTCGGTCAGCACGCCCGTGTTGAGCGCCAACGTGACGCCGCTGGTCGTATCGACCGCGGAAACCAAGGTAACGTTGGCCGGAAGCACGTCGGTCACCACCACGCTCGACGCCGCGTTGGTCGCATCATTGTTCTTGACCGTGATCGTGAAGGTCTCGTTCGTACCCACCACGCCGGTGGCGGGCAAAACCGTGTTGGTGATCGAAAGGTCGATCGCCGGCACGGCGATGCCGCTCACGTTTGTGGTCACCATCGCCGTGTTGTTGGCTTGGATCGTGTCGGTTTGGAGGCCTTCCACCGAGGCCGTATTGATTACCACGCCGGGGACGGTGGGCGTGACGACGACGGTGATCGTTTCCGTGGCGCCGGCCGCAAGGCTGGCGATGTCGTCGGTCAACACGCCGCCCGCGGGGGTCAGCATGGCGCCGCTGGTCGTGTCGACGGCGGAAACGAACGTGACACCGGCCGGCAGCACGTCGGTCACCACCACGCCCGTTGCCGCGTTGGTCGCGTCGTCGTTCTTGATCTTGATCGTGTAGGTCTCGTTCGCCCCCACCACGCCAATGGTAGGTGATGCGGAGTTCGTGATCGCAAGATCGATCGAGGGCGTCGCGACGCCATTGACGTTCGTGGTTACGGTGGCCGTGTTGTTGGCCTGGATCGTGTCGGCCTGCAGGCCTTCCACCGAGGCCGTGTTGATTACCACGCCAGGGACGGTGGGCGTGACGACGACGGTGATCGTTTCCGTGGCGCCGGCCGCCAGGCTGGCGATGTCGTCGGTCAACACGCCGCCCGAGGGGGTCAGCGTGGCGCCACTGGTCGTGTCGACGGCGGAAACGAACGTGACGCCGGCCGGCAGCACGTCGGTCATCACCACGCCCGTCGCCGCGTTGGTCGCATCGTTGTTCTTGACCTTGATCGTGTAGGTCTCGTTCGTGCCCACCACGCCGGTGGCGAGCGAGGCGGTATTAGTGATCGCAAGGTCGATCGAGGGCGTCACGGTGCCATTGATGTTGGTGGTTACCGTGGCCGTGTTGTTGGCTTGGATCGAGTCGGCCTGGAGACCTTCCACCGAGGCCGTGCTGATTACCACGCCGGGCGTCGTGGGCGTGACGACGACGGTGATCGTTTCCGTGGCGCCGGCCGCCAGGCTGGCGATGTCGTCGGTTAACACGCCGCCCGAGGGCGTCAACGTGGCGCCGCTGGTCGTGTCGACGGCGGAAACGAACGTGACGCCGGCCGGCAGCACGTCGGTCATCACCACGCCCGTCGCCGCGTTGGTCGCGTCGTTGTTCTTGACCTTAATCGTGTAGGTCTCGTTCGTGCCCACCACGCCGGTGCTGAGCGAGGCGGTATTCGTGATCGCGAGGTCAATCGAGGGCGTCGCGACGCCATTGATGTTGGTGGTCACCGTGGCCGTGTTGTTGGCTTGGATCGTGTCGGCCTGCAGGCCTTCCACCGAGGCCGTGTTGATTACCACGCCGGGCGTGGTGGGCGTGACGACGACGGAGATCGTTTCCGTGGCGCCGGCCGCCAGGCTGGCGATGTCGTCGGTCAACACGCCGCCCGAGGGCGTGAGCGTGGCGCCGCTGGTCGTGTCGACGGCGGAAACGAACGTGACGCCGGCCGGCAGCACGTCGGTCATCACCACGCCCGTCGCCGCGTTGGTCGCGTCGTCGTTTTTGACCGTGATCGTGTAGGTCTCGTTCGTCCCCACCGTGCCGGTGGCGAGCGAGGTGGTGTTCATGATCGCGAGGTCGATCGACGGCGTCGCGACGCCATTGACGTTCGTGGTCACCGTGCCCGTGTTGTTGGCTTGGATCGTGTCGGCCTGGACGCCTTCCACGGAGGCCGTGTTGATGACCACGCCGGGCGTAGTAGGTTTGACGACGACGGTGATCGTTTCCGTGGCGCCGGCCGCCAGGCTGGCGATGTCGTCGGTTAACACGCCGCCCGAGGGCGTCAACGTGGCGCCGCTGGTCGTGTCGACGGCGGAAACGAACGTGCCGCCGGCCGGCAGCGCGTCGGTCATCACCACACCCGTCGCCGTGTTGGTCGCGTCGTTGTTCTTGACCTTGATCGTGTAGGTCTCGTTCGTGCCCACCACGCCGGTGGCGAGCGAGGCGGTGTTCGTGATCGCGAGGTCGATCAATGGCGTCGCGACGCCATTGATGTTGGTGGTCACCGTGGCCGTGTTGTTGGCTTGGATCGTGTCGGCCTGGAGAGCTTCCACCGAGGCCGTATTGATCACCACGCCGGGCGTGGTGGGAGTGACCACGACAGTGATTGTGTCCGTGGCGCCGGCCGCAAGGCTGGCGATGCGGTCGGTCAACACGCCGCCCGAGGGCGTCAGCGTGGCGCCGCTGGTCGTGTCGACGGCGGAAACGAACGTGACGCCGGGCGGCAGCACGTCGTTCATCACCACGCCCGTCGCCGCGTTGGTCGCGTCGTCGTTCTTGACCGTGATTGTGTAGGTCTCGTTCGTTCCCACCACGCCGGTGGCGAGCGAGGTGGTGTTCGTGATCGCCAGGTCGATCGAAGGCGTCGCGACGCCATTGACGTTCGTGGTCACCGTGGCCGTGTTGTTAGCTTGGATGGTATCGGCCTGCAGGCCTTCCACCGAGGCGGCGTTGATCATCACGCCGGGCGTGATGGGCCTGACCACGACGGAGATCGTTTCCATGGCGCCGGCCGCCAGGCTGGCGATGTCGTCAGTCAACACGCCGGCCGTGGGCGTCAACGTGACGCCGCTGGTCGTGTCGACGGCGGATACGAACGTGACGTCGGCCGGCAGCACGTCGGCCACCACCACATTCGTCGCCGCGTTGGCCGCATCGTTGTTCTTGACCGTGATCGTATAGGTCTCGTTCGTGCCCACTGTACCGGTGGCGAGCGAAGCGGCGCTGGTGATCGCGAGGTCGATTGCGGGCGTGCCGGTGCCGTTGACCGGCGTGGTGGTCGTGGCGATGTTATTCGCCGTGTTCAGATCGCCGGAGGAGGTGACGACGGCGGTGTTCGTGACGGCCCCGGCGACGTTTGGGTTGACGACGATCGTAATCGTGTTGGCGGCACCCGCCGCCAGGTTACCAATCGAGTCGGTCAAGACGTTACCGTTCTTAATCAACGAGGCGCCACTAGTCGTATCGACGGCGGAAACGAACGTGACGTCGGCCGGCAACGCGTCGGTCAGCGCCACGTCCGTCGCCGAGTGGGTCGCGTCGTTGTTCTTGACCTTGATCGAATAAGTCTCGTTCGTTCCGACGACCCCCAGGGAGGTCGAGGCGACCTCGGTCGCCGATACGTCGGGAGCCGGAGGCGTGGGGCTATTTACGGTCGTCATGGCCGTCGCGGTCTTTGGCGATCCCGAATCGTCAGGACTGGAGACGCTCGCGCTGTTGCTCAGCGTGGCCGGCGCGCCGGTGTCGACGATCACTTCGACGGCGGCCGTGGCGGTGCCCGTCAGCGCGGCAACCGTTCCGAGGTCGGCCGTGACCGTATCGCCCGCCAGATTCACGACTCCCTGGCTTGTCGTGGCGGCAACGAACGTTACGCCGGCGGGTAAAGCATCGCTCAATGTCGTGCCGGTCGCATCCGTCGCGCCCGCATTGGATATGGACAGGTTGTAGGTCAAGAGTTGGCCAGGCACCGCGGACGCCAGTGTGGCCGTATTGTCGATCGAAAGATCGGCGGCCAGTAGCGTGCGGATTTCCAGAGGCTCCAATCGAAGACCCTGAAACCTGGTGTGCCGGGCCTGCGGTTGAATGCGGGCTTGACGGTCTGCACGGCCTTTTTTTCCGCGTGACGAATGATGAAACCAGGTGCGCATGGTACTCTCCCTGCAATCGATGAAACCGTCGAATTTCTCCTTGGCCCGGACGCACGTTGTTCACGGTGCCAGTGTGTGGCGGCGATCAATAGCAATTCGAGTGCCAAACTTGCTCCTTCGTCGCAATCGCTACTTTTCAGTCGTCTTATGGCACATTTTCCCCGACCGTGGGCGGGCGCGGGGAAGAGTAGGTTTCACATTCACCGCGCTGCGCGCGACCAATTTGATCGTTTCAGCGTCATCGGCGATCGGTTACGCGCCGCAATGCGTTCTTCAAGGCACGATTGCGAACCCATCGCTGAACGGCGCCGTTTAGCTTAGCACCATGCGGAATGAGATTTGCACCAGCCTGGAGGTAAATAATAATTCAGTGGAAGCGGGCCAAATCATGCATGCAATTTGCCGTGTTGGAGTTTCCAATCGCATGTCGCCTCCTCGCGTGTTAGTCGTCGACGACGATCGGAGTTGCGCCGAGATCGTGGCGCAATTGCTGCGGAACCGCGGTTGTACCGTCGACGTGGCAGGGGACGGGCAAGCGGCCCTGGAGCTGGTCGCACTGAATTCTTATTCCTTGATCGTGCTCGACTATCAAATGCCTGGCATGGACGGCGTGGAAGTCTACCGGCGGGCTGTGGAATTGCGGCCGGGATTGCCCGCGCTCCTCGTGACCGCGTACCCACGCATCGATGTGGTCTTTCCCGCCATTGACGCGCGATTCCAGCGCGTGCTGGCGAAGCCCGTGAACGCTGAAGAGTTGGTGCCGATCGTCGAGCAATTGATCGCCCAATCGCATGCGACCTGAGTCAAATGGTCCCCACCAGACCCATCGGCGGCGCTTGACCTCATTTCAACCAGCATGAGCGATCGGCGGCCATGTCGGGGCGTTCGAGTTTCCGCTTCAATGGCGGGTCTCGGGGCGAATTATCCTGGCACCTGCGTAGCGATGCAATTACGCTGGCTGCGAACCGATCTTTGGTGGCAACGAACCGCCACAGCGCGCTTGGTCCGCCAACCTCCATGAACAAACACGACCACAAGCGCCGGCGGCCGAGGCCGCTGGACCGTTTGCGCCGCCGCCGCGTCGGAGGTCTCGAAGCGCTTGAGTGGCGCGAACTACTTTCGACCAACGTATTGAGCTATCACAACGACCAGGCCGGCACGGGGCAGAACCTGAACGAAACGGCGCTCACGCCCGCCAACGTGAACATCGGCACATTCGGCCGGCTGGCCGACGTTCCCCTCGACGGCCAGGTTTACGCCCAGCCGCTCTATGTCGAGGACGTGAACATCACGATGGGGCCCAGCCCCGGCTTGCACAACGTGGCCTTCGTGGCCACCGAGCACGACAGCGTCTATGCCATCGACGCCAACGACGGCACGGTCCTGTGGCACGACGGTTTTATCAATCCGGCGCTCGGCATTACCACCGTGCCGTCCGCCGACGTCGGCAGCGAAAGTGTTTCACCCGAAATCGGCATCACCAGCACCGGAGTCATCGACCCGGCCTCGAACACGCTCTATGTCACCGTCAAGACCAAGGAGATTCGTAGCGACGGCGTGAATTACGTGTACACTCTGCACGCACTCGACCTGTCCAGCGGGGCCGAGAAACACGCCGGGCCGATGGTGTTGGGCGATACGATCGACGATCAGGCCGGCGACGGCAAGTTCATTTATGTCAACGGTCCGCGTGTGAATGGCGTGGGTGATGGGAATGTCAATGGGCAGGTCCCGTTCAACGCGCTCACCGAGCTTCAACGGCCGGGGCTTTCGTTGGTGAACGGCACCGTTTACATCGCCTTCGGCTCTCACGGCGACAACCCGCCGGCGCATGGTTGGCTGATGGGAGTCGACGCCCAATCGTTGACGCTCACGGCCGCCTTCAATACCACGCCCAACGGCACCCTGGGAAGCATTTGGTGGTCCTGGCCGGCAAGCAGGGAACTATTTATCTGATCGACCGCGATCGCATGGGTGGCTTCGATCCGAACACCGACCACGTGGAGCAAGAGGTTCCCGCGCTGTCGCTCAATCTCAGTACGCCCGCTTATTTCAACGGAAGTATCTATTTCGCCTCCCAAGATCAGCCGGTCGGGCAATTCATCGTTTCGAACGGTGCGATATTTGGTCCGGTTTCCAGCGCCGGCGACGCAAACGATACTTCAGGCACGACATCATCGATTTCGGCCGAGGGCACGGCGAACGGCATCGTTTGGCTCCTGGATGGAGGCACGAACCAGCTTCGGGCATACGATGCCGGGAACCTGGCCGACGAGCTCTTCACGAGCAGCCAGGCCCCTGGGGGACGCGACCTTGTCGGAAATGTCGTCAAGTTCAGCGTGCCCACCGTGGCCGACGGCGAAGTTCTGGTCGGCACGTCGAGCAGTCTCGCCATATACGGATTGCTCGGTTCGTCGACGCCCGACCAGCGGCTGGTCGCGGCGGCTTATCAAAGCATCCTCGACAGGTCCGCCGGTCCGGCCGAAGTATCGTTCTGGGCTAGCATGATGGATGCAGGAGTGATTTCGCGATCGCAGTTTGCCAGCGCCCTGACGCACAGCGCCGAGTACTACGGCGACTTGATCACCGCGGCCTATCGGGGGTACTTGGGCCGTGATCCCGATGCGCCAGGATTGCGGGCTTGGATTCTCGCCATGCAAACCGGTCTGAGCGAGGAGCAACTGGAGGCGGACTTGATCGGCTCGCCGGAGTACTATGCGCACAGCGGAGGCACCGACAAAAGCTGGGTCGACGCGATGTATTTCGACGTGCTCGGCCGCGCACCGGAGAGCGCAGGTGAGAACGATTGGATTGGCGTACTGGCCGCCGGGAAGACGCGGGCCGCGGTGTCCTACGATTTTACCTCCAGCCCAGAGCGCGAGGGGCAGCGTGTCGGGGCCGATTATGCGCAGTTCCTCGACCGCACGACGAGCAATGACGAGGTGGCCGGCTGGGTGCGGGCCATTCAACAGGGCCTGGCCAATGAAGACGTCGTCGCAGGATTCGTCGCCTCGGCCGAATACTTCGACGCGAATGCGGCCAGCCGGCCGTGATGTCATTTACCCTTTCCGCGAATGGAAAAGGGAAAAATGGAATAGGGAATGAGGTGAATCGGCATGTTTCTTGCACTGATTGGCTTCCGCAAGAAGGGTCTCGCGCGCGAGTCACCCGATCCCATGGCGCGCGCGACCTGGTGGCCACGCCGGAGGGATATTTCCGGCGTGGCCCCATTTGCAACGCAAACATGTCGAAAAAAAGTTGGTTGTGTGGCGACCAGCCTGTGCGTCGTGCGACCGTCGTTGAATTGGGCCACCGAGGAGAGGGTACGACTTAACCGTCTATGGCTGGATTTCTTGGCGCTAAACGAGATTTGGTCGCGTGGCGCAGGATTTTTACCGTGTTGGAATCTCTCTCGAAGCAGTTCGACACGTCCGGTGAGTCCGCCACGCGGACTCGTCGAATTCTCGTCGTCGATGATCACTTCGACGCGGCCAGCATGTTGGCTAAATTGCTATGCTTACACGGGCACGAGGCCCGGATGGTCCATGACGGCGATGCGGCCCTTGAGGCGGTCAAGGCGGGACCTCTGGATGTGGTCATCCTGGATATTGGCTTGCCGGGAATGGACGGTTATGAAGTCGCGCGCCGGATGCGGCGGCAGCCAGGGGGCGATCAACTCGTGCTCGTGGCATTGACCGGCTTGGGCCAGGAAGAAGATCGGCGGCGTTCCAGGGAGGCGGGGTTTGACCACCATCTCGTCAAACCGGTTCGGATCCACGTTTTGAAAGAGCTCTTGAGTTAGATGGTGTCATCGCTCAGCAGCCCCGAAATATCCCTGCTGGCGACAAGGATCAGTGCATCCCCGTTGGTATCGAATTCGCAGCCGTCAGGAAGGACCGCGCTGGTGTCAGGTTGAACCGCGCAGATCCAAGCCGGGGCGTTGTCCGGCGCCGGTCGAACGAGACGAACCGGCAGGGCGCGACCGTCGAAGATGGCAACGCGCCGTTGACCTGGAGCAAAGGGAGGGTCGTTCATAGTTGAATCGTTCGATACCCCGTCAGAATAAATCAGGGTCCATTCCCGCGCAAGAGACCTGGGGCCTCGCGCGAAGCCAGCAGCTTTCGCAGGGCGTCGAGGTCTACGGGCTTGACCAAGTGGACGTTGAACCCCGCCTCGGAGGAACGGCGGCGATCTTCCTCCTGTCCCCAGCCGGTTAACGCGACGAGGACCACGTTCTTGGCCCACGGCTGCTCTCGGATGCGGCGGCAGGCGTCGTAGCCGTTCAGCTTAGGCATTCCGATGTCCATCAGGATCATGTCAGGACGGAATGCCGCCGCCGTTTCCACGCCCTCAAGCCCGTCGTGGGCGGTGCGGACCTCGTTGCCCATGATCTTGAGCATCATCGCCAAGCTACTTGCGGCGTCCTTGTTGTCATCCACCACCAGCACTTTCAAGGATGAAGAATGAGGGAGGAGAGATGAATCAGGTGGATCTGTGCCCGATTCAACCTTCAACCTTCCGCCTTCATCCTTCCAAAGAGGCAGTCGCACGATGAACTCGCTGCCCTTGCCGGGGCCGTCGCTGTGGGCCTCGACGCTGCCGCCGTGCATTTCCACCAATTGCTTCACCAGCGTCAGTCCGATGCCGAGTCCACCGTGCGACCGCTCGAGCGACCGATCAACCTGCGTGAATATCTCGAAGACTTTGGGCAGCATGTCGGCGGGGATGCCGAGGCCGGTGTCTCGGACCTTGACCATGACTTCGCCGCCCGCCCGTTCGGCGGTCAACCAAATGTGACCTCGCTGTTCCATGTATTGGGAGGCG
>Ga0307373_10013781_pt1 | contig 11250 bp, 8 predicted proteins | sample OX2MG_FD_202534 | JGI IMG/M metagenome (GOLD analysis project Ga0307373, IMG submission 202534) | Soil microbial communities from Risofladan, Vaasa, Finland - OX-2 | ecosystem: Environmental > Terrestrial > Soil > Coastal area > Acid sulfate soil | place: Finland: Risofladan, Vaasa | collected... | reverse complement strand
CGGCGCCGGTGCGAGGGCAGCACCGCGACCAGGCTGACCCCCGCCACCGCGGTCAGCGCCCCGGGCACACACATCCGGAAGCTGAACGCGCCAGCGGTGCCGACCATGGTGTCCCCGTCGAAGGCGGCCAGGGTGCGGTCGTACTCCATCCGGGCATGCAGGCGGGCGAGGTGCGTCTCGGTCGGCGGTGCGGTGTGGAAAGCGTGCTCGTCGACGGCGAACAGTGCGGGCAGCTCGTCTTCGGTGACCGGGCGGATCGGGTATGGGGTGGCCATGCTCGCATTCCTACCCGGGTGACCCGGCAAGCGCCAAGGGATTATCCGGCGGGGGCGCGGGGTAGGTAGTGCCGGGTTCCAGATCCCCCGGCGGCCCGATACAGTGCCGCCATCATGGTTGTGCGTGGCTGGTCCCGGTCCGTGCTCGCCGCCCGTGCCGCCGCGAGCAGGGTGAGCGGGTTCGTGAAGCGCCAGCTGATCACCCGGAACCGGCGGCTGGCGCTGGGCCTCGCGCTGGCAACCGTGGTCATCAGTGTGGCGGCGGTCGAGATCTCGGAGGAATGGTTCTCGCCGGGCCTGCTGATCCTGCCGGTGCTGGCCGGGGGACTGCTGCTGTGGCCGCGGGCGCTGCGCATCCTGTTCGCGATCATCGCCCTGGGCCTCGCCTACGACGCGCTTGAGGGCCAGGCAGGGCCGGGGCTGATCGCCACCATCGTGGTCACCGCGCTGGTCGCGGACGTGCTGGCGCGGACCAGGAAGAAGCTCGGCATGCAGGGGATGCGGGGCAACCAGATGCTGATCGAGCTGCGGGACCGGATCCGCGCCCAGGGGACGCTGCCCGAGCTTCCCGAGGGCTGGGGGTCGGTGTCGGTGCTCAAGCCAGCCGGCGGGTCATCGTTCGGCGGCGACTTCGTGGTGTCGGCCTGTGACGGGAAGACCCTGGAGGTCGCGCTGGTCGACGTGGCCGGCAAAGGGGTGGACGCGGGGACCAGGGCGCTGCTGCTGTCGGGTGCGTTCGGCGGCCTGCTCGGCTCGGTGCCGCAGGAGGGCTTCCTGCCCGCCTGCAACGCCTACCTGCGCCGGTCGGCGATGACGGAGGGCTTCGTCACCGCCGTCCACCTCGCGCTCGACCTCACCACCGGCGAGTTCGTGGTGTCCTCCGCCGGGCACCCGCCAGCGGCCCACTTCGATGCCAGCAGCGGGACCTGGCGGATCACGCAGGCCCGCGGGATCGTGCTGGGAGTCGTGGCCGACCTGCGCCTGGTTCCCGAGCGCGGCGCCCTGCGCCCCGGCGACGCGCTCATGCTCTACACCGACGGCCTGGTGGAGGCCCCGGGCCGGGATATCGACTACGGGACCGACCGCCTGCTCGGGGAGGCCGACCGGCTGGTGGGCACCGGGTTCCGGACCGGTGCCGCCGACCTGGTCCGGGCCATGCAGAGCGGCACAGACGGCGGGGATGACTGCGCCCTCGCCCTCATCTGGCGAAACTGACCGGTGAATTCACGGCCCGCCGGAATATGACGCGCACGTCAGTGAAAACCCGGATGCGCTCCGTTAATATGACGCTCGCGTCAGTGTTTATCTGACGTGAGCGTCAGTGAATACCAGCAGAACGGCCCAGCCCGCCCGCGCCGGGGCGCTGCCAGCAGGCGGGCAATTTGGTGCCAGGAGATGCGGCCCGGCGTTCCGGCGCCCAGTGCGGCGCAGGAACGCGCCACCGCCGGCACCTGCCTGCGGCCCCATCGGTGCCGCGGCATGCCTGTGACCTGTGGTGATGCAGGTTAAACCAGGCCAGTGCACGGACGGCCAACGCGGTGTTACAAATGCGTTTCGCATTACCCGCAATGGGTACGGAAACTGTCCATAGACCGTTATCGAGGGTCGGGCCCGGCCCTAATCCCCGGCAATGTATACTCCTTCGCCTGGCCGTGAGGCGGGCCGGGGACATGCTTTCACCTGTTCTACGACGCGTATGTCAGGTGACGCCCATGTCATTGTTTGCATTTGACTGCGAACTATGAAGGGATAGGGGTGTGACCCCGGACACGACGCGAGCAGGCGGATACCGCGCGGCCGGGGACACGAGCACCTCGGCCGCGGCGATCGGGGCCCAGGCGGCCGGCCAGGCGGCAGCGGAGAACTTCCCGGTGGCCCTGCGCCTGCTCCCCCGCAGGTACCGGGGGCACCTGGCGGCGGTGTACGGGTTCGCGCGAACCGCCGACGACATGGGTGACGAGGCGGCGCCCGCGGAGCGGCTTGGCCTGCTCGACGAACTCGAAGCCGACCTCAGGCGGCTGTACCGGCTGGTGCCCTCGTCCGCTCCGGGGAAGCCTGCCGGGGAAGGCGAGGACGCCCCCCGGCTGCCCGTCGTCCGTGCACTGGCCGCCACCGTGGTGGCCTGCCAGATCCCGGCTCAGCCGTTCCTCGACCTGATCGAGGCGAACCGCCAGGACCAGGTGGTCTCGCGCTACCCGGTCTACGACGACCTGCTCGCCTACTGCCGGCTCTCCGCCAACCCGGTCGGCCGGATCGTGCTGCACGTCTTCGGTGCCGCGACCCCCGAGCGGGAGGCCCTGTCCGATCAGGTGTGCACCGCGCTCCAGCTGGCCGAGCACTGGCAGGACGTGGCCGAGGACCTGCGGGCTGGCCGCATCTACCTGCCCCAGGAGGACCTGGACCGGTTCGGCTGCACCGAGAGCGATCTCGCCGCGCCGCGGGCGGCTCCGCAGGTCCGGGCGCTGATGGCGTTCGAGGAACAGCGTGCCCGGGCACTGCTGGACGCCGGCGCACCGATCGTCGGCACGCTCAGGGGCGCGGCCAGGGTCGCCGTGGCCGGCTATGTGGCCGGCGGCCGGGCCGCGCTGGCCGCGATCGCCGCCAGCGGCCACGACGTGCTGCGTGCCACCCCGCGGCCCGGCAAGCACCGGGTCGCCGCCGAACTGGTGAGGGCCTATGCGACCGGCAGATGAGGACCCCGGCGTCCACGCTGCCTACCGGCACTGCGAGGAGATCACCTGGTCGCAGGCCAGGAACTTCTCCTACGGCATCCGCCTGCTCCCGGCCGGCAAGCGGCAGGCGCTGGCGGCGGTCTATGCCTTCGCCCGCCGCATCGACGACATCGGCGACGGGGACCTGCCCCCGCAGGCCAAGCTGACCGCGCTGGCACAGGCCCGGGCCAGTGTGACCGCGCTGGACGGGAACGGCACACCGGGAACCGGTGCCCCGCCCGATGACCTGGTACTGGTCGCGCTGGCCGACGCCGCGGCCAGGTTCGAGATCCCGCTCGCCGCGTTCGGCGAGCTCATCGACGGCTGTGAGGCGGACGTCCGCGGCACCAGCTACGCCACCTTCGACGACCTGCTGCATTACTGCCGGTGCGTCGCGGGCTCGATCGGGCGGCTCTCGCTGGGCGTGTTCGGCACGGCCGACATCGCCACCGCCGCCCCGCTCGCCGACGCGCTCGGGGTCGCGCTGCAGCTCACGAACATCCTGCGGGACATCCGCGAGGACTACCTGGGCGGCCGGATCTACCTGCCCGCCGAGGACTTCGAGCGCTTCGGCTGCTCGCTGGAGAACGGTTCGGCCAGGAACGGGGCGGGCGAGGGCGCCAACGGTGACCGCCTGACCGCGCTGGTGGAGTTCGAGGCAGAACGCGCCAGCGAGTGGTACTCGAAGGGCCTGACACTGATGCCGCTGCTCGACTGGCGTAGTGCGGCTTCCGCCGGGGCGATGGCCGGCATCTACTTCCGGCTTCTGGAGCGGATCGCTGCCGCCCCGCGGGCCGTGCTGGAACGCCGGGTCTCCCTGTCCGCACGGGAGAAGGCCATGGTGGCGGCACGCTCGCTGGCGATGGCTCATCATCCGCGCGGCACCGGGAAGCCCGGCCCGCCACGGGCAGCCAGCAATGGGGCGGCGCGGTGAGCGGGCGCGCCGGGGTGGTCGTGATCGGCGGCGGCCTGGCCGGCATCACCGCCGCGATCGCGCTGCGCGAGGCCGGAGCCGATGTCACCGTGCTGGAAGCCAGGCCCCGGCTAGGCGGTGCCACCTGCTCGTTCAGCCGCGGCGGCCTGGTGGTGGACAACGGCCAGCACGTGTTCCTGCGGTGCTGCACCGCCTACCGCGGGCTGCTCGCCCGGCTCGGCATGACCGGGGCGGTGAGCCTCCAGGACCGGTTCGACGTCACCGTGCTCCGGCCGGGAGGCCGGGCCCGGCTGCGCCGGACCGCACTGCCGGGGCCGCTGCACATGGGCAAGGCCCTCACCGGCTACAGCTTCCTGTCCGTCACCCAGCGGATGCGGGTGGGGCAGGCAGCGCTCGCGATGGCAGCCCTGAACCCGGCGCGGGAGGACCTGGACCAGGTGCGGCTGGGCGACTGGCTCGCGGCCCGGGGCCAGGACGAGCGCACCAGGCGGCTGCTGTGGGACCTGTTCACCGTGTCCGCGCTCAACGTGGCCGGGGATGACGCCAATCTCGCGCTGGCCGCCACCGTGGTGAAGACCGCGCTGCTGGGGGCCAGGGACGCGGCCGACATCGGGGTGCCCGCGATCCCGCTCGGCGACCTGCACGGGCGGGCCGCCGGCACGCTGCTGGCCCGGCTGGGCGGGCAGGTGCGGCTGGGCGCGAAGGCGGTCGCGGTGGAGGCGCTGGCGCCGGGGAGCGGTGCGCACGCGGATGCCGGGGCGGCCGGGGAGCCCGGCGGCCGGTTCCGGGTGCGGCTGACCGAACGCGGTGCGGAGGCGGCCATCGAGGCCGACGGTGTCGTGCTGGCGGTGCCGCCGCACGTCGCGGCGCGGCTGGTGCCGGGCGGCACGGTCACGGCAGGCGGGCCGGGTCCGGCGCAGTGGCGCGAGCTCGCCACCTCACCCATCGTCAACGTGCACGTGATCTACGACCGGCGGGTGACCCGGCTGCCGTTCGCGGCCGGGGTGGACTCGCCGGTGCAGTGGGTGTTCGACCGGACCGGCCCGTCGGGCCTGCGGTCGGGCCAGTATCTCGCGGTGTCGCTGTCCGCGGCCGACGAGTACGTCGACGTCCCCGCAGCGGAACTGCGTGAGGCGTTCCTGCCCGCCATGGCAGAGCTCTTCCCCGCCGCGCGTGGCGCGCGGGTCACCGACTTCTTCGTCACCAGGGAGCGACGGGCAACGCTGCGGCAGGTCCCGGGGTGCGGGCGGTTGCGGCCAGGGGCCGCGACTGCCCTGCCGGGCCTGGTGCTGGCGGGTGCCTGGACCGATACGGGATGGCCGGACACGATGGAGGGAGCCGTGCGCAGCGGACTGAACGCGGTGCGGGAACTGCGCCGAGGCCTGGCGGTGGCGGGCGTGCCCGCCCGGGCCGGCGCGCCGGCACCCGCGCACCAGGCAAGTCCCGGGCAGACGAGCCCGCCGGCCAGCGTGAACGGCCGGCCCAGGCGCGAACCGCCAAGCACAGTCAGCGACAAGGCCGGCGCGGGCAGCGCGGCCGATGCCGGCGGGGCGGGCCGTACGAGCGACCTGGGGGGCACGGCATGACGGCCGTCATGCCGGCGGGCGTGGAAACCGCCCGCGACCTGGTCGGGCCCGCGCTCGCGGCGGCCGTCGACAGGCTTGTCCCGGACGTCCGCAAGGTCGCCGCCTACCACCTGGGCCTGGCCGGCCCGGACGGCGCGCTGCGGACAGCCAGCGCCGCGGGCCTGGCTGGCAACGGTGCGGCCGGCAATGGCACCGGTGGCAACGGTGCGGCCGGCATTGGCGCCAGTGGCCACGGCGCGGCTGGCCACGGCACTGACGCCAGCAGAGCGGCTGGCGAAGGAGCCGTGCCCGGGAACGAGGCAGCCAGCAGCCGGGCCCCGGGCGCGGGCAAGGCGCTGCGGCCCGCGCTGACCCTGCTGTCGGCCCGGGCGGCGAGCGCGGCCCCCGAGCGCGGCGTGCCGGCCGCCGTCGCGGTCGAGCTCGTGCACAACTTCTCGCTGCTGCACGACGACATCATGGACGGCGACACCGAGCGCAGGCACCGGCCGACCGCCTGGACCGTGTACGGCACCGGCGCGGCCATCCTCGCCGGTGACGCCATGCTCGCACTCGCCCACGACATTCTGCTGGAGGACACCGGCCCGCAGGGCGTGTGGGCGGCCCGTGCGCTGTCCGCCGCGGTCCAGCGTCTGATCGCCGGGCAGGGCTCGGACCTGGCGTTCGAGCACCGCAATGACGTCTCGCTGCCCGAATGCCTGGCCATGGCTGGGGACAAGACCGCGGCGCTGATGGCCTGCGCGTGCAGCATCGGCGCGATCCATGTCGGGGCCCCGCCCCATCTGGCGATGGGGCTCGCTGCGTTCGGCGCACACGCGGGCCTGGCGTTTCAGCTCACCGACGACCTGCTCGGCATCTGGGGCGCGCCCGAGGTGACCGGCAAGCCGGTGCGGTCCGACCTGCGGGCACGGAAGAAGTCGCTGCCGGTGGTGGCCGCGCTGACCGCCGGGACCGCCGAGGCCAGCGAACTGGCCGTCCTGCTCGCCCGGGAGGAGGCGCTGAGCGAGGAGGACCTGGCGCTGGCGGCCCGGCTGGTCGAGGTGGCTGGCGGCAAGAGCTGGACCGAGAACGAGGCGGGCACCCAGCTCGCGGCCGCGCACCGGTGCCTGGCCGACACCAGCATGCCCGACGACGTCCGGGCCGAGTTCGCCGGGATCGCCGAGTTCATCACGGCGCGCCAGTGGTGAGGCGCGCAGCAGTGACACCCCCGGTGGTGACTGGCCCGTTGGCGAGGTGCGGGAGGAGACGATGACGGTCACACGTCCGCGGCCGCAGGGGCGGGCCGCGGCCACCCCTGCGCAGGCGCTTGCCCGCGCCCGCGACCATCTGCTCAGCCTCCAGCACGAGCAGGGCTGGTGGCAGGGTGAACTCGAGACCAACGTCACCATGGACGCCGAGGACCTGCTGCTGCGGGAGTTCCTGGGTATCCGCACCGACGAGCAGACGCAGGCCTCCGCCCGCTGGATCGCCTCCAAGCGGCGCGACGACGGCACCTGGGCCAACTTCCACGGCGGTCCCGGCGACCTGTCCACCACGGTCGAGGCGTATGTGGCGCTGCGGCTGGCCGGGCAGCCGCCGTCGGCGCCGCACATGGCCAAGACCGCGCGGTGGATCCGGGCCCGCGGCGGGATACCCGCCACCCGGGTGTTCACCCGGATCTGGCTGGCCCTGTTCGGCGAGTGGTCGTGGGATGACCTGCCGGTCATGCCGCCAGAGCTGATCTACCTGCCTGCCTGGTTCCCGCTGAACGTCTACGACTGGGCCTGCTGGGCCCGGCAGACGATCGTCCCGCTGACCATCGTCGGGTCGCTGCGCCCGGCCCGGTCGCTGCCCTTCGGTTTGGCCGAGCTGGCTCCCGGCCCCGGCCAGCCGGTGCCGCCGCGGGCCGCCGACGGGTGGGCCACGGTGTTCGGCCGGCTCGACCAGGGACTGCATGCCTACGAGCGGCACGGCCACGCGACGCCGCCGGTACGGGCGGTGCGCCGCGCTGCCATGCGCCGCTGCGCGGAATGGATCATCGCGCGGCAGGAGCAGGACGGCTGCTGGGGCGGTATCCAGCCGCCCTGGGTCTACTCGCTGATCGCCCTGCACCTGCTCGGCTACGGGCTCGACCATCCGGTGATCAAGCGCGGGCTGGCCGGGCTGGACCGGTTCACCATCACCGAAGACACCCCGGACGGCCCGGTCCGCCGGCTGGAGGCATGCCAGTCACCGGTCTGGGACACCGTGCTCGCGATGGTCGCGCTGGCCGACGCCGGCCTGGCACCCGGGCACCCCGCGCTGACCCGGGCCGCCGACTGGGTACTGGCCGAGGAGATCACCGGCCCCGGCGACTGGCAGGTGCGCCGGCCGGCGCTGGCACCGGGCGGCTGGGCGTTCGAGTTCGACAACGACAACTACCCGGACATCGACGACACCGCCGAGGCCGTGCTCGCCCTGCGCCGGGTGCGCGGCACAGGCGAAGACGGTGCCCGCACATCGGCCATCCGCCGCGGGGTCCGCTGGACAGCAGGGATGCAGTCCCGCGACGGGGGCTGGGGCGCGTTCGACGCCGACAACACCTCCGCGCTGGTCACCAAGCTCCCGTTCTGCGATTTCGGTGCCGTGGTGGATCCGCCGTCGGCCGATGTCACCGCGCACGTCCTGGAGGCCCTGGCCGCGGAGGGGCTGGCCGGGAGCAGGATCGCGCGCCGCGGCGTGGTGTGGCTGCTGCGGGCGCAGGAACCCGACGGCTCCTGGTTCGGCCGGTGGGGCGCGAACTACGTCTACGGCACCGGGGCCGTCGTGCCGGCGCTCATCGCGGCCGGCGTGAAGCCCGGCAAGCCGGCCATCCGGCGCGCGGTCGCCTGGCTGGAAGAGCACCAGAACCCCGACGGTGGCTGGGGGGAGGACATGCGCTCCTACGACGACCCGGCACAGGCCGGGCGGGGCGAGTCCACCGCGTCGCAGACGGCGTGGGCGCTGCTCGCCCTGCTGGCGGCCGGCCCGCCCGGCCCCGCCGTGCAGGCCGGCGTCCGCTGGCTCACCGAGCACCAGCGCCCCGACGGCAGCTGGGACGAGCCCCAGTTCACCGGCACCGGGTTCCCGCGCGACTTCTACCTCAACTATCACCTCTACCGGCTGGTCTTCCCGGTCAGCGCGCTCGGGCGGTATCTGGCAGGTACCACGTGACGGCGCAGCCGGCTGGCCCCGGCACCGGGCCACAGCCCGAGGCTTCCGCCGGGCCCGGTCCCCGGCTGGTGGTCTGCGCCCCCCTGCTGCCGGAGGCCAGGGCGGTCCGGCGGGGCGTCGGCGACGGCGGCGTTGTGCGGGTGACCGGCTACGGGCCGGCCCGCGCCCGGCGGCAGGCGGCCAAGCTCCGGCAGGAGACGTTCGGTGCCCTGGCTGTCGCCGGTACCGGCGGCGGCCTGACCCCTGATCTGCGCCCTGGTGACCTGGTGGTGGCCACCGAGGTCACCGACGGGACCACGGCCACCCCGTGCCCGTCGGCGCCGCTGCTGGCCGGCGAGCTGCGCCGGGCCGGGCTGCCGGTCACGGCCGGCCAGGTGGTCAGCGTGGACCGGCTGGTCCACAGTCACCAGCGGGCGCGGCTGGCAGCCGCCGGCGCCCTGGTGGTCGACCTGGAGTCGGCGCAGCTGGTCGCGGGCGCCGGAGGCCGGCCGGTGGCGGTCGTCCGTGCCGTGTCCGACACCCCGCAGCGGCCACTGCACAGCCCGCTGGCGCTGGCCGGCGGGCTGCGCGCGCTCCGCTCGCTGCGGGCGGCCGGGCCGGTCCTGACCCGGTGGGCCGCCGCGGCCGGCCAGCGCAGGGTGCTGCTCGCCGGGCCGCGGTCGTTCTGCGCCGGGGTGGACCGGGCGATCGAGATCGTCGAGAAGGTGCTCGAACGGCAGGGGCCGCCGGTCTACGTGCGCAAGCAGATCGTGCACAACACCCACGTCGTGGCCGACCTGGAACGGCGCGGCGCGGTGTTCGTGGACGAGCTCTCGCAGGTACCGGACGGGGCCTGTGTGGTGTTCTCCGCGCACGGCGTGTCCCCGGCCGTCCGGGAGGAGGCCGACCAGCGGGGCCTGACCGCGATAGACGCGACCTGCCCGCTGGTATCCAAGGTGCACGCCGAGGCGCGCCGGTTCGCCGCTGAGGGATACCTGGTGGCGCTGATCGGGCACGCGGGGCACGAGGAGGTCGAAGGGACACTGGGCGAGGCGCCCGGGGCCATGGCCCTGGTGGAAACGGCCGCCGACGTGGCCAGCCTGCGCCCGCCCGACCCGGGCAAGGTCGCCTACCTCATGCAGACCACGCTCGCCGTGGACGAGGCCGCCGAGGTCGCCGAGGCGCTGCGGGAGCGGTTCCCGGACGCCCGCAGCCCCGGCAGCGACGATATCTGCTACGCCACCACCAACCGGCAGCAGGCCGTGCGGGCCGTTGCCGCCGAGTCCGACCTGGTGCTGGTGGCCGGCTCGGCCAACTCGTCCAACTCGGTCCGGCTGGTGGAGACGGCGGAGCGGGCCGGGGTGCCCGCTCACCTCATCGACGGCCCGGCCGACATCGAGCTGGGCTGGCTGGCCGGGGTCAGCACGGTCGGCATCAGCGCCGGGGCGTCGGCGCCGCCAGCGGTGGTCGGGGAGATCGTTGCCGCCCTGGCCGGCCTTGGCCAGGTGGAGGTCAGTGAGCGAGTGACCACCACCGAATCCATCCGATTCAGCCTGCCCAAGGAGGTCAGGTCGTTATGAGCATGCCGCTGCGCCAGAGCCTGCGGATCGGGGCGTATCTCATGCGCCAGAAACTGGCCCGCAAGGAGAAGTTCCCGCTGCTGGCCGAGCTGGAGCCGCTCTTCGCCTGCAACCTCAAATGTGCGGGCTGCGGGAAGATACAGCAGCCGCATACCCTGCTCAAACAGCGGATGCCGGTAGAGCAGGCGCTGGCCGCCATCGACGAGTGCGGCGCGCCGATGGTGTCCATCGCCGGCGGGGAACCGCTCATGCACCCGCAGATCGACCTGCTGGTCGCCGAGCTGATCAAGCGCAAGAAGTACGTCTTCCTGTGCACCAACGCGCTGCTGATCCCCAAGAAGATCGACAAGTTCGCGCCGTCGCGGTACTTCGCCTGGGCCGTGCACATCGACGGGCTGAAGGAGCGGCACGACGCGTCGGTATGCAAGGACGGCGTGTTCGACGAGGCGGTAGCGGCGATCAGGGAGTGCCAGCGGCGTGGGTTCCGGGTCACCACCAACACCACGTTCTTCAACACCGACACCCCGCAGACGGTGATCGACGTTCTCGACTACCTCAACGACGACCTGCACGTGGACGAGATGATGATCTCGCCCGCGTACGCCTACGAGAAAGCGCCCGACCAGGAGCACTTCCTGGGGGTGACCGAGACCCGGGAACTGTTCCGCAAGGCATTCGGGAACGGGAACCGCAAGCGCTGGCGGCTCAACCACTCGCCGCTCTTCCTGGACTTCCTGGAGGGCAAGACCGACTTCGGCTGCACGGCCTGGGGCATCCCGTCCTACTCGCTGCTGGGCTGGCAGCGGCCCTGTTACCTGATGTCCGACGGCTACGCCTCGACCTACGCCGAGCTGATCGAGACGACGGACTGGGACTCCTACGGCCGCGGCAAGGACCCGCGGTGCGCGAACTGCATGGCGCACTGCGGCTACGAGCCGTCGGCGGTGCTGGCCACCATGGGGTCGCTGCGGGCGTCGATGCGTGCCATCAGCGGCGGCTGAGCCGGCCTCCGGACCC
>Ga0307373_10013780_pt1 | contig 11250 bp, 9 predicted proteins | sample OX2MG_FD_202534 | JGI IMG/M metagenome (GOLD analysis project Ga0307373, IMG submission 202534) | Soil microbial communities from Risofladan, Vaasa, Finland - OX-2 | ecosystem: Environmental > Terrestrial > Soil > Coastal area > Acid sulfate soil | place: Finland: Risofladan, Vaasa | collected... | reverse complement strand
CTTTCCTTCGCCGACTGGCTGGGCCTCCGCTTCTTCGGCGAATGCGCCACCAGCGTGTCCATGGCGTCCGGCAGCGGCCTCCTGAATCAGCTCACCTGCGATTGGGATGCCGCGGTCCTCAAGGCGATTCCCCTGGACCGAACCCAACTGCCCGATCTACGCGATGAACCCTACCGCGGACTTCGTCCAGCCTATGCCAGGCGCTGGCCGCACCTGGCCCAGATACCCTGGTTCCCCGCCTGGGGTGATGGCGCCACCAGTAATATCGGGGCCGGCTGCGTGACGAGCAGTCAGGTGGCGATGATGGTCGGGACGTCGGGAGCCATGCGGGTGGTTCGGGCCAGCCGCGACTTGGTTATCCCCCCCTATCTCTTCTGCTATCGCGTGGACAGCCGCCGCGCGGTGATCGGCGGCGCTCTCAGTAACGGAGGCAACCTGATCGATTGGCTGCGGGCTACGCTGCAGGTACCCGAGAACCACGAGGCAATGGAGCGCGCGGTCGCCGATCTGGAACCCGATGGGCACGGGCTGACCATTCTTCCCTTCCTGGCTGGCGAGCGGAGCCCCGGCTGGAAACCGCGCGCCCGCGCCGTTATCGCGGGCCTGGGCCTGCACAACACGCCATCCGAGATCGTACGCGCCGGCTACGAGACCGTGGCCAATCGCTTCGCCCTCATTCACGCACTGCTCAAGGAGACCAATCCGCGCATTGGACCCGTGGTGGCCAGCGGGGCCGCCCTCCTTCACTCACCCACATGGCTCCAGATCATGGCCGATGCGCTGGGCGCCGCGGTCACCGCCTCCGCCGTGCCGGAAGCCTCCAGCCGCGGGGCAGCACTTCTGGCCCTGGAAGCTCTAGGCGCCATCCGATCAGTGTCGGCGATCCCGGCGCCGGAGGGAACCGTCTATCGCCCTCGGGCGGCGAACACGACTCGATATCGGGCGGCGGCGGCCCGCCAGCACGCGCTCTACCAAAAGCTCGTGGCATCCGAGGATCGGCCGGATGTGCCGGGATGGGATGAGCAAGCCTCGCGCGCCTGATTTGGCGCGGAGGTGAGGCGGATTCGCGGCGTGATCAGCCGGAATGTATCGCTGTTGCATACAGGGCGGCCGAGCATCCGAGGTGCGCCCCGCCTCTTCAGCCAGGCGAGATAACCGTTGAAGCTTGGCCGCGGCATCCGCCTCCGGAAGTGGGGTATAAATGACGATTTTGAGATCGGGCGCGGTCGGCATCTGGAGACTGGTGCGCTGCAAGATGAGGCGTCCCACAAGCGGGTGCATCAACTCTTTGCGACAGTCGAGGCTGCTATGCACATCGTGCTGGGGCCACCAGACGCGAAACTCGGGGCTTGCCCGCTCCAGATCATCGAGCAGTTCCTGGAAGCCTTGGTCATCGGGGTATCGCGCGCTGTCCGCGCGGAACTGCGCCAATGCCGTCCGCGCGACCTGTTCCCAGCCCGCGCGGCGCAGGGTACGATCCACAAACAAGCACCACAGATAATTGCGCGGGTGCGGCGGCGGCGCGGCGAGGGTGAAGACCGCGGCGGCCCCTCGATTCCAGTACAGATAGTCCCACCGCCGGCCCAACACGACCGCGGGATCCGGTTCCAGATCGTCGATGATACGGCGCAGCGCCAGACTTACGTCCTCCACTGTGTGTATAGGCACGAGAGGAAGGGCTTGGTCTGCCAGGAGGAACAGATGGCGCCGCTCATCGGGCGTGAGCCGCAGCGCGGCGGCGAGGCCTTCCAGGACCCCGGTTGAAGCATGAACATCTCGACCTTGCTCGAGCGCCGTGTACCAGGCGATGCCGATGTTGGCGAGTAGCGCAACCTCCTCCCGGCGAAGTCCCAGCGTCCGGCGGCGATCGCCAGGCGCGAGCCCGATCGCCGCCGGCTGGAGGCGCGCGCGGCGTGTACGCAAGAACTCGGCCAGAGCCGCCCGTTGCCGCCTCTCAGGTCCACCCATCGTCCGCTCGTCTCATCCTGATAGTGGGAATCCTACGACAAACACGCTCTGGTTCCGCGATTCCCGCGGTGGGAGACTTGGATTGTACCAAGCGCGTGGCCGCCAGGGCATGGTTTGCCGGTCAAATCGCCCCGTGGGCTCAGGCGGTAACCAGCTATCAACAAAGAGATGGAGTAGGTCGGAATAATGAATAACCGCATGCGCCTCAGCTTTGGCATCAAGACTCTTCCGCAGCACACCACGTACGATGAAATCCTCAGCGTGTGGCGCGAGGCGGACACCATCCCGGTGATCGAGCACGCTTGGCTGTGGGATCACCTACTGCCGTTGCGCGGCGACCCGAACGGGCCGATCCTTGAGGGGTGGACATTGCTCGCGGCCCTGGCCGCCCAGACCCAGCGGCTACGGCTGGGGCTGATGGTGACCAACAACTTGAACCGTTACCCCGCCGTGCTGGCCAAGATCGCGGCGACGACGGACGTGATCGCCCGCGGGCGACTGGACTTCGGGATCGCCCGCGGGCGACTGGACTTCGGGATCGGCGCCGGCCCCAACGAACGGATGGCCCAGGAGTGGCGGGCCGGCGGACACACGCTTGACGCCGACGCCTATGGCATCCCCCTACCGGCCACGGCGGGCGAGAGCGTCGCGCGGCTGGCGGAGGTATGCTCGATCATCCGGCGAATGTGGTCGGAGGATGCGTTCGATTTCGCGGGGCGTTACTATAACCTGATCGGCGCCCGGTGTGCGCCCAAGCCGGTTCAACGCCCGCACCCGCCGATCCTGATTGGCGGCTGGGGCGAGAGGAAAATGCTACGGGTGGTGGCCGAGCACGCGGACATCTGGAACATGCCCGACCCGCCCCACTCCACGGTAGCGGAGTTCCGTCACAAGAGCCGCGTTCTTGACGAACACTGCGCGGCAATCGGACGCGATCCAGCGGCGATCATCCGTTCCGTGCAAACCGCCGTCCAGTATGACGAACCGGCCACGACCCGTGATCTGCTTCTGGAGCTGATCGATGCCGGGGCACGGCATCTGGTCCTGGGCTTGCCCCAACCCTACCCGCCTGACGTCATACATTGGGTGGCCGACCAGATCGTCGCGCCGGTGATCGCCCAGTATTCCGGCGCCTAAGTCGAACCGCGGCGTGGCACGCGAGGCTCTCGATAGGCGCGCCTCGCGCTTGTGGTCGCACGGATCTTTAGGAGCGCGGGCCTCCAGGCCCGCTTGGTTCGGCGACGGATTGTCCGGTGGGCCGCGAAGCCGGTCGGCATCATGCCCACAAACGCGAGACGTGCTCTTCTCGACCATAACCCACCAGGAGCGGCGCCGCGGTCCTGTATACTGGTCCTGTACCAGGAGTGGGCATGACCACCGTGCCCTGGAAAGGGATAGCTGCCGTGCTTCGTGCCGACCGCGAGCAAATCCTGGCTTTTCGTCTTGACGGCCATAACCTCAGCCTCCGGCAACCATCCGATGCCTTGCCGGCGGTGGCAGCTGCCTGTGGCCTACGGAATAGCCCGCCCGGCTCGGCGGCGCTGGCCGCCCATGCGCGAATTGCCGATCTGCCACCCGACGCTCTTGATCGCGCCCTTGCCGATGACAAAATGTTGGTTGAGGTGTTGGGCATGCGGATCTCGCCGCATCTGGTTCCGGCCAGCGACATGGCAGTGTTCACCCGCGGGGCGTTGCCCGCCACGGAGGAGTCACTGCTCGCCGTGCTCTCTTCCCTCGCCCCTGCCCTGAAAGAGGCCGGGATGCCGGCGACCGAGGCGTTGCGGTTGGCGGCCGACGCCGCGTGGGATGCATTGGATAGCCAGATGCTCGAACGCGGCGCCCTCAGCGCGGCGATGACCCGGAAGCTGCCCGAAGTGCTCTGTCCCTGGTGCAAGGCATGCGCCGCTCGGCACGTCCAAGAAGGCCTGTTCCGGCTGGTCGGCGTGCGTGGGGTGTTCGTGATCGCTATTCGACCCGACCGAGGCCGCGTATATGCGCGGGCGGACCAGTGGCGTGGCGTCGAGGCCAGTGGAGATGATGCCGCGGCGCGAGCCGAGTTGCTGCGCCGCTACCTGCGTTGCTTCGGGCCGTCAACCGCCGCGCACTTTGCCGCCTGGGCCGGGATTACGACAGGCGATGCACAGCACTCCTGGGACCAGCTGGAGGGCGGGCTTGTCCCAGTCGAAACGGCAGGTCGCCGGGCCTGGCTGCACCCCGATGACCGCTCCCGCCTAGAGACTCCGGCAATCCCATCCGGCGTGCGCCTATTGCCGCCATACGACTCGTACCTTGATCAGCGCGACCGCGAGACGCTGCTGCCGGACAAGGCGACGCATCCCCGCGTCTGGCGGATCCTCGGCAACCCAGGCGTAGTGCTCGCGGAAGGGCAGGTCGCGGCGCTTTGGCGGCCCCAAAAGAAGGGCAAGCGGCTGATCCTGAGCATCGAGGGGCTGGCGCCGATCTCACGCGAAACCCGTGCCGCGATTGAGGCTGAAGCGGTGCTCCTCGCTCCCCATCGGGGCTGCGCGGCGGCGGCGGTCACTTTCGCTGACTAATCGCATGGCCTTCTCGGGGCGCGCCAGTGAATCGTGGTGAAGGTGGCAGGATAGGGGAATAGCACAAGTGCTGCACCGGCCTTGCCGAGACCGGAATCGCTTTGCCGGTATACTGAACCCTGGCATGCCCCCTCCGAAGTGAGAACCCGTCGCATGTGCTCGGGAGACGATCCCCGAAGTCCGGCGGCGGAGAGGGCGTTGAATTAGCGTCTGGAGGCATCATCCATGAAACGCGGACCTCTTTTGGCCCTCTGCTCCGCCCTGCTGGCGGCGGCCCTCCTGCCCGGCGCGGGCGTGGGCGCCCGCGCCACCACCGCGAAGGGGCCGGTCCTGGGCGACTTCTATCTTGCGCTGGGTGACTCGCTCTCGGTGGGGTACCAGCCGCCGATCGCCAACGAGAAGTGGACCCATGGCTGGGTCTATCAGTTCCGGGACCTGTTGAACACCATCCATCCGGTGGAACTGCAAGATCTGGCCATCCCCGGCGAATGCTCCTTCACCCTAATCAAGGGTGGGCTCGATCCCGCCTGCTCCACCAAGAGCGTTGACTCTCCATCCCAACTCGCAGAGGCGGTGACCTTCCTCAAAACCCATGCTGGACTGGTAAATCCAATCACGGTGGATGTCGGGGGCGACGACCTGAACAGCAACAAAGCCGTGCTGCTCGCCGGTACGCCCGCGCAACAGAAGCAATTCTTTGGTAAGGTCTTCCCCGCCATGGGGCACAATTGGGTCGTGATCTTCCAGACCTTGCGCGCGGCTTGCTCAACCTGCGAGATCATCGCCGTGAATCAGTACAACCCGTTCCCGGCCGGCACGGTAAAATTCGACGCCAAAGCCCTGGACAATGAGTACACGCACCTGCTCCAGCAGGCGGCAATGCCGTTCAAGGTGCGGATCGCCGATGTGTACACGCCGTTCGTGGGACACGAAGTGCTCTATACCTGGGTCTCGGTCCAGGATATTCATCCCACCAATATCGGGTACACGGTGATGGCCGAGGCGGTAGCCAAGGCTTCCGGCTATCCGGTCAAGATGCAGCCCTAGTCGTCTGTCAACCAGCAATGTTGTCAGATAATCCCCCATCCCCCGACTGCGGTCGGGTGGTAGCGGACGCCGACTGCGGTCGGGGGATCGCCCCAGCGAGTGCAACGATTGCCTGTTGACAGAGGGCTAGAAATTGGGGAACCACCATGCTGGCGGCGCGATTCGAGGGGCCGGATGACTTGCGGATTGGCGACTTCCCCGATCCGATCCCAGGGGTGGGAGAGGTGCTGGTGCGGGTCGGGGCGGTGGGAATCTGTGCCACCGATTTGGAAGTCTACCATGGCGCCCTCTCCTATTTCACCAGCGGGATGGCCCGCTACCCGATCATTCCCGGCCATGAGTGGGCGGGCGAAGTGGTTGCCCTGGGCGAGGATACCCGCGGCTTCGCGGTGGGCGACCAGGTCACGGGCGAATGCGGCATGGGCTGCCGCGCCTGCCGGGTTTGCCTGGAAGGGCGCTACCAACTCTGTCCCGATCGGGTGGAAACCGGCATTCTCAACCGCGATGGCGCCTTCGCCGAATTGCTGGCCTTCCCAGCGGTCTTCCTCCATCGGATCGATCCCCCTCTTCCCATGGTCGAAGCCTGCCTGATCGAGCCCAGCGCCGTGGCCAACCATGCCGTGCATCGCGTGGGGGTGACCCCGCGCGACACGGTGGCCGTGTTGGGCGCGGGACCGATCGGCCTCCTCACGGCCCAGATGGCGCGCATCCACGGAGCGGGCGCGGTTGTGCTCCTCGACACACGACCCCATCGTCTGGCTCTGGGCCGTGAGTTGGGATTCAGCCACAGTCTGGATGCCGCCGACTCGGGTACGGTCTCCGCCGTCCGCGCCCTCACCTTTGGCGGCCCAACGGTGATCATTGACGCCACCGGGAACCCCGCGGCCCTGGACCTGGCGGCGGCGCTTGCCGCCCCCAGCGCCCGGATCGCCGCCGTGGGGGTATGCGGAGGACAACGGCCAGCTCTCGATCTCGACAGCCTGGTCACCCGCGAACTCTCGCTGATCGGCTGTCTCGGCAGCCCTCATGCCTGGCCCAACACCATCGCCATGTTGCAGGACGGGCGGCTGCGAACCAAGCCGCTGGTTAGCCATGTGCTACCCCTCACGCGGTTGCGGGAGGCGTTTTCCCTGATCGAGAAGCAGACTCCAGGGGTGGTCAAGATTGTGGTGCAACCTTGACCTCATTCCACCATTGCCAGTTTGGCGCCCTTTAGGCAATCATCAAGGTGACGCCGGTGAACATGGCCCACGTTCAGCCCTTGCGAACCGGCGAGAAACGATGCCCGAAGGGCGAGCCGGATGTGAGGCTCTTCCCTCAAGGTTCGGGCACGGATAGGGGTAACCAGAGCATGACCACCAGCATTCCCTCGGATTTGCCGATCGATCACGTAGGCGCGCAGATTCTGATCTCTCGGACCGTCGACGACCTTCTGCGGACCGCGGCCACTGGCATCATCGATATCGCGCGGGCCTCCGTGGCCGCCCGCGGCTTTTGCGGCATCGCCCTCTCGGGCGGCAGCACCCCGCGCCAGCTCTATGCCTTGCTGGCCACCCCCGAACTGGCGGTCGAGATGCCCTGGCAAGACACGCATATCTTCTGGGGTGACGAACGCCATGTGGGGCCAGACAATCCGGACAGCAATTATAGGATGGCCAACGAGGCGCTGCTCTCGCACGTGCCCATCCCCCAGGAAAATATCCACCGTATCCCCGCCGAGTTGCCCAACGCCGGTACGGTGGCCGTGGCCTACGCCGATGACCTTCGGCGGGCCTTCCATCTGGGAGCGGACGACCCAGATGCCCTTCCGCGGTTCGATCTGATCCTTTTGGGGATGGGTGAGGACGGGCACACCGCCTCGCTGTTTCCCCAATCGCCCGCGTTGAGCGAGCGGAAGGCGCTCGTGGCGGCGAACCCCGTGACCAAGTTGGATACCACGCGCATCACCCTCACCTTGCCGGTACTCAATCATGCCGCCCGCGTATGGTTCTTGATCACCGGGGGCGGTAAGGCGCGGGTGCTCAAGGAAGTGCTCGAGGGCCCTCGCCAGCCGGAGACCTACCCCTCGCAGTTGATCAGTCCCACCGACGGCGAGTTGTGCTTTCTCCTCGACAGCACGGCCGCCGCCGCGCTTTCTCCGCGCCTCCACGCCAGCGCGGTGGCCGGTTTAGGGTAAGCGGGCGCCGCCCGCGGCTTCTCGTCCCTTGGTGGGCTATGGTCTCCGCTTCTCCTCTTGATTGGGTGGTGTGGCGATGTCCCATTCAAACGCATTGATTATCTGGAATAGCTCTTTCGCCGCCCAAGCACGATTACGTCGGCCGATCGAGATCTGGTTGAGAATCCCTGCTTCGGCAAGCCGCTGGATGGCAAGTCGAGCTACCTGTTCTGATGCTCCCATCGCCTGTCCAGCGGTGGCGGCGCTGACAATAGGATAGGCCGGCAGGATAGCGATCAATCTCTCGGCGCCCGATCCGCGCCGTGGGCGCCCTGCCTGTTGGCGCCATTCTATTTGTAGGGCCTGGAGTTGCTCGGTGAGGGTGAGGGCACGTTGGCCGGCGGTACGCATGGCGGCGGCGAAGGTAGCGCACCATTCGGCGATCGCTCCCGCTCGATAGGTAGTAAGGCCCTCGATATATGCACGGGCATTGGTGGCCAGAATCACGCTTATTGGCGGCACGTACCTCCGGCCTAGGCCACGTCTCCGTAGGGCAACATGGATGAGACAGCGGCCCACGCGCCCATTGCCGTCACCAAATGGGTGGATGGTTTCGAACTGCGCGTGAGCAATCTATGCTTCGTAACTAAAGGCTTGTCGGGCTTTGCGGCCCCCATACGCCCCAAAATCGGCGTGCCAGTGGCGCCGAATGAGGCGTCCCATTTTCTTATCCTTTCGCCAACCCATACGATAAGTTCCGTGATTATCTTATCATATGGGTTTCAGAACACGCTCTTTATATACACCGTCACCTCGCTGCGATTGAACCAGAGACAACGAGCGCGAACCACGGGGAACCCGTCGCTCAGGATGGTCATGGCCTGACGTAGAATGGCCGTAGGCGCTCCATGTGGAAGCTTCAGCGTGATGAAGGCGGCGCCTCTTGGAGAAAGGAATGGGGCCATTCTCACCATCAAGCGGGCCGACTCACGCGCGTCCAGTCGCATATCGTTCACTACCAGGGCAAACGTCGATTCGGCGTCCATGAGGGAGTGGGCGCGGGCCAGGTAACTTTCAGCGGTCATCTGGAGGGCGGTAACTTCCGGCAGCGCGGCCACCTGGGGCGCGAGGGCGCCGGGATCGACGGCGGCTACCGCCAGGCCGAGCCCCGCCAGCACCTGGGTCCACCCGCCGGGCGCTGCCCCCAGGTCCAGCGCCCGTCCGCCTGGGGTTGGATGAACGGCGAACACCGCCAACCCCTCCAACAACTTGAGCGCCGAGCGGCTGACCAGATCGGATCGATACGGCAGCCGCGGCTTGCCGGCCGGCCAGAAGGGCGCCGGCAAGCCCGCCCCCGCCAGCACGCGCCCCACATAGGTATCATTGCCCGCCGTCACCGCCGCGATCGGCAAGGGATCCGGCTCCCCGAGCAACGGGAGGGCGTGGGCCGCGTCGACCAGGGCCGCGGATGGCCCGCCGGATACCGGGCGCCCCTCCAGGTCGTGGACCACCAGATCGCGCCCCTCGTCGGCGACCGCAATCGAGCCAGGCTGTCCAGACACCTCGACCCTCGCTACCCCCAGCCCGAGTTGGCGAGTAAAGATCGGGGGCGCCGCCTCGATTCGCGCGCACGATTCGGCGGGTGAATGTGGGGTACGCAGAAGCAATACCCCAGGCGCCAGCCGCCGATTCAGACGGGCGCCGAGTAGCATCGCCAATTCGTTGATCGCCGCGTCCTCGTACTGGACGGAGCAGAACGCGAGCGCCAGATCAGGCGCGGGCGAGCGGGTCACCATAGGAAGCAGTATGCCCTGGCCATGAAGCAGCGGCAAAGTGTGTGAACAATTCCCCCGTTGGGGTGGCTGTATCCAGTATCGTACATCACATGCAGGCGCGCGTTCGCGCGAGGCTGGTAAGCACCATGCAACAGAAGAGTAGGAGCCGTACGTGCGGCAGTCGACAGTACGAAAGCTGATCGCGGGAATCCTGTCAGTCTCCCTCATCGCCCAGAGTCAAGCCATCGAACAGGCGGCCCGCGCGGAATCCCTCACGCCGTTTACCACTCTCAACGCGACGGCCTTGACGCACGCGCAACTCAGCGCCCTGAGCCGCGGGGCCAATCAGCGGGTGATCGTGATGCTCCGCGACCAGGGGACAGGCGCGCGGGCATTGATCCTGAGCGAGTTACGCCGCCTGAGCGCCCCCAACGTGCGAGCCCTTGGCCTGATCAACGCCGTGTCCGCCACGATGTCTCCAGCGGAAGTGGCCCGCTTACGCGCCAATCCCCAGGTCGCCTCGGTGCTGCCCGATCAAGTGATCCAGCTACGCCGGCCGGAGAACGGGCGATCCGCCCGGCCCATCGCGGCGGTCAGGGCGCGCCTCAGTTCGTCCAGCGCCGCCCACCCGGCCTGCGGGCGGAAGCCCACTCTCGAACCCGAGGCGCTCCAGTTGACCGACACCGCCTCCGCCAATCCGGCCGACCACCAGGCGCAACGGCTGATCTCCGGCACCGGTAAGCGGATCACCGGCGGCGGGGTGAAAGTGGCCTGGATCGCCGATGGGATCGACATCAACAATCCCGACTTCATCCGCCCCGCCCATTCGCCCTATGGAAAAGCGGGCCGGGTGTTCGTGGACTACAAGGATTTCAGCGGCGACGGCGCCACCGCGCCCACGACCGGCGGCGAGGCGTTCCTTGACGCAAGTTCGATTGGCGCCCAGGGGCGCCGCGTCTACGATGTGAATCAATATCTGGTGCAGTCCAACGCCGGCCCCTGCAACATTCGCATCTTGGGTATGGCGCCGGGGGCCGAGCTGGTCGGGCTGAAGGTATTCGGCCAAACCAATGCCACCAGCAATTCCGCTTTCATTCAGGCCATTGATTACGCGGTGAACGTGGACCATGTGAACGTGATCAACGAGTCGTTCGGAGGCAATCCGTTCCCCGATCTGGCGGGCGATCCGATCGCCCTGGCCAACGACGCCGCCGTGGCCGCTGGAGTGACCGTTATCACGTCGAGCGGCGACTCCGGGGTGGCCAGCACCATCGGCTCGCCGGCCACCGATCCGAACGTGATCGCGGTGGGCGCCTCTACCCAGTTCCGCTTGTATAGTCAGACCACCGCCTCTGGGTTCCAGCTCGGTAATGGGAAATACCTGGACAACAATATCTCGGGCCTGAGTTCAGGCGGGTTCTCCCAGGTCGGTCCGCGAACGGTGGACGTGGTGGCCCCCGGCGACCTCGGTTGGGCCCTCTGCACCCCAAGCAACACCATTCCGCCTGCCTATTCTGATTGCACGGACTACAATAACAACCCCTCCTCCATCGAAGCGACCGGGGGCACCAGCGAGGCGGCGCCGCTCACCGCCGGCGAGGCGGCGCTGATAATCCAGGCGTATCGGAGCACCCATCACGGCCTGAACCCCACCCCGGCCGTGGTCAAGCAGATCATCATGAGCACGGCCACCGATCTGGGCATCCCCGCCACCGAGCAAGGCGCCGGGCTGATCAACAGCTACCGGGCC
>Ga0307373_10013779_pt1 | contig 11251 bp, 11 predicted proteins | sample OX2MG_FD_202534 | JGI IMG/M metagenome (GOLD analysis project Ga0307373, IMG submission 202534) | Soil microbial communities from Risofladan, Vaasa, Finland - OX-2 | ecosystem: Environmental > Terrestrial > Soil > Coastal area > Acid sulfate soil | place: Finland: Risofladan, Vaasa | collected... | reverse complement strand
CCCAACAGCAAGAACCACATCGGCGGCCACGTCGCTTACGTGGAGAAGGTGAACTCCCCTACGTCGATCGTCATCTCTGAGATGAACTACGACAACGACAACGGCTTCCGCGTGCGGCCCATCACCACCGCATCGGGCGACTGGCCAGCGGACTTCATCCACATCGCCGACATGTAAGCAACTCTTGCCGGAGCGGCGGCGTCATTCAACGGTCGGCAACCAGCCCGGCCTGTACGCCGCGCTCGACACCCTGGACTGGGAGAACACCCCCGTCACCGCCGCCACCATGCGCAACTGCGAGGCCGTGCTCTACGTGACCAGCCTCGATAGCGCCCTGGCCAGCCCGGCCGACCTGCTCGCCCACATCCGCGGCCACTGGACGATCGAGCACCTGCACTGGCTCCGCGACGTGGTCTGGCCCAACACGTTTGCGCAGCTCAGCGCGTGGGCGGCGGGCGAGCTGGCCTGTAGGCCGGGTTCTGTGCACCCGCTCGCGCGGGCCGGCGGCCATCCATCTAGGACTGCCGTTGCCGGCAGCCTCGTGCGGTCTACCCGCGAGCATCGGGCGGGCCGCCCTCGATCGCTCGCGCAGGCACGGTACCGTCTCCGGCGCCGCGCCCTTCTGACCTTGCTCCGGGTGGGGTTTACCGAGCCGCCGCAGTCACCTGCGGCGCTGGTGGTCTCTTACACCACCGTTTCACCCTTACCGCCCGGCCGGAGCCGGGCGGCGGTCTGTTTTCTGTGGCACTATCCCGCGGGTCACCCCGGGTCGGCGTTACCGACCACCCTGCCCTTCGGAGCCCGGACCTTCCTCGGCGGCTCCGGCGAACCGGAACCGACGCGACCGCCCGGCCAGCTCGCCCGTCGCTGGGTACCAGCTTAGGCGCCGGCGCCGCCTTCCGGCGCCAGCGTCAGCGTCGGCGCCGTCGGTGGTGCAGGTGCGCAGTATCGTTCAGCGAGCGGAGCACGGCCGGCCCGTTGTCGAAGCAGTCGATCCTCGTCAGCGACGCCACATCGAGATTCATCCGGAACATGGCCTCGGGCGGCGCCAGCAGCGCCCTGCACACCAGGGTCTTGATCGGCGTGACGTGGCTGACCACGACCGCTCGTTCGTGCCGGTGTGCGGCAAGCAGCCGGTCCTGCGCGGCCAGTACCCGCATGGCCACCATGGCGAAGCTCTCGCCGTCCGGCGGGGTGGCGTCCGGGCTGGCCAGCCAGCCGGCCAGTTCCTCCGGCCAGCGCTCCCCCGCCTCGGCGAAGGTGAGTCCCTGCCACGCCCCGAAGTCCGCCTCGACCAGGTCCTCGTCGACGACCAGCGGGGCTCCCGTCGCCTCGGCGACGGCCTCGGCGGTCCGGCGGGCGCGCTGCAGCGGCGAGGTGACGATGACGTCAACGGGCGGACCGGCCGCGAGACCCCGGGCAGCCAGCGCGGCCTGCCTCACGCCTTCCTTGGTCAGCGGGATGTCCTCGCGCCCGGCGAACCTGCGCTCGGCCGACAGCTCCGTGGCACCGTGCCGCAGCAGCAGCGTTGTCGTCGGCTTGCCCGTCGTCGTGCCCCAGCCCGGTGCCGCTCCCCCGGCCGAGGTTCTCGTCTCCCCGCTGGTCACAGGCCCGAGTCAGCCGTCCGCACCAGGATCCGCCTGCACTCCTCGCAGCGCAGGACCTCGTCGTCTGGCGCCGCCCTGATCGTGTTCAGGTCCACGGTGTTTATGGCTAGGTTGCAGCCCTGGCAGCTGCGGTGCCGCAGCGCGGCGGCGCCGACCCCGCCGTGCTGCGTCCTGAGCTTGTCGTAGAGGTCGAGCAGGTCAGCGGGGAGCGTGGCGGTGACCTCGATCCGGCGATCGCCGGCCTTGGAGGATTGCTCCTGCATCTCGGCGAGGGCCTCGTCCCTGGCAGTGGCGACGGTCGCCAGCTCGGTTCCGAGCTGCTCGCGCTCCGCGGTGGCCTCCTCGAGGCCGGACTGCCCGGCCTCGAACCGCTCCATCACGTCCAGAACGACTTCCTCGAGGTCGGACTGCCTGCGCTGGAGCGACTGGACCTCCGACTGGAGGTTCTCGAGCTCTCGCGGTGAGCTGACCATGCCGCCGTCAAGCCGCTGACGATCGCGGTCGATCCTGGAACGCACCTGCTCGACGTCGGCCTCGGCCTTGGCCTGCTCGCGCCGCAGGTCGCTGATCTGGGCGGTTAGCGCCGAGATCGAGTCGCGGAGCTCGGCGTCGCGGGCTTCGAGCCTGGCGAGTTCGCCGTGCTGAGGAAGGCCGCGACGCCGGTGCTCGATCCGGCCGAGCTCGGCATCGATGTCCGCTAGCTCCAGCAGCCGCAGCTGCGCCTCAGGCGATGCTTTCACGAGGCAACGTTAGCCTGCCCGGCGCGCGGGCGCGCACACTGTGCGGGCGTACGAGCCGCGCCATCAGCCCGGCCGCTGGTCAGCCTGGCGGCAGCAGCACCTTGTTGACGATGTAGACGGTGGCGTTCGCCGTCTTGATGTTGCCGCACAGGACGGTGGCACCGTTCACCTTGTAGGCCGAGCCGGTCTTGGAGAGCGCGAGCGGCTTGCCCTGCAGGGTCGCTGGCTTGGCGCCGCTGGCGAACTGCTGCGGGCTGACCCTCGCCTTGAGCGCGTGATATCGGACGATATTGAGCAGATCACCGGAGTTCTTCAGGTGGATGATCTGCGTCTTGGACAGCGATGCGAAGGCGCTGTTCGCCGGGATCATCAGCGTGTAGGCGTGCCGCGCGTTCAGGGTCTTGTCCAGGCCGGCCGAGCGCACCGCCGCGATGAAGACGGAGAGCTGAGGATTGCTTGAGGCGGCCGTGATCGCCTGCTGGGTGCTCATTGAGCTGATGCTGCCCCGGCCCGAGTCCGGGATCATGGCGCAGTCCGCGCCGATCCGCGCGGCCGTTCCCGACGCAGCTGGGGACGCAGTCGGGCTTGCGGTCGCCGTCACGGGCCCGGCCGAGCCGGTAGGCGAAGCCGACGTCGTATTCGAACTGCCGCAGGCGGCGGCTGCGAGCGCCAGGCCAGCCAGCGCGCCGAGAGCGGCGGGACGAGTTAGTTTCGCCCGGACCGAAGCATGAAGCCCCATCAGGTATCTCCTGCGTAACCGTGCCCCCGAGCGGCCCGGCGGAAAGCCGGCCGCATGGACGCGAGTTACCCGGTTATTGCCCGAGGTACTCCAGCGTTAGCCCAACAGCGCGGCACCCTTAGCTAAACCGGAACGTCGCGCTAGCGGCTCGTCGGCCCGATCAGGACGACGGGCGCGGACGTCGGCCGCAGCGACCCGCCGGCCGGCTCGACGGTGAGGCCGACCATGTCGCCCGGCGACATCGGTCCGAGCACGACCGGCCCGGCCATGCCCTTGGCCCGGACGGTGAGCAGGCCGGCCGACTGCTCGCCGTGCGGTCCCATCAGCCACACCTCGTAACTTCTGGCTCGAGGCAAGGCCGGCAGCCCGTGCGCGATGAAGACCCCCATGTGCTCATGGCGCGAGGTGACGACGATCGCCATCCCGCCGGTGCTGACCGGCGCCGTCCGCATCACGGCATCCGGGGCGTTGAGCACCTCGGAGACCATGCGGGCCTGCCGCAGCGATCGCTGTCCCTGCTGGTCCGCATAGTGCGTGCCGACGGCGATCCCGGCCGCGATGGCCAGCGCCGCCGCGGTGCCGATAACGGCCGGGACGGCCCTCAGCCGGTGCAGCCTGCCCGGTCTGGCAGGCCGCCTGGTCCCGTGGTCATTCGTTCTCTTTCCGGTAACAGGGGCCAGCTGGCTGGTCTGGTACGCGGCCTGGATCGTCAGCTCCCTGAGTTCAGGACGCGGACGCACGGCCTCGGCCGTCCCCAGCCGTGCTGCCGCCTCGTGCAGCTCGCTGACGTCCGCGCGGCACTCGGCGCACCCGGCCACGTGCGCGGAGAAGCTGGCGCGCTCGGTGTCGGAGACCGCGTCGAGGACGAACGCGCCCGCCAGGGTGTGCAGCTCGTGATCATCCGACGTCATCGCTGCACCCCCAGGCAGTCCCTGAGCCTGATCAGCCCGTCGCGCATCCGGGTCTTGACCGTGCCGGCCGGGACGCTGAGCAGCTCGGCGACCTCCCGGTAGCTGTACCCGCCGTAATAGGCGAGGCTGACGCACTCGCGCTGGAGCTCGGTGAGCGAGGTCAGGCAGCGCTTGACCCGCTCGGCGTCCAGGCTGGCCTCGACCGTCTCGGTCACGTCGTCGTAGTCGATGACCGCGGTGGCCGCGCGGCGCTCGCGGCTGACCTGGCTGCGCTCCGACCTGACCCGGTCGACGGCGCGGCGGTGCGCGAGGGTCATCACCCACGTCGCTCCGCTGCCCAGGGCCGGGTCGAATCTGCTGGCGCGCCGCCAGACGTCGAGCAGGACCTCCTGCATGACCTCCTCGGCCAGCGCCGGGTCGCGAACCACCCTCCTCGCGACGCCGAGCACCCACCCCGACGTCAGGTCGTAAACCGCCTCGTAGGCGCGCTCGTCGCCGCGGGCGACGGCGGTGAGCAGCTCGTCGAGCCGGAGTGCCTGCCCGGGAGCGCCCCGGGCAGGCATGCCAGGCACGCTCTCGTGCCGCTGGTCGCCGTCGGTCATGCCCACATAGCTATCTTCGTCGCCGGAGGCCAGATGGCTTGCCCGCCGGACCGAACCGCTACCGCCGCTGCTACGAATAACAGGTGTGACCCTAGATAAGCGCGTGCCCGTTCGCGGCGTCCTGGCCGGCCTGCTCGCTGGCGCGGTCGGCGTCGGCGTCGGATTCCTGATCAGCGGACTGACCGGACCTGACGGCTCACCGGTGGTAGCCGTCGCCCAGCTGGCGATCGACCTGAGCCCGCCGCCGCTGAAGAACTTCGCGATCAGGGAATTCGGCACGCACGACAAGCTGGTGCTGCAGATCGGCGTCCTGGTCGTGCTGGCCGTGTCCGCGGCGGTGATCGGGGTATTCGCGCAGCGCCGCGAGGCCAGCGGGCTGATCGGCATCGCCATCTTCGGTGCGGTCGGCCTGGTAGCGGCCGGCACCAGGCCGACGGCGACCGCGGTCGACCTGCTGCCTGCCCTGATCGGCTCGGCCGCAGCGGCGTTCGCGCTCGTCAGGCTGACCCGCGCGGCCGGCCCGGCGCCCAGCCGCCAGCCGCGCGCCGCGGCCGCCGCGCCGAGCCAGTCCGGGCCAGCCCAATCCGGGCCGCCGCAGCGCAGGACGGCCAGTCTCAGCGTCGCCGAGCCGCCGAGGCGTCAGTTCATGACGGTCGGGGCGGTAGCGGCCGGTGCGGCCGCCCTCTCCTACTTCGGCGGCCGGCTGCTGACCGAGCGCTCCAGCGTCGCGGCGGCGGTGAGCTCGCTGCACCTGCCTGCGCCCGCGCATCCCGCGCCGCCCGTTCCGGCCGGATCGGACCTGCGGATTCCTGGCCTCGGCCCGTTCATCACCCCGAACTCGGCGTTCTACCGGGTCGACACGGCGATCGTGCTGCCGCAGATTCCGCCGTCCAGCTGGCAGCTGCGGATTCACGGCATGGTCAGCCGCGAGCTCACGCTGACCTTCGGCCAGCTGCTGAAGCGGCCGCTGATCGAGGACGACGTCACCCTGGCCTGCGTCTCGAACCCGGTCGGCGGGCCGTACATCGGCAACGCCCGCTGGCTGGGCGCGAGCCTGGGTGCGCTGCTGCGCGAGGCGGGGATCCGGGCCGGCGCGGATCAGCTGTACTGCACCTCCTCGGACGGGTTTACCTCGGGCACTCCGGTCCAGACCGCGATGGATGGCAGGGACGCGCTGCTGGCCATCGGGATGAACGGCAAGCCGCTGCCCACGGCACACGGATTCCCCGTCCGCACCGTGGTGCCCGGGCTGTACGGATACGTCTCCGCGTGCAAGTGGATCACCGATATCGAGGTGACGACCTACGCCGCCAACTCCGCCTACTGGTCCGACCGCGGCTGGTCCCGGCAGGCGCCGATCAAGACCGAGTCGCGGATCGACGTTCCCTCCGGGCAGCGGCCAGTGAAGGCCGGTCCTGTCACGATTGCCGGGGTCGCGTGGGCGCAGCACAAGGGCATCGACGCGGTCGAGGTGCGGGTGGACGGCGGTCCCTGGCGCCAGGCCAGGCTCGCCGCCGTGCCCGGGATCGACACGTGGCGGCAGTGGTCCGCCGGCTGGACGGCGACCAGGGGCACGCACCGGATCGAGGCGCGGGCGACCGACACGACCGGCTACACGCAGACGGCGCTGGTGGCGCCGCCCGAGCCCAACGGCGCGACCGGCTACCCGATCGTGACCGTGACAGTTACGTAGCAGCCTTTGCTACGTTCTGGCCATGACCGATCCGGATATCCAGGCCGTCGTTTTCGACATCGGCGGCGTTCTGCTCGACTGGGATCCGCGTCATCTGTACCGGCAGCTGATCGCCGATCCCGCCGAGCTGGCCGAGTTCCTGGGCGAGATCTGCACGCCGCGCTGGCATCTGTCGCATGACCTGGGCGCCGACACCGAGCAGTCGTGCCGCGAGCTGGCGGCGGCGTACCCGGCACGCGCGGACCTGATCATGGCATGGTCGCATCGCAGCGAGGAGATGGTGGCCGGCCAGCTGGACGACGCGATTGCCGTGCTCGCCGACGTCCGGGCGGCCGGAGTCCGCTGCCTGGCGCTGAGCAACATGGAGCCAGACAAGTTCGCGCTGCGGCGGTCCAGGTATCCGTTCTTCGGCCTGCTCGACGGCTGCGTGATCTCGGGAATCGAGGGCGTGGCCAAGCCGGACCGCGAGATCTTCGAGATCCTGCTCTCCCGCTACGATCTCGATCCCCGGGCCGCGGTGTTCGTCGACGATGTCACCGCCAACGTCGCCGCGGCCCGCGAGCTAGGTATCGTCGCGATCCGGTACTCGGCCGCCAGCCAGCTCAGGCGGGATCTGCGCGCCCTCGGGGTCGCGGTTCCCGCCTAGTGCGGGCATTCGGCCGACAGCGCGCGCTGGCGGTGAAGGCCGTCATCCCGCTCGCGCTGGTCGGCCTGGTCATCGAGGTCTACCGCATCGTGCACGGATGACTACAGCAGCTGGTCGCGGACCTGCCCGTACATGTAGGCGCCGAGCCAGCGGCCCATCTCGTCGAAGAGCCGCCGCCGCGCCTGGGTCATCCCGGCAGCCGGCGGCCCGTCGGGGGACGCGACAGGCTCGTCTTCGAGGTAGAGCCAGGTCACGTGCTGGCCGAGCCGCACCGAGTCCTTGCCGCGGCGGTCCCGCCTGTCCCTGCGGCCACCTCCTGCCGCCCCCGTGCCCTGGCCGCCCAGCGCCGAGATCACCAGGACCGGGCAGGCGATGTCCAGCTTCCCGTTCAGTCCCCGCCCGAAATCCGGGTTCGACAGGATCAGCGCGTCGACGGGGTTGCCTGCCCGCCGGGCATGACACCACAGCGCTGCTGCCGCCGCGGCATCATCCTCCGCGCTGAGGATGATCGCGTCGATGCCGTCGGCTTCCCGCAGGTGCTGGCACGCGGAATCGAGCGCGGCGAAACAGGCCCGCGCGGCCCTGGTCGGCCGGCGGCGTGAGCCAGCCTCCAGCGGCTCGTGCACGTCCAGGTCGGTGACGTAGAAATGAAAGCCGCGCTCGTTGTACCAGCGTGCGAGGTCGGCGGGCGCGAACGAGCCGGCCAGGTCATGCAGGTGCAGGACAGCGCGCCGGCTCGGCCGGGCCGAGCGGCGCAGGAAGACGGCCGAGCCGAGGGAGCCGGACGCGACATCGGGAGCGGGCGGCAGCGCGACCGCCTCGTACTCGTCGAAGGCCCCGCTCTCCTCAATCATGAGGCCCATTCACTTCCCCGTCCCTGTCTGCACGCCCGGTCGGCGCTTGGCGGTTCGAGTGCATGCCGGGTAGCCCGAGTGCGCGCCTGCATCCCAGGGCTGGCGGTCGCGCGCGAGATGCTCGCGGACAAGGCGCGTAGCCGAGGCACCGCTCGTCACGATGCCATGCGCGGACCGTCACGGTTAGTGTCGCACCGTAGTCGCTGGCACGCGCGCCAAACGCGCGGAGCCACAGGCTTTCCACTGGGAACAATCTGGTGATCATAAGGATTATCGCCAGCCAGCATAATTAATCATCATTTCACGGGTAACCAAATCCATAGTGCGACCAACGGTTGCTCTAATTGCGCAAATAAGCAGCGCAGGGCCATCAGATCGCTTGCCACCCGCTCATCTTGCTGAGCAGGCTGTGCGAACGCCCGGCCGGCCAGGGGAAGCGGGCCGGGCGAGGGTCGCCGCTGGGATGAACACCCGGGTTCCATCCTCGCGGCAGGGATGAATCCCGGGATCCATCCCTGGGCTGGATCCGGGCCAGACGCGAGCCGGGATCTTCCTGGGCCAGAAAAGAGCCCGGGCCAGAACAGGGCTCCGGGGCAGAAAAGAGCGGAGGCCCCTCCATGTATGAGATGGAGGGGCCTCGCCCGGCTGGGCGCGCTAGCGAGCCGATGACTCGGCGGCCGGTGCGCTGCCCTGCAGCCACCGGATATCGGGCACCGCTGGAAATCGCCGGTCGCCCGGCTCCCCCCTGCGTTCCCCGGGTCGCCCCGGGGACCGGCCCGCTTCGGTGGTGAGTGAATTTCTACTGCCAGTGCCGCTGGTCGCACAAGGCGTTCGGCAAGTAATTACAAGATTCTTTTGGCTATCCACAGGACGTGTCGCGCTTATCCACCGCAGGCAGCGGCTGATCTCGCTTTGTCCACAGCGTCGTGCACAGCCGCACCTGGCTGACCGGCCCGCCGCTGCTGATGATGACCACTCCGCGCCTCGCCGTGCCACGAGCTCCAGAGGGCGGCGTACGCGCCATCGGCGGCGATGAGCTCACTGTGCGTGCCCGACTCGCTGATCTGGCCGTCTTCCATCACGATCACCCGGTCCGCGTCGTGCGCCGTGTGCAGCCGGTGCGCGATGGCGAGCACGGTGCGGCCTTCGAGCACGGCCGACAGTGACTGCTCGAGCCGCCGCGCCGAGCGCGGATCGAGCAGCGAGGTGGCCTCGTCGAGGACCAGCGTGTGCGGGTTGGCCAGGATCAGCCTGGCCAGTGCCACCTGCTGGGCCTGCGGGGCGGACAGCGCCGCGCCGCCCGATCCGACCTGGCTGGCCAGTCCGAGTGCCTGCGCCCAGCCGAGCGCGTCCACGGCGGCAAGCGCCGCCAGGACAGCCTGGTCGCTGGCGTCCGGCATGCCGAGCGTCACGTTGTCGCGGAGCGTGCCTGAGAAGATGTGATGCTCCTGGGTGACGAGCGCGATCTGGCCGCGCAGCTGATCGAGCGGCAGCTCGATCAGCGGGACGCCGCCGACCGCAACCTCACCGCGGTCAGGTCCGGTGATCCCGGCCAGCAGCCGCCCGAGCGTCGACTTCCCCGCGCCGCTCGGGCCGACGATCGCGATCCGCTCCCCCGGTTCCGCCGCGAGGCTGATCCGCCTGAGCACCTCGTGACCGGGAACGTAGCTGTGGCTGACATCGGTGACGCGCAAGCGGTCATCGGCAGGCCGCGCTCTTCCCGCCTGCCGGTCGGCTGGCACCTGGGCCAGACCGAGCAGCCGGGCCAGGGACGCGGCGCCGATCTGGAGATAGTCCAGCCAGGTGATCAGCTCGTCCATCGGAGCTACCAGCGCCCTGGCGTACAGGGCAGCCGCGGTGACCTGGCCGAGCGTGCACCAGCCGCGCAGGTAGGCGAAGCCGCCGAAGGCGAGCACCCCGGCCAGGGGCAGGATGTAGGAGGCCTCGGCCGCGGGCAGGAAGAACGTGCGCAGCCGCAGCGTGTACCGCTCGGCGGCCCAGCAGGCCGCGATATCGGCGTCGGTGCGGTCGCGGCGCGCCGGTCCGAGCCGCAGCGCCTCGACCGTCCGGGCGCCGTCGACGGTCTCGGCGAGGCTGTCGGTCAGCACTCCCCACGAGGCGTTCTCCCGCAGGTATCCGGCGGTAGCCCGGCGCAGGTACCAGCGCGCGGCGCCCCACACCGGCGGCACCACGATCAGGCACGGCAGCACGAGCAGCGGGTTGTCGAGTGCGATCGCGCCGACGGTCAGGCTGACGGCCAGAACAGCGGTCAGCATCGCCGGCACGCCCTTGCGCGCGGTCAGGCTGAGCGTGCTCACGTCGCGGGAGGAGCGGGTCAGCAGGTCGCCGCTGCCGGCCCGCTCGACCACGGAGAGCGGCAGCGCCAGCACGCCGTCGATAAACTCCTCGCGGAACGTCGCGAGCAGCGCCTCGCCGAGCCTGGCTCCGGCCAGCGCGCCGAACCTGATCATGACCGACTGCACGATCAGCGCCGCGGCGATGCTGCCCGCGAGCAGGTCGATCCGGCCGGCCGTCGTTCCGTGCTGCACGTCGGTCACGATCGCGCCGAGCAGCCTCGGCGGGACCAGCCCGGCGATCGTCGCCGACGCGTACAGTGCCACCACGACGGCCAGCTCACGCCGCCGGGTGGCGAGTACCTGCCGGACGTGCACCCTGACCTGGGTGCCCGTGGCGACGGGCAGGATCTCGTTCGGGGCGGTCACTACGGTTCCCCTCTGGTCACGGCGCTGGCGTACGCCGGGCTGGCCGCGAGCAGCTCGGCATGCGTGCCCTCGGCGTCCACCCGGTCGTCGCGCAGGAACAGGACGCGGTCGGCCAGGTCGAGGAGCAGCGGGCTGTTGCTGATGACGACGGTCGTCCGGCTCCTGCGTGCCTCGCGCAGCCCGGTGGCGATCCTGGCCTCGGTGTGCGCGTCGACCGCGCTCGTCGGCTCGACCAGGACGAGTACCTCAGGGTCGGCCAGCAGTGCCCTGGCCAGCCGCAGGCGCTGGGCCTGACCGCCGGACAGGGTGCGGCCGCGGGCGGCCAGGTGGCCGGCCAGCCCGCCGGGAACGGCCTCCACGACGTCGTGCGCTGAGGCGGCCGACAGGGCCGCGAGCGTGGCGCGCTCGGTGGCCGGCCGGGCACCGGCTAGCTGCTCGTCCAGCCGTCCGGCGAACAGGTGCGCGTCGTTCGTCGCGACCAGGATGCGGGATCGGACCGTGGCGATGGGGAGGTCGGCAACGGGCACATCGCCGAATACCGGTCCCGCGGGGTCGCAGTCGGGGAGGTACCGGCCGATCCGGTCGGCGAGCTCGGCGGCTTCGCCCGGATCGGCGGCCGCGAGGCCGATGAACTCCCCGGCGCCGGCGGTCATCCCCGAGACCGGGTCGTGCAGGGCCGCGCCAGGGCCGGGTTCGGGAGCCGGGCTGACCGGATCGGCGATATCAGGCCGCAGCC
>Ga0307373_10013777_pt1 | contig 11252 bp, 6 predicted proteins | sample OX2MG_FD_202534 | JGI IMG/M metagenome (GOLD analysis project Ga0307373, IMG submission 202534) | Soil microbial communities from Risofladan, Vaasa, Finland - OX-2 | ecosystem: Environmental > Terrestrial > Soil > Coastal area > Acid sulfate soil | place: Finland: Risofladan, Vaasa | collected... | reverse complement strand
CCAACCTTGGCGGCCTCGACATAGCCCGGCCCGTTGGTTTGCGGGTTCAACACGTAGAGGTAGTTCTTGGCCTGGCCCAGCACCTTCAGATAGGAGAAGGGCGGCAGCAGCGTGAACTGCTGCGCGTTAGGAGCCGGCGCGGACAGCAGCGGCGCCGGCAGGAAGGTCTCGACCCACGTCGCGGGCGCACTCGGCGGCGTCGAACAGTCGCGAATGGCGGATGGAGGCGCGGCCGGCTCGCCAGTAGCGTCGCCGCTGGCGAAGAAATCGGTGACTCCGTCGGCCACGGCATGCACGATCTGAGCCTGGTAGCTCGGGTTGAGGAGCTTGGCTGCCTCGGGCTTGTTCGACAAGAAGGCCGTTTCCACCAGCACCGAGGGGATGCCGGGATTTCCCAATACCCAGAATATCTCCGAACGGGTGCCGTGATCCGTCTCGCCCGTTTGCGCCACCAGGTTGGACTGCACGCGGTGGGCCAGCGAGTAGCTCCGGCCAACGTCCGCGGCTGATTCGTTGGCGCCGCTGTAGTAGCCGCAGTTTGGACCGAAGTAGGTCGTGGCGCCGCTGTAGTTCGGATCCCCGTTCGCGTTGACGTGCACGGACACGAAGGCGCTGGCATGCGCAGCCTTGGCGTCGTCGACACGAGCCTGGAGGTCGGCATTCGTATCGGCGCCAAGCGCCACGTCGGTGGCGCGGGTCATAACGACTTTGGCGCCACGGCTCTGGAGCAGCTGGGCCAGCGCCAGGCCCATCGGCAGGGTGAGGTCCTTCTCGCGCACGCCGTTGGCGATAGCCCCGGTGTCGCGCCCACCATGGCCGGGATCGACCACGATAGTCCTGCCCGCCAGGGGCTGCGCCGGCAGCGCCATCGGCTGGGCGACAGCCAGCGGGCCGGCGGCCGCCGCGGGGCTGGCCGGCAGGATGGCGGCCAGAAGGCCGGCGGCGATAGTCAGACGGCGAAACAGCATGCCCACGCGCTTCAATCACAACGCGCGCCGAGCCGAAGTCGCAACTTCTGGCCGGTATTGACTATCCAACCAACGCGACAATGAGGGGGAATGGAAACCGCCGTCGTCGAGCAGGTGATGGGCCTGCTGCTGGTGGCGTTCGTGGTAGGGCTGTTGGTGCGGCGGCTGTTCGTGCCGTACACCGTGGCGCTGCTGGTGGTGGGCATCGGGCTTGGCTTTACAGATGTGCTTTCGGGGCTGACGCTCACGTCGCAGACGATCCTGGTGGTGTTCCTGCCGGCGCTGCTTTTCCAAGCCGCCATCAACCTGGACCTCACGGCGCTGCGGGAGGCGGTGCTGCCAATCGCGCTGCTGGCGGTGATCGGCGTCGGGATCAGCATCGCGATGCTCGCCGGCCTGTTCGGGCTGGCGCTGGGAGTCTCCGGAGTCGTGGCCGTGGTTCTGGCAGCGATGCTGTCCGCCACCGATCCGGTGGCCGTGCTGGCCGTGTTCAAACGCCTGGGGGTCCCGAAGCGGTTGGAGATGCTGATCGAGGGCGAGAGCCTGTTCAACGACGGCACAGCGCTGGTGGCCTTCCAGATCGCCGTCCAGGCAAGCAGCTCGGGCAGGGTGAGCGTTGTCGCGGGGATCGGGCAGTTCTGCCTCACCGTGATCGGCGGCCTGCTGCTGGGCGGGCTGGCCGGCTACGCGTGCTCGCGCATTTTGGCGATCACCGACGATCATCTGTTCGAAATGGGCCTCTCGACGATCCTGGCGTATGGCACGTACCTCGTGGGCGAGGCCGTTCACGTCTCGCCGGTGATCGCGGTGGTCACCGCCGGCATCGTCCTGGGCAACAACGGTCGCGAGCGCGGTCTCAGCGAGCGGGCCCGGGTTGTCGTCATCGACATCTGGGAATACTTGGCCTTCGTGGCGAACTCAGTCATTTTCCTGCTGATAGGCCAGCAGGTGCACGCGATCAATTACCGTTCGTACCTGCTCCCGAGCCTGGCAGCGGTGATGCTGGTGCTGCTGTCTCGAGCCGTAGTGGTCTATGGCCTCACGCCCATCGTTTCCACGTTCCAGCGCCACGTTCCGTTCAGTTGGCGGCACGTCGCCTTTTGGGGCGGCCTGCGAGGCGCGCTGGCCATTGCCATGGCGCTCAGCCTGCCGCGAGATTTCCCGCAACGGGACATGCTGCTGGCAGCCGTTTTCTCCGTCGTGCTGTTCACCATCCTGGTCCAGGGCGTATCCATGGAGCACCTCGTCCGGCGGCTCAAATTGAGAGAGCCGCGGCAGTCCGGCCAAGGCCGCTGAGAGCCCGCTTGGCGTGTTACACTATCGCGGTTTCAGCAAGGAAACCATAGGGGGCCTGTGGCGCAGTTGGGAGCGCGTCTCAATGGCATTGAGAAGGTCAGGGGTTCGAATCCCCTCAGGTCCACTTTCCCTGGCGTCAACAGCAAATTCCTCGCGCCTGCGTAGGTTAAGTAGAAATGCCGAAATATTTCGAGTGGACGGTTGGCTGCCAGATGAACAAGGCCGACTCCGATGAGCTGGCCAACGTCCTGGAGGCTCGTGGCTATGAGCGCACGCTCAGCGTGGAAGCCGCGGACCTGATCTTCCTCAACAGCTGCAGCGTGCGGCAAAATGCCGAGAACCGCATCATCGGCAAGCTGGGCGAGATGGTCAACGTCAAGCGCAAGCGGCCGGACGCACGCCTGATCCTCACCGGCTGCATGGTTGGTGACGACACCATCAAGGCTTTGCCCAAGCGCTTCCCGTTCGTGGACTTGTTCCTCAAGCCGGCCGACGTCGAGGGCTTCCAGGACTTCCTGGACGAGGGCGACGCGCTGGAAGTCGCCACAAAGCCGCGCTCCATGGGCGTTTCATCGTATGTGAACGTCATCCGCGGCTGCGACAAGTTCTGCACCTACTGCATCGTGCCCTACCGGCGCGGGCCCGAAGTCAGCAGGCCGCTGCGGGACATCGTGGCCGAGGCTGACGAGCTGGTGCGCCAGGGCAGCAAGGAGATCGTGCTGCTGGGCCAAACGGTGGATTCATATGGCAAGGATCTGCCTGGCGGCCGGCCAGACCTGGCGGACGTGTTCGAGGCGATCCACCACCTGGACGGGCTGCGGCGTATCCGGTTCATGACGTCCTACCCGGCCGACCTGACGCCGCGCATCATCCAGGCCGTGGCGGATCTGCCAAAAGTCTGCGAGCACGTGCACGTGCCCTGCCAAGCGGGCGACGACGACACGCTCAGAGCCATGCATCGGACGTACACCTCCGGCTACTATCGGGACCTGATCGCCCGCATTAGGGACACTGTCCCGAGCGTCGCTATCTCCACGGACGTCATCGTCGGTTTCCCCGGCGAGACGGATGGGCAGTTCCGCAATACCTACCGGCTGCTCGAGGATCTGCGTCTGGATACGGTGCACGTCGCCTGCTACTCAATGCGGCCAGGCACGGAAGCTGCCAAGACCCTGGCCGACGACGTGCCGCTGGATGTGAAGAAGAGTCGACTGAAAGAGATCGAAGCGCTTCAGGCGCGCGTACTGTCGGAGAGGAACGAGGCGTTGGTGGGGCGGGACATGGAAGTGCTGGTGGAGGATGACGCTTCGAAGGTCAACCGTACAGGCGCGCCGCAGTGGCGCGGGCGAACCCGGCAAAACACGTTGATGTACTTCCCCGCCGGCGACCGCAATCTGCGGGGAGAAGAGGTAAAAGTGCGAGTTGAACGCGTAAGTCCCTGGGCACTCCAGGGCGAGCTGGTGGCCTAGTCATGGCTATGCAAGATCCTCCAACCACCGTCCCCTTCGCGCCCGAGGAGCGGGCAAAGTTCCGGCGGCTCAATACCGAACAGGCCATCAACCTGGCGCGGCAGAGCAAGTGGGACGAAGCCGTGGAAGTGAACGAGCGGCTCATCCACATATTCCCCAATGATGCCGACGCGTTGAACCGGCTGGGCAAGGCGCTCACCGAGCTGGGGCGCTACCCCCAAGCGGTGCGTGCCTACGAGCGCACGCTCGCCGCGGACCCGACCAACAGCATCGCGCAGAAGAACGTGGCCCGGCTGCGGACACTCAAGGACGAGGGCGCCACCGCGCCTGTCCAGCAGAGGTACGATCCGGCGCTGTTCATCGAAGAGCCGGGCAAGACGGCCGTGACGACGCTGGTGAACCTGGCCAGCACGGAAGCGCTGGCGCCCCTGGCGGCCGGCGATCAGTTGTCGCTGCACGTCAACGGCAGCGTCATCGAAGTGCGCGATCTGCGCGAGCAGATGATCGGCCAGCTCGAGCCCAAGATCACATTGCGCCTGCTGCCGCTGCTGACCAGCGGGAACCAGTACGCGGCCGCCATTACCGCTATCGACGGCCACCAGGTGCGGGCCATCATCCGCGAGACGTACCAGCATCCGGACAATTCCGCCAGGGTGTCCTTCCCGACGTCAGTCGGAGGTGGCGAAGGTGTCCGGCCGTACACCCGTGACTCGGTGCTGCGCTACGACCTGGAGGACGACGACGACGAGTTCGGCGAGGATGGCGACTTCGGCACTGAGGAAGGCGCATCCGAGGAAGCCGAGGGCGGCGATGTGTTCGAGGAAGAGCCGGAGCAGTAGGAAATGTACCTGGCAGCCCCCTTCGTTTTACTTTTGGGCGCCTAAGCCCCATACTAAGGACGTTGACGTCACTGCCCGTCATTCAGACCCGCAAGCTTGCTGAGCGCGAGTGTCTGAATAACGTCCTGCTGATCGTTCCCCAGAACGGCTATTACACCGGCTTTCAAGGCCTGGTGCAGACAGAGCCGCTGGGCATCGAATACGTGGCAGGCGCTGTGTCCGACCTGGCCAAGAATGTCCAGATACACGACGATCGGATTCGGCCTGGCGGCTGGCGCGACAAGGTGCGCAGCCACCCGCCGGACCTGGTGGGCATCGGCTGCCAGTACACGGCCGACGTGCCGGTGGTCACGAAACTGGCCCGGGAAGTTCGCGAGCTGGTTGGGCCGGATGTGCCGATCGTCGTCGGCGGCCATCACATTGGCTTGCGGCCAGCCGACGCCTTCACGCCTGAGATTTCGGCCATTGTGCGCGGGCCGGGCGAGCAGCCCTTCCGCGAGCTGGTGAAAGGCTGGGGCGCCAAACGATCGTTCGAAGATGTGCGCGAGATCTGGTATCGCGACGCCGACGGCCAGTACGTCGCCAACATGGACCCTATCAAAATCCGGCCGCACTTCAAGTACGACTCGCCAATCATGAACGAGCGGCCACAGCCGCGCCGCGACCTGGTGGAGCAGTTCCGGGACGACTACTTCTTCCTGTTCTACCCCAAGGTCTACAGCGTCGAAACCGCGCGAGGCTGCCGCTACCGCTGCAGCTTCTGCTCGGTGTGGAACCATCACCAGGGCGAGTATCTGGTGGAGTCGCCCAACCGGACCGTGGCCGAGATTGCCTCGCTCCCCTCCGGTTATGTCAACTTTGTGGACGACCTGGCTTTCTCCGACATCGACGGCGCCGGGGAGCTGGCCGACGAGCTGCGGCGGCTGGGCATCAACAAGCGCTACTGGGCCCAAATCCGAGCGGACAACGTATGGCCCAAGAGCGTTGAGAAGCGCAAGAAGCACCAGGCGGTGTTCGAGAAGCTGGCCGAGGCCGGCCTCGACATGGTCCTCATGGGCCTGGAGTCGTTCGACCCCGCCGAGCTCAAGCGCGTGAACAAGGGCAGCACGGTCGAACAGAACGTGCGCGCCATCGAGTTCCTGCGCAGCATCGGCGTGAAGATCTGGGGCGCCCAGATCGTCTTCCCCGAATGGGACGTGGCCGACTTCGACAAGACCATCGAGATGAACCGCAAGCTCGGCATCGAGGTGCCCCAGTACACCATCCTGACGCCGCTGCCGGGCACGCCGGACTACGAGCGGGCGGTTCGGGACGGCACGCTGCTCACGCTTGAGCCGGGCATGTACGACTTCTTCCACTCCGTCTTCAAGACCAAGCTGCCGCTGCCGCAGTTCTACACCGAGATCGCCCGCCTCTACAAGGAAACGGGCACCTGGGCGGTGAACGCCGACGGCTCAGTGGCCGACCAGGATCTCGCCAGCCGTGCCGCGCGGAGCATCTTCCGCGACATCAAGGACGGCCGCACCGTGCCCACTGCCGTGCGGGCGTTCAAGGAGCGCTTCGAGGTGCTGCGCAACGAGCAGGTCCACCTGGCGCGCCTGGCCCAGACCGCGCTCAACCAGGTCGGCGCTCAGGCGTTGGATCAGATTGGGGAGCTGGCAGCGCTGAAGGACCAGCTGGGCGGGCGCTTCTCCGAGAAGATCGACGAGATCGTAGCCCGGAAGGGCCAGGTCGCCGAGCGCTGGACCGAGCGCGTCGACGAAATCACGTCCGAGCTGTCAGCCAAGGCGAAGCGAGCGAGCCAGGTGCTGTCTCCCGACAACCCCCTGCTTCAAGGCTAGCTTTCACGCAGCCGGGCGATACACGCACTAACGGCCGAGTACCTCCGGAAACACGAGCGAATCCGTTTCGCCCCCCGCGATCTTGAGGCGAGCGCCGGTTCCCGGATCGTAGACGCCGATCTCCAACTGATAGTGGCCCTCCGTTAGGCCCTCCACCGGCAGGGCGTGCCTGTCGTGAACGCGCAGGCCCACCGGCAGCAATGAAAAGGGAAAGCGGCCGGCATCGGGCTGGCTGTCGCTTTGGGAAACGAGCTTGCCGCTGGTGTCCAGCAGGTGAACGAAGACGGTGTAGTCGCGCGCAACCGGGCCGGTGACCTGCCAGTCGAGGTTGACCTGCACCGTCTGCACCGGCTCCCCGAAAGCGTCGCTGTAGGTGAAGCCAAGCAGAGCCAGGCTGCCGCCGAAGTTGGCTTTCGCGCTTGGGGGCGCGCCGGTCTGGGGCGGAAGCACGAGGAACCGCCCCAATTTGAGGGTGGTGCCGCCTCCTGCCAGCGGGAGCCGGGGCGCGCCCGCCAGTGGCTGGAAGACGTCCAGGAAGAAGGTGTAGGCGCCGGGCGCGAGCCCGGGCGTGCCGGGGACAACGTGCCGATCGCGAACGATGTGGCCAGGTTGCCAGGTGCTGGTGGGGGCTCGGCCCGCCAACGGCCAGGTGGGCTGCTTGAAGGCTTGTTGCTTGGCCGCGTCCAGTGCCACCAGGTCCACGACGTCATCGAGCGCCAGCGGCTGGAGTGCGCGCCAGTACAACGTGAGCGCGACCGGCTGGCCAGGTGTGGGATTGCGGGGCCGCGGGTCGTCGTAGCCGGCGAGCTCGAGGCGATCGCCGAAGCGGACGTTCACCTGGTGCTGGATCGGGCCGTCGTAAGCCGGCTCGGGCAGGTACGCGGGGCGCACGACGAGCAGCAGGCTGGCTGCACTGAGGCCCGCCATCGCCGTCGGGGTGAGCACCGCCAGAACGCGCGTCAGCCGGCTGAGGCCCAGGATCAGCAGGACCGCCAGCACCGGGAAGGCAGGGAACAGGAGGCGCCACTGCGCCGCGTCCGTGTTGACCTCAACCCACCGGATCAGGCTCGCGGAGAAGACGGCTACCCAAGCCACGAGGAGGACGGCTCGGAGCCGCCGGTCGTGAGCGCCCGAGGCTGACCTCTCCCACTGCCCTGGGCGAGGTGCATACGTGGCCAGACCCAGCACCGCCGCCAGAGCGAAACCGCCCGCCAGCAGGTAGACCGCCATGGGCAGCCGCAGGTTGTTCCACCCAAAGACGCCAAGGGCCGTCGGGGCCTCTCGCAGCAGGACCGCCCCAGCCTCGATCGGCGACAGCGCCTGGGGCCGGAGCATGGCGCCTATGGCTGTGAGCATCGGCTGCCAGCCCAGCACGTCGCCATAGAGCACCAGATTGCGGACATACCACCAGCCGCCCGCAATGAGCGCCACGCCAGCGGCAATGGCAGCCTCGGCAACAAAGCCAAGCTTACGCTCGCGCCAGGCGCGCCACAGGAGAAAGCCGGCCGCCAGCGGCAGCACGGCGAGGCCGCTCAACTTGGAAAGCATGGCCGCGGCGACAGCGATACCGGTGAGGACTCCTGCTCGCTTGCTCGGCGGCCGGCCAATGCCGTGCAGCAGCAGGTGCAGCGCCGCGGACGACGCGGCCGTGATGGCGTTATCGGCGTTGAGAGCGCCGGCAATGAAATCGAATTGGGGCAGAAAGCCCACCACGGCAGCTGCGGCGCCCGCCAACCCTGGCGACGAGCCCAGCTCGCGGCCGATACCATATGTGGCCGCGAGCGTGACGGCCGCGAACAGCAGGTTCGCCAGGCGCATGGCGTGCAACTGCAGGATCTGGCCGCTCCAGGGGAACTGCTCCGCCACCGGATGGCTGTACAAGTTGACGTTGCCTTGCACCGTGGTGTTCTGGTAGGGATTGTGGTGGTCGAAGCCCGGAACAGGCGCACCAGCGGCGGGAAGCACCTTGGCTGCCACTGACTCGATCAGGTAGTACAGCGGCGGCTGGCTGAACTCGGGGTCGTAGTCGCCAGCCTGCCCCTGGACCGGCAGGCCGCCGCCACTGGCCAGAGCTTGGACGTACCGAAAATGGCCGGGCTCGTCCGGCGCCTCAAAGGCCGGCGTCACAATCGAGTAGCCGGCGATCAGTCCCGCGCTGGCAAGGGCAGCCAGCACCGCCAGGAGCCGCCAGGCCAGCTTCACGCCTAGGAGTATGGCCGGAAACCGCACCAGCGCGAGCGCCTGGATGGGAGGCCCGGCAGTCGCCGGACCAAAGTACTAGAACGGCACCCCTAGAGTTGTGCACCTACGTTCGGGTTGCCGTAAGCCGAAAACTCGATAGGAGATCGCTACCCCGTGATAGGTAAACACAGCATATTCGGCAGAGCCCGCACTCCCCATCCAGGCGCCGGCCTCGCCCCAAAGAGCCTCCGCAACCGGGCCGCCGCGGTTGCCGCCTGCCTTGTCCTAGGCGCCAGCCTGGTGCAGGCCACCAACCAGCCCACGCATGCCGCTACGGCGCCGGCCGCTACGCCGGCTGCTACGGCGCCCGCAATCGAGCGCGTGGATCTGCTGACCAGCTCCGCGGCCACCGGTGACGCCGGCAACAGCTGGGGCGGCCACAAGACCCGCATTGTGAGCACCTCCAAAGGCGACAGCTACACCGTCTACCAGGCCCCCGGCAGCGGCTACACCGCGCACCAGTGGGTGGTGATGCACTATTCGGCGGCCAGCGGCACGTGGAGCCAGGCCGGCGCCGGTGACGCCGGACGAGAGCCGGCCAACATCCTGCGCGGCCCCAACGACACCATCTACGTCATTGCTTGGCCGGGCGGCCTGCCGGCCATGTGGACTTCGGCCGACGGTTTCAGCAGCCAGCAGAACATTCCCGGCAACTGGCTGCAGAACGACTGGCCGTATGCCGGCGCGAGCATCGACGGCGCAGGCAACATCTATCTGGTGCAAACCAACTCCAACAACTTGAAGCCCGGCCAGCTGTACTACTCCGAGCGCAGCGCCAGCTCGGGCCAATGGTCGCCGGTCGAGACGGCCAACACCGATCTGCGCAGCACATATTCGTTTCCGCTGACCGGCGGGAGCGGCCTCGACATCGTCGCGTCAGCCGACGTGCAGTGGGCCACCATGGGCTGGACGGCGCCGTCGAACCCGATGAACAGCACCTACGTGTGGCCGGAGGTGAACCTGTTCCATGCGTCTTCGGCCAGCCAGCCCGCCAGCGAAACCACCATTCACTCCGAGACGCAGACCAGCCAATACCCCAATGTCAACGTGTACGGCACAGACGCCTACACCGACAACCAGGGCCGCATCCACCTGCTCTATGAAGTCACCGGGCCCTCGACGCAGGACCAGTACACCGTCCGCCACGCCGTCATCCAGAACGGCCAAGTGGTGAAGGACGTGCCGCTGAACATGTATGACGTGGCCAACGCCCGGATCACGCAGGACTCCACGGGACAGTACTACCTGATCACCATGGACAACACCTGCGTCTGCCTGCTGGTGTACCCGGCCGACTCTGTCGACGGCACCACGCTGCAGGGCGGCTACACCTCGCTGCCGCTGAATGGCTATCACCCCAAGGACTGGTTGTTCCTGGGCAGCCCGCGCACCGGCAGCCCGCTGTCGGACGAGATCGATTTCGCCTTCCCGGGCGATAACGCCGAGCAGTGGGTCGCCGGGCGGATCCGGCTGCGGGGCGCGGGGACCGTGACCGCGACGCCCACGGTGTCGGCCACCCCTACAATCACGGCCACGGTCGTCGCTGGGCCTTCGGCGCCCACCAACCTCGCGGGCGGCTTCAGCAACGGCGGCATGAGCCTGACCTGGAACGCCAGCAGCGGCGCCACCAGCTACAACGTGTACCGCGGCTTCACCAATGGCAACGAGACGCTGTACAAATCCGGCGTCACCGGCACGAGCTTCAGCGACACCAACCTCCAAGCCGGGGTCGATTACTGGTACAAGGTGACGGCCGTCAGCGCCGGCGGCGAAAGCGCCGCCTCGAACGAGATCATCACCTACACGCCCAACAACCTCACGCTGTCGCCGACACCCAGCCCAACCACGCCGGCAAGCACCCCGACGGCTACGTCCACACCCACGCCAACCGTCCCCGCGGCGCCGAGCAGCCTCAGCGGCGGCTACAGCAACGGCGGCATGAGCCTGACCTGGAACGGCAGCGGGGGAGCCACCAGCTACGACGTGTACCGCGGCTTCACCAACGGCAACGAGACGCTGTACAGCGGCGGCGTGACCGCCACCAGCTTCCGGGACACCAACCTGCAGCCGGGGACCGACTACTGGTACAAAGTGACCGCCTCCAACTCAGCCGGCCAGAGCGCGTCCTCAAACGAGATCATCACCTACACGCCCAACAATCCGCCGGCGGCGCCGAGCAACCTCCACGGCGCCTACAGCTCGGGCGGCAACAACCTGAGCTGGACCGCGAGCAGCACCGCCAATGTGACGTACAACGTCTACCGCGGATGGGTCCCCGGCAGCGAGTCGCTGTACAGGACAGGCATCTCGGGCACATCCTTCCGCGACACGCAGGGCCTGCAGCCCGGCACGGACTACTGGTACAAAGTCACCGCCGTGAACTCCGCCGGCGCAAGCGGAGCCTCGAACGACGTGATTACCTACGTTCCGTAGACGCTAAGTTCCGACAGGAGGGCCTTCGCCAGTGGCGAAGGCCCTCTTTCATTTAGCGACCTTCCGGGGACATACGGTCACGGCTACGCGACATAAGCGTAACTGTTCCTTGCTATCGACCTGGTCAGGTCTGTTGCGCCACAATTCCGTATCGCTGACGCGCGC
>Ga0307373_10013775_pt1 | contig 11253 bp, 8 predicted proteins | sample OX2MG_FD_202534 | JGI IMG/M metagenome (GOLD analysis project Ga0307373, IMG submission 202534) | Soil microbial communities from Risofladan, Vaasa, Finland - OX-2 | ecosystem: Environmental > Terrestrial > Soil > Coastal area > Acid sulfate soil | place: Finland: Risofladan, Vaasa | collected... | reverse complement strand
CCTGTACGTGGCGAAGATGCCGAACCTGGCCCGGCTCGGCACGCGCTTCATCCTGCAGGGCGGGACGCAGCGCAACCTGGCGGTCGTCAAGGCGGAAGTCGATTTCATCCGATCGAATTTCCACGGTGCGGACGTCGAGCCGGAGATCATCGTCCACGAACACTGCGCCGAGTCGGGGGCGATCGGCGCGGCCGTGGAAGCGCAGCGGCTCTGGCAGCAGGGGCGCCGGACCACGTTCATCGGGCTCGACGCGGTGGCCCGGATCGTCTACCGGACGACGCGCAGCGAGGCGACGCGGTGCGGCTTCTGCAAGAACGACTGCCTGCGGACGTTCATCGACATCCGCATGCCGGGCGCCGCCGCGGCGGCGCCCGCGCCGGCCGCGCCGGCGGGGTTCCGGTCGAAGGTGCCGAAGGAGATGGACGAGCAGCGCCTGATCATCGCGACGTGCGAGAAGGGGGCGGTCGAAGACGTGGCCAGCATGCGCACGATCAAGGCGGAGCTGGACGCGCGGAAGAAGGCGAATCCGAATCTGGTGGACGAGGCGGCGCGGGGCGTGTGGAGGCGGCGCAGCCCGGCCATGGTCGCCGATCCGGCCCAGGCGCGGGCGTGGGGTCGGGCCGGCCTGGCGCGGGCGGCCGCCATGCGGCGGCGGCCGGAGATCCGGATCGGCATCCCGCGCGCGCTGAACCTGTACATCTACGCACCGTTCTTCAGCGGCTACTTCGAGAGCCTCGGTCTCGCGGGCGAGCACCTCGTCTATTCCGACTACACGACGAACGAGATGTACCGGACCGGGGCGACGCGCGGCGCGGTCGACCCGTGCTTCCCGGCCAAAGTCGCTGTCGCCCACGTGCACAACCTGCTGTACGTCAAGCATGCGAAGAAGCGGCTCGACTACATCTTCTTTCCGATATTCAACACGCTGCACACGTCGCTGACGCACCTGGTCGGCTCCTATGCCTGTCCGACGGCGACGGTCACACCCGACACGGTGAAGGCCGCCTTCACCAGGGAGACGGACGTCTTCGCGCAACTGGGCGTGCGCTACGTCAATCCGATGGTCGACCTGGCCGACCGCCCGCTGCTGGAGCGCCAGCTGTTCCTCGCGTGGGGCGGGGCGCTCGGCTTGTCGGAGGAGGAGAACGCGCGGGCGGTCGAGGTCGGATTCCGCGAACTGGCGGCCTTCGAGCGCGATATGCAGCGGCGGGGCCGCGAGGTGCTGGATCAGCTGGAACGCGAACAGCGGGTCGGCCTGGTGCTGCTGGCGCGCCCCTACCATCACGATCCCGGGCTGAATCACGAGGTGCTGGAGGAGTTCCAGAAGCTCGGGTACCCGGTGCTCTCGCAGAGCACGCTGCCGATGGACGAGGACCTGCTCGAGCGGCTGTTCGGCGACGACGTGCGCGCCGGGACGATTCCCGGACCGCTCGCGATCGGGGACGTCTGGAAGAACAGCTACTCGGCCGGCACGAACCACAAGGTCTGGGCGGCGAAGTTCACGGCGCGGCACCCGAACCTGGTGGCGCTGGAGCTGTCCAGCTTCAAGTGCGGCCACGACGCCCCGGTCTACAGCGTCATCGAATCGATCATCGAGCAGTCGGGAACACCGTATTTCTCCTTCAAGGACGTCGACGAGAACCGGCCGGCCGGATCGATCCGGCTCCGCGTCGAGACCATCCACTACTTTCTGACGCGCTACGTGGACGATCTGCGGGCCGGCCGCACGCTGTCGGCGGAGGAGATCGAACGCCGGCTCGCGGACTACGAGCGGCGGCTGCGGGTAGAGCTGGCCCGGGAGCAGGAACTGGCGGCGCTGGCCGCCGGCCAGCCCTGCGGGACCGGCGGGCGGCAGCTGCCGGTCGTGGGACCGGTCGCGCGGGCCGGGGCAGCGGAGGCGTTCTGCGAGACGGCGCGCGAGGGCCCGTGAGGGCCCGTGAGGGCGCCGGCTCACGACGCTCGACGGCCGATTCCCGCTCTGGAGGAAGAGATGTCAGAGCTTCACACGCACGACGCAGACCAGGCGCCGGCCTTCCGCCTGGACGTCCGGCTCCACGACACCCTGATGCAGCCGGCAGCCGCTCCCGCGGCGCTCGCGGCATCCGACGGACCGGTGTCGCTGCCCGAGGCGGTCTTTCCGCACCACCCCGAGCTGCTGAGCGACGACGGGATTGACTACGACACACTGGAGCAACAGGCGGTGGCGGGACGGCGGCCGTGGACGTCAGCGCAGATCGCGCACGCCATGCGGCGCTGGGCGGTGCCGTACCTGGAGTCGCGCGTGCTGCCGGGCGACTTCCACCCCATCCTCACGTACCTGTTCACCGAGTGGAAGTGCAACCTCGATTGCGGGTACTGCTGGGCCTACGAGAACCGCGTCAAGGGCATGACGGAAGAGGTGGCCCGGCGCGCGATCGACTGGCTGCTCGGCACGACCGGGCGGGTGCTCGCGCTGATGGGCGGGGAAGTGCTGCTGCGGCCCAGGTTCGCGCACCAGGTGATCGACTACGCGACGCAGCGGGGCTTCTGGGTCTACCTGCCGACCAACGGCCGCCTGATGCGGCCGGAGGTGATCGATCGGGTGGCGGACGCCGGGATCGCGACCGTGAACCTGGCGGTGGACGCCCTGGACGTGAAACCGGGCCTGCCGAAGGCGCTGGCGCCGATCCGGACGAACTTCGACTATCTGATCCGGAAGCAGTACCGCTACGGCTACACGGTCTTCCTGAACATGTGCATCACGCGCACGAACCTGGACGACATCCGCCAGCTCACCGAACTCGCGCACGACCACGGCATCGCCACCGACTACCACATCGTCGAATCGCCGATGACCGACCAGCCGCACTACCAGACGCGCGACGGCAACGACCTGTTCATCCGGCCCGAGGACTTCCCGCAGGTGGACGCCCTGATCGACTGGCTGATCGACCGGCAGCGGCAGGGCTACCGGATGGCCAATTCGGTCGAACGCCTGTCGCAGATGAAGGCGTTCCTGCGCGGCGGGCTGAAGGCCTGGAACTGCCGTGCCGGCCAGAACAGCCTGATCATCCGGACCGATGGAACGCTGGCGCCCTGCTTTCCGATGTATTCGGCGACGTACGACTGGGGCACGATCGAGCGGCCCAATTTCGACCGGGCCCAGCTCGACGGGATGAAGCAGCAGTGCCAGCCGCAGTGCTTCTCGACGCTCAATCACATCCTCGCGTTCTGCTACAACGACGCGCGGGTGATCCGCTGGCTGTTCCGGCAGGCGATGGCGGGGTTCCAGGGGGTCAAGGCGAATTTCGAGTGAAGCAGACGCCCGGGCGTCAGGCGCGCGGGACGTCTCCAGTCGCTTTCCGCCGCACGCGTTCGATGAACCGCGACACCCGGGCCCAGTGCGACCCCTGCCAGTACACCTGCCCGCAGCCGGGGCACAGCCGGAAGGCCGAATAGTGCTGCCGGGTCCGCGTCTCCAGCCGATCGTCCACGGCCGATTTCGGCACGTCGCGCAGCAGGGCGTTGCACCGCGGACATCGCGAGAACGGCGCCAGCGGCAGGGGGCCGAAGCGCTGGAGCACCTCGACGAGCTGCGCCCGCGGGGCCGATTCCCGGACGAGGCGGCCGTGCGTGACGAGGCCGCGCTTGAGCAGGCCGCGGTCCCGCGTCAGCAGGATGCGCCGCTCGCCGGCCGCGCGCGCCGCCAGTTCATCGTCCTGCGGATCCCGTTCGTACGCGGCGTCGAGCCCGAGAAGCCGGAGATACCTGGCGAGCCGGCCCAGATGGCCGTCGAGGATGAAGCGGGGAACCTCCAGCGGCTCGGGTCTGACGCGGCTCAGCGGGCCGACGTCGATCGCGTGAAACAGCGGAAAGACGGCCAGGCGATCGGCATCGCGCACCTCGGCGTCGAAATCGACCGACTCGCCGTTGATCAGGATCAGATCGACCTCGGGGTGGGGAATCCCGAGCCGTTCGATCAGATCCTTGACCGACGTCCGTCGCTCGAACGCGCAGATCCGATCGGTCTGGCGCCCGCGCGGCGGCAGGAAGTCGTTCAGCGGCCCGTACGCGCGGACGGTCGCCTGCGGCACGTCAGGCCACTCCGGCGCGGCCGGGCGCCGGCGCCATCTCCGCCTCGCGCCCCCGGACGACGCGCCGCCCCTTCAACGGGCCGCGCTCGGCCGTGACGACCGTGCACTGGCGCTCGGCGCCGCGGCCGTCATCCCAGTAGATGACGACCCAGTCGCGGGTGCGGCCGAGGCGGTGGGCGAGGGCGGTGTTGGAGAAGAGGGCCGTGTAGTGGCGGGATCCGCGCTCGGTGTGCAGCACGGGCAGCCACGCCTGGCGGGAAGGATTGAACCGGCGCGGGGCAATCGTGACGAGCAGGCCGGCGGCCGCCTTCTCGCGGTATTCGCGGTCGATCGCCAGCAGCTCGTCGATCGACGGCCGGCCGTCCGATGCCGGCGGGGCCGGCGGTCGGACGCGCGCCAGGCGGTGCGCGAGCGAGTCGCGGATGCCGGCCAGCCGCTTGTGACCGATGCCGGCGATCTGCTCGAGCCGGCCGTCGTGCGCGGCCGCCTCGAGCTCCTCCAGCGTGTCGAGGCCGAGGTCGGTATGCAGCCGCTCGGCGAACGCGCGGCCGATGCCGGGGACCGATGCGAGCAGCTTCACCGGATCGCTCTCGCCCCGCAGCCGCTCCAGCATCGCCATCCGGCCGTGCTGCAGCACGTCGCGGATGGCGCGCGCGATGCTCTCGCCGACACCCGGCAGCGCCTGCAGCCCTTCCAGCCCTTCCTGCTCGAGCACCTCTGACACCGGCCGCGGCATCTGGCGCAGTGTCTCGGCCGCCCGGCGATAGGCGCGCACGCGGAACGGATTGGCACCCTGCGCCGCCAGCAGGCTGGCGACTTCGTCGAGCCGTCCGGCGACGTTGTCGTTCAGGCGCTCAGCCATCGGTGCGGGCATGGACGGAGATCCACCTGAACAGAAAGGTAGTCCGATCGCCGGACGAGGGCAAGCGCGTGAGAGGTGCGGCGGTTCGCGCTTGTCAGCCGCGCCTGCCGGATGCTACGCTTGCGGTGTTGTGATCGTGACGATGACCACGTCGATGCGGCGCATGTGTCGGGGCTCGATGCGACGGGCCCCCGCGGCCGAGGTGCGCCGACGTTCACGCGGGTCAGCATAGCAGGACGCTGACCCACCCACACGGAACGATGGATACCAGAGCCCGGGAGGCCGCAAGGCGCTCCCGGGCTTTTTGTTTTTCCGGCGGCGCGGAAACCGCCGGGCCCGCGTCCGCTTTCCAGGAGGAGTCTCATGAGTGTCGATCCATCCCGTCAGTCCGGCAGCAGTCCGGGCGCCGCGCTGGCAGACCCTGGGCCTGTCGATCGGCCTTCGCCCCGTCCCCCTTCCGGCGCGCGGCCGTGCCGGTTCGCGCTGCTCGGATTCGGCACCGTCGGTCAGGCGCTCGTCCGCAGCCTGGTCGACGATCCCCGGCCCGAGCTCCAGCTCACGCACATCGTCAATCGAGACGTCTCCCGGAAACGGGTGCCGTGGACGCCCGGAACGGTCCGCTGGACGGACGACCTCGCGGAGGTGCTCGACAGCGACGTCGACGTCATCGTGGAGCTGATCGGCGGCGTCGACCCGGCCGGCGCCTGGATGCGCGCCGCACTCGAGGCCGGCAAGTCGGTGGTGACCGCCAACAAGCAGGCGGTCGCGCACGCCGGACCGGAGCTGGCGGCGCTGGCCCGCGCCCGCGGCCTGGAGTTCCGGTTCGAGGCGGCGGTCGGCGGCGCGGTGCCGATGCTCGGCGGGCTGCGCGACGGTCTCGCCGGCGACCGCGTGCGCGCCATCGTCGGACTGCTGAACGGCACGTGCAATGCGATTTTGAGCTGCATCGAGCGGACGGGCGCCTCGTTCGAAGAGGCGCTGGGCGAGGCGCGCCGGCTCGGGCTGGCGGAGGCCGATCCGTCGGACGATCTGGAGGGCCGTGATGCCGCGGCCAAGCTCACCCTCCTGTGCGGCGTCGGGTTCGGCCGGCATGCCGATCCGGGCGGCTGGCCGTGTCAGTCGATCGCCGGGATCGAGCCAGTCGACTTCATCTACGCCGGGCGGCTCGGCTGTACGATCCGGCAGGTCGCGTATGCCGAGCCGGCGGACGGGGCGCTCGCCGGGTGGGTCGGCCCCGCGCTCGTGCCGGCGTCGTCGCTGCTGGCCCACGTGCATGGGAGCCGGAACATCCTGCTGGCGGCCGGCACGGCGGCCGCGCAGACCGGTTTCTTCGGCGTTGGCGCCGGCGGACGGCCGACGGCGGTGGCCGTGCTGTCGGACCTCCTGGCGATTGCGTCCGGCGCCCGCCAGTCCTGCTGCGGGCCCGCGATTCCGGCCCGCACCCGGGCGATCGAGCCGCCGCGGCCGCAGCGCCGGTACGTCCGCTTCGTCGTCCGGGATCAGCCCGGCATCATTGCCACGCTTGCCGCCGCATTTGCCGCGGAGGAGATCAGCCTCGAGGCCGTCCTGCAGGAACCGCCCGTCCGGCAGGCGGAGCTGCCGTTCGTCATCACCCTCGACCCGTGCCCCACGCCTGCTCTCCATCGGGCGCTCGACGTGATCGGGCACTGCCGCTTTCACGCGAAGCCGCCGTTGAGCCTTCGCATGCCCGACGACCTCGAGGACGCGGGCGCCTGAGCGCACGCGGATCCCGGATTTCATCTGAATCGGAAAAGGAGAGAGCAGCATGCCTGCCTTCGTTGGATTGCGGTGCCACGTGTGTCAGACGGCGTTTCCGCCGGAGGCGCTGTTCGTGTGCGATCGGTGTCTCGGACCGCTGGAGGTCGTGTACGACTACCGCGCGGTCCGTGTGACACGCGAAGAGATTGAGAAGCGCCCGCGCAATCTGTGGCGCTACCGCGAGCTGCTGCCGATCGCCGGCGAGCCGCGGACCGGGTTCGGATCGGGCTTCACGCCGCTCATCAGGTGCGACCGGCTGGCCCGCGAGCTCGGGCTGCGCGAGCTCTACATCAAAGACGACTCGGTGAATCACCCGACGCTGTCGTACAAGGACCGGGTCGTCTCGGTCGCCGCGACGCGCGCCGTGGAGCTCGGCTTCGATACGCTGGCCTGCGCCTCCACCGGAAACCTGGCGAACAGCGTGGCGGCGCACGCGGCGCGGCTGGGACTCCGCTGCGTCGTGTTCATTCCGGACAACCTCGAGGCCGGCAAGGTGCTCGGCTCGGCGATCTTTCAACCGACGATCGTGGCGGTGCACGGCACGTACGACGATGTGAACCGGCTGTGCACGCAGATCGCGGACCGCCATGGCTGGGGATTCGTGAACATCAACCTGCGGACGTACTACGCGGAAGGTGCGAAGACGCAGGGCTTCGAAATCGTCGAGCAGCTCGGCTGGCGGTTTCCCCGGCACGTCGTCTCGCCGGTGGCGGGCGGCACGCTGCTGCCACGGCTGGCGCGCGCGTTCCGCGAGCTGCGCGAGGTCGGACTGGCCGACGGCGAGCTGCCGGCGATACACGCCGCCCAGGCGGCCGGCTGCGCGCCGGTCGTTCGCGCGCTGGAAGAGGGGCTGGACCATCCCGAGCCGGTGCGGCCGGACACCCTCGCGAAATCGATCGCGATCGGCAATCCGGCGGACGGTTATCAGGTGCTGCAGGAGGTCCGGGCCAGCGGCGGCTCCGGGGCGGCGGTGTCGGACGGGCAGATTGTCGAGGCGATCGAGCGGCTCGCGCGGACCGAGGGGATCTTCACCGAGCCGGCCGGCGGCACGACACTCGCCGCGACCATCCGGCTGGTCGAGACCGGCGTCATCGGGCCGGACGAGCCGGTAGTCGTCTGCGTGACCGGCAACGGCTATAAGACGCAGGAGGTGCTCCATGGGCGGCTGCCGGCGCCGGTCCGCCTGGGACGTTCGCTCGCCGAATTCGAGGCGTGGCTGGCGGGCGGACACGGTGCGCCGACGGCGGACGGCACACGGCCGCCGGCACCGGCGCCGTTCGCGTAGCGTGCGCTGCGCGCTGCTCCGGTGAGGGCTGAAGGCCATGCCGGCCGCGTTTCAGCGGGCCGCTCGGCCGGCAGCCTCAGGTGGCCCGTCCTTCCGGAAGTCAGGGGCGTCGCCGGTCGGGCCGGCCGGGATGGGCCGCAACTGTTCTTCGTTCTCGCCGTAGTAGGACTGGCGGAGCACCGGCAGCTGACGGTGATAGCCCTCGGCGTCGCCGAAGTCGACGAACAGCTGGTAGCGGCGGTGGGGGGCGGCGACGGGACGCGCGTGCCGGATGGGGCACCAGTACTGCTCGGTCCGGGCGGCGACCTCCCGCACGTAGGCGAAGAGCCCGTTGGCGTAGCCGCAGTACACGCAGTTGGTTTTTTCGATGCCGTTCAGGTAGGCGAGCCTGTGCCGATCGATGGCGAAGAACCGCCGCCGCGGGACGCGGGGGATGCCGTAGACGGGAAAGCAGACCCGCTGGTAGAGCGAAATCCACACATCGACCAGCACGAGCGGGACGATCAGGGAGTAGATCACCGGCGCGGTGATCAGGCTGAGCAGGTTCGATTTCAGCAGGAACGCCGCGATGCCCTGCCGCAGACGGGCGTGCGCCTGCCGCACCTCCCGCCCGAACTGGACCCTGTTCTGCTGAATCCGGAAATGCCAGCGCTCCTGCTGCGCGGCGAATTCCCGTTCCAGTTCGCGTTCGGCGGTGCGAATGCGGACGAAGATCGCTTCGACCTGCGGCGTCATCATGCCTCCGGGGGAGCTGTTGCGGTTCGGAAGTGGCGAACCTAGAATTGAGGAGGGCGTCGGCTTTGTCAATCAACTGATGGCCGGTGCCTGAACGTTCGCCCGCGCGCGTTCGACGGGAGGCTCGAGCCGCACTCCATGCCCCATGTCCTTCTGCCGCTGCCGCCCGGGCCGGAGACCCGGCCGTCCTGGCGCAATCTGCTGCGCCTGCGCCGCGATCCCCTGGCGTTTCTGACCGCGCTGGCCCGTGACTACGGCGACGTGTCGATGTTCCGCGTCGGGCCGGTGCCGATCGTCCTGCTCAATCATCCCGACTACGTGCGCGACCTGCTGGTGACGCACGAGTGGAACTTCGTCAAGGGGCCAGGCCTCGAACGGACGAAGCGCCTGCTGGGCGAAGGCCTGCTGACGAGCGAGGGGGAACTGCACCGGCGGCAGCGACGGCTGGCGCAGCCGGCGTTTCACAAGCAGCGGATCGCCGCCTACGGAGATACGATGGTCGAGTACGCGGCGCGGGCACGCGCGCGCTGGCAGCCGGGCGACACGGTCGACATCCGGCACGAGATGATGCGCCTGACGCTCGCCATCGTCGGCCGGACGCTGTTCGACGCGGACGTGGAATCGGAGGCTGGCGAGATCAACGCGGCGCTGACCACGGCGGTCGAGAGCTTCGTCACGTTCGCGTCGCCGATCACGCTGCTGCTGGATCGGCTGCGGACGCCGCGGAACCGGCGGTTCGAGCGCGCGCGGGACCGGCTCGACGAGACGATCGCGCGGATGATCGAGGCGCGCCGCGCGCACGGACCGGCGCGCGACGATCTGCTGTCCCGCCTGCTGGAGGCGCAGGATGCCGACGGCGGCGGCATGTCGGACGAGCTGCTGCGCGACGAGGCGATGACGCTGTTCATCGCCGGTCACGAGACGACGGCCAATGCGCTGACGTGGACCTGGTACCTGCTGGCCCGGCATCCGGAGGTGGAAGCGCGCCTGCACGCCGAGATCGACGAGGTGCTGGGCGGGCCGCACGGCCGGCTGCCGGCGGCCGGGGACGTCCCGCGGCTCGCCTACGTCGAGATGGTGTTCGCGGAGGCGATGCGCCTGTACCCGCCCGCCTGGATCATGGGGCGGCGCGTGGTGACCGATCATCACGTCGGCGGATTCCTGGTGCCGCGCAATGCCGTGGCGGTGGTCAGCCAGTGGGTGATGCACCACGATCCGCGCTTTTTTCCCGAGCCGGACGCCTTCCGGCCGGAGCGCTGGACGCCGGAGGCGCGGGCGGAGCGCCCGCGCCTGGCGTATTTCCCGTTCGGCGCCGGCTCGCGTCTGTGCATCGGAGAGCCGTTCGCGTGGCTCGAAGGCGTGCTCGTCACGGCCACGATTGCCCAGCAGTGGACGATGCGGGCCGCGCCGGGGCAGACGATTGCGCTGCAGCCGAAGATCACGCTGCGCCCGAAGGACGGCGTGCGGATGACCCTGGCGCGCCGATGACGCGCCCGGCCCGTGGGGGCCCCGCGGTGGACGGCCGGGCGGCGCGTTCATCCCGGGCCCGTGCGCGGGATGTACAATAGTGAGGCCGTCAGATACGGCTGCGAATACGGAGGACGTATGTACCGAACGAAGAACGACCTGCCGGAAAAGATGCGGGCGACCGTGGCCCATCTGCTGAACGGCCGGCTCGCCGACCTCATCGATCTCCAGCTGCAGTCGAAGCAGGCGCATTGGAACGTCAAGGGGGCGTCGTTCATCGCGCTGCACGAACTGTTCGACCAGGTGGCGTCGGGCGTGCAGGAATACGTCGACCTCGTGGCCGAGCGCATCGTGCAGCTCGGCGGCGTGGCCGAAGGCACGCTCCAGGCGGTCGCCGGCGCGTCCCAGCTGAACGCGTACGGCCTGACCGCCGGCGACTGGTCGCATCACGTGGAGCGTCTGTCGTCGGCCATCGCGGTCGCGGGCGAAGGGGTGCGCGAGTCGGTCGACAAGGTCGACGATCTCGGCGACGCCGACACCGCCGACATCCTCACGGAGATTTCGCGCGGACTCGACAAGTGGCTCTGGTTCGTCGAAGCCCACCTGCAGCACGAGGGGAGCCGCGCCGTTCCCCGCAAGGGCGGCCGGAAGGGCTGACCGGGACGCCGTCCCGCCAGGCGCGGCCGCCTGGCACGCGCGCTGACCGCCCATGCTCCTGCCTGGCTCCACGCCGTTCCTGATCGTCGGCCTGGCGCTCTGTCTGGTGCTGCTTCGGATCGGGCGCGCGCGGCGCTGGGGATGGCGGCTGCTGGTGCTCCTGGTCGCGGGCTACTGGGCGATCGGCTCCATGGCCGGCGCCCGGATCCTGGCCCGCGGGCTGACGATCGGGTACGCGCCGCTTCGTTCGGCAGCCAGGGCCGACGGCGCGACCGCCGTGGTCATCCTCGGCGGCGGCAACGACCTCATCACCGGACGCCGCGCCGCCGTCGACCTGCTGAGCCCGTCCTCCGTGGATCGCGTGCTCGAAGGCGCCCGGATCTATGCGCTGCTCG
>Ga0307373_10013774_pt1 | contig 11254 bp, 8 predicted proteins | sample OX2MG_FD_202534 | JGI IMG/M metagenome (GOLD analysis project Ga0307373, IMG submission 202534) | Soil microbial communities from Risofladan, Vaasa, Finland - OX-2 | ecosystem: Environmental > Terrestrial > Soil > Coastal area > Acid sulfate soil | place: Finland: Risofladan, Vaasa | collected... | reverse complement strand
TTCAGTTTCCTCCTGCTGCCGGTTGCCGGCAGCCGCGTGCATATACGCATGACTTTGCGCTGGAGCATCGCGCTGCTGGCCATCCCGGTACTGTTTTCCGTGACGCTGTTGCGCGCCTCTGAATGGCGCAGCTTTCTGGACTTCGGCTACTACGAAGCCCAGCACCATCCCGGCTCGGAACGCGCGATGTACGCACTGGGACAGGCGTATTCCAACCTCGCGCTGGGTGGCATCTCGAAAGATACAGACCTCGCACTACATACGTTGGCGCGCGCGGCTGCAGTGAGCGACAACATCATCCCGGACACGGCCATGATGCTGGTGAGTGCGAAAATGAAACTGCCGGTGAACCCGGAATGGCAGAGCCATGCCCAGATCATCCTGCAAACCTATCCGGTCGCCACTCAGGATACGTCTGCGCTTTCCGCTCTTGTGAACTGCCTCCCGACCGATTGCAAGGCCCTGGCGCCTACCGCTCTTGCCATGCTGCAAGCGGCATTTCATTCCAAGAACATCCAAAAGTTGCCACGCTCGCAGGCGGATTTATGGGTGATCTACGCGAATTACCTGACTTTCACCGACCATCCCTTGTGGGAAGTGATCGCAGCCATGCGGCAGTCCGTGCACTATCAGCCGCGCGTGCCAGTGTACCGCATCAGTTTGGCAAAAGGTCTGACCATGGCGGGAGAGTTCGATGCGGCCGCAGACCAGATCCGGGAGTTGTCACGCCTGAATCTGTTCGGCAGCCTCGATCTGAACATCCAACAGCTCAAGGCTAACCTGGCGGTGGGACGTGCCAAAGCCGGCAAGCAGCGCGCGCCCAATGAATGACCTGGTTGCGATGCAGGCGTGTCCGGCGAAGCATCGCTCCGATCGTTGGTATTTGCGAGAATAAGCCAACACACATCCCACATGTGGTCAATCCACGAGAGCACTCGATTTAATGTCGTTATCTCGGCTTTATCCTTACGGCATCCTGCTGCTGGCGCTGATACTGACGGTGCTTGCCTATCTGCCGGGACTGCATGGTCCGTTCGCCTTTGACGACGTCACCAACATCCTGCAGAACAAAGGCTTGGTGATGCACAGCCTGCACTGGGACCAGCTCATGCAAGCGGCGTTATCCGCTGATGCCGGCCCATTCAAACGGCCGCTCAGTTCTTTATCTTTTGCGTTCAATATCTACTTCAGCGGCTTGGATGCAACCTCGTTTAAGATCATCAATTTGATCATCCACCTGCTGAACGGCCTGCTTATCTACACGTTGCTGCGGCAGATTTTAAGATATTGGTCAGATACCAAGATCATCGATTCCGGCGCAGCGGTCTTATGGCTGCCATTGCTATGCACCGGCGCCTGGCTGCTGCATCCGATGAATCTGACTTCCGTCCTGTTTATCGTGCAGCGGGAAACCAGCCTGTGCTCCCTGTTTATTCTTTTGGGCTGCGTCCTTTATGTACATGGCCGTCTGCGCATGCTGGCAGCCAAGTCTGGGTGGCCGTGGCTATATATAGGAACGGCCATCAGCGGACTGCTTGCCATTTTTACCAAGGAAACCGGTTTGTTGTTGCCGGTTTATCTGTTGGTCATTGAGATCTGCGTATTCCGTTTCAGTGATTCTAATCAGAGAGTCGATTACCGGCTTTCGTTCTTCTTTGGACTGTTTCTGATAGTGCCGCTATGCCTGGGCCTGCTATGGCTTGGGTTTCGTCATGGCAGTTTTTTGAGTTACGTGGGACGGGATTTCACTTTGAGCGAGCGCATGCTCACGGAAACGCGGGTCATCTGGGACTACATCTGCTGGACGCTATTCCCGCGGCTGCCGGATCTGGGCCTGTATCACGACGACATCCCGCTATCCACTGGATTGCTGACGCCGGCCACTACGCTGCTGACCATCCTCGGTTTAGTTGCACTACTTGTTGCTGCGACTTTGACCTGGAAGAAACGCCCCTGGATCACATTCGGCATTTTATGGTTCTTCACCGGCCAGCTGCTGGAGTCCACAATCTTTCCCCTGGAGATCGCTTTCGAGCATCGCAACTATCTGGCGGACATGGGTATCCTGTTCGCGGTCTTCGGTTTCATACTCACGGAACGATCACGTCTGTTGAATATACGTTACCGCGTCGGCATCCTGCTGGCGCTGGTGCTCACCTATGGCGCGGTTACCGGTATGCGCGCTTACGTGTGGCGCAGCACCTTGTCATTGGTGCAAACCCAAGCGGCGAATCATCCCCAGTCACCGTATGCGACCTATGCGCTTGGTCAGGAACTCACGAATCTGGTGCTGGCGGGAGAAAAACAGTTATTGCCGGAAGCTGAAGCCGCCCTGGCACATTCGGCATCACTGCCAAACTCCGGCATCATCCCCGGTGCAGCACTGGCATTGCTGGAAAGCCAGACTAGCAATAACAACGATCCGGCAAACTTCAAGCGCATGGCAGAGCGCCTGCGTACCCGCGCCATCAGTTCTTCTGACCAACAGGGACTCACCAGTCTGGTGCAATGCCAGGATGCCGACAATTGCCATTTCCCGCCTGGCGCATTGAAATCTCTGTTCGATGCGGCTCTTGCAAATCCCCGCATCCATGAGAATCCCGGTGTTTATGCCAATATCCTGACCGACTATGGCAATCTTCTCAGCCAGGGAACATACGGCAACCTGCAAAAGAGCCGTGATCTCATGCAACAAGCGGCAGAACTGGTGCCGAACGAGCCCCAGTACCGCATCAATGTGGTCACACTGGATATCGCACTATCAGAGCCAATACGGGCAGAACAGGATCTACAAAAAGTCGCGGCTTTGAACCATCTTGGGAATCTCAACTCGATGATTAGCGAACTCAAGAAGCAAATCGATGAGATCAAGGCAACTCCGACCTTGCATATGCATAAAATGCCTCTGTCACGCTCAGCCCCTGCCTCTGCGACCGCCCATTAAATGATGCTATATTGCCCTGCATTCAGCGACCGGAGGCATCCCCATGCCGGATCGATCACAGACACTCAGCATCATACTGCCCGCAAAAAATGAAGCGGCGGCCTTACCAGAATTGCTGACACGCGTGCATGGACTTTATCCGCAAGCTGAATTGCTGGTAGTGGATGATGGTTCAACAGATGATTCAGGCAGCATCGCACGGGCGCATGGCGCACGCGTGGTGCGACACCCGTATCCAATCGGCAACGGCGCCGCCATAAAATCAGGCGCGCGTGTAGCCACCGGCAGTGTGCTTGTATTCATGGACGGTGATGGTCAACATAACCCATATGATATTTCTGCACTATTGGAAAAATTTGATTCTGGTTACGATATGGTGGTCGGCGAACGCAGCGGTACATCCCAAGCGACACTCGGCCGTAACATTGCCAACCGCCTCTACAACCGGCTCGCCAGCTGGGTAGTGGGTCACCGTATTCCGGACTTGACCTCGGGCTTTCGTGCAGTCAGGGCGGAGTATTTCCGGGAATTCTTGCATCTCCTACCCAATGGATTTTCCTATCCCACCACCATCACCATGGCATTTTTCCGAGCAGGTTACGGCGTGGCCTATGTACCCATCACTGCGAGTAAACGTGTCGGCAAAAGCCATATCAATCCACTGCGGGATGGCGTGCGCTTCCTGCTGATCATCTTCAAGGTCGGCACCCTGTACTCCCCTCTGAAGATATTCTTCCCCATCAGCATGGTTTTTTTCCTGCTCGGCCTGGGCCGCTACCTTTATACTTTTCTTGCTGCGCATCAATTTACAATCATGAGCGCCCTGATGTTCATCACGGCGATGCTCGTTTTCCTCATCGGCCTGGTATCCGAACAGATCACCAACCTGCTGTTCACCACCCGGCAGCAACGCTAATACAGGATAGTGCATGCGCCAATGTGGATTGATAGTTGATTCTTGCCGGAGATGACTTCTTTGCCCCAAAAGACCATCCGCAGCAAAGCCGATCTAGCCATCAACGGTGCCCCCCCTGCGTTCGCCGAACCATTGCATGTAGGCCGGCCGAATATCGGCGATCGCGCGAAGTTCTTGCAGAAGGTCGACCAGATCCTCGACAACCGCTGGCTTACCAACAATGGCCCGATGGTACAGGAGTTTGAAGTACGCATCGCCAAACATCTCGGCGTAAAGCACTGCGTGGCCATGTGCAACGGCACGGTTGCACTGGAAATCGCCATCCGCGCACTTGGGCTGGAAGGCGAAGTGATCGTGCCATCGTGGACCTTCGTCGCCACCGCACATGCGCTGTACTGGCAAAGTATTACACCGGTGTTCGCGGACATCGATCCGGCCACACACAACTTGGATCCCGATGCAGTGCGGCGCATGATCACACCACGTACCAGTGGCATCATCGGCGTCCATATATGGGGTCGCGCTGCGCCGATCGATGAACTTCAGGCTATAGCAGATGAATATGGTTTAAAGCTCATGTTTGACGCTGCGCATGCATTCGGTTGCAGCTATGCGGGACAGACTATCGGTCGCTTTGGCGCTTGCGAAGTATTGAGTTTCCACGCTACCAAGTTCTTCAACACCTTCGAGGGTGGTGCCGTCGTTACCAACGATGATAAGTTGGCGGAAACCATGCGCCTGATGCGTAACTTTGGCTTCTCGGGTTACGACAATGTCATTCACCCCGGTACCAACGGCAAGATGATAGAGGTGTGCGCCGCCATGGGTTTAGTGAACTTGGAGCACATTGACAGTGTCATCGAGGCCAACCACAGCAATTATGGCGCGTACCAAGAAGCACTAGATGGTATTCCGAGCTTAGACATCCTCAAGTACGATGAACTAGAACGCAATAATTTCCAGTATATTGTGCTCGAAGTAGATAGTGATTTCCCAGTGAGACGTGACGAAATCATTGCGGCATTACATGCAGAGAATGTGCTGGCGCGCAAATACTTTTGGCCAGGCTGTCATGGCATGCAGCCTTATAACAGCCTATTTCCAGATGCGGCTTTGATGCTAACAAATACGACACAAATTGCTGATAGAGTAATCGTTCTACCAAACGGAACAACCCTTTCTACAAAAGATGTAAACGTAATCGGAAAGATTATCAGACAATTGTCCTTATAGGCATGAATAAGATTCACAATTCTTACCATCACTCGATACCAGATTTCCACTCTCTCTATATATTTGGTGCGGGAGGATCTGGGCGCGAGGTCGCTTGGCTCGCTGAGCAAGCTTGGGGGAGTGCTGTACATCTCATATTTTTAGTCGATCACCCGAAATACTTAAGCGAACCTGTCAACAACATTCCTGTACAACTCCTGTCAGAAGCTAATCGAATCTCAGATGCTCGCTTTCTCGTCGCCATCGGCGACCCTAAACTGCGTCGAAAGGCTGCATATGCATGTAGTGATGCTGGACTTCAACCAACTATATTAGTACACCCTCGCGCGGAAATATCGCACTGGGTTAAATTGGATGAAGGCGTCGTTATCTGTGCTGGAGCAGTCATTACTACTAACATTTCTATTGGTAAGCATGTGCAGATAAATGTTTGTTGTTCAGTTAGTCATGATGTATCAATCGGAGAATTCTCAACCCTATCCCCCGGTGCTCATATCTCCGGTAATGTCCAAATAGGTCGCGGTGTATTCATCGGCACCGGCGCATGCATCATCAATGGCAAGCCAGGAGCCCCACTGGTAATCAGCGACGACGCAGTGGTTGCTGCTGGCGCCTGCGTGACGGGTCCGGTTGAAGCTGGCGCGCTTGTAGCCGGGGTACCTGCAACAAGAAAACGCTAATTCATGCTCAAACAACGCGCATTGACTGCCATGCTCTGGAGCGGTGCGGATATCTACCTGCGCTAGGATCTGCAATTCGTATTCACAATTGTGTTCGCCCATCTGCTAAATCCAAGTGAGCTTGGCACTATCGTATTGCTCATCTTATTATTTACCGGCATTGCAACTGTTTCTGTGGATGGCAGATTCTCGGTCGCATTTATCCAGCGGCAGGATGTGGATCACGCCGATGAATCGACGATCTTCTGGTTCAATCTGGTGTTGGGGCTGTGGTCGACCTGGGGTTATGGGCTGCTGCGCCGGTACAGCGCCAACGTATGAGCTACGACGACGAAACGAACGTATTCATGTTCACGACGGGTATCAGTGGTTATAGATTGACAAGTATAGATAATCGCCATTAATGAATGGTTGCGTTACACTTCACTTCGTCTTTAAACTAGATACAGACTAAGTGCTCATTCAAAAAATATATCATGTCAAATCAAGCGCGCGTCAATTGGCTGAATAGTATGACTTGGCAGGTCCGTTTCTACAGCCGCAGCAGCCGCGTCAGGAGAAACGACCCTGAGTTCGAGTGGAGAGCCTTCGAACGCACTGGCAGCGGCCGTCTCCTGGAAACCAGGCGCTTCGTAAAGCAATTACTCTACAAACTTGGCCTTCGAGAGCATCCGGTAATGACCATGGAATGGTTGCATGAGCATGCCGACCTGCTCTGGAATACGCGAGTGATGCTGGCGGATGACTTGAGTCGCCTGTTATTCGATTCCGCACTAGTCGTGCGCTTGACCAACTATCGGCAGTTTTACTTTCCACGCATCGATTTCGATGACTTGGTAGACATCATTGCGGAAAGACCCTTTGAAGAAATGGGGTTTCCTCACGACTACCTGGGTGTGCCACTGAAAATGTTCGATGTCATGCTGCATGACCGCGCTGACCCACCTCTCTTGAGGATAATTACCGGTAGAATCCAGCTGCATCTGGTCAACAGCTACCGCCAGTATCTCATCCGCAGGAATGGATTCGATTTATCACCAAAAACTGGCGATGTCGTTTATGACTGCGGCGCCTGCATTGGGGAAGTCTCACTACTATTTGCCGACATGGTGGCGCCTGAAGGGGAAGTTCATTTGTTTGATCCGATGCCGCTGCATACACGATTCTGCAAATTGCAGATGGATCAGAATACTTCACTGGCGACGCATTTTTATATCAATACCTGTGCTGTAGGCGGCGACTCACACTCCGCCAGAGGAGCACTTACGGATTTGAATGAAATTACACCGGGCGCAGTCAGTACCGATGATTTTGCATGCACCACCCTCGATGATTACGCATCGGGTCACTCCCGTCGGGTGGATTTCATAAAGATGGACATCGAGGGTGCGGAAATGGCGGCGTTGGAAGGATCCCGCCGGGTATTAGGCGAATACAAACCACGACTGGCGATTTCTGCATACCACAAGCCGGAAGACTTATGGGAGATCCCCAATAAACTGAAGGATCTGAACCCCGATTATTTACTCATGTTTGGTCATCACACCCCGATTTTCTGGGAATCTGTCTTCTATGCAGCCGATAAAAGTTACATGACTACAAAGTAAGGCTAATGCATCTTTGCGTGAAGTAAAGCAATCTGATTAACTGGAATAATCCCTAGGGAATCAGCGTGCCATAGCTGGCTAAATTAAGTCATGACTCTGCGTCGCCACACCAGCAGCCAACATCCAAGCATCATAAAGACCTCCGTAATCAGCAATGCGAGAACCGCGCCGTTTACGCCCATTGAGCGCAGCAACAGCAGGTTGAGTGCCAGGATCAACACCAAGCCGGTCGCTTCGACGACGACACGCGCAACCTGTTTTCCGGAGGCCGTAAGCGCCGCTGCAAAAGATTGATGCAAGGCGAAGAATACCGGCCAGGGTGAAAGCAGTAGCAGGTATTTGGACGATACTGCATAACTTGCACCGAATATATGTGGAATCAACGGGGCGAGCAAAACCGCAGCGATCACGGCTACAAAGCCGTAACCGACCGCCGCACCTGTCATGGACTTGAAGAGCTTTGGCCACGTTACACCGCCGTGTGCTGCGAACAGGCGCGGAAGTGCTGCACCTGCCAATGCGGAGATCGGCAGTACCAGCACACTGATGGCACGGAACGCGACCGTATAGTTGCCGGTTGCGACCGCACCGACTATCTGCAGCAGCAGGACCTTGTCAACCTCCGGATAACTGACTCCAACCAACGAACCCACCGCATAACCTGAACCTTCCCGGGTAGCTTCCCGGATCGGCATGCGGGTACGCCATGCCGGGGCCCCATCGAAGCGAGTCATGAGGTAGATGGCCACCAGCATGCCAAGCACTGATCCGGCGAAGTGGAACGTTGCGATGTTCGCGGGCTTGCCTGCTGCACCCAAGGCTAAGAACACCAACGCCACAAGCAATCTGAATCCGGGGACTAGAATCATGATCAAAGCCGAGGAAGCCCCGCGATCCAGTGCCATGCATGCGCGGCTCGCGGTCAAAGCTACTGGCAAGGCAATCAATTCGGCCAGCCCTACAATCAGCATCGATCTGAGATCCATGCGTGTGCCCAACACTGTCACCGAGGCCAGCATGAGGACAAAGACAAGCATCACTCCCGAGAGTGCGATCTGCAGCAGCGCGGTCGCCCATAAGGAACGCGAACTCGAAGGATCGCGCGCCACCCACTGCGTATACACATATGAGATACCCCAACCGGACAGAGGAGAGATGAGGGTCGCTGCTGCCACCGAACCTGCAAACAAACCATAACCGTGCGGCTGCATCCAGCGCGACAGCAGAATCAGATAAGCCGCCTGGATAAGTGCGCGGATCACAAGACCACCGGTGGACAGCAATGTGTTCTGACCAAGACGGCCGACTCGCAGGCGCGTAGAAATCATATCGATGATATTCAACTGAATTTTCCCGTCATGCTGACGATCCGTCTATGAAACCAGTATTGTTCGCCGACGGAGTCGACCGGTACTGGCGGCGCAGGCTTGGCCACCGCATGATCAACGTCTGCGTCCCTGCCTTGATGAAATCAAATACGCCAAAGTGCGCGCAGATATCCGTCAAAGCAAATCTTGCAGCGGCTACATCGCGTGCCTTGATGGCCCAGAGAAACAGACCAACCGATAACTCCCATCGGTAGGTACGCGGATAGTCGGAACGAGCGGAGAAAAAGTCCCTGGCTTCAGTATCGAACTCAAGCCCGGACTTCAGAAACGCCAGACGGGCCTGTATGCCCGAACGTAGGACAGATCTGGGACTAAGACGATAGACTGCAGTGATTTCCGGCAAATACGCAACCCGCCATTTTGAGGTCACGTAGGCCGCGTTCACAGTATCTCCAAATAGGTATGTCTTGCTGGCAAGCCGTGATGCCATGCATTCCTGTACCACGTTCCGGCGGTACAAAACCGTGCAAGTCCTGAGAATTTTCGGATAATGAAACGTATGAAAAATATTGCCTTCCAGCAGGCGTCTGGGCACACGTCGATGCACGGATTTTTGCCAGGCAACTTTCCAACCGCCCGAACCATTCCGTGAGCGAACCCAATCGGTATGTACGACGGCTATCTGCATATCATGCTGGATGAGTGCCACTTGGCGTGCCAGTTTATGTTTTGAGCACCAGTAATCATCGCCTTCGCAGTAGGCGATGTATTCGCCGCCTGCCCTCGCAAGAATTCGATTCGAATTAGCCTTCGCGCCGACATTTTCTGCGGAGTAGATAACCCGGATAATCTCCGGATAGCGTCGCTGGTATTGCAACGCGATCTTGCGGGTGTCATCGGTGGAGGCATCTTCACCGATGATGAGTTCGTACGGAAAATCGCACTGTTGTGAAACCACACCCTCGATGGCTTGCGCAAGATAGTCAGCATGGTTGTAGGTGATCATCAACACGCTCACCAAAGGATTCTGCACCAGCAATGTCCGGCTGCTGACCTCCGACTGTTCAGTAAATATTGTCTGGGGCTCTTTCGAATTCATTATGGATTCTTGGATTAAATGTTATATGACCACAGTCGGACTATTGGCTATATTTAGCCAAGCGATCGACAATGACCTTGCTGGGTGAGACATCGGGCAAGTCAACGGGCGGCCGATCTTTTGAGGCCGCCTCGCGGACAAAGGGCAAGATACGTTCAGCATCCAGATCAGCCAGTAATACACTTTCGCCAAGACCGTCTGGGCGCTCGGTGGCACGCCGCAGGAGTACACAGGGGATGCCGAGTAAGGCACATTCTTCCTGATTACTGCCGCCATCGGTAGCGACGAAGCGTGCTCCCCGCAACAACCTGTGGAAGGCAAAGAAATCCATGCGCTCAACCAACCTTATGCGATCATTATTGCGCAGGGCATCCAGCAGTCGGAGGCTTTCAAGGCGGTGCTGCGTCACCGGATGCAGCACAAATTTTATCGGCACGATCTCTGACAATCTATTCAAGATCGAAAGGGCACTCAGCAAACGACTTTTTTTGAACAAGTTCTCATGCCGATGCATCGAGAATATACCGTAGGGCCCATTATCAGTTGTTTGATTATTACTGTGACTCTGTGCCATGCGCAAAGAATCGATCAGTGTATTGCCATGGGTCAGAAGCCGCTCGCCGGTGACGTTCGCACGCCCCAGGTTTTGCATGGCCACTGCATCCGGGCAGCAGTGTAGAGCCGTGGTTCTCGAGACCATCACGCGGATGATCTCTTCCGGAAATGGATGAAAGTAATTGAAAGATCGAAGCCCAGCTTCGACATGTACCAAGGGCCGGCGATAACGCTTGGCGATGCGTGCTCCCAGTAAGGTCGAGGCCGTGTCGCCATGGACGACGATCGCGCTGGCATCGTTCCAGACATGACGCATGCTGCTGGAATTGGCTGCACGCCGCGCAGCCCACAACCATCGTATAAAGGACTGCCGATCTTTAGCCTCGGTCAGCTCGCTCAAGCGTATATCCGGCGGCCCAAGTCCAAAGTTGCTCTGCAAGTCGCTGAATGTTTCTGAATGCTGACCCGTATAGATCAATTGAAAGGCGAGTCCCTGCCGCGACGTTTCGAGGATGACCGGCGCCATCTTGATATATTGTGCTTTGGTGCCTACCAGATGGATGATCATTGACCTGATATCGCTTTATAAATCGAAAAAGTACGTATACAAAGAACCATACAAATCTGATTATTAACGTTCATATCGAGGCTACCGGCGATTTAAAACCGTGGAAACCGGATCGCTATTCATGTAATCCATGGATGCTTTGAGGCAGCCGAAGCGGTAAATCCTGGGGCCAGCGGTCTCCATAACCCTCCTTAGGAAACCTCAAGCACGCGCGTCAGGATACCAGCCCCGTCCTGCCCCTCACACCGACCCCCTGATCTTCAGGTCTATCACAAGCTTTGAGCCGCAGGCCCGCGCCATACTTGGACATTTTAGGCTGATACA
>Ga0307373_10013773_pt1 | contig 11254 bp, 9 predicted proteins | sample OX2MG_FD_202534 | JGI IMG/M metagenome (GOLD analysis project Ga0307373, IMG submission 202534) | Soil microbial communities from Risofladan, Vaasa, Finland - OX-2 | ecosystem: Environmental > Terrestrial > Soil > Coastal area > Acid sulfate soil | place: Finland: Risofladan, Vaasa | collected... | reverse complement strand
GGACCCAAAGTCCCCCCGCCCTGACCGTTGCGCGGTCTGTCCCTCCCCACGAGGGCCTCCCTCCCCTTCATGGGGAGGGTGGCCGCCGCGCAGCGGCGGACGGGTGGGGGAGTCAGCCGCGTCAACGCTCGATTCGAGGCTGGCGCTTGCGCACGGACCCAGAGTCCCCCACCCTGACCGCTTCGCGGTCTGTCCCTCCCCACGAGGGGGAGGGAGGCCCCGCAGTCCCCCACCCTGACCGCTTCGCGGTCTGTCCCTCCCCACGAGGGGGAGGGAGGCCCAAAGTCCCCCCACCCTGACCGCTGCGCGGTCTGTCCCTCCCCACGAGGGGGAGGGATGAGAGAGGAGCCTGCCGAGGCCGATGTTGTGGATCCCGATCGCCGTCGGCGCGGCGGCGCTGCAGGTGGCGCGCAATGCGCTGCAGCGCACGCTGATGACCGGCGCGGGGCCGTGGGGCGCGACGCTGGTGCGGTTTCTCTTCGGGCTGCCGTTCTCGCTGGTGTTCGCCCTCGTGGCCTTCGTGGCGACACCCGGGCGGCGCCTCGACTTCGGCCCCGGGTTCTGGATCGCCAGCGCCGTCGCCGGCGCCGCCCAGATCCTCGCCACCGCGGCGATGCTGGTCTCGATGCGGCGCTCCAGCTTCGCCCTGGGCACGGTGTTCCAGCAGAGCGCGATCCCGCTTTCGGCCCTGGTCGGCCTGCTCTTCCACGATCGCCTGCCGCCGCTCGCCTGGGCCGGACTGCTGGCGGTGTCCGCGGCGCTGATGGTGCTCGCCTGGCCCAGGAAGCTCGAGGGCCCGCGCGACTGGAGCGCGGCGCTGCTGGGGCTGGCGGCCGGGGCCGGCTTTGCCATCGCGTCCAACGGCGCGCGCCGCAGCGCGCTGGCGCTCGATGCGCATCACCCGGCGCTGGCCGCCCTGATCGCGCTCGTCTGCGTCCAGGCGATGCAGTCGGCGGCGCTGGTCGCCTGGCTGGGCCTGAGCGACCGGCGGGCGCTGCGCGCGGCGCTGGGCGGCGGGCGGGCTGCGCTGGGCGCGGGCTTTTTCGGCGCGGCCGCGTCCGGGCTCTGGTTCACCGCCTTCGCGCTCTGGCCCGCCGGACCGGTGCGCGCCGTCGGCGTCATCGAGACGCCGATCGCGGCCCTCGCCGGCCAGCGCGTCTTCGCCGAGAAACTGGCGCGGTGGCAATGGGCCGCGGCGGCGGTCGCGGCCGCCGGCGTAGCCCTGGCGGCGCTGGGCTGAAGCCTCGAGGCGAGGCGCCCTGCGGATTAGTCCTTGAATTAACCGGCGACGCGGGGCACACCCGGTCAAGTCCGCTTTGGGCCTGAGGTCAGCTAGCGGCGCTGGCGTTCGAGGGGGGCGCTCAAGCGTGTCGTGGCCGCCAGGCTTGGGGGACGACTCCTCGTCGCGTTCTCAGCCCTCGTTCGTCAGAGCCCGGAATGTTCTCGTCCCTGTTCGGCGTCATCTCCAGTGACATCGCCATCGATCTCGGCACCGCCAACACCCTGATCTACATGAAGGGTCGGGGCATCGTGCTGAACGAGCCCTCGGTGGTGGCGCTGCGCACCGTGGCCGGGCGCAAGCAGGTCCACGCCGTCGGCATCGAGGCCAAGATGATGCTCGGGCGCACCCCCGGCCACATGGAGGCGATCCGCCCCATGCGCGACGGCGTCATCGCCGACTTCGAGGTCGCCGAGGAGATGATCAAGTACTTCATCCGCAAGGTGCACAACCGCCGCGGCTTCACCAATCCGAAGGTGCTGGTCTGCGTGCCCTCGGGCGCGACGGCGGTGGAGCGGCGCGCGATCAACGATTCGTGCCTCAATGCCGGCGCCCGGCGCGTCGGCCTCATCGACGAGCCGCAGGCCGCCGCGATCGGGGCGGGACTGCCGATCCACGAGCCCACCGGCTCGATGGTGGTCGACATCGGCGGCGGCACCACCGAGGTCGCGGTGCTGTCGCTCTCCGGCATCGTCTATTCGCGTTCGGTCCGGGTCGGCGGCGACAAGATGGACGAGGCCATCATCAGCTACATGCGCCGCCACCACAATCTGCTCATCGGCGAGACCACCGCCGAGCGGATCAAGAAGGAGATCGGCACGGCGCGGACCCCCGAGGACGGCCACGGCCTCTCGATCGACGTCAAGGGGCGCGACCTGATGCAGGGCGTGCCGCGCGAGGTCAGGATCAGCGAGAAGCAGGCCGCCGACGCCGTGGCCGAGCCGGTGGTGCAGATCGTCGAGGCGGTGAAGGTGGCGCTGGAAGCGACCCCGCCGGAACTCGCCGCCGACATCGCCGACAAGGGCATCATGCTCACCGGCGGCGGGGCGCTGCTGCGCGGGCTCGACCTCGAGATCCGCGATCACACCGGCCTGCCCGTCACCGTGGCCGACGATCCGCTCTCCTGCGTCGCGCTCGGGTGCGGCAAGGTGCTGGAACATCCGAAATGGATGAAAGGCGTGCTCGAAGCCACGCTCGGCTAGGCGGCTTCAGCCAATCCGAAGCGATGGCGCCTCGCCCGGGCGCTTCGCCGATTTCCGCCGCGCCCCCTCCGGCGCCCGCCGCTGTCGCGCCGGGCGCCACCTCCCCCGTTTCACGGGTGAGGAGGAAGGCGTCTTCACTCCTTCCCCGCGAAGACAAGGGGGACCGCCGCGCCGCCAGGCGCGGGGGTGGAAGGGGCGCGACGCGGCTATTCGTCCCGGGCGTCCGTGTCGAACGCAGGCGCTCATACCTCGTCGATTTGGGTGACGCGGGCGGCTAGATTAGGCTATCTCGAATCGGCGGGGCGCGGGTTCTTGGGAGGCGTGATTGTCGCTGCGGGAGGGTCCGTTAGGCGATATCCGAGTGCCGCTGACGTGGTCGGCCGCCGCGGCCCTGATCATCGCGGTGATCATCGCCGCGGCCCTGCTGCTCGGCGGTCGCCGCCAGGTCATGAAAGCCCAGGCCTATGCGGGCGCCCGCCACGTCGTCGAGGCCGTCGCCGCGCCGGTGGGCGGGGTGCTCGAGGCGCCAGTGCGCTGGACCCGGCAAGGGCTCGGCGAGGTCGGCGGCTACTTCTTCGCCGTCTCCGAAAACCGGCGGCTGAAGGCCGAACTCGTCCAGGCGCAGGCGCTGCGCGACCGCTTCGACGCCACCCGGCTGGAGAACCAGCGCTTCCGCGCCCTGCTCGGCGTCAGGACCGATCCGCCGCTGCCCATGGTGTTCGCCCGCACCGTCTCGGAGGCGCGCGGGCCGTTCTCCAACACCCGGCTCGCCGACGTCGGCGCCGACCGGGGCGTCACCGAGGGCAACCCGGTGCTCTCCGAGCATGGCCTCGTGGGCCGCATCGTCGGGGTTTCGGCCCACGTCAGCCGCGTGCTGCTGCTGACCGACCCGGAGAGCCGCACCCCGGTGCTGATCGTGCGCACCAACGGCCGGGCGATCCTTTCCGGCGACGGCGCGCCGGCGCCCAAGCTCGACTACATCGCCGAGGCGAGCCCCCTGCGCGCGGGCGACCGCATCCTCACCTCCGGCGACGGCGGGGTGTTTCCGCGCGGGCTTCCGGTGGGCACGGTGGTGAAGGGCGCCGACGGGGCTTGGCGCGTCGCCCTCGACGCCGACGCCTCGCCGGTGGACGACGTCCAGATTCTCCTGTTCACCGACTTCTCGCAGCTGGTGGACGAGAAGGCCCTGGCGCCCAAGGACCTGCCCACCGCCATGACCGAGGAGGGCAACCCCTCGATCATCGGCCCCGCCGCGCCCAAGCCCGCCGCCGCCAAGCCCGCGGCCAGGGCCGGCGCCGCGACGCCGCCGCGGCCCGTCCGCAAGACGCCGGCCGCGACGCTCGCTCGCCCGGCCGCCCGGGCGGCCAAGCCCCGCGCGCCCGCCAGAGCCGATCGCAAGGCGCACGCCGCGCCGGCCAAGTCGACGGCCAGGCCGGCGGCCAAGCCGACGGCCAGGGCGCACCCCGCCCGGGCGCCCTCCGGCGCAGCCGCCGGCCCGCCGTTCTGATGAGCGCCCACGGCGCCCGGGCGGCGAGACCCCTCAACCCGCTGCGCTGGCTGGGGGCGCCGATGCTGGTCTGCATCGCCGCGACCGTGCTGGTGGCGACGCCGATCCGGATCTTCGGCCTGGCGCTTCCCGAGCCGGTCTTCCCGCTCGCCCTCGCCTTCGCCTGGGCGGTGATCCGTCCCTCGGTGCTGCCGCCCTTCGCCCTGCTGCTGCTGGGCCTGTTCCTGGACGTCTTCTGGGACGGGCCGCAGGGGCTGTGGCCGGTGGTGCTTCTGGGCGCCTATGCCGCGGTGCTCTGGGCCAGGCGCCTGATCATGGGGCAGGACTTCCTGGCGATGTGGGGCTGGTACGGGGCGGTGCTCGCCGCCGCCCTGGGGCTGGGCTTCCTGCTGACCGCCATGGCGGCGCACACGGCGCCCAACCTCATTTTCGTCGTCTTGATGTATTACCTGCCGACTCTGCTGCTGTTCCCCTTCGCCCACCGTCTCATCACGCTCTACGAAGACGCGGACGTGCGTTTCCGATGACCAGGCCCGGAATCTACTACAACGAGGTCAACGAGCGCCAGGGCGTCTTCAATCGGCGCATCTTCCTGATGGGCGGGGTGACCGGCGTCGGCGTCGTGGCGCTCTGCGTCAGGCTGGCGGACCTGCAGCTGCTGGAGGCCGACCGCTACGAGGTGCTCTCCGAGCACAACCAGTTCGAGTTCCGCCTCGAGCCGGCGCCGCGCGGCCTGATCCTCGACCGCAACGGCGTGGTGCTGGCCTCGAACCGGCCGGACTTCCGCCTCTACGTCAGCCGCGAGGACCAGCACACCGACGTCGAGGCGCTGCTCGACTCGCTGGGCAAGCTGGTGCCCATCGACCAGGCGCACCGCAACCGGCTGCTCCAGGACATCAACGATGCGCCGAGGCGCGCGCCGGTGACGGTGATGGAGGACCTGACCTGGGAGGAGTTCTCCCGCATCAACGTGCGCCGGCCCGAGCTGCCCGGGGTGACCGCCGACATGGGCGACATCCGCGTCTATCCCTACTCGGCCGCCTTCGCCCACGTCATCGGCTACGTCGCCAAGGTGACGCGCGAGGACGTGACCAAGACCGGCCCCAATTCCGATCCGATCCTGCTCAACCCCGGCTTCCGCATCGGCAAGCAGGGCCTGGAGAAGACCTACGACCTCGACATGCGCGGCAAGCCCGGGGCCAAGAAGGTGGAGGTGGACGTCAAGGGCCGGGTGGTGCGCGAGGATCCGGGCGGCGACCTGGCCGCGACGCCGGGCGAACCGCTGACGCTCACCGTCGACGCCGATGTCCAGAACCGCGCCCTCGAGGTGTTCGGGATCGAAAGCGGCGCGGCGGTGATGATGGACTGCCGCACCGGCGACCTCCTGTGCCTGTTCTCGGCCCCGAGCTTCGACGCCAACCGCTTCGTCAAGGGCCTGACCGGGCCGGAATACCGGGCGCTGGCCACCTACGAGCGCAAGCCGCTGCTCAACAAGGCGCTCCTGGCCAACTATCCGCCCGGCTCGACCTTCAAGACCATGGTGGCGCTCGCCGCGCTCGGCCAGGGGATCCCGGCGAGCACCGTGCATGTGTGCAACAAGGTCTGGTTCTGGGGCGGGCGCGCCTGGCACTGCGACCAGGCGCACGGCGCCCTCGACATGAAGGGCGCCATCGCCCAGTCGTGCGACATCTATTTCTATCAGCTGTCGCTGCAGATCGGCAGCCCCGACCCGATCGCCAAGGTGGCGCGGGCCTTCGGCCTTGGCCAGACCTACGCCATCGGCATGCCGAACCAGCGGCCGGGCCTCATTCCCGACACCGCCTACAAGCGCCGCGCCTTCCCGCACGACCCGGTCTGGCATCCGGGCGAGACGCCGAGCATGGCCATCGGCCAGGGCTATGTCGACGTGAACCCGCTGCAGCTTTGCGTGATGTGCGCGCGCCTCGCCAACGGCGCGCGGTCGATCCAGCCGAGGCTGGTCAGCAGCATCGGCGGCGTCGTCCAGCCGGCGGCGGCGGCGGTGGGCGACCTCGGCTATCCGGCCGAGCACCTCGCCTTCGTCCAGTCGGCCATGGCCGAGGTGGTCACCAAGGGCACGGCCGCGGCGGTGGGCCAGCTCGATCTGGGGCCGGTCACCTGGGCGGGCAAGACCGGCACGGCGCAGTCGCATTCCTACAAGGGCGGCGTCGGCGCCCACGGCGCGGTCGGGGCCTGGGACGAGCGCGACCATTCCTGGTTCATCGCCTTCGCGCCCGTCGAGGCCCCGCGCTACGCCATGAGCGTGCTGGTGGAGCACGGCGGCTGGGGCGCCGGCGCCGCCGCCCCCCGGGCCAAGGAGATCATGCGCGTGGCCATCCTGAAAGATCCCGAACTGCGCGCCCGCATCGAGCAGCCGCTGCCGCCGTCTCAGCCGGCGGGCTCTGCCTCTGGGCCGCCCGTCCCGCCCAGCGCGGCCGGAGTCGCGACATGACCGTCAGCGCCATGACCCGGCCGGGCGAGCGCGACCGTCTCTCGGTCAAGCTCGGCGAGATCGACTGGAACCTCTGCGCCGCGATCACCGCCATCGCGCTCACCGGCGGCGCGATGCTCTATTCGGTGGCGGGCGGCAACTGGACCTGGGCCGCGCCGCAACTGCTGCGCTATGGCCTGTGGTTCGCGGTGATGCTGGTGCTGGCGGTCACCGACCTGAGGGTCTGGCGCGCGCTCGCCTACCCGCTCTATTTCGTCGCCCTGGCCCTGCTCGTCTTCGCCGCCGTGCATGGGCATTCGTCGCTGGGCGCGAGGCGCTGGATCAATCTGGGCCCGATCCACGAGTTCCAGCCCTCGGAGGTGATGAAGATCGGCCTGGTGCTGGCGCTCGCCCGCTTCTACCACGACCTCTCGGCCAAGAGCGCCCAGGCTTCGTGGTGGCTGCTGGTCCCGGCGCTGCTGATCGCCGTCCCGGTGGGCCTGGTGATCAAGGAGCCCGACCTCGGCACGGCCCTGCTGATCGCGGCCATCGGCCTGACCATGATGATCCTCGCCGGGCTTTCCTGGCGGCTGATCGCCGCCGGCGCGGTGCTGGCGGGGATCGCCGCGCCGCTGGCGATCAAGGTGGCGCTGAAGCCCTACCAGCTGACCCGGCTGCTCACCTTCCTGAACCCCGAGGCCGACAAGTCGGGGGCCGGCTACCACATCATGCAGTCGAAGATCGCCCTGGGCTCGGGCGGCCTGCTGGGCAAGGGCTTCGGCCTGGGCTCGCAGGCCCAGCTCAACTTCCTGCCCGAGAAGCAGACCGACTTCATCTTCGCCTCGCTGGCCGAGGACTTCGGTTTCGTGGGCTCGGTCGCGGTCCTGCTCGTCTATGCCGCGGTGATCTTCATGTGCCTGCGCATCGCCATGATCGCCCACAGCCACTTCGGCCGGCTGAGCGCGGCCGGCATCACCGCGACCCTCGCCTTCTGCGTGCTGATGAACGGCGCCATGGTGATGGGCCTTGCCCCGGTGGTGGGCGTGCCGATGCCGCTGCTCTCCTGGGGCGGCACGGTGATGATGACGATGATGATCGGCTTCGGCCTCGTCCTGGCCGTGCGCGTGCATCGCTACAGCGAAGTCACCAGCGGCGCCGGCTCGATGCTGTAGCGCGCGCTCGCTCCCTCTCGTGGGGAGGGTGGCCGCCGCGCAGCGGCGGACGGGTGGGGGAGTCTGCCGCGTCGACGAACGAATTGGGATTGGCGCCTGGGCGCGGCCCCTTAAGTCCCCCACCCTGACCGCTGCGCGGTCTGTCCCTCCCCGTGAAGGGGAGGGAGGGTGACGAACTCAGCTCAGCGCCTGGTCGGTGGCGCGGACCAGGGCGTCGATGATGCCGGGTTCGGTGGAGGCGTGGCCGGCGTCCCAGATGATCTCGAAGCGGGCGGCGGGCCAGGCGCGGCGCAGCGCCCAGGCGCTCTCCAGCGGCGTCACCACGTCGAAGCGGCCCTGCACGATCCAGCCGGGAATCGCGGCGATGCGATGGGCGTTCTTCAGCACCCAGCCGTCCTCGGAGAAGAAGCCGCGGTTGGCGAAGAAGTGGCATTCGATGCGCGCGAAGGCGATGGCGAAGTCGACCTCGTTGAACTTGGCGGGCCGAGCCTCCGGTCCGCGCAGCGAGATGGTGTCGCCCTCCCACTGGCTCCAGGCGGCGGCGGCCTCGGCCTGGACGCGCCGGTCGGGGTGGGTGAGGCGCGCGTGGTAGGCGCCGATCATGTCGCCGCGCTCGGCCAGAGGGATCGGCGCGCAGAACCGCTCCCAGGCGTCGGGGAACAGCATCGAGGCGCCGTCCTGGTAGAACCACTTCAGCTCGCGCTCGGTGAGCAGGAAGACGCCGCGCAGCACCAGGGCGTCGACCCGCTCGGGGTGGGAGATGGCGTAGGCGAGCGCCAGGGTCGAGCCCCACGAACCGCCGAACACGGTCCAGCGCTCCACCCCGAGGCGGACCCTCAGCCGCTCGATGTCCTCGACCAGCGACCAGGTGGTGTTGTCGTCGAGCGAGGCGTTCGGACGCGACTTGCCGCAGCCGCGCTGGTCGAACAGCGCCACCCGCCAGCGCGCCGGGTCGAAGAAGCGCCGCATGGTGGCGTTGATCGCCCCGCCGGGGCCGCCGTGCAGCACCACCGCCGGCTTGCCGCGCGCGGCGCCGCACTCCTCGTAATAGATCTCGTGGCCGCGCCCCGCCGCCAGCCAGCCGCTGGCGAAGGGCTCGATGTCCGGGTAGAGCCCGCGCCGTCCGGCGGCGGACATGGGGGCGGGCGCCGGCGTGCTGCGTTCCATGGGATGCGGTTCTATCCCGGAAAGCGCCTGGCAAGCCAGTCGAGGATGACGCGGCTGGTTTCCTCGGGCCGCTCCTGCTGGGTCCAGTGGCCGGAGCCCGCGATCAGCGTCTTCTCGAGATCCGGGACGAAGGCCTCCATGCCGTCGGCGGCCGAGGGCGGCAGCACGGCGTCGAGTTCGGCCATCACCATCAGCGACGGCGCCGTCGCCTTGTCCGCCACGCCCTCGCCGAGGCGCCAGTTGCGGCTCATGTTGCGATACCAGTTGATGCCGCCGGTGAAGCCGGTGCGCCGGAAGGTGTCGACGAAGACGGCCAGTTCGCCGTCGCTCAGGAAGCTCTCGCGGGGGTCGGCCGAGGGCTGGTAGGCCTCCAGCATCCGCACCAGAGGGAACACCGAGGCGTCGCCCGGCTTGCGTTCGGTGGCGAAGCCGGCGCCGACGCTCGCGGCCGCACCGGGGGGCGGGCGGCGCAGGAAAAAGCCCATGGTTTTGGCGACATCGGCGCCGAGCGCCTGGTCGGCCTCGCCGGGCTTCTGGAAATGCACGATGTACATCTCCTCGCCCAGGCGCTGGCGCATGGTCTCGATGGGATCGGAACTCGACCGCGGCGTGAACGGGGTGTTGACGCCGATGACGCCGGCGGTGCGGTCGGGGTGGCGCAGCGCCATCTGCCAGACGACGGCGCCGCCCCAGTCGTGACCGCAGAAGACCGCCTTCTCCAGCTTCAGGTGGTCGAGGAGGCGGGCGAGGTCGCCGGTCAGATGGACGATGTCGTAGGCCTCCACCGGTTGCGGCCGCGAGGAGAGGCCATAGCCGCGCTGGTCGGGCGCGATCGCCCGGCGCCCGGCGGTCGCGCAGGCCTTCAGCTGATGGCGCCAGGAAAACGCCAGCTCCGGAAAGCCGTGGCAGAAGACCACGGGCATGCCCCGGGCGGGGCCGGTCTCGTAATAGGCGAGGCGCACCTCGCCGAGATCGGCGTAGCGGACGGGCGGCATCATGGTCTCGAGCGCTGACATGGGCGGGCCTTTCCGGTGATCGTCGCGTCCAGCAAGGCCCTCGCGCCCTAAGGGCCGTCAAGCCGTGCAGTCGCCGAGCGCGCTCCAGCCCAGCGCGGCCCAGCCGGCGAGGAACAGCAGGCCGCCGAAAGGGGTGATCACGCCCGTCCAGCGCGGCGCGCCGAACGCCAGGGCGTAGAGCGAGCCGGAAAACAGCACGCTGCCCGCCAGGAAGCACGCCGGGGCGAGCATGCCGCGCCGTGCGCCCTGGAAGAGGCCGGCGCAGGCGAGGATCGCCAGCGCGTGGGCCAGTTCGTAGGTCGAGCCGGTGCGCATCAGCCCGGCGGCCCGGGGGTCGGTCATGCCATGGGCGGCGAAGGCGCCGGCGCAGACCGCCACGAAACCGCTCGTCGCGCCCGCCGCGGTCCAGATGCGCCAACCGCGTCTCATTGACTGCCCCTCGGTAACGGCCTCAAACCGACCCCCAGCCTAGACCGAGACCGGGCCGGCGAACACGGGGCGCGGCCGATCGCAACGCCGGGGAATGACGATGGTGCTGACGCGCGGCGACGATTTCCCGATCCACCAGACCAGCGAGCCGATCGCCTATTCCGGCGCCGACCGCAATTTCTACGACCGCTATTTCTTCAACGGCTATGGCATGGAAGGCGAGCTCTTTTTCGCCGCCGCCTTCGGGGTCTATCCGCACCTCAACATCGCCGACGCCAGCTTCGTGGTGGTGCGGGACGGCGTCGAGAGCGCGCTGCACGCCAGCCGCTGGCTCGGCATGGAGCGGATGGACCTCGCCGTGGGGCCGATCTCCATCGAGGTGATCGAGCCGCTGCGGCGCCTGAAGGTCAAGGTGGATGCGCCCGACAAGGGCTTTCGCGCCGAGATCACCTTCGAGGGCCGCGCCTTTCCCGTCGAGGAGCCGCGCTTCGTCCGCCGCATCGGACCGCGCACGACGATGGACTACACCCGCCTCACCCAGAACGGCCGCTACGACGGCTGGATCGAGCTCGACGGCCGGCGCGAGAGCGTCGCCGGCTTCGTCGGCACGCGCGACCGCTCGTGGGGCATCCGGCCCGTCGGCGCGCGCGATTCCCAGGAGGCCGCGCCGCCGCAGCCGCCGCAGTTCTTCTGGATCTGGTCGCCGGCCAACTTCCCCGCCGGCTCGTTCTTCTTCCACACCAACGACGACGCCGAAGGCGAGCCCTGGAACCGCCGCGCCGTCTGGGCGCGCGATGGGGCCGACGCCGCCGGGCTGGTCGAGATGCGGGACTGCGCCCTCGCCATCGACTGGAAGAGCGGCACGCGGCACGCGAAGAAGGCGGTGGTGCGGCTGAAGGACGCCGCCGGCGAGCGCGAGATCACCTACGAGCCGCAGTACGAGTTCTACATGCTGGGCCTGGGCTATGGACACCCCAAGTGGGCGCACGGGACCAATCACGGCGAGCTTTCGGTCGAGCGCGAGGACTTGCGG
>Ga0307373_10013772_pt1 | contig 11256 bp, 12 predicted proteins | sample OX2MG_FD_202534 | JGI IMG/M metagenome (GOLD analysis project Ga0307373, IMG submission 202534) | Soil microbial communities from Risofladan, Vaasa, Finland - OX-2 | ecosystem: Environmental > Terrestrial > Soil > Coastal area > Acid sulfate soil | place: Finland: Risofladan, Vaasa | collected... | reverse complement strand
GAGGCCGCAGCGGCGTGGCCGAGGCGCGACTGCTGCACCCGACACGCGAGCAACATCGCCCAGGCCGTCCGGGTCCTCAGGGGGTGAAACAGAGTCACATCACGTTCAGTATCTGAGCAATACACAGTACTATATTCCGCATGCGGTTCAATCTCGCCGCCATGCCATGGCCGAAGGGTGACTCCCGCCCCACGGCAAAAACTGCCGTCAGCTGGCAGTGGTTCGCCGACGAGCGATGACAAGGCACGCCGATGAGTGTACCCGCACCATTGGACGACGCTTCAGGGTGGCTCCCCTCGCCCAAGCCGTTACAGGCTTCGACAGCGCAATGGGTAGCAGGTCCGAACCAGGAGCACGATCCAGCAAGCACAAGGTCAGCTGATAGGAGATCCAGTGACCGAGCACACGAAGATCCAGTGACCGACCACACGGAGGCCCCGGAGCACGCACGAGCCCCAGAGGCAGCGAGCCAGCAGGACAACGAGCGAAGTCTGGCTAAACCGCTCACAGATGTACCTCAAAGCAGGACTGCCGCCATTGTCATGTGGATCTTCGTAGTGACCCCGCTCTTCGCCGTGATAGTTGCCGTCCCAGTAGCTTGGGGCTGGGGTCTTTCATGGATCGATGTAGCAATGTCAGCGGTCGCCTATGTCGTCACCGGGTTCGGGATAGCCGCTGGCTACCATCGATGCTTTACTCACCGCTCCTACCGAGCGTGCCGCGGGCTAACAATTGCTCTAGCTGTCGCCGGGTCTCTAGCCGTTGAGGGATCACCCGTTCAGTGGGTGGCGAACCACCGCCGTCACCACGCCTTTGCGGACAGAGATGGCGACCCGCATTCTCCCTGGCGTTATGGAACGAGCGCCAGGGCACTGTTCAAGGGACTGGCGTATGCACATCTGGGCTGGATGCTCAAACGAGAATTGAGCAACAGGGCAAGGTTTGCTCCTGATATTGCACAAGATAAGGACCTCAAGCGGATCGGCAGGCTGTTCGTACCAATAACTGCGGTATCGCTCCTTTCTCCAGGGCTCGTCGGAGGCCTCGTCACGGGAACCCTCACAGGTGCATTCACCGGAATCTTCTGGGCAGGCATTGTCCGAATGGCCCTTCTTCACCATGTAACATGGTCCGTCAACTCGGTCTGCCATGTCGTCGGCACGAGGCCCTTCGCGAGTAGAGACAGGGCCACCAATTTTGCGCCGCTGGCCATCCTGTCCTTCGGAGAAAGCTGGCACAACTCACATCACGCCGACCCGAGTGCCGCACGCCATGGCATGCTTCCCGGGCAGATCGATCCAGCGGCCCGCCTCATCTGGGCATTCGAGAAGCTAGGATGGGCGCACGACGTCCGCTGGCCCGGCCAGACTCGCATCACGAGGAAGCTCGCCTCAGTCGAGCAAGTCAGTCATGGAAGCCAGTGAGTGCCACACGTCCAGCACGATGAAGCGACAACAAGGCTTGCTTGTATGAGTCGATTATCCCTGTCTCAACGTATACTAACCCGTTCTGCGCACAGTATGACCGGACGATCGGCCTCGCTTTCCGCAGGCAAGGAATCGACATTGTCGGGAAGAGGTGGTGCTCGATCTGATAGTTCAGGCCGCCAAAAAAGCCCTCTACTAGGCGCCCGCCGAGGATATTGCGGGAACTCTCTACCTGCCTGGTCAGGAACTCACGTGGCCCCTGGGACCCGAACATCTGCATACCCTTGTGATTTGGCGCAATGATGGCACCCAGATATGATCCAAAGAGGCCCTGTTGCACGAGCACGAAGACAAGCGCTCGAACGGGCGACAGCACGGCAAGTACGACTATCAGATACAAGATGGCATGAGCGAGCAACAGAAGCATCTCGAGCGGTCGTCTTGCAAACCTTGTGCTAATAAGCTGACGAGCATGATTCCAGTGCATGGACGGACTCTGGGCGACAAACATTGCAGGCAGGAGGAGGAACGCCTGGTACTTGCACAGGAAGCGCCCCAGGCCGCCTTTCTCCTGAACTTGAGATGGGGTAAACCCGAGAAATCCGCTCACCGCATCAGGATCTTTGATCGTATCGTTCGGATTAACATGGTGGCGACGGTGTCTCTCAATCCACCATCCAAAGCTAAGGCCAATGGCAAAATTCATGTGTATATAACCGATCAAACAGCGGAGCCTATCTGACCTGGTGATCTGCCAATGGCCGGCGTCGTGGCCAACGATAGCGCTCTGGCCAAATGTGAACGCCAGGTATGCGGCCGTAAGTAACTGCCACCATGAGTCTCCCAAGAAGACCAAAGCAGCCCAACCGATAACCTGAGAAAGCAGATTTGCGACAATCTTGACGACATAATACCTGGTCTGCCGCTCCAAGAGACCTGCCTGGCGTACCTGCTTCAGGACCTCGACGTAGCCGCTCTTTCCCACGTCTTCCGCTTCGACAACCCCTCCACTCATGGCGCAACTCGATCGGTTTCTGGCTCTGTTGACGGCATCCCGGAGTCTAGCGGGTGCTCCGCGCTCGTAAGACGGCGCTGTAGTTCAAGATGCCGGAATTGGTAGACGACCCCAACCTGGCGCAGTACACCACGATTCCTGTGAGCGTCGTCCAGGAACGCCATCAAACGCCATGGCAATCGACCACGGACAGCTAGCCAGCAATGAGCCAAGGCATAGGACCCCCAGCAGGCCTGAAAGAGGGCGAACACCAGGCCAACGACGAAGAAACTGGTAACGCCAACTCCAGCGCCGAATAGGGTTCCATCGCGGAGTCCTGTAGCTGCGTTGCGGCCATAGGCGGTGGCTAGGCCGGTGGCGAGCCCGTATGGAACCCCCATGCCCAGCCAGCTGAGCAAGAAAGCTGAACGGTCTCTCTCGTGGGCTCGGCGCGGAGTTATCGCCTCCGCCAGGTCCGTGGTTACTGCTCCGAACAGGAGGCCCGTCAAGGTACCTCCGATCGTTCCTGCCACGCCAACCACGAGGCCCGCAGCCAGGCCGGATTGCGCCCACGTAATGTAGCCGACCAGCAGTCCGCATGTAACACCCAGTATCAATCCAATGGGAGACCATCGCAGCCCGCGAGCCGGGCTGCCACTAGCTGAGGACTTAGACGCAACGTTCGCCGCGAAGCCGGCGGCTAGTCCGACCCCAAGGCCGCTAGAGATAGTTGCTGCGAAACCCGTCCTCTCGCCCAGTCCGTGGAACACGGCGCCGTAGCTGATGGCGTCTGCAAGAACTTCACCGATCAGAGCGCCCAGGAAGGCGGCTGGGACTGATCGCAGAGCCGCCACTCCGGCTCCCAGAGCCAAGCCACCGCCTAGAAACTCACCTACATGTACGCCGTCGGCACCGAGGCCGAAGGCGGAGAGGCTGACGATGCCACCTACCAGTCCGCCAGCCAGGCCGGCTGCCAGACCCCGCCCAATACTCGACTCGCCATGCCACCCCCGCAGTCGCAGAAAAAGGAGACCAGCTGCAAGAGAGATTAGGATTCCAATTCCGAAGTTAACTGCGAACGCGTTCCTTGCATTGGGGGAGTACCCGAACGCTGCGATCAGTCCTGCGATTAGCCCTACTACGCCGGCTACTAGCGCCGACGGAGAACTATCAGGGAGCCGCCACCAGGCAATCTCTGTCCCGCCAATCTGACGCCGTTCCAGTCCCCGCGCTAGAAAGATAAGCCACCGCTCGGCCTGCGCCGCCGTCCACCCATGGCCATTTTTCTGACCCGCTTGAGCTTGATAAGCCGCCGGAATAAATCGATCAAAGAGGTAAGACGCAACAGTCCGCGCCGTCGGGAATCTTAGTGTGTCCAGCAATTCTTCCGGGTCATGGCTGGATGCCCAGCCCTCTTCGCCGGGACGCACGTTGTAGACGGCGCGCGCAAGTGCAGCCATGAGCGGGGTGCGTAGCGCCAGTCCGGCGGGGCAAGCCGGATCTGCCACCACCCGGACGAATACCTGGTTCCACCGGGATGCAGCGATAGGACCCCCGGCGGAGTCCATCAGGTAGTCACGGACCACTTCATGGTTCAGCGGGGCCACCTCAACACCGGCAGCGCCCGACATTTGCGCTTCCCCAGCCTCTGCCGGTCTGACGGCCGACTCATAGGCGGATGTGCGCGAAGTCAAGACCACCCTGTGGCCGGGGCGCGTACTTTCGTTGACTCGGGCAATTGCCAGTGCCCGTGCCGTTTCGGGCAGTTCGTCAAGGCCATCGAGCAATAGGAGCAGCAGGCCGGCCTCGAGCAGAGCCCTTGCGCGGCTCCCGTCCGTGGCCCCTGGGGCACCTGCGGCCAGTCCGGGATTTTCGTTTATCAGCGAGCTTTCTACCCAGGCGTATAGGCTATCTGTAGATGGGTTCCATGATGCCAGCGGCAGCAATACTGGAACGAGCTCACCATCCTGCCGCCGGGCAAGGAAATCCAGCAACAGCTGCACTAGGAGGATCGTCTTGCCAGCACCAGGCTCTCCGAGAACTACCAGGCGCCCCGTCGGTATCCGATTCAGGACGTCTATCAGACGGCGCTCGTTGCCCACCAGTTGTTCTGGACTCGCCGCCATGCCGCTGCTGTACCGATCGGGCCACCCCGTGCCCTGCCAGGCGGATCTAACCAACACCGGCCAAGCTGTAAATAGCTCCTGACTCGCGGGGCGCAGCGGTATTGCCATAGCGTAGGGATCGTACAATCGTCGCGAGACAGCTTCCGCCTCCCATTGGCGGTGCATCACATGTGCCAATGCATCGGCAATGTCTCGCAGGCCTTCCCTTGCCCTCCGCGTGGGCGGCTCGTTGCTTCGGTCCATTTCTGCGATGGCGGGACTCGCCACCATTACCGGGGAAATCCCCGCAAGCAATGGGACGATATCTTCCGTGCGGGCAATCCACACGGTATTTCGAAACCACTCGTCGCCACTATTGTATCGCGCACACACCACTCCGATGACTTGATCATCGTCGAGGCGCCGAACCGGAGTACCGCTCATTCCCTGCATTACACCCAGCGACTCGACGCGCGCAAGCGCTACTTTGTCGTAGCGCATCACGGGTCCCTGCCATGTCCCCGTCGCAGTGCCATAGCGCAGAGGCGCTGAACCCACAAGGCGAGCTACACCAGAAATCACCACAGTGGTGAGAGGCTTTACTGAACTGGACGCCGTCAAGCCCTGTACCGAATCCGGCAGCGCATTCTCGCTGAGGAGAACGGCCAGATCCCGCAATTCATCTACTGCGTGCACCGAAGCTGGCGATGAAGGCCCGCCAACAAGAGGGTCCACTTCGAGCGAGGACCCGATCTGCGATTTGCCGATATTCTCCAGCACATGCCAAGCTGTCACGAGCACCCTAGGACTAACCTGGAAGCAGGAACCGACCGGCGTCCCGGTTGATGACAGCACCCGGCCGAGGAATGGCGGACAATCAGTGGGCTGCGTCATATGTCAACGTAATTGCAATCGTAGCCTCGGCCTTACCTCGCACCACCACGACGTCGCCCTCTAGCGTAATCGCCAATCCGAAGTCCACCGTGACCTCCCTCGGCGCGGTACTTTGCTGAGCCAGCTTGGAAATAGTGTGACCGACTGAACTGGCAATGCGAATTATGGCGGGCTCAGCCCGCAGGTAGGCGTCGGCAACCCTGTCAGCCGCTGATGTCGGCTGAGTTCCAATTACCCTTGCCGCAGTCGCCTGAACGAGGATGTCCATCCCGGCGAATTCCATGGGGACGGCTACCGATGTCGGGCCGTTATCAATTCCCGCCATTCGCGTCACGACTCCCAAGCTTAGCGTTCGCCTCAGCCGGTTTCCTTATTGGAGGCCGCCCATCGCCCATTGTACCCGAGATTGGGGCTAGCAGGCGTCAGATTGGCATCGGATGTGACGAATCGGGCGTAATCGGCTTGATGGTGAGTACTCGGACAGCAGGTATAAGAAGGAGCAATTTCGCGCACGCCCAAGGCCGTCGACGGCCGGGTAAACCGTTCGGCTGTGACCCTGATGGCGCGATCCGGTTCCTTGATCGTCAGTCGGCCAGAGGACGCGGAGGCGACGCCGGTCGGGCTTGCGCGGCCGTAAGATCTGGCATCAGAGCATCTGGATGAGATTGGCACAGCCGTCGATGGCGTCGGAACACCTAACGCGGTGTCAAGGGCACCGGGCTGCGCAGCCTCCCGCTGCCCTGCGAGGCCTCACCGCCCGAGGCTGCGAACCCCGGCGGCTGTGGCTCCAACTGCTCGCCGACGCCGGGGTCAGCGGCAGCGCCCACTGCTCGCTGCGACTGCTCCAATGATTCAGCCTCACTCATCACCGTCCGCGCTCACCTGGGCGGCTGTTCTACCGGATGCGCGTCCGCCGGGACGCTAGGGCGAACGCCGCAGCTGCCCGAAGCCGACTACGCTAGCCTGATCACCGCCGCGCACCACCAGCTTCACGCCCCGGTCATCCTGATCTGGGACAACCTGAACACGCACGTCAGCGCCGTGATGCGCATGTTCACCGAGGCGCACCGTGACTGGTTGACCGTCGTTCAGCTCCCCGCATACGCCCCGGACCTCAATCCCGCACAGGGCGCCTGGGCGAATATGAAAAACGGCCTGGGCAACCTCGCCGCCCGCAACATCGACCAGCTCGCCGCCATCGTCAGGAACCGGCTCAAGCGCATCCAGTACCGGCCCGGCCTCATCGACGGACTCCTCGGCCAGACCGGACTCACCCTCGAACTCGAACGGCCGTAGCCATCAGACCCCAGGCTTTCAACCTTTGTAACAGCCACCAATGACTGCTTGAGGGACCTGGCTTCCGGCTACAAGGATCTCGAGCGTCAATTCCGTATCGTCCCAGACTGGCAGGTGACCGCAGCGAGGCAGATACACCAACTGAGCACCGGGCAAGAGTTTCTGTGCACGACGGGCCTGGCTTGGCCAGAGTAGCCAGTCGCGACGTCCCCAGGCGATCAGGACGGGTACTGAGATGCCGTCTGCGCCCGCAAATCGCTGTCGAGCGATCGCCTCAAGATCAATTGGGAGCCTGCTGGCTCCAGCGAATGTGCGCAGTAGCCCTGCGGCTTCCTCCGCTGGAGGTCGCCATGGGCGTGCCATAGTCTGCGCAAAAACGAGAGATCGGACTACGGCACTCCGGAGAAGCACTCGACTCGACGACGCAAGAATGCGCGCGACCACTCTAGCCAGTCGAACTGATATCACTAGGTTGCGCGCTCCCGCATTCGTATAGAAGCCGGCGGGGGAAATGGCTGTCACGGTCAATGCACGCCCACGTCGAGCTAGCTCAAGCGCCACCCACCCGCCCATAGAATGCCCAACGACATGTGCAGCCGAGATCCCCAACTCGTCAAGCAGTTTTTCAGAGGCATCAGCTAATGGCGATGCTCCGCCAGGCGTGCCCGGCGGAGGCACCGCGGAGGCACCGTAGCCAGGCAGGTCTACTGCGATGACGTCTCGGGTGCGAGAGAGACGCCCTATCAATGGCCCCCACATCCGCCGATCCTCGCCCAAGCCGTGGACGAGCAGCAACGGCTCCCCGTCACCTTCACGGCCGTAACTGAGACTCATGCGCTCTCCTTCCGTCGGACGACTTCCTGCAGACCAAGTTGTAGCACACCAAGGCCCACATAGGTACTGCGCGCTAGAGTTAGCATACGCGTGTCATTTCTTCGACGCCAAACCCTGCCCCCGTCCATAGTCGCATCGCCAGAGACTCCAAAGCGGCCGACGACCCATGTCCCGCGAGCGTCGCGAAAACTCGATCATGAAGTCCAACGATGCCAACGGCGAGTGTTGTTGTGCTTCGTATCGGAGGCACGAAATATATCTCGCTTACCCTAGCAAGCAACACTGGATCCATCAACGTACCGAGGTTCGATACCACTGCCGTTTCTTTGGGTGGCCCTGTAATCTTGGCTATCGCATCAGTGCAGATTGTCAAGGGCCTGGGCCAGCGACCAAACTTAGCGGTTCTCCTCAGCAACTCGACTCTTCCCGCGCGGGCCACGGAAAACTGACGCGAAACCAACTCCTCGATTCTTCCTCCTCTGAGCTCGGATGGTGTAGCGACAGACAGAAAGGCCGAGGAAAGATTGCATGTGGGCCTCCGAGGAGACATTAGAGCGGCAGATACAGCGACCACGATCGTAGCGTGACGTCTGCCATGCTCCTTCTGCTGGAGGGCGATCTCATGAAGTGCGATGACAGTACTCTCGGTAACTGTCTTGTCCGCACCGACACGCTTCAAAACAAAACGGACAATATGATATTCGGGCGTTGCAGGAATCAGCGAGATAGACCCCGAGGTTGCCCTGGTGAAGGGGCGGCGAGGCACGCGCTTTCCTCGCCCGGCTGGTGGGCAGAAGAATTCACAAGCGATCGGCGGCATTCCCAGCATAGATACGCGAATCAACTGAATGGCTCCTATTGCGTCGCATCGATTGTGATCAAATTTGATTCCGACATATTCACCATCCTGGCTGAGGCCGAGCACGGCTGGCAATTGCCTTAGACCATCAAGTGGCAGTCCTTCTGTCGAAGGCCGCAGGAGGAACTGAAAAGCGAGAGAACGACCACACAGCAATGCCGCGCGCCGGTAGGCATTGTCGATATGACGAATCGGGATCTGCTTAGGACGAACTAGCATTGCGTTTCGCTCCTGCTCATCGTCTCGCTGCTTGTTTTCTGGCAGAGCCCCACAGCCATAGGATGTGGAGTCAGGCGACCTGGCTCAACGACCGCGGTGCGCGTAACCCTAAGCTTGCCAGTTGGGATTGAGGTTTCGTTCCTGGCCAGGCTACTTCGGCAGCCGCACTTGGTCTCGTGACCTGCGCCAGAGGTGAGCGGAGTGCGGCCAAGGTACAGCAGAGACCGGCAATAGAATGATCTTGATGGGCGAAGGAAGGAAGAGCCTCGGTCAGTGCCGGCATATGAGACAAAGGGTCGCCTATGGAACTGTGATGACGTTCTGCTCGCGATCGGTAGTCTAGCTCGCAGGTCAGGGTCCACTGGTCCCATCCGTCGCGGGGGCAGGGTTCCGGCAAATTCGCGTTTCATGAGGTCAGCAGCAGGTTGATGGGTCGGTCGGGTCTGCTGGCGTGATGTCGTAGTCCGGCGGCGATGTTCGTGAGGCCTGCGAGTCGCAGCATGCTCATGGCGGTGTTGCGCAGTGACGCCGTCACACGTGGCGCGTTTCCCGTCCTGACCAGCGCTTTGTCCTCCAGATAGGTCACGTCCCTCCCCAGTGAAGACAGTTTTCTATCTCCTGGTGGCCCCGGATCCAGGCGGCGAGGTTGGCCGGGTCCGCGTCGCGGTCGCTGGTGATGAGGTACACGACCTCGACGGTCTTCTTCCCGTTCTTCGTGACAGTGCGGCGCAACTGCGCGACCTGGGCGGCGCCGTCGAATCGAATCCAGGCCGGGGCGATGACGGCCTTGATGGTGCGGCGGGCCCGGCGGCCGTGGTCCCTGGTCGCGGAGGAGACCGCGGGGATCTCGGCCCAGGGCAGCTTCTCGAGCTGCTGGTACAGGGTTGGCATGTTGGCCTTGACGGTCATCACGTAGTCCGCCTGGCGGGCGAGGATCGCCTTCGCCGTGTCAGTCTGCGTGTGCATGGCGTCGATGGTGAAAACTGCCCCGGCCACATCGGCGAATGCTTTCAGCAGCTCGCGCACCGCGGGAATCTCGTTCGACTTCTCGTCCACGGCGACCTGGCCGAGGACCGCGCCGATCCCGTGCGCCAGGGCCGCGACCAGGTGCGGGGCCTTCCCGGCCTTGTACCTCGCGCCGCGGACGGTCTTGCCGTCGATCGCGATGACCAGCCGGCCGCCGGCCTGCACGGCCCTGGTCCAGAGCCAGGCCCGAGGACCCGGTCCAGAACGTTGGCGCTGACCAGGGCGAACGCGCGCCGGTAGGTGGACTCCTCCGCCGGCCCGCGAGCGGCGCCGAGTGCGGCCAGCACATCCGGGCCGGCGTCGCCGACCCACTGCCCGATCGCGGCGAACGACTTCGAGCCGGCGATGACCGCCGCGCTCCCGACGGCGAGCAGCCCGGCCAGCGGGTGCCGGCGCCCTCGTTTCTTTCTCGGGTCGGGGACCCGGGCAAGGACACGGCAAAGTCGCGAATTGAGGTCGTAACCTGCGATGTCGTAACGGCGGGTGATTCGTCGGGCGTGTCCGCGGGCGGCAGGCGGACCCAGAACGGAACGATGAAGTTCTTCACGCTCACCATCGCCTGCCAGGGACGCCGTCCGCCGATGACATCTTCGCCCATGCCGACTGACCGCAGCCAGTACCTGCTCGATCTCCTTGCCCGGGTCCCCCAGGGCTCCGGCAATGTCGGCTGATTGCGGTGTGACCTGCGTGTTTGAAGGGGCTGGTCACGGTCCGCGACCTGCTGGTCGAGTACCTGAAAGAACGCCAGCCAGCGCTCGACTACAGCAGCCTGCGGTCGCTCGGCGCTGCCCTGGGCGGCCGGTTCTGGAAAGACCTGGAGGACCACCACCCCGGCACCTCCAGCACGGCAGTGCCCACCCGGCCTAACGCCCGGGTGAGCACTGTCGCACCTACTGGAGCGACTCGGTGGGAATTCCCACGGGGCCGAGGACCCTAATAGGCGCCCCCCGATCCGTGACATCACTGCGAGGCGAGCCAGTGCACCATGAACTGGTTTTCACCATTGACATTCCGCGTGTAGTTGTCCACGGAGTCTAGAACATGCTTCCCATTACTCAGGTAGAACCTGGTGAGCGGCTTTCCCGAATCTATGGCCGAGCATCCCTGGAATGTTATGGCGTCGAACTTGGGCAGCGGGTAGGAGCCGAAGCTCGGTGCTTCCACAATGCATTCGCTGTCCGAATACTGCGGACTGAAGAGCGGTGGCTCCTGCACCGTCTTGGTCCAGCTTCCGATCGTGGCACCTGTGGAACTGTCGGCGGTCAGCGAGAAGAAGACGCTATCCCGGCCGAGCGGAAGGCCGTGAAGACGATCTGGCGCGATCCGGTCAACAAACATGTCCACAGCGACGCCGGACTTCAGCTTGGACCACAGCGATCGGTCGACGGGAATTGACCTGACGTTCGAAATAAATCTGTATGGGAAAGCGGAGAGCAACTGGTCCTTGTAAAGCTCGTACCACAAGTAAAAGGGTAGCTATTCAGCCTGAGTGGCTGAGGGTGCGTCAGGGTGACCCGCAAAGTCGTTTCCCCATTTCAGGGGCGGTTTGCCTGATGTAGTGCCTGGCTGGTGATCTCCGGGCCGTTGCGGTGTGTGCTGGCG
>Ga0307373_10013771_pt1 | contig 11256 bp, 10 predicted proteins | sample OX2MG_FD_202534 | JGI IMG/M metagenome (GOLD analysis project Ga0307373, IMG submission 202534) | Soil microbial communities from Risofladan, Vaasa, Finland - OX-2 | ecosystem: Environmental > Terrestrial > Soil > Coastal area > Acid sulfate soil | place: Finland: Risofladan, Vaasa | collected... | reverse complement strand
GCGGGCGCCCTGCCGCCGGTGATCGGCTGGGCTGCCGTGACGGGCAACGTGGGCGTCCCGGCACTCCTGCTCTTCGCCCTCGTCTTCTACTGGACGCCGCCGCATTTCTGGGCGCTCTCGCTCCGCATCCGGAAGGATTACGCGGCGGCCGGGGTGCCGATGCTGCCGGTCGTTCGTGGCATCCCGGAGACGACGCGCCAGATCGCGCTCTACACCGTGCTGCTCGTGGCGATCTCGCTCGTCCTGTGGTCGGTCGCCCGGATGGGCGCGATCTACCTCGGGTCCGCGATCGTCCTCGGCGCGGTGTTCCTCTGGCAGGCCTACCGCTTGTGGCGGGTCGGGACATCGGCGGAGGCATCGACGGCCGGCGCCATCCGCCTGTACAAGTATTCGATCACCTACCTGAGCCTCCTGTTCCTCGCGATCGCGGTGGATGCCCTCGTCGTCATCCCGGTCGGGTAGGCACGTTCCGGACCCGTCGGCGCTCGGTCGCCGCTCGGGTCCGGTGGTGGGTCGGGCGGCGGCTTCGACGGCGGGTTCAACGGCGGCCACGAGCGCCCACGAGCGTGCAGGAGCGTGCAAATCGGTCCGCCCATCAGCCGCAGGATTAACCGGCGGCGGTCGGCGGTCGGTCGGCCTGCTCAGCCCGGCTTTGCGCGCTTCCGGACGGCAGTGTCGGCCCAGGATCGGCACGGACACGGTGCGATGGCGCCCGCGGGCCTCGCGGGCACGGCCTGGTCGGCTCCGGCATCGACGCTGACGACCCGTTTGTGCCCCCGCACTGAGCTGGAGGCCCGTCGTCGGTGCGCCACGCCCTCCGTGGGTCGCCGGTTAATCGTGCGGCTGATATCGCGGGCCGCCGACCGCCCGCCGACCGCTCGCCGACCGCCCGCCTGGCCGCCCGCCCGCCGCACACGTTGCCGTGGCACACTGCCCCCGATGAGCATCGAGCTCGAGTTCCTCGGAGCTGCCGCGACGGTCACCGGGTCGCAGTACCTGCTGACGACGGACCAAGCGCGGATCCTCGTCGATTGCGGGATGTTCCAGGGCAGCCCCAACGAGTCGATCCGGAACAGGATCCCCCTCGCCTACGTTCCGGGCTCCATCGATGCGATCCTCCTCACCCACGCCCATCTCGACCACTGCGGGCTCATCCCACACGTCGTGAAAGCCGGTTTCGGCGGACCCATCTGGGCGACGCGTGGCACGGTCGAGCTGGCGGGGCTCGTGCTCCTCGATTCGGGCAGGCTGCAGGAGGAATTCGCGAAGCGCGATGCTCGATGGGAGCGCCGCCACCCGGATCGCGCGGCCGCCGAGGAGCGGCGCGACGAAGCGGCGTTCGACGCGGCGGTCGAACTCGCCGCCTCCGGCGAGGAGGCGCCACCCACCGGGAGCGCCGCGACCGGCGAGCACGTCCCGACCTCGATCGAGCCGGTCCTCGCGATCCCCGTCGCCACGGGGGATCCCGGCGGGTCGACCGCGGTCACCCGCGGTCGCGATCCCGAACACGCACTCGTCTCCCAGCCGCCCCATCTCGACATCGATCTCGACGAACCGCTGTACGACGAGCGGGACGCCAGGACCGCGCTGGCGTCCTTCCGCGGGGTCGACTACGGGATGGAGATCGACGTTGCACCTGGGATCCACGCGACGTTCGTCGACGCCGGGCACATCCTCGGTTCGGCGATCATCCGTCTGCGGATCGAGGGTGGGCCCGGCGAGCCCGACACGCGGATCGTCTTCTCGGGCGACCTCGGCCGGACCGGGACGCCGATCCTTCGCGATCCGACGGTGGTCACCGAGGCCGAGTACGTCCTCGTCGAGTCGACCTACGGCGGCCGAGAGCACGAACCGGGGGTGGAATCGATCCGCATCCTCGCCGAGACCGTTCGGCTCGTGGCCGATCACGATGGCGTCCTGCTCGTCCCGTCGTTCGCCATCGGCCGGACGCAGGAGGTCGTCTGGGAGCTCGATCGCTTGCTCGAAGCCGGGAAGATCCCGCCGCTCCCGCTCTACCTCGACTCACCGATGGCGTCTAGGGCATCCGACATCTACCGCCATCACCCGGACTACTACGATGCCGAGACGAAGGCGCTCCTCGATGGCGATGGATCACCGCTCGACTATCCGCACCAGATCGTCGTCAATGACATGGCCGCCTCGGAGGCGATCGCACGGGCGCCGCGTCCATACATGATCGTCGCCTCGAACGGGATGCTCACCGGCGGCCGCGTCGTGGGCCACCTGCGGCGGTTGATCGACGATCGCCGGGCGATGCTCCTGTTCGTCGGGTACCAGGGGGTCGGAACGCTCGGGGCGCACCTGCAGGCCGGCGCGACGACGGTGAAGCTCGACGGCGAGGTTCGACAGGTGCGCTGCCAGGTCCGCTCGATCAGCGGGTTCTCCGCCCACGCCGACGAATCCGAGCTCCTCGCCTGGCTTGCCAACTTCGGCCACGGCCGACGACCGGGCGATCGCGGCTTTCCGCGCCGGGTCTTCCTCGTGCACGGTGACCCGGACGCCCAGGCGGCTCTCGAGCCGAAGGTGCGCGCCCTCGGCTTCGAAACCTCCATCCCGCACTGGCACCAACGCGTCACGCTCAACTGAGCCGCGGCACGAGTCCGCGCGATCGCGCCGCCTTTCCCTGACGGTGCCAGATGGGCACCAGGAGGGCACTGGTCCGTGGATCCATGCCCCGTGGGGCATATCCGAGTCGATCGTCGCCGACCTGCGCTCGCCGCCACGCTCACGGACGGTGTCCCGAGCAGTCAGGTGACGCCGAGGCCGGGACCGACGCCCTCCTGGGGGGTGATTTGACCGTCGCCGGCGCACGCTGACGATGGGCGGATCCGCGCGCAGCCTCCCGAGCTCCAGGATCCACCGGTTCCGATCAGCGGGTCCGGACCTCGTGAACCTCGCGCACGGCGGCGTCGGCCGCGGCGACCATGAACCCGTAGTCCGCTCCGACAGTGGTCCACGCATAGCCCTGCTCACGACGTTGGCGAGCCTGGGCCGGCGAGGTCGTCCAGACGCCGGCCGGCACGCCGGCGATCGTGGCCCGCTCGGCGATCCGGGCGATCGCGGCCTCGACCTCGGGGTGGGCGATGTCGCCCGTGTGGCCGAGGGCGGCGGCGAGGTCGTTCGGGCCGACGAGGATCGTGTCGACCCCCGCCACGGCGAGGATCGCGTCGAGATCTTCGAATGCCTCACGCGTTTCGATCTGGATGCAGCACGTGACGAGCGCGTTCGCGGCGGCGAGGTAGGCGGCGGTCCCGCGCCCGTAGCCTGACACCCGCCGCGGCGCCACGCCGCGCAGGCCGGTCGGCGGATAGCGACACCAGGCAACGGCCCGCTCGACGTCCGCCACCGAGCGGACCTGGGGGACGACGACACCGGACGCCCCCGCGTCGAGCGCATGCATGATCCGGACCGGCTCGTTGGCCGCGACCCGGTAGAGGATCGGCACGCCAGCCGGGCGCGCCGCCATGAGCATCCGGACAAGGTCGTCCGTCGCGACCGGGCCATGCTCGCCGTCGGCGATGAGGAGGTCGAAGCCGGCTCCCGCGATGGCCTCCGTGGCTGTCGGGTCGAGCAGGGTGAGCCACGTCCCGACGGAGAAGACGCCCGGGCGGAGGCGGTCGTGGAAGTCGGGGACGAAGGGAACCGTCCGCGGGGCGTCGATCGGGTCGGTCATCGGGCGATCAGGTCGGTCATCCGGGCAGTCTAGCCTGCGGTACCGTTCACCCGATGCGACCCAGGATCGAGCCCGCCAAACCCGCCACGCTTGCGCCGTCCTCGCCGTCCTCGCCGTCCTCGCCGTCCTCGCCGTCCGCCGCGCCCGCGCCCTTCGGCCCGGACGAGATCGCCCGCGTCCGACGGCCGTTCCGAGCCGCCTCGCTGCTCCCGGGTCGGGCGTACCACGACCAGGCGATCTTCGACTGGGAACTCGAGCACTGGTTCCTCCGCGACTGGATCGCCGTCGCTCGCGCCGAGGAGGTCCCGGAGGCCGGCTCGTTCGTGGTCCGCGAGGTGCTTGGCGAGAGCGTCGTCATCGTCCGTGGCCGCGACGCCGAGCTGCGCGCCTTCTACAACGTCTGCCGCCACCGCGGCACCGCGATCCTCGAGGAGGACTGCGGCACGGCGGTCCGCTTCCAGTGCCCGTACCACGCCTGGATCTACGACCTCGACGGCCGGCTCCTCCGGGCCAGGCATACCGAGGATCTCGATGACTTCAGCCCGGCGACGTTCGGCCTCGCCCAGATCCGGCTCGCCGCGTGGGGTGGCTTCGTGTTCCTCTCGTTCGCCGCCGACGCTCCGCCCCTCACGACGTACCTCGGCGACTGGCCCGCTCACCACGCCGCCTTCGGCCGCGAATTCACCCGGCTCCGACGCGCTGCCCGCCTCGAATACGACGTCGCGGCGAACTGGAAGCTGATCGCCGAGAACTACAGCGAGTGCTACCACTGCCCGGGCGTCCACCCCATCCTCAACCATCTCACGCCGTACGATCTCGGCGAGGATTTCTTCCCCGCCGGACCGTGGAAGGGCGGCTGGATGCTCTTCGCCGAGGGCTGCGAGACGATGTCGATGGATGGCGGTCGTCACGGGCGCCCGCTCCTGCCGGCGACCTCCGAGCTCGACGCGCGGCGGATCTACTACTACCTCCTGTGGCCCAACCTCATCGTCAGCGTCCACCCGGACTACGTCCTCACCCATCAGACGTGGCCCGACGGCGCGGATCGATCGAGGGTGGTCTGCGACCTCTACCTCGATCGCGATCCGGTCGCCGGGGCTTCCGTCGACGTCGGCGACGCCGTCGAGTTCTGGGACCTGACGAACCGGCAGGACTACCACGTCGTCGAGCTGCAGCAGCAGGGCACCGGTTCGCGGAGCTGGGTCGCCGGACGGTTCTCGAACCAGGAGGCGGCCGTCCACGCATTCGATCTCATGTGCGTCGATCGCTACGCCCTCGATGGTGCACGGACGAGCCGGGAAGCGAACACCGCGATCCCGCCGCGGCGCGCCCATCGGCGGGCGGGCCAAGTCACCTGACGATCAGCTTCCCTGTCGGTCAGCTGTCCCGATCCGTGCCTCGTCCGCGACGTCGATGTAGAGGGGGGCGTGGTCGCTCGGGAGCGGGCCCTTCCGGGCGTCGCGGTCGCGTTCCGCGGCGACGACACGTGCCGCGACAGAGCGGGTGGCGTACAGATGATCGATCCGCATCCCGATGTTCTTGTGGAAGTTGCCGGCCCGGTAGTCCCACCAGGTGAAGAAGCCGGACTCCGGGTGGAACGGCCGGACCGCGTCGACAAGGCCCCAGGCACGCAGTCTCGCGACCGCATCGCGCTCGGGAGCGGTGACATGTGTCCCGCCATGGACCTCGACCGGATCCCAGACATCGCTGTCCTCGGGCGCCACGTTGAAGTCGCCGCCGATGACGAGGTCGTCGGCCGGGTCGGCTGTCTCCTCGAGCCAGCGCGCGAGTCGGTCGAACCAGGCGAGCTTGCCGGCGTAGAACGGGGTGTCGGGCGCTCGTCCATTCGGGGCGTAGACGCTCACCACCCGGATGCCGCCGCAGCGCGCGGCGATCATGCGGGCCTCGCCGAACGGGTCGAACGACTCGCCGTCGCCGGGCCCGGCCGCGCCAGGTACCGCGCTCGGGCGGGCCGGCCCGTCGCCGAAGTTGGTGACGATGTCCGCGATCCCCGCTCGCGATGCGATCGCCACGCCGTTCCAGCGGCCCTCGCCGTGGTGGGCGAGCTCGTAGCCGGCCATCGCGAACGGCATCGTCGGCGCGGCGTCGTCGGCGAGCTTGGTCTCCTGGATGAGCAGGACGTCCGGGGCGGCGCTCGCGAGCCATCCCTCCACCCGGGGCAGGCGCGCCTTCAGCGAATTGACGTTCCAGGTCGCGATCCGCATCGACCCCTCAGAACCGCCGGCCGCGCTGGCGGGCGAGATCGAAGGTCGCGGTGTCCGCGATCGCCATCACCGCCATCGTCCCGGCCTGGACCGGATCGGACACGACCAGGTCCACCGCCTCGGTGATGCTGCCCGCCATGTTGAGGGCGATGATCGGGATCCCGGCCTCGCGGAGCTCTCGCGCGGCCCGCGTGATGTCGCCGCCCATGATCGAACCGGCCAGAACAAGGAGGCGGGCGCGGGGAAGGTCCATGACGGCCCGCACGGCCGCTGAGATCGCCTCTTCGCCGACCAGGGGGATCGTGTCGACGCTGATCCGCTCGCCGCGCAGGTTGTGGCGATCCGCCTCGCTCACCGCCCCGAGCGCGACCTGGGCCACCTGCGCCCCGCCGCCGACGACGATAACGCGCTTGCCGAAGACGCGGTCGAGCGATCGGGTGAGTCGCTGGGCGCGGACGCCGTTCGTCTGTTCGACGGCCCGGGCGACCGTCTCGTCGTCGAGTCCCTCGACCTCGATCTCGAGTTCGACCCCGCCGCCTTCTTCCGCGGTCGGCGGCTCGATCCGGCGCACCGTGCTGAGCGTCCGCAGCAGGCCGCCCGCCCGGCCGATGGACGCGGCGAGGGCGGGGATCGCGGTCGCCGAATCGTCGAGGATGACGCGGAGGGCGACGGTCGGCGGGAGCGTCGGGCGGCGCGGCATCGCGGCGGCCTAGCGGCCGCGACCACGGACGTCGCTGACGGACATCCGGGAAGGTTCGAGTCCGCCCGAGGGATCGTGCTCCTCGTATGCCTGGCCGAGTGCCGCGAAGGCCTCACGCGTCCGGGCCGCGTCGCTCGTCGTCAGCATGAGGGCGCCGTCCGTGTCCTCGGCGACGCCGACGATGCCGGTGATGTTCACCTCACGCTCCGCGAGCGCGGTGGCGACGCGGGCCAGCGCTCCCGGCCGATCGTCGAGCTGGACCGTGAACCAGACCGTCACGAGGTCACCTCCTGAAGGCCGATGGTACCGCGCGACGGTCGCCGGGCGAGTGCGTGCAGGCTGGCGCATGTCGACGGCGAGCGCGTTGACCGCATCCGCGGTGGCTGGCACCCTCTCACCTGCGATGCCTCCCCGACGCCCTGTACCTACCGCTGCGCCGGCCATCCAGCTGTTCGGCCTCGAGGCCGACCAGGCGACGAGGGCCGCGCTGCGGTTCTTCAGGGAGCGCCGGGTGCCCATCTCGTTCGTCGACCTGCGACGCCGTCCCATCGCGCCGGCGGAGCTGCGTCGGTTCGCCGAGCGGCTCGGCGCCATCGCCTGCACCGACACAGACGGTCGCGCCTGGAAGGACGCCGGCCTCGGTTACCTGCGGATGACCGACGACGAGCTCATCGCTCGCCTCCTTGCCGACGTCAGGCTGCTGCGGCTTCCGCTCGTGCGCCGTGGGGCGGACGTATCGGTCGGACGCGCCGAGGCGATCTGGAAGGGCTGGCTCGCCGCGAGCGGTCCGGCCCGTCCGGTGTCATCCTGAGCGCCATGACCGAGCCCGACCGCCGCAGCGAGACGCCTCCCGACGCTGAGCCGCTCCACCGGAGTGGACGCGTCGCCGTCCGCTCCGACATGGCGCCCTCGCTCCGGCCGCACGGCAAGGCGACCGAGGACGAACGGCTCCTCCGTCGCCCGCAGCGGCCGGCGTTCCTCGACACCGACACCTGGCGGGCCCTGCGGATCCTCTCCGAGTTCGTCGACGGGTTCGACGCTCTCGCCACGATCGGTCCGGCGGTCACCGTCTTCGGCTCGGCCCGTCTCGGGCCGGACGAACCTGGCTACGAGCTCGCGCGGACGATCGGCCGCCTGCTCGCCGAGGCCGGCTATGCCGTCATCACCGGCGGCGGACCGGGAGCGATGGAGGCGGCGAACCGCGGCTGCCAGGAGGCGGGCGGCCTCTCGATCGGCTGCAACATCGAGCTGCCGCACGAGCAGTACATCAATCGCTACGTCGACCTTGGCATCGAGTTCCGCTACTTCTTCGCCCGCAAGACGATGTTCGTCAAGTACGCCGACGCGTTCGTTATTCTGCCCGGCGGCCTCGGCACGCTCGACGAGCTGTTCGAGGCGCTCACCCTCATCCAAGTCGGCAAGATCCGGCACTTCCCGGTGGTGCTCGTCGGCACGGCGTACTGGGGCGGGCTCGTCGAGTGGATGCGCACGACACAGGTTCCGGCGGGGACGATCGACCGGGACGACCTCGACCTATTCCAGCTGACCGACGACCCGAACGAGGCGATCGCCATCATCCGGGCGTTCGCTGAAGGGGAGCGTCGGGCCGTCCCGTCCGAGGAGGACGAGCTCCGCTGACTACGTCCGCTCGGGGCGTCAAGACCGGCCGTATCGTCAGAAGACCTGGATCGTGCCCCAATCGAGCGTTGGCAGCGTGGTCCAGCCTGTCTCGCGGAAGGATCGGCCAGTGCTCGTGAACCGGTCGACGGTCGTGCCGTTCCCACTGCCGGCATCGACGTAGGCGACCACATCCGCCCGGCCGTCGCCACTGAGGTCGGCGACTGCGAGCCGGCTGGCCGCCCAGCTGAATGGCGTCTGGCTGGTCCACCACGTCTCGGTGGCGAAGGTTCCCGACGGCGCGGGCAGGAGCACGTCGAGGGCGAGCTGATCGTCGCCCGTTCGCACGCCGAGGATGATGCTGTCGCGTCCGCTGGCGGTGATGTCGCCGAGCAATGGATGGAGCGCGTCGAGCGGCGCGTCCACCGAACCGGCGGTCCGCAGGCGGCCGAGTCCGCCGCGGTCCGTCGAGGCCGCCACGAGCGCGACCGTCGTCCCGTCACCGCGGTCTCGCAGGACGATCAGGTCGGCGCGCCCGTCTCCGCTCACGTCCCCGGCGAGGAACTGCGAGCCGGACAGGTCGATCGGCGCCTGCCACTGGGTGACAGGCCGTGTCAGCGCGGTCCCCGTCGAATGGAGGACGAGGAGCCGGGTGAGTGGCGCGATCGTCGGGGTGACGCCGGGGGCGGACGGAGTGACTGTCTCGACGATCCCGACATCGCCCCGCCCGTCGCCATCGAAGTCACCGGTTACCAATGTCGCGGTCGGTGTTCCACCCGCAACCGGGACAGGCAGGAAGCCGGGTGCGCTCGTCCACCAGGTGACGGCCGGCGCGAACCCGCTGCCGGTCGAGCGCATGACCTGGATCCGCACCGTCCCGTCGGGCCCGACGAGTGCCTGGACGAGGTCGATCCGGCCGTCGCCGTTCATATCGGCGGTGGCCCGCCCCAGCAGCGTGGCGCCGTCGATGATCGCGAGCGGCGCGCCGGACAGGTCGTTCGCCGCCGCCGTGATCCCGGAGGCCGTCCCGGAAGCGGGGGCGGCAGGCGCAGGGGAAGGCGTCGCGGCAGGCGCGGTGGAAGGATCGGCACTCGGGACGGCGACGGTCGCGGCCGTGACGACCGCGACGGGAGGCATCCGTGGGTCCGTCGAGAGTACGGTCGCGGCCACGTCGCCGTTCGACGCATCGGTGATCACGGCCGTCACGTCGCCGATGCCATCGCCGGTGATGTCGTTGAAACCCGGGATGACGAGCGACACGTCCGCGCCGTAGTAGCGCCGCAGGATCGATTCGGCCGATTCGCCTCGGCGTGACGCGCAGAGCGACGCGTTCCGTTGCATCAGGTGCCAGCCGTCCTGCTGCGCGCCGCAGATCCCGTCGCCGGAGCGGTAGCCGGTGAGGAAGAAGAGCGAGCCCTTGCGCAGGAACCAGCGCCACGTCTGGTCGACGACCACGCCGTAGATGGCGGCGATCGGTCGGTTCGGGTTGTAGACCTGATCGACGGTCGTATCGACCACGTCATAGCAGCGCCCGGCCGCGTCCCGGCCGCCACGCCAGTGCATGGCGTAGTACCAGCCGTACTGCTTGATGGCGACAGCCCCCGCGCTCAGTGCGGCGACCGCATAGTGCGGACCCCACTCGCTCGCCATGACCGTCAGGACGTACCGTCGAAAGTCGACGGTGACGGACCGGCCGAGGCCGGTCCGATAGACCCGGATCGATGACGGAGGAGAGATGGTGCTCCGCCACCCGGTGCATGAACTCGCGGCTTGCGCGCTGTCGGTTGGAGGAACGAACATCGCCAGCAGGACGAGCGCCATCGCGCCCACGCCTGCCATCAGGCGCCTCTTCACCACAGGCGGCGTACCTTATCGGCACCCGCCCGATCCGTCAAACGCCCCACCCCGGGTGGGTCGCCGGCGACACAGGCGTCGGGCGGACGTCACGCAGATCGATGTCCGCCTCCGGGCGTCGGGCTGCCACCACCACCTGTCGGCCTCGGTCGCGTCCTGCCGCCGCACGATCGCTGGCGGAAACTCGGTCAGATGTGCATCAGGCGGGCATTGGTCACGCTGGGTGCTGCCAAACGGTCACTACGCGGGCGGATGGCCGTCGATGACCCGACGCGCCGCGGGATCGTGCACGGTCCATCCCTGAACCTGACCCTCCGCCGAGCGGATCACGGACCAGTGCCCTCCTGGCGGTCATCTGGCCATCCGCCAGCTGTACCGCGCGAGCCGCGCTCAGCTTCGCGGCAGTGCGATCTCGATCGTGCCGTCGACGATCCGCAGCGGGTAGTAGCGCAGCCGACGGACTCGCGTGAAGCGCCGTGCCTCGGCCTTCCGACCCGGCGGATCCACCTTCGGTTCGCGCCCCGCTGGCGACCACGTCGGGTGGTACTCGCCATTCGCGTCGAGCCCACCCGTGGTCGGCATCTGGACGACTTCACCGGTCTCGAGATCGAAGCGACCCTCGTGGAGCGGGCACGCCACGACGCAGCCGTCGAGCTGCCCGAGCGAGAGCGGGGCGGCCATGTGCGGGCAGCGGTCGTCGATCGCCACGATGCCGGCGCTCGTGTGGGCGATCAGGACGTCGAGGTCGCCGCGCGTGATCCGGCACATCGCCCCGAGCGGGAGCTCGGCGGCCGACAGGACCGTCTCGAAGGGTGGCTCAGTCGACCCGCCCGGGGAGGTCGACCCCGGAGCGGCGAGGGATGCGGGGAACGGGAGCGGCCCGATCCGGTCCATCGGGCCGATTCCTCAGTCCGCCTCGCGCGTCGCCTGGAGCGCCGGCACTGGTGCTGCGCCCCCCTCGACGACGCCCGTCCGCGGTGCCTCGGCAGCTGCGACCTGCGGACCGAGCTCCCGGCGGAGCGGGATCTCGCGGAGGAAGAGGGTGGCGACCACGGCGACCGCCGCCGCGCCGACCCCCAGCCACATGCTGTTCGCCAGGGCGATCGTGAAGGCACGGTGGAACCCGTCGACGAACGCCGGTTGGAGCTGGGCGGGCACCTGGCGGA
>Ga0307373_10013768_pt1 | contig 11257 bp, 8 predicted proteins | sample OX2MG_FD_202534 | JGI IMG/M metagenome (GOLD analysis project Ga0307373, IMG submission 202534) | Soil microbial communities from Risofladan, Vaasa, Finland - OX-2 | ecosystem: Environmental > Terrestrial > Soil > Coastal area > Acid sulfate soil | place: Finland: Risofladan, Vaasa | collected... | reverse complement strand
CCCTCTCCCCGCGGGGCAAGGGGCTTCTACTCTTCTCTTCGTCGGCGCAATTGGATTTCAGAAGGGGATTCCATATTTGTTGGAAGCTGCGCGAAATTTGCGGGCAACGGGCAAGAAATTTCATCTCAAACTGATTGGCCGCTTCGAAAAAGATTTCGAGGCTTGGCTGCGAACGAGTAATCTCCGCTCGGAGATCGACGAGCATATTCCATTCGTGCCGAACCACGAATTAGTTCGGCACTTTCACAAGGCTGATATTTTTGTTCTGCCTTCCGTGCAGGAAGGCCTCGCGCTGGTGATTGCCGAAGCCATGGCAAGCGGCCTGCCCGTCGTTGCAACGGAAAATACCGGCGCGCTGGAATTTATCGACAATGGCACAAACGGATTGATAGTACCTGCCGCAAATACGCCGACGCTTGTAACCGCAATTGCGGAATTACTCGGCAGCCCGGAAAGAGCAAAATCGATGGGGGAGGAAGCCGCCCAGAAAGCAAAAGATTTCAGCTGGGATGAATACGGCGATGCCATCGAGCAAGCGTACAGTTCAATTGTTCATGGGACTCATCGGTCCGATGCGTCCCATGGGACCAACCCTTCGACTTTCTATGAAGATTATTGGAACCGCGATCAAGGGTGGACGCCCACGCATTCGTTTACAGCAGCACAACTCGATCTTCATTTCAAAAATGCGTTTCATCCCAGCGATTCCGTGCTCGATGTTGGCTCGGGCGATGCCTCGAATTACCAATCATGGCTTGTGAAGCAGGTGCGCGATCTGAAAGCAATAGATATTAGTGAAATCGGCGTTGAACATGCGCGAAGAATGGGAATCGACGCGCGCGTGCATGATTTGTCCGAGCGATTTCCATACGATAACAATTCGTTCGATGGCGCGGTGTGCATCGAAGTGCTGGAACATCTTTACGATCCGAAATTTACGGCGAGCGAGATTTTTCGTGTATTGAAGCCGGGCGGATTACTCGTCACAAGCGTTCCCAACAATGGATATTTCCGCGAGCGGCTTCGTGCGCTAACGAAAGCGGAATTATCCACTTCCATCTCCGATTTTTCGAACGAGTGGAAGGGCGCGCATATTCGCTTTTATAATTTAGCATCGTTTACGCGGCTACTGGAAGTGTGCGGATTCCAAATCGAGTTCGTGCGCTCGAATGGCGATGCCTCGATTTTCGATGGTTTGGATTCGCTTGGAGGATATGCGATCCAGCATGTTTCATCATTTCTACGGCGAAGACTCCCTCGCGTGGCACGAGCTGCTTTTTTAGAAAATGCGTGGCCATCGCTCTTCGCGCCGCATCTAATAGTTCGCGTCCGAAAGCCGATGGAGGGTACCTCGTGAAAGTCCTGATCTCCGGTTCGTTTTGGCATGGCTCGCTTGAAGAGAGTTACGCGCGCGCCTTCGAGTCCATCGGATGGCGCGTGGTCCGATTCGATTGGGATCAGATAGCTCGTGCCCATCCGCTCTCGGCAATGGCGTTTGCCGATAAGCTTTTGAGGCTGCGCATCGCGGACCGGGTTGGGAACTGGTTTATCGACGCGATCGAGGGTGCGCGTCCCGATCTTGTGCTCGTCATCAAAGGGCGAACGATCTCGCCAGACACATTGAGTAAAGCAAAACGAATTCTGAGCGATCGGCCGCTTGTGAACTTTAATCCCGATAGCCCCTGGGATCCATCGAACCGCACGAAGCGGCTGTTGGAGAGTATTTCCGTTTACGATGCACATTTTACCTGGAATGATCGGCTCAGGAATGAATTTACCAAAGCCGGCGGAAAACAAGTCCACTATCTTCCGTTTGCCTACGATCCGGTGCTGCACCATCCGCCAACAGATCAAAATTCAAAACCGCAATACGATGCTATTTTTGTCGGGACCTATTCCCCGGAGCGGGACACACTTTTAGGTTCGCTAACGGATTGCCAGATTCGTATCGTGGGGAATGACTGGCAGCGCGCGAAGGAGATTCCAAAACATTGGATTTTGTCGAAAGCGGTATATGGCGAGGACGCGCTTGGCGTCCTCGGCATGGGAGCGTGCGCCATCAATATCCTGAGGCCGCAGAACTACGGAAGCCACAACATGCGGACGTTCGAAATTCCCGCCTCGGCGCGGCCCATGCTTGCCACGCGCTCGGAAGAGCAATCCAAATGGTTCACCGAGGGAACGGACGTCGATTATTTTCACGGACCGGAAGAACTTTCCAGCAAGATTCGAGGATTTATACAAGACAGGGAATACGCCGAGGCCCTTGCCCGGAATGGCTTCGAGCGTGTTCGTGAAGAGACCTACGAGAAGCGCGCCCGGACGATACTCGATGTGCTCGGATTTGCCCACTGAAGTGCCAATGAAGATACTCTACGTCGGCCATACCTATACCGTTCGCGCAAACCAGGCGAAGATCGCCGCGCTGGCGGCTATGCCGTGGCCAAATGGATCGGTGGAGATTACCCTCGTGACACCGCATGGTTGGCGGGGGCCGCTTTATTCGAACCGAGCGGATTTGTTCGACCGATCGCTCGCAACGAATGTCGATCATCATATCCTTCGCGCGTTCTTCATTGGCAAAGAAGGAGCGTATTTATTTTCTCCTTCCATTTTTTTATTGATCGCAAAGTTAAAGCCCGACATCGTTCATGTCGAGCAGGGAGCGTACGCGCTGTCCTATGCTCAAATTATTCTTGCGCTCAAATTATTTTCACCACAATCGCGCGCAATATTTTTCACCTGGTGGAATTTACCCTATCGGCCGCGCGGTCTAAAGCGCATGACCGAGCGATTCAATCTTTCGCATTCCGCATGTGCCATCGCCGGCAACGAAGCAGCCCGCGAAGTGCTGCGCGAGCATGGGTTCCATAATCCCATCGAGGTGCTGCCGCAATTAGGAGTCGATGAAAGAATGCTGGATCTGCCTTGTTCGAATGCGCTGGATCATAATAGTTTCACGGTTGGCTACGCCGGCAGAATCTCCCCGGAAAAAGGCGTGCTCGATCTTGTCGAGGCAATCGGGAAATTAAAGCAACCAAACGAGGTCAAGCTCTACATGGTCGGCTCTGGCGATGCCTTGGAAGACGTTCGCAACGCGGCGGCTGTCCACCGCGTCCACTTCGTCCATCACCCAGCCATTCGGAATGAGGAGCTACCCGACCATCTTGCAAAAATGGACGTGCTCGTTCTGCCAAGCCGGACGACACCCGAATGGGTGGAACAATTTGGCCATATTCTACTCGAAGCAATGGCTATGGGCGTGCCGGTTATCGGTTCTTCCTCCGGAGAAATACCAAATGTGATTTCCAACGCCGGCCTTATTTTCGAAGAAGGCAACATTTTGGAACTATCGGCTCGGATCGAATGGCTCCGGTCGAATCCATCGGAGCGGGAACGACTATCGGATTTTGGGAAAGCGCGGGTACGGGAGCATTTCACAAATAGAATCATTGCTGCCGCGCAACTACGGGTTTACCAATGGATGATGAAATCCGGGAAACCGGCCGGCGCGCGGCAGGAAACCCATTCGAACGAACGAAGACGCACCATTCCCACGGCCACGAATGAATAGTATCATCGCCATCGCGATTTTGCTGGTACTGATCGGCCTTATCTCCAGGACCGAGCGCCAGTATATTATCCTATGGGCATTCGCCACACCCATTTTCTACATTTTGTTTGGCTTCAAGAGCCTGTATATCAGCCTCGGGTTTACCGATGTCGAGTTGTTTAGCGGCGTGCTCCCGATGGTCGTCTGCATCATGGCGTGGCAAAAGTTAACGCGCACGGAAAAGCAGCGAGCCTGGAAATATTCGCCAAAGTTGTGGTGGCTGTTTCTTGCGTATTATTTCATATCGCTCACATGGTCGGATAATCCCGGAACGGGAGTTCGGACCGTTCTCGAACTTGCGTTTCCTTCGATGCTCTATCTCATAGCGTTCAATGTGATTCAAAATGATTTCCATCTCGAGCGATACTACAAATGGATGATGATCATCAATATCGCCGTTGCCTTCTTCGATCTCTACAATGCGTACACGGGCTGGTCCATGATACGCGATGCGGGATCGATGACGCAGGGCGTCGTCGGATACCGGACCGTTACCGCCTATTTTTACCTGACGATGGCGACGATCCTGATGATGCGCATGATGGAGAAGTTCGATTGGAAGGTGTTCGCGCTCTATGCGGTCGATATCTTCTTGCTTCTTATTTCCGGCAGCCGCACACCGACGTACGCCTTTATCGCCGGTTCCGGTATCGCGATCGTGTACCGGCGAAGCATTCGGTTTTCGCTGCTTGGCGGCGCGGTACTTCTGCTTCTAGTCGGAATTCTGTGGATTCTTCCAACACATCATAAATTCATCACCGGGAGCGATTCCCTCAATATGGAAGACAGCGGCCGCAGCTTTTTCCAAAAATATTTTTCTGATAAAGCCGAGGAGAAGCCGATCTTTGGGTTCGGAGCGGGCGGAACAGAGGTCTATGCCACCTGGCTCACGCAGAACGTCACGTTGGTTGGCGCGCCCCACAATGAGTATCTTCGGGTCCGGTTCGATGGCGGCTACGTTGGGCTGGCCCTCTTTTATTTGGGACTTGCCGATATTATTTTCTGCGGCTTGCTGTGGGCGCGCGGCATGAAACAATATTATCCGTTTCAAGCAATCATGGTGATGACACCCATCATGTTCGCGGTCAGTTGCACGAACGATAATACTTTCTTCTACTTCTATGTGTTTACACAATACCTGTTCGTCTTCATGGGCTTTGGCGCGCGGCTTTGCTATGAGGAGCGCGTGAAGCAAGGCAAAGAAAGCCTCGTGTTGGACGCGGAAGATATAGCAACCATCAAAGAACAAATGGGCATCCTGCCGGCAACAACCTAACCATGCATGTACCGTTTCTCGACCTGAAAACTCAATATCAATCCATCCGCGGCGAAATCGCGGAGGCCATTGCTCACGTGCTCGAATCAGGGCAGTATATTCTGGGGCCGGAGGTGAGTGCATTCGAAGATGCGTTCGCTTTGATGCACTCGAATGATCCCGCCGCGCTGCCACAATGCGTTGGCACCAACAATGGGACGTCCGCGCTGCACCTGGCGCTATGGGCACTCGGAATCAAGCGTGGGGACGAAGTTCTCGTGCCGGTCAACACGTTCATTGCCACGGCGGAGGCGGTCTTGCTCACCGGCGCGACACCCGTCTTTGTGGATCACGACGAATATTATACGCTCAATGCGGAAGAAATCGAGCGCCATATTACGCGCCGCACGCGGGCGATCCTGGCCGTGCATCTCTATGGCCAGCTCGCGAATATGGATGCCTTGCGCTCGATCGCGGACCGGCATGGATTATTATTGATTGAAGATGCTGCACAGGCGCACCTCGCCTCCCATGCGGGGCGAAAGGCCGGCGCCTGGGGAGAGGCGACGGGCTTTAGCTTTTATCCAGGAAAAAATCTCGGCGCATACGGCGAAGCCGGCGCGGTACTTTCGACCGATGCAACCCTTGCCGGCAAAATGCGAAGGCTTCGAGATCACGGCTCCGAAAAAAAATATTGGCATATCGTGGCCGGACATAATTACCGCATCGAAGCATTGCAAGCCGCCATTTTGCGCGCGAAGCTTCCGCATCTCGACGCATGGACGGAAGCCCGCCGAGCAAATGCGGAACGTTACCGCGAAGCCTTGCAGGATATTCCCATGGTCGCAGTGCCGAAGGTGCGCGAGGGGGCGCGGCATGTTTATCATCTTTTCGTCATTCAGGCACCAGACCGCGACCGGCTGCAGGAATATTTACGCGAAAAGGAAATATCGACGGGCTTGCATTATCCTATTCCGCTTCATCTCCAACCCTGTTTTGCATATCTCGGATATAAAGAGGGCGCATTCCCGCGCGCGGAGAAATCGGCGAAGCGAATTCTATCACTGCCCATGTACCCCGAATTGGCCGAAGAGCAAATCGACTACGTGGCGAATTCCATTCGGGAATTCTATGTGCGCGGAGGAGCGCGGGCGAAATGATCTTCGCGGCAACCATTCGGCGGCATGGATGGCCGAAAGTGACGCTCGTCATTCTCGACTGGCTCGCGGTGACGCTGGCGGCGCTCGCGACGATCTTGCTCCATTATTTCACCGGATTCGATCAATACGATCTCGAGCATTCGCTGGGCGAATATATTCTTCGCGTCACTATTCTCTATGCGTCGTTTCCCGTCCTGGTGCTGATCTTTCGCCAGCACATGCTTTATAAGCCCAAAGTTTATTCCACGGGCATCCTGCAATTTGCGCAGCTATCGCGCGCGCTCCTTATCAATGCGCTGGTTCTTATTGCCGTTCTCTTTTTTGTGCGGCAGGAGTGGATTCTTCACAGCCGGACGAACCTCTTTCTGTTCACGCTCTCCTCGCTTCTTTTACTTTCGTTCTTTCGGATCGTGCTGTTTCGGAACCTTTTGCTCCCGGCCATTGCCGGTATCGAAGTCCGGCGCATTCTTTTAGTCGGCACGAGCCTGGATGCGCGCGAGCTGCTCGCGCAGTCTGCCAGCGGAAAGGGGCGGCCGTTCGAAGTCGTGGCGGTGGTCGATCAAAACGGAATATTCGCATCGGATGTGGGCGGCGCCGTCGTGATGAGAGCGGTGCCGCTCCTAAAAGATTTTGTGCCGGCCAATAATATCCATGAAGTCGTCGTCGCCGAAAACGATTTGCCCTATGAGGACGTAGTGCGGCTCATTACGGAAGCGACCGAATTCGGCATTCCCATCCATTTACTCAGCGATCACTTCAAAGTGGTGCAGGAGCGGGTCACGAAAAGCACATCGGAATTTTTGAATGTTACCGGTGCCTCGATTTCGCATGGCCTATATGGATTTTATGCAACCTACCTGAAACGATTGATAGACATCCTGAGCGCGGCAGCGGGGCTGATCGTGCTCTCGCCATTTCTTGCGGTGATCGCAATCGTCATTAAAATGTCGAGCAAAGGGCCGCTCTTTTATCACACGGAAGTAGTGGGGCAGGGAGGGGAAATATTTCGGTGGTATAAATTCCGCACGATGTATTTGGGACAAAACGACGAGATTCACCGCGAGCACGTAGCGCAGCATATTCGCATCGGGAGCCGGCCCACCGGCAAACTCGAACACGATCCTCGCGTGACGCCGATCGGACGGTGGCTGCGCAAACATTCGCTCGACGAATTGCCGCAGCTATGGAATGCAATAAAAGGCGATATGTCCTTAGTCGGCCCGCGGCCCTGCCTGCCCTACGAATTCGAGCAATACGCGCCGTGGCACAAGGAGCGCTTCACCACTCGTCCGGGAATGACGGGCCTGTGGCAAGTGAGCGGCCGTTCGAGCGTGAGCTTCAACGACATGGTCATTCTCGATCTCTATTACATCCATAATGTCTCGCTCTGGCTCGACACGGCGATTATTCTCCGCACCGTCGGTGTTGTACTTACCGGTAAAGGAGGGGGATGACATTTGAACTATGTTTTATCTGATTTTTATGATTGGAGCATGATTAGTTCAGAGGAAGATGCTCACGATTACATTCAGATGTCATCCTGAACGGAGTTCGATCCGACGAAGGAGGATCGAACGGAGTCGAAGGATCTCTGGTAGTGCAAGAGATTCTTCGACTCCGCAAATCTCCGCTTCGCTTCGATTTGCTCCGCTCAGAATGACGCGTTAAACTTAATCAGCCAAATATAATTAAAGTCCGGATCTGACGAATGGTAAAGATAGGAATTATTGGCGCGGGATATTGGGGATCGAATCTCGTGCGCGCGTTCAACGACACGGAGGGCGCGGCCATTGTTGCCGTCGCCGATAAAAAGCAGGGGCGTCTGCAATTTGTCGAGAAGCGGTATCCACATATTCGCGTGACCGCGGAAATGGACGACCTGCTGCGCGATGAAAACATCGACGCGATTGCGGTCGCTACGTCCGTGCCGACGCATTATGAAGTTGGCAGGCGCGTCCTCGAAGCCGGCAAGCACGCGATGATCGAGAAGCCGCTGGCTTATTCGTATGCGGAGGCGATGCAGCTTAAAGAACTCGCCGATTCGCTTGATCGCGTGCTCACCGTCGGCCACGTCTATCAATTTTCACCCGCCGTCGAATGGCTCGCGGCACGTATCGGAAGCGGACGGCTTGGGAAGTTATTTCATATCGACTCCATCCGCATCAATCTTGGGCCGCCGCAATCGGAGGTGGATGTGGTGTGGGATTTAGCGCCGCACGATCTTTCCATTCTCATCTACATTCTGTGGCAAGCGAATCTTTCGACCGAGGTTCGCTCGATGCGCGTCATGGCGGGAAGTTTCGTGAAAGACAAACTCTCGGACTTGACGCATATCTTCATCGAATTCGAATGCGGAGTGACGGCCCACATACACGTAAGTTGGGTCACTTCGAACAAAGTGCGGCTCATGCAAATCTCGGCGGAGCATGGAACGGTCGTCTTCGATGACATGCAACCCTCCGAGAAAATCAAAATTTATTCGCAGGGCGTCGATACGCGCGTCGGCGCGGATGCGTCGCAATCCGCGGAGCTGACCTACCGCCCCGGCGATATTTTTATTCCCACGCTCCCGCGCCATGAACCGCTCGCCGCTGAATGCAGGCATTTCGTTGACTGCATCGAAACTGGCCGCGAGCCAATCAACGGCGGGAAAATCGGCGTCGAAGTAGTGCGGCTGCTGGAGATGATTGAGAGGGAGATGTGATGAGCCCATCGGTGAGTAGGCGAGCGAAAATATTTCTTGTAACCGCAGCGAGTTCGTGCGTTTTAGTAATATGGAGAATCAGCTTCGAATATGGAAATGCCTGAGAGTGCTTCCGCTTTCAGCGGCTTGTTCGCTAATTTTTATTCCTTACCTGCATGCTCAAGCTTCCCGGACGGGCATCCTGGTAGGAGTGGCAGGAGGGTATAATGGCGTAGTCTTTAATACAAACGCATTTTCAGTCCCGCTTTCAAAGCCCGGTTTCTTCGAGGTTGAGAACGGAAGTTTCGGTACTCCATTTTTTGGGCTTACTGCTGAAATCCCGCTCTCGTCCGGAATGGACGACTTCCTCGTACTGGAAGGGATCTACGATTCGAGGGCCGGTGATTTTACTTCCATCACCAGTTCCAACGCCGGCGATTCCGCGATGTGGCTCTCCACTTCGCTTACCTACGCTTTGCTCAATGTTGGATTCAAATACAACATGGTCTCAGATGGGCTGCCATCCATGTTCGGAATCAAGGTCTGCGCAAGTTTCGGATGGGCGGTCGCTGATGAATTTTTGACGCGCAAGGACTCGATCGTCGCCAATCAGGGCTATCCTGGCTATTCCGTTGTCAAGTCTCAAACCATTGCATCGGAAATCAATGGATTGAACGAACTTCGAATCGCCATTCGCGCCGAGCTTACCTACGATATTCCACTTGGCACACAATGGATTCTCACACCATTCGTGGGTTTTGATACACCGCTCACCAAAGTGGATAACACGGATCGCAATTGGACCACGCGATCTGTTTATGGAGCCGTTGCACTCTGTTATCGGATTGGCGGAGAGGATTAGATTAACTGCCGGAAATGTTATTCCATTTTGATTAGGTTTTGCAGACTATGAGTCCGCGAATCTCAGTCGAGAACGCCTGAGCTACATCATTGGCTCTGAATGACATCTTCGCAAATGTTGTTGTGTATCCATGACCGACCCAACGTTTATCCATCCTCAAGCTCTCGTCGAATCCGAAGACATCGGCGCTGGGACGCGCGTGTGGGCGTTCGCGCATGTGATGAAATCCGCGCGAGTGGGGAAGGGGTGCAACATCGGGGACCACTCGTTCATCGAGTCCGGCGTGATCGTTGGGAACGATGTTACCATCAAGAACGGCGTGAGTGTTTGGGATGGGGTGGAGATCGGGAATCTTGTCTTCGTCGGGCCGAACGTGGCCTTCACAAATGACATTCGCCCTCGGAGCAAAGTCTATCATCCCGAACCCGTCCGTACCAAGATTCTTGAAGGAGCATCGATCGGCGCGAATGCGACCATCCTTGCAGGCATTACGATAGGGAAGTATGCCCTGGTCGGCGCTGGGTCGGTTGTGACCAAAGATGTGAAGGATTTCGAATTAGTCGTCGGCTGCCCTGCGCGTCATGCGGGATGGGTAAATGAGGCGGGAGAAAAAGTGGACAATCCTCCGAGTGACTAATATCCCTTTTTTTTAGTTTGTCATTCCGAGCAGGGTGCCCTCTGGGCCAGTAATTCGCGGAGCGAATTACTACGGAGTCGAGGAATCTCTCGCAATTCATCGCACTGCCGAACTGCAAAAGATCCCTCGACTCCGCAATTCTCTCTTCGGTCGAATTGCTCCGCTCAGGATGACGTTCTCCTAATTTCCTTTATTAATCGTGAAAGTATTAATTACCGGCGGCGCCGGATTTATTGGCTCCCACACGGCAGACGCGCTCATCGAGCGCGGGGATGACGCTGTGCTTTTAGATAATCTCTCTAAGCCCGTGCATCTTAAGGGGATACCGACGTATCTTCATCCCAAAGCTAATCTCATTATTGGCGATGTCCGCGATCCGAAGGTTTTTCTCGAAGCTTTGAAGGGCGTAGATGCAGTCATACACCTGGCTGCATATCAGGATTATTTGCCCGATTTCAGCACCTTCTTCAGCGTCAATTCGGTCGGTACGGCCTTACTTTATGAGCTGATCGTGGCTAATAAACTACCGGTTAAGCGGGTTGTTGTTGCAAGTTCACAGGCGGTCAATGGTGAAGGACTGTATCTATGTGATCTACATGGACTTGTGGCCCCGAGTTCACGTCCCGTCGCTCAGCTTGAGCAAGGCGATTGGGCTATGAAATGCCCGGAATGCGGCCGTGCGGTTCAGTGGCAATGGACGCCGGAAAGTTTTTCGCATCCGGAAAACCAATACGCGCTTTCGAAGGAGTCGCAGGAGAAAATGGCGCTCTCATTTGGCCGCAAATATGACATCCCCAGTGTGGCCCTACGGTATTCGATCGTCCAGGGACCCCGACAATCCTTCTATAATGCCTATTCCGGCGCCTGCCGAATATTCGCGCTCCATTATTACTTCAAGAAGGCCCCAACGATCTACGAAGATGGAAAAATGCACCGGGATTTTCTGAATTATCGAGATGTCGTCCGTGCAAATCTTCTGGCTTTGGATGATGAGCGGCTTTCGAGCCAGCAGTTCAATGTTGGCGGCGGGAAAGCGTATTCGGTACT
>Ga0307373_10013767_pt1 | contig 11258 bp, 10 predicted proteins | sample OX2MG_FD_202534 | JGI IMG/M metagenome (GOLD analysis project Ga0307373, IMG submission 202534) | Soil microbial communities from Risofladan, Vaasa, Finland - OX-2 | ecosystem: Environmental > Terrestrial > Soil > Coastal area > Acid sulfate soil | place: Finland: Risofladan, Vaasa | collected... | reverse complement strand
GCAACCGGTGGAGCGCAAAGCTCTTCATTCCGGTGCCAATTCCCGCCCCGAGTCGCGGGGGGACATGGGAATTTAGGCGCTTCACTCCTAATACTCTCATCCCAGGTTTGAAGGACGAGCAGCGCGTCGCGCTGGTGCATCTGCTGCACCGGTGGTTCGCTCGGCAAGAACGTCCTCCCTTCCGCCCGCAATTCACAGACTCGGTTTTATGCGAGCGAGGATGGTCATGGCCGAGCGTTACCAGTTGCGGTGCCGGGAATGCGGACACTTGTGGGGCAACGCGCCGCGCTCCTACTGCGAGGAATGTTTTTCTCCGCTGGAAATCACATATGACTATGCAGCGCTACGCGATCGGGTGAGCTGGAGTAGCATTGCCGCGCGCCCCGCGAATCTGTGGCGTTACGCCGAGCTCTTGCCGCTGCCCGAAGGATTTCAATCGGACTTGGCTACCGGTTTCACGCCGCTCCTGCGCGCTCACCGGCTAGGGGCACGGCTGGGAGTGGGCGATCTCTACATCAAGAACGACGCGGTTTGCTTTCCCTCCCTTTCGTTTAAGGACCGCGTCGTCGCAGTTGCACTGGCGGCGGCCAAGCGGTTTGGGTTTCAGGTCGTGAGTTGCTCGTCGACGGGCAATCTTGCGAACGCAGTGGCCGCGCAAGCGGCGCGCGAGGGTTTACAAGCGTGCGTCTTCGTCCCCGCGGATCTGGAACCCGCGAAAATTCTGAATACGCAGATCTATGGCGCGCGGCTCATTCGCATTGCCGGGAACTACGATCAGGTGAACCGTTTGTGTTCGCAGATTGCGGATGCTTATCCGTGGGGCTTCGTTAACGTCAACCTCCGGCCCTACTACGCGGAAGGCTCGAAAACAGTTGGTTTCGAGATTGCCGAGCAGTTGGGCTGGCGCCTGCCGGATAACGTCGTTGTTCCCATGGCGGGAGGCGCGCTGATCGGAAAAATCGTGAAAGCATTTCGCGAGTTGACGGATCTGCGATTGGTTCCCTCAAAACCTGTAAAGTTTTTCGGCGCGCAGGCCACGGGGTGTTCGCCAATTTCAGACGCGGTGAAAAACAACAAGGAACAATTCGACCCCCAGAAGCCGAACACCATGGCGAGGTCGCTCGCGATTGGAAATCCCGCTGACGGCAATTACGCCAGCGCGGCCATCCGCGCCTCTGGCGGCTGGGCGGAAGACGTGAGCGATTCAGAAATGGTCTCGGCCATCGGCCTGCTCGCGGAAACCGAAGGCATCTTTGGTGAAACGGCGGGCGGCGTGACGCTGGGCGTCACGCAAAAACTTCTGGCGCAGGGCCGCATCGCCCCGGGGGAAACGACCGTCATCTGCAACACGGGAAATGGATTGAAAACCACCGATGCGCTGTCTGGTCGATTCGAGATGGGCGAGCCTATTCCTCCACGCCTCGCTGATTTCGAGCGCGCGATGGCGAGTGTGTTCGCTGCTGCCACGGCGGGGACGTGACAGATGCCGGTCACTGTCCACATTCCCGCGGCGCTACGAAAGTTTACTGGTGGGGCACAGGTCGTTCCGCTGGCGTCTGCGTCGCTACCGAGCCTGCTCGACGACCTCGCTGCGCGTTTCCCCAATATTTCACGCTGCCTGCGTAAGGACAGCGGCGGGCTGCTGCGTTTTCTGAATATCTACGTAAACGACGAGGACATTCGCCCTCTCGGCGACGCAGCGTACCGGTTCCGAGACGGCGACGATGTGCGGCTGGTGCCTTCGATTGCCGGGGGCGCGCCGGCGGAGCCGGTTTGGGTTATGGCTTCGGCCCCGGCTAGCTCGGCGAATCTCGGATGCGCCTTTGATTGCGCCGCGCTTGCTGTGAATTTGCGGCTGCACGCGAAAGCGTCCCTGCGGCCCGAGCGAGGCTTTGTTGTGGACTACACGGGGCCAAACGTCGAGCGCGTGCCTTTGGACGGCTCCAATCTGGTGGCCGTCGGGATCGTCCGGTTTGCAGCGACACGCGGCGCGGAGATCGCTGGCGTCGAGCTAAAAATCGCAAGTGAAATTCCGGTCGGAGTCGGGTTCGGTTCGAGCGCCGCGGCCATTGTTTGCGGCTTGTTCCTAGGCGCCGCTTTACTTGGCGCGGAACCGGATCTGGAAGAAATTCTGGCGCTCGCGGCGGATATGGAAGGGCATCCAGACAACGCGGCGGCCGCGTGCCGCGGTGGGCTGGTTTTCGCCGCCAGGGAAGAGGAAAGCGGAAAGGTCCTTTGCGTGCGGACGATACTCCCGGCGGGTTTGCGCTTGCTTGCCATCGTTCCGGCCACGGCAATATCCACTCCCGCGGCACGGGCGGCGTTGCCGCGGGAATACTCACGCACCGATGTCATTCACAATATGCAGCGGGCGAGCTTGCTTGCGGCGATCTGTTGCTCAGGAGCGGGCCGGATCGAGCAGGAACTGTTCTGCGACCGGCTGCACCAGCCCTATCGCGCGTCCCTCGTTCCGGGGCTCGCGGAATGTCTCGCGGTGCGGCATCCGGACTTGCTCGGAGTGTGCCTCAGTGGATCAGGATCGGCAGCGCTCGCGTTCGCTCGCGGCAGCGAGGAAGAAATTGGCCGGCTGCTCCAGGCGCCCTTTGCGGCGCTTGGGGCTGCGCCCCCCGTGCTCCTCTTACAGCCAGAGCCACGGGGTGCACAAATGGAAACCGGTTGCGATGCACAGATCGCTCTTGCGGAGAGCGAGCTTGCCGCCGGCGCGGCAACGGTGCCGGAGGTCGAACCGTGCGGATCCTGAAATTCGGCGGCAGCTCACTCGCGGATGCGGCGGCCGTGCAGTCTGTGGCGCAACTCATTCGTGAGTATACGCACAACGAAGAAGCCGTCGTTGTTTGTTCGGCGTGTGCGGGAGTGACAGACCGGCTTGCGCGCATAGCCCAGTTGATAAGCGCCGGGAACTTGTTGCAGGCGATCACCGAGGTCCGGGCTCTTCGTTCCGGACATCATGCACTGCTCGCGTCGCTTGAGCCTGAGGCCGCACGGAACGGAACAGGACAACCAGATGAAAGGTCAGCCGTCGGGAAGGAACTCGAGGAATTGGGAGCGTGCTTGCAAACGCTGGTTGCCGGCGCGGCCCTCCGCGACGCAGGCGCGGCATGGACCGACGCCGTACTTTCTTATGGAGAGCGCGCGAGCACGCGGCTGACCACCGCCGCTCTGCAGCAACTGGAAGTGCCCGCTCAAGCCGTGGAAGCGACGCGGTTTTTGATGACGGACAACGTGTTCCAGAATGCGGCACCCCTCTGGGAGGAAACGCGCCACCGCGCGCAGGCCACACTGCTGCCTTTAATAAAGAAAGGGATCGTTCCCGTCGTCACCGGATTCATCGGCGCGACACTCTCGGGCGAGGTGACCACGCTCGGCCGAAACAGTTCTGATTTTTCCGCCGCGATTCTTGCCGATGCGCTTGATGCGAGCGAGGTCTGGCTGTGGACCGACGTCGATGGCATTTACGACCGTGACCCCCGGGGCCCGCAGGAATCGGGTGACGAGATCATGCCGCTGCAGAGCTTGACCTACGACGATGCCTTGCGGCTGGCCGAGCGCGGGGCGAAGGTGCTGCATCCCAGAACCATCGAGCCGCTGCGCCAGAAAAAGATCGCTCTGCGGATTCGTAATACATTTCATCCCGAGCACCCGGGCACGCGCATCGGCCCGGCCGCGCCGAGCATCACGCCATGAAGTCTTTTCGCGTCGGTGTGCTCGGGGCAACTGGCACGGTGGGACAGCAAATCATCCACCGGCTGCGACGGCATCCCTGGTTCCACGTGACGGCGCTCGCTGGTTCGGAGCGGTCCGCCGGAAAACTCTACGCCGATGTGGTGCGCTGGCGGATTGCCGAGTGCATGCCCGCGGAAGCAGCAGGGCTGACCGTGCAACCCCTCCAGGCAAATTTGGATTGCGACTTCTGCCTTTCGGCCCTCGATTCTTCCGTGGCGGGCGCGGCCGAACTCGACTTTGCGCGCGCGGGCTATCCTGTGATCAGCAACAGCCGCAATCACCGATTGGAACCTGATGTGCCGCTTCTCGTTCCCGAAGTGAATTCGAATCACACTGCGCTCGTCGCCGTGCAACGCCGGCAACGCGGATACACCTCGGGCTTCCTTGTCACGAATCCCAACTGCTCGGCAGGCGGTCTTGTGATGGCGCTGAAGCCGATTCACGACGCCTTCGGAATCGAAGCGCTATCCGTCGTCACCATGCAGGCGCTTTCCGGCGCCGGCTATCCGGGCGTCGCGTCGCTCGATGCGATGGATAACGTCATTCCCTTCATCCCCGGCGAGGAAGAAAAAATGGAAACCGAGCCACGGAAGATACTGGGCACGCTGCGTAACGGTGCGATCGAGGCCGCGGACATCCGCATCAGCGCGCAGTGTCATCGCGTGCCGGTTTCCGATGGACACATGGAGGCAGTATCACTGAAGCTCCGGAGAAAAGCCTCGCCCGCGGATGTAACGGCAGCTCTCCGCGAATTCCGGGGCGAGCCGCAGCGGCTGGGACTGCCCTCGGCGCCCGCGCGCCCCGTCGAAGTCCGCGAAGAACCGGACCGCCCGCAGCCGCGACTCGACCGCGATGCGGGCCAGGGCATGGCGGTGGTCGTGGGCCGCGTTCGTGCGTGCCACGTACTGGATATTCGGCTCGTGCTGCTCTCACACAACCTCGGGCGCGGCGCCGCTGGCGCCGCCATCTTGAACGCCGAGCTGCTCACCGAGACAGGTTATCTTGTGTCTGCCGATGGCCGCCCAACCGAAGGCGTTCTTTCCCCGGCGGTTGGCGAACCATCGTCTGGCTAGTGTGCGAGGACTGCGCCTGTCGATTGGCTCGCGGTCCAGAAACAATCAGCCAAGCGAGCTCCTGGCCAGCATTTGAATCTCCTGTCGAGCAACTCGCCCCGCGCACACTGTGGAGTCTGTCGAACGCGTTCCCCTCGACCCTTCCAGGAACTGGGCGTCCTTCCGCAATTCCGATCGACGGCCAAGCTGGGAGTATTTCTCGAAGGTGTTTGCGCGGCTTCGATCGCGTCCCAAAAACGTATTGCCAGCAGCAGGACGTTCTGTGAAACCATTACGATGAGCAGAGAAGTTGATGTTTTCGCCTTCCGCATTCATTCCATCACGATCGGGGCCGTCGGTGGTTTCGGAGTCATATGTAAGACCGGCAAATTTATGCTTGATCTCATTTGTAACCGTCGGGATAACCCCGTCATCAGTACAATCTTTCGAATGCAGATTGCTCCACCTCGCCAGACTGCTCACGAAGGCCTAACCTCTCGGGCCTAAATCCAAAGAAAGCACCTTCTCGGAAATGCAGGGCAATGGTGGGCACCGAGAGGCGACAAACGCGATTGGAGCGCGAGATGAGATCATGAGCCTCGCGCGCCCACGTACACGCCACGTACACAGCTTCGCCCAATTTTGCGGTTTTGACGCTTCTGCCGTGTCATATTTTTCAACAACTTACGTCTGTTCAACAGCCCTTCGAATTCCGACTCCCCCCGCCTCCACCATCCTTTTTACTTAATCCTCATTCATTCCAAAAGCAGGAAGTTCACCGCAGAGCCGCAGGGGACGCAGAGAAAAAACCAACGAAAGCGATAGTCGCCCTCCTAAGAACAATCACAATAAGTCTACGGGACGCAACGCTAGATGACCACGATGGCGAGACGAGGGAAAGCAGCGCGATAGAGGCGGTCGTCAAGGGTGAGAAGGCGGAAGCCGTTTTGGAGGGCATGAGCGCCGATCAAGAAATCGGCGAGGATACGGCGCGGGCCGGAGTCGCGTTGTTTTCTCCGGCGGGCAACATGCTGTTGGAACGCCCGGCCAGCGACGCGCCAAACGGCTTCGTCCAAATTCCAGTCCACTGAGATCCCTGTCTCCCTACAGAAGGAATCAAGGAAAGATTCATTTCGCGAGGGAGCGGCCAACAATTCAGCGAAAACCGGTGCCGCGATAACCAAACCGCCGCGCCCCAGTGCGGCGTCAAGGGTTGAACGCGCCAAGGTGTTCAGGGTGTCGTCCTCGTTCCAGAGAGCAACGAGAACATTGGTGTCGATCGCAGTGGTCATCGCCCGCGCAGCGCACGGACCCATCGCACGACGGCCTTTCTGCCGCGAGGAATGCCGGGGCTCCCGATGCCGCGATATTTTTCAAACGGACTCCGGGTCCGCACGGGCCGGACGCGAACTCCACGGCCGTCTTCCTCGAAGAGCAGCTTGTCGCCGGGGCGAACGCCAAGCGCGCGGCGAATTTCGCGAGGCACCGTGATTTGTCCCTTGCTTGTGATTCGCGCCTGCTTCTTCACGGCAATTCTCCTTTTCCTTACTTTATCACACTGCTCCTTACTTATCGAGGCAAAAGGCCGCATGAAGGCTGGCGAGCCGGGGCGGGAGTTATGGCTCGAAGACCTGGACGACAGGCGGGAGCGAGCTTGTTTCATCGATGAAGAAGAGCACGGTGCCATTGGTTACAGCCACGGTGTTGGCACCGAGGTTGCCGGAGCCATCCGCGCTGATGGAGAGGGCGGTGCTGACGGGTGAGCCTAGCGAGAAGCCAGCGGGGGCGCTCTGGTCCTCGGTGCCCTGAAGATTGCCGGAGGAGATTGAGGCAACGCCGGAGAGATCGGTGACCGTGTTGCCGGCAGGATCGTTGCTGCCAAAAAAGAAATTGCCCGAAAGAGAGCTGTTACTATACGTCGCGACGGGCTGGGTGTCGAAAACGCCGAGACCGGCTGACGCGTCCGTGCTGATGGAGAAGGCGGAAACGCCGTCGAATGGAGTCGTCAGGTAGAGGGTGGGCGACGTGGCGCTGCTGGCTCCGGTAATCTCCAGTCGCCCGGAATTGGCATTGAAGGCATAGCTGCCTGTAAGACTCTGATTGGTGGCCGCGCCTCCGGCATCCTGATTCATAGTGCCGGAGACCGTGCCGGATATGCCTCCTGAAAAACTCGTGAGGCCGATGGAGGCTGATGCGTTGCCGGACGAGCTTCCGGTGGAGCGGAAAATATAGCTCGGCAAAACGGACGAGGCGCTGAAGGAACTGGGCTGCGAAATGGCTCGCCCGCTGAATACCGCGCCCTCGACGCTGATCTGATTCGAAATAAAGAATAGCTCGGACGAATTAATCACATAAATGTCCACGGTGACCTGGCTGGAGGAACCGTCCGGCAGATCGATCACTGCCGACGTTCCGCCTGTTCCCGTGGCAATGGGTTGGATGGTTCCGAAGCTTCCGTTTCCGATCTCCTGTGTCCCTCCGGTGTTGACCATGCTACCACCATCATTTTCGTCAAAAGAGGGGTTGGAGATGTTCCCTCCGCTCTGTGCAAACGAGCCAACAAGTGCGAAGTGCTTGAGAGAACCGCCCGCGTCATCCCAGCCGTCTACGCCGAACGCATAATTGGACGCGAGGGCGCTGAGGGAAAAAGCTGATGGGTCTTGCAGGCGGAGAATTCCCGAGGCACGTTCCGCGGCACCCGCTGTGTCGTTCAATTCAATGATGTCGCCCTTGGAGGCAGCGCCTCCGGTTACGCTGCCGAGGGCAAATTGGAAAGTAACCGTTGTGTCATAAATATTGCTCGTCAGGGTCAGGCAGCCGCGACCGTCGGCGCCGACCGAATAGGAACTGGCGGACGGGACGAGTCCGGATCCAATATCGGAAGCAAAATGGTTGATTTCGTCTTCCCCGAATGTAATCTTGCCCGTGCCATCGGCGGCGAAGTTGGCGGCAAGAATGATGGGTGTGCCCGTGCCACTGCCAGCCCAACCCTGCAACAGCATGGCGTATACGCCCTTCAGAGCGCTTTCATTTCCGCCCGTGCCGCAAGCGGTTGCGCCGTCAAAGAGTGTGAATGTGTCCGAAGCGGACTTCGTCGGATCGGTTATGGAAGTCGCCGTGATTGTCGGCATGTTGTTCGGCGTCGCAGGAACGCTCGAGGGCGGCGTGTAATTCACAACTCCTGGAACGACGTTCGAGAGTGAGCCGCAAGTTGGCGAGCAAGCCGTTCCGCCAACTGTGAGCGTCCAGGTGACACTGCCGTTCGCCGGATCATCCTGGACCATTGCGTCAAACTCGAAGAAGATGGGTTGACCAGGGCCAACCGCGGTCCCGACGGCAAGTTTCGAGGCGTTTTTGGTAATCGTCACAGCGATAGCCGCTACGGTGATGCCGGTGGAAGCGGACTTCGACGGGTTTGCTGCTGACGTGGCTGTGACCGTAGCCGTGAAGTTCGAGGATACCGAAGCGGGCGAGGTGTAGGTGACCGAGGTGGAAGTCTGATTCGTCAGCGAACCCTGGCCGGTCAGGGACCAAGTGACGCCCTTGCTCGACATGTCGGAAGAGACAGAGGCCACGAGATTGACCGTCTGGCCCTGCTCAATCGTCGGCGGCGAAGCTGGGCTGGTGATGGCTACCGAAATCGGAGGCGAGGAAGGGCCGTTGCCTCCGCAGCCGACGGCGAAAAGAACGGAGAGGATTCCCAGGAGTGCGCACGCCGAAACGAAGTGCCGTCGCAAGACCCACCTCCCAAAAGATGGCGCTGGAAATGCGTATTAGACCAGCCATTTTCGGACAGTCGCAGAATAAACGCTGTGTACTAGAAAGTCAAGTATTTGCCTTACGTTGCCTACTTAGGTTGGTTGGGCGGTTTATTCCCTTCGGTGCAAGATGGCCGCGCATGCTACGTATTCAAAAAGCGGAGAATTCACCGCAGAGACGCGGAGAGGCGGACGTGCTGCAAATTCGGCAAGCGTCCCGGCGATATCGTACCGGATGTGCCAATCCGGCAAGTACGTAATTGCAGTTCTTGAAATGACTCCTGGCCAGCCGTCCAGGCAAGCCGCCACTTAGTTGCAGGGCTGCGCATCTTCATAAATTGAAGCGCTAGCGCGGGAGCAAGCGCGGCTGCTCGATGCTATTGCCCCAGGAGCGAGGCAAAGCGTGCGGGTATTCGGGCGCGGAGCGATGGCATTCGACACAGGGGGACGCAGCGATTATGCATCCGGCGGTAATGAACTGGGACGATTATCTGTGGGCGGGCGGCATTCTGGCTGGCGCGATTGTCATTGGGCTCGCGGCGCATTTTATTTTGTTTTTCGTGCTGAAACGGCTGGCGCGGAGAAAAGGCGACGTAGTCGTCAACTCGCTGGTGCGGCACGCGCAAGGACCGTCGCGCTGGATTCTGCCGCTGCTGGGTTTACTGGTGGCTTTGCCCACTGCGCCGGTGCCTTCAAGGATCCTCGCGCCGCTCGAACACATCGTCGGGCTTGGGCTGATCGCCTCCATTGCGTGGCTGATCATTCTGTTTAGCCAAGTGCTTTCCGATATTTTGGCGGCGCGGTACCGCGTGGACGTCCCCGACAACTTGGTGGCGCGGCGAATCCAGACGCAATTTGTGATGATCCACCGCGTCGTCGTGATCCTCGTCGTGGTGGTGACGATTTCCATCATGCTAATGACCATCCCCGCGATTAAGCACATCGGCGTGAGCCTGCTTGCTTCCGCAGGTTTGATTGGCCTGGTTGTAGGCATGGCGATGAAACCGACTCTGTCGAGCTTGATTGCCGGCGTTCAGGTGGCGCTGACGCAGCCGATTCGGCTGGAAGATGTCGTCGTGGTCGAAGGCGAATGGGGCTGGATCGAGGAGATCGAGACGACATACGTAGTGGTGAGGATATGGGACTTGCGGAGGCTGATTCTGCCGCTGTCGTATTTCATCGAGCATCCATTCCAGAACTGGACGCGGACGAGCGCCGAACTCCTCGGCTACGTGTATCTGTATGTTGATTACACCGTTCCCGTGGACGAAGTACGTAGCGAGCTTCGGCAAATCTGCGAATCTTCAAAGCTATGGAAAGGAAAGGTTTGCGAGGTACAAGTTTCTGACGCGACCGAGCACACGGTTCAGCTCCGGGCGTTGGTGGACGTGCGCAACTCAAACGACGGGTGGAACCTGAGGTGCTTGGTGCGCGAGAGATTGCTCCAGTTTCTGCAGGAGAAGTATCCGGGCAGTCTGCCGCGCACTCGGGGAGAAATCACTGGCGAAATGAAAGAGGCTGACGGGAAACCGAGTTTCACTACTGCACCGGCGCTTTCCAGGGCGGGAAAACCGCTTAAGACTTGACGACGAAAAATGGCATTGTTTTGCACAATGTAGGACGCTAACAGCACGGGCTTTTCATACTTCAACTCTAAACTGCGGATTACCACCCTGTGTTTTCAGAGAATTGCAGATGTCCCAAATTGGCACCCTACGTGCTTCTCCTGAGTGGCAGGGGGTATTACCTTACATGACTAAACCAGTTAGGAAAGCTCTGTATTCAGCACTCGGCTGTCTTGTGCTTCTCTTCGTGGCAGGGTCGGCGAAGGCCGGCATTTGCCCGGCGATTGGCGTGGCAACCGGATGCGGCGTGCAGATCAATGTTACAAGCCAGAGCGGTGGTGTTGCCACAGCCTTTACGTCAACAACCTTGGGCAATGGCAACCCGTATGACGGCGTCGAAGATACGCTGATCGGCATCACCAACAACAGCGGTGCGTCGATCAGTTCCATCACGCTCAGTGCATCATCCAGTGCCGATGCCTTCGGCTGGGATGGCGACGGGGATTGCACCTATTCAGGGGGCCCGACGTGCGGGGCGACTACCTACGAGGGTCCGAACATGACCTTCGGGGCCGTCACAACTACTGCCGGGATGGATTCCATGACGATTACCTTCACCGGCGGTTTGGCGAACGGCGCAAGCACCTTCTTTTCTCTTGAAGGTACGCCGAGCAGCCTCGCTGGCGGCGGTATCGGCAGTCAGACACCTGAACCGGCGTCCCTGCTGCTTTTGGGCACCGGGCTGATCGGACTGTTTTTGATTCGCCGTAGCGCGTAGTTGTTTTGTTTTTGCTGTTCTCGACTGCAAAGGCAGCTCCGCTGGTCCCAGCAGTAGCAGAGCCGCCTTTGCAGTTCGTGTTTTTAGCCTGCTGTACTACCGCTGTTGCCGCGCGGCAATTTCCCGACGGCACGCCAGTGCCGCCGTCGCGCTGAGCGCCAACATACCAGCGGTTCCTTTCATCCAAACTCTGCTATCGTACCGACTTCAGGGGCTAGAGAACCCTGGTGCCCTGAGTACAGCCGTTCGTGAGAAGGCTAGATGCTTCTAGCCATGTTTATTCCCCGGAGGTGCGTGCGTGATCAACGAATCGATTGGATTCATCGGCCTGGGCCATATGGGACTGCCCATCGCGGAAAAT
>Ga0307373_10013766_pt1 | contig 11258 bp, 12 predicted proteins | sample OX2MG_FD_202534 | JGI IMG/M metagenome (GOLD analysis project Ga0307373, IMG submission 202534) | Soil microbial communities from Risofladan, Vaasa, Finland - OX-2 | ecosystem: Environmental > Terrestrial > Soil > Coastal area > Acid sulfate soil | place: Finland: Risofladan, Vaasa | collected... | reverse complement strand
CGCCCGGTGGACGGTGGGGATCGTGCTCGCCACGATCGTCGTGCTGCTGCTGGCGCGCGCGGTCTCTCGGCTCGCCGAGTGGCGAACGAACGATGGCGTCGACGAGTCGCGCGACTTCGTCTGGTCCTGGTCCGCCTGGCGCGAGCAGGTCCAACGCCTGATCCGCTTCCTCCTGGGGTGGCGACCGCCGCCGTTGGCCGCGCTGCTCCACCGGGAGCACGTCGCCGACCCGGGCGGCGTCCCGCTCCGGGGACCACGCGAGCTGTACCGCGAGCTGCTCCGGCTGGGGGCCCGCCACGGGCGCGCCCGCGCGCCCCACGAGACGCCACGCGAGTACGAGCGCGCCCTGGAACGGGTAGAGCCATTCGACGTCGGCCAGCCCGAGACGGAGATCCTCACCGGCGTGTACGCGCGGGCCCGCTACGGGAACGAGCCGCCCGACGGCGCCGCGGTCGCGGCAGCGCGTGGCGCGCTCGACCGGCTGCGCGCGTTGGACGAACCGGACCAGCGTGCCGATGGGGCAGCCAGTTCCCGTGCTTGAGGTCGCGATCGCGCTGGGCCTGTTCGTGGTCGGGGCGGCGCTCGCGGTCTGGGCGACAGAGCGGCTGCTGGACGGGCTGGTCTTGCTGGCGGTGCTGACCGGACTCTCCACCTTCGCGGTTGGCGCCGCGCTCTCGGGCTTCGAGGCCGAGAACGTCGCGGTCGGGCTGGCCGCGGCTTTTCACGGCGGCGCCCCGATCGCCCTCGGGACCGTCTTTGGCGGCGCGACCTTCCTGGTGTGCATCGCGCTGGGTCTGGGCGCCATCCTGTACCCGATACAGGTGCGCCTGCCAACCGGCTTCCTGGTCGTTCTTGCGGTGAGCCCGTTGCTGCCCGGCCTCGCCGTCTTCGGCCAACAGACCAGTCGGCTGGCCGGGGTCGTCCTCCTGATCGCTTTTGCCGTCTTCATGGCGTACCTGATCCTCGCCTCGCGTGGGCACAAGTTCATGGAGAGTGAGGAGGTGCGCGAGGCCGCCGACGAGCGGCCGGCGTGGCCCGCGGCGCTTGGCACGACGGCCCTGGGTCTGGTCGCGGTGGGGGTTGGCGGCGAGCTCGTCGCGACGGGCGCCAGCCGGATAATCGCGACGCTCGGCATCCCGGCGCTCCTGATGGGCATGGTCATCACCCCCGCGGCGATCGAGATCGAGGAAGTGATCCGACAGGCGGTCCCGACGCGCGAAGGCCATCCCGAGGTCAGCGCGGGGAATCTGATCGGGACGATGCTTTATTTCACACTTTTTAATCTCGGGCTGATCGCGCTGATCGCGCCGGTCGCCGTCGATCCGCGAGTCTGGCAGTTGGATTGGCCTTTCCTGGTCGGCGTGACCTGGCTCGCGACGCTCTTCCTCGCCCGTGGCCGCGTCGGTCGGGTCGAGGGTTCCCTGCTGGTCCTCTGCTACGTCGCCTACGTGGCCCTGCACGTCATCTAAAGTAAAGCCACGATGGAAGCGCATGATCTGCTGCGCAAATCGTGCGCTTCCATCGTGGACCGAGCTAAGATGGTGGATCGGGTATGAAGTAGCGCCGGGCCCAGAGCGCCACGTAGACCAACCCGACCAGCGCCGGCACCTCGATCAGTGGCCCGACCACCGCGGCCAGCGCCTCGCCGCTGCCGATCCCGAAGACCCCGATCGCCACCGCGATCGCCAGCTCGAAGTTGTTGCCGGCGGCGGTGAAGGCGAGCGTCGTGGCGTGCTCGTAGGAGTAGCCAGCGCGCCAGGCCGACCAGAAGCCGAGGCCGAACATCAGCGCGAAGTACCAGATCAGAGGAATGGCGATCCGGACGACGTCGAGCGGCAGACTGAGGATGACCTGTCCTTTGAGACTGAACATGACGACGATCGTCAGCAGCAGCGCGTAGAGGGCGATCGGCGCGATCCTCGGGATAAAGGTTTGCTCGTACCACTCCTTCCCACGCGCACGCAGCCCAACGTAGCGAGTCAACGCGCCGGCGACGAGCGGAATTCCCAGGTAAAGCAGGACGTTGCGGGCAATCTCGCCGAACGAGATCGACACCGCTGCCCCGGCGCCCAGACCCAGCCAGGCCGGCACCACGGTGATGAACAGGTAGGCATAGAACGCGTAGGCCACGACCTGGAACACCGAGTTGAGGGCAACCAGCACCGCCGCGGCCTCGGAGCTGCCGCCGGCCAGGTGGTTCCAGATCAGGACCATTGCGATACAGCGCGCGATGCCGATCAGGATCAACCCGGTGCGGTACGCCGGCAAGTCAGGGAGAAAGATCCAGGCCAGGGCGAACATCACGATCGGCCCCAGCAGCCAGTTCATGACCAGCGAATGGCCAAACACTTTCCAGGCGGAGGTAAGCTGGCGCAGCTCCTCGTAGCGCACCCGGGCCAGGACCGGGTACATCATCCAGAGTAGCCCGACGGCGATCGGCACCGATGCCCCGTCCACCTGAACGCGGTTGAGGATGGTCGAGAGCGTCGGGAAGAGATCGCCGACGAGCAGGCCGATCGCCGTCGCCAGGAAGATCCAGAGCGGGAGAAGGCGGTCGAGGAAGGACAGGCGGCCGACCACGCTACGATGCACCGCCGGGATGGTCGGGTGGGCTGAAGTTGCCAAGGATCCCTCCTGCCGGTGTGTGCTACAGAAGACCCACTGCGACTCGATCGGCCTCGGGCGAACAACCGACCGCATTCGACCTGGATTGGCCAGGCTCAGTCTCTCTCACCCGATCCTGCCTCTTGGCAGGTGTAGGCCTCGACCAACGACGTGACCCGCCGGCGGATCTCGTCGCGGATCCGTCGCACCTCAGCGAGGGGCTTGCCGTTGGGATCCGGCAATGCCCAATCCTCGACACTCTTGACGAAGATGGCGGGGCAGGCACTGGCGTCGGGAGCGCACCCCATGGTGATGACCCGGTCGGCACGCTGGATCATCGCGTTGGTGAGCCGCTTGGGCTTGGCGCCGGCGAGAGCGATCCCGACCTCCTGCATCGCCTCGACAACCGTCGGATTCAGCCGCTCAGCCGGCTCGGTGCCCGCCGACTCCGCCCGTACTGGAAGGGGGCGCTCGGCGGAGAACTGGTTGAAGAACGCCTCGGCCATCTGGCTACGGCCGGCGTTGTGGACGCAGACGAAGAGCACGTGTTTCATCGGATCACTCCTGTGGTCGCCTTGAACTTGAGACCCTGTCGCGTCATCGCGTTCTCCCTTCCGTCGACAGATAACTCAATATCCGTTGATGTACTTGGTCAAAAAGAAGGATGAGTTATGGTCAGCACCTCTCCGTGGCCGGCCCGCACCGCGGGGCACGCTCGCCTAGCCGCGCCGGATCGAACAGCCCTGCGACTTCCTGGTGTACCCGTGCCAACACCTCCCGGTCAACCGCGTAGTACACCCAGCGCTGGTCCTGCGCGTCGCGGCGGGTTCGGACCAAACCGGCTTCACGAAGCTGGCGCAAGTGGTGGCTGATCAGGTTCTGGGGCAGGGCGAGCAGCTGGACTAACTCGCAGTTGCAGGTCTCCCCGTCCATCAACCGCAAGAAAATCCGCCGCCGCGTCGGGTCGGCCACGAGTCGCAAGAACCCCGCTGCAGTGGGCGTGAGGTCCCCACGCGTCGGATTGGCGAGAGGTAGTTCGATCATCGTTGATATTATAATCCCAATGACGACCAATCACAATCCTATACCAGATTTGGGCCTGAGCGTTTCGTCTGTGAAAGAACACCGTGGTGGATGTCGGCGGCCGCCTCGGCGTAGGCGTGGTCCTCCTGCGAGTAAAGAATCCGCCCCCTGGGGCAGGTCAGCTTGTGGTCTCGTGATAAGATCAGACTCGTCCGGGGCGCCCGATCATCAGAACCGATCGCGCGTCGCACTATTGCATTGGAGGGCCAGGATGGTCACGGCGACAACTGTCCAAAGGGGCGACAAGCTCCCCGACGTCACGCTGCCCTGCTTGCGTGGGGGCGAGATCTCTTTTGCCCAGCTCCGGGGGAAGCAGATCTTGCTGTTCTTCTGGGGATCCTGGTGAGGCTGCCGCGAGCAGCTGCCCGGGTGGCAGCGGTTCTACGCGGCGCACCAATCACTCGACTTTGAGCTGGTGTCGGTCGCTCTGGAGCACAACGGCGCCGAGCGAGCGCGACCGTTCGTCGAAGTAGCCGGTGCAACCTTTCCAACGCTCGTCGACGAGCAGGGTGTCACCACCGGTGCGTTCGGCTTCAAGGCGATTCCGAACGGCGTGCTCGTCGACCAGGATGGCATCATCCGCTACGCCAGGTTCGGCGGCTTCTCAGTTGACCGGGCCGAGGACGTGGCCGCGGTCGAGCGCTTTCTCGCCGGCGAGGATCCGGGCCCCGGTCCAGACCAGAAGACACCCTACCAGCCTGGCCACCTCGAAAGCGAGCTCGTCGCGACGAAGCTGCGCCTGGGACGTCTTCTGATCTCGCTCGGCCGGCGGGATGAGGCGGTCGCCGAGTGGCGAGCCGCCTTGCGCCTGGATCCCGAGAACCTCGTCATCCGCAAGCAGATCTGGGCGGCGCTGCACCCGGAGAAGTTCCATCCGACGATCGACTGGGCCTGGCAGAAGGAGCAACTGGCACGGGAGCACGCCGAGGAGATCGCGGCGGGCATCTGTGGCCCGGATGGCTGCCCGATTCCCGCGTCACCGGGGCGCTAGCTGCACAACGAGAAGTCGGTGATTAACACCGATAGGCTATTTCCGCCGATGCGGCGGCTCAGTGGCCAGGGCTACACAATGGAGAATCAGGGAGGCTGGTTCGCCGCGCCTACGTCGCGGTCAGGATCGCGGAGCCAAGAATGCCCAGCCAGAAGACGGCGTCGACCGCCGGGAGGGGGATCAGCACCACTGCCGCGAATCCCAGGAGCGGGAGCGACAGTGTATTGACGCCCCACGCAACGAATCCGGTGACGTGCAAAAAACCAGGCGACCTACTCCGAAGGAGCGACCCGGTGGACCAACGATCCAACGGCTCGCCCCTTGAGGCCGCTGATGAGACGACGCGTCCGGAACTCGACTTCGAGCTCCTGGTTCGCCGTCGCGTAGGTCGGGTAGACGTGGATCGAGAGCTCGCCAGCTGATCAAGTCACCACCCGGGCGTTCCCGATCGATCAACGCGACCCTCGCTCCGAGCCGCGTGGCAAACCGCGCGGCCGACAGCCGCGCCGGCGCCGACGACAATCCGGTCGTAGCTGATTGCTTTCGATGAAGGGCGCGGAGCGCTCGGAAATTATCTCAACACGGGGAGGTGCGTGCCCTCGGGGCACCCACCTCCCCGTGTTGAGATAATTTCCGAGCAACTATGTCTCGCTGCTGTTGTTTGGGCGCCATCGGGCCGCCCAAACAACAGCAGCGAGACAATTTCTTACTGCGACTTCGACGCCCTCGCCACGCGCCAGATCGAAGCGCTCAACAGGAGAACGACCGCGAGCGGCATCCACCACCAGATGGGCACGGGACTCCGGGCGAGCACGGCGGCGATGACCAGCGCGACGATGACGCCGGCCGCGACGGTCCAGTCGTCGCCGACGACGAAGTCGTACCAGAAGTAGACGAAGCGCGTGACGTAGCTCATCGGTTACCCCTTGACCGTCGCCAGCTTCGGTGCGCGCTGCGAGCGCAGCGCGGCGACCAGCCCCAGCGACCAGATCGTCACGAAGGCGAGGACGCCAAGGATCGCCAGGTCGCTCCCCGGCCACTGCACGCCGACGCCCTCGCCGCCCCAGAACGTGCCGAAGGTTGTCAGCAGGAGGCCAACCACGAACTTCATCGTATTCTCGGGCACCTGACTCAACGGCTGCTTCACCAGCACACCGGCGGTCCCGACGAGGAGCACCGCTGCCGCCGCGCCCACCGCGGCCAGCGGAATACTGCCCTGCGTGCTGCCGAAGGTCAGGACGATGAAGACGACCTCCAGGCCCTCGAGGAAAACGCCCTTGAAGCAGACGGTAAAGGCGTACCAATCGAGGCCGGCCTTGACGACCGTGCCGACGGCGGTCGCATCTTTCAGGTTGCGCTGGTAGATCGCGGCCTCGTCGTGCAGCGCCTTGAAGCCGCTCGCGCGGAGAATCGCCTTCCGCAGCCACTGCAACCCGAAGATCAAGAGAATCGTCCCGACGACGACGCGCAACGCGTCGATCGGCACGAGGGTCAGCGCTGGCCCCAGAATCGCCACGGTGATCGCCAGCGCGCCCAGCGCGATCACGACACCGACGAGTGAGGATCGCCAGCCCCGGGTGACGCCAATCGCCAGAACGATGGTCAGCGCCTCGACCATCTCGACCGACGACGCGAGAAATGATGCCAGGACCAGGAAAATGCTACTCACAGTGCCCTCACTTTCTGCCTTCGGCCAGCCGGCTTACGCTGGTCGCTCCCGGCCATCGTGGCGGATCTCCCGGAGTCTTGGCCGCGCGATGCCGGTCGATTCGATTCCCCCGTCCGCCTGGTCGCTGCCGGCACGCCGATAGACTTCCTCTTCGAAGTGCTCGAGCAGTCCCTCGCAGCGGTCCAGCCACGTCGCGACGTCCGCGGCGCCCTCGGCCTCGAACCAGTCGCGGGCCTTTACTGCCGCGAACCAGCGACGGACCTTCTCCAGATCTTGTCGGATCTCTTCGGCTTCGCCGAAGGTGTAGTTCTCGCGGAAGTGCTCGAACTCGACCTCCTTGACGAACCTGGTCTCGCACTCCTCGACGATCTCGGCGTACTCTTTGTCGCGCAGGTCCCGAAACGAGGCCACGATCCTCGCCTCGTCGGCGGGTTGCAGCGCGGGAACGTCGAAGAGCGTGTACTCGCCGCCCATGCTCTCGATCTTGGCGGTCACCTGCGCTGCCTCGGTCGCGACGTCGTCGAAACAGGGGAGGATACAGACGCACTGTTGCAGGTAGAGCGCGCCGAGGCGCTTCAGGTCGCGCCAGATGGCCACGCGCCGGCTGGCCGGTTCCGAGGGGACCCGGTAGACCAGAACGAGCCACGGATGCGCACTCATCTCACTCGCCCCCTTTCCAGTGTCACAAGCGATTCTATGATAAACCTGTACGCGGGGTCAAGAGTTGAGAGCGTGTCGGACGTGCGTGAGTTGGCGGGGGTAAGGCCACCCGCTTCACTCTCCCATCTCGAAGACGCACTTCCCCGTCGCTCCACCGTCGAATACCTGGAAGGCCTCGACGGCCTGGTCCAGCCGGAAGCGGTGCGTGATCAGCTTCTGCAGGGGGACCGCGCGCTCGACGACGAAGTGGGCGCACTCGTCGAGGCCGACCGAGGGGAACGTCCAGGAGCCATAGAGGGTCAGGTGACGGTGGATGATGTCCGGGCTTGGCTCCAGCGTGACGGTACCGCCTTCGCCGACGAAGCAGGCGCGGCCGAAGACGCGGGCGCTGCGGACGGTCTGGGCGCGGGCCGTGTCGTTGCCGCTGCAGTCGAGCGTGGCGTCGGCCCCTTCGCCCCGGGTCAGGTCGCGGATCGCCGCGATCGGATCGCCCTCGGCGGGATTCAGCACGACGTCGGCGCCGAGTCCGCGCGCCAGTTCGAGCCGGGCGGCGGACACGTCGACGGCGATGACGCGCGCGCCCATCGCTTTGCCGAGCAGCGTCGCGCTCAAACCGACCGGTCCCTGCCCGTAGACCGCCAGGGTGTCGCGGCCGGAAACGTCCAGCTTCTTCAGCGCCATGTACGCCGTGCCGGTCCCGCAGGCAATCGCCGCGCCCTCGGCGAAGGAGAGCACGTCCGGCAACGGGACCAGGCAGCGGGCCGGCACCAGGATGGCGTCGGCATTCCCGCCGTTCGCCCCGAAGCCGTAGACTCGGTGATGGGACACGCAGAGCTGATCGTAGCCGATCCGACAGTACTTGCAGGTACCGCAGCCAGAATAGTGATGGATCATGACGCGATCGCCCGGCCGCGGCCCGACGACGCCCGGTCCCAGCGCGGCGACCGCGCCACAGGGCTCGTGGCCGGAGACCGTCGACTGCGCGCGCGCGTCGCGGTACGGTCGCAGATCGCTGCCGCAGATGCCCGACGCCCGCATCGCGACGACCACCTCGCCCGGGCCCGGCACGGGATCGGGGAAGTCGCGGACTTCCAATCGCTTGTCGCCCAGAAAGACTACGCCGCGCATTGTTCCTCCTGGAAGGTGTCCGATCCGGGGTGGTTGGTGGCGAGTTTGCTGCGCAAATCCGCCACCAACCGCCCCGGATCAGACACCTTCTCCTGTTGTGACGAGGTTGCCGGCTCCAGCGTGTTGATGAACAGGCCGGAGGTCCGGTGCCAGCTCGACGGGAGGGTGTAGGGATATTTCTCGTTGGGCCAGTTAGTCCAGTAGGTCGTGTTCGGCGTGATGTAGATGTAGCGCTGGACCAGCGGAATCATCGGCAGGTTCGCGATCCAGAGCTGCATGGCCTGATGGTAGAGATTCATGAACGTGGAGTCGCTCGCCGGGAGCTTTCCCAGCTGGTTCACGAGCTTGTCGTAGCCGTCGTTCTTCCAGCGGTATGGCTGCACCGCGGGTTGGCCGGTTGGCGATGAGTACCGTTGCAGCAGGAATCCCATGGTGACGTACGGGTCTCGCACGCTTCCACCCGGGACGCTGAGGAAGGCGTCGATGTCGCCCTGCGCGATCACGGTACCGCTGTTCGACGGAGACTTGAACGAGGCGTCGAATCCCGCCTTCCGCAACTGTGCGACGATCACCGGTGAGATGTCGGAGAAGAACGGCGGCGGTGAGATCAGCACGAACGAGAAGCGCTTCCCGGCCTTCGCCCAGAACCCACCGCTGTCCTTCGCATAGCCTTTCGATTGCATCAGTTGAGCGGTCTTGTTCAGATCGAACGCATCGACGGGATACTCCTGAAGAATGTCGGACACCGCGTCGGAGTATTGCTTGAGCGGTCCGTACGGAGGGAACGGCAGCACGGTCTTCGCGGTGAGCCCATGAGCGCCGACCTGGACGATCCGGTCGCGGTCCAGCGCGTGGTTGACCGCCCAGCGGATGTCGGGATCGTTAAAAGGCGGGCGTGAGTCGTTGAAGTCGAGCGTCGTCACCGTCGAGATGTCGAGCGCTCCGTATGGGGGCTTGTTGTCGGTCGTCCAGGCAATCAGCTTCGGGTTCCGCTGCAACGCCGTCGGCACGGTATAGGCGGTCTGGAAGCCGTGCGTCGAGTCCACCTCGTTGTTCGCCAGCAGCTCGAGCTGCTTGTCATCCTGCAAGTTGGGCAGGACGATCACCCGCTTCATCTTCGGCAGCGGGTGGAAGCCCGAGGTCGCGGCCCACCAGTCCTCGCGACGGTCCCAGAAACGCTGCGCCGGACTCGACAGCGTCAGCTTCCAGGGCCCGGTGACGATCGGCCAGCCCTTGCCCAGGTCGAAGTTGGTGAAGGTCGTTGGGTCCTGCCCCTGGAAAATGTGCTGGGGGACGATCGGCAGCCCGAGGTCCGAGTGCCACTGGAAATAGTCGAACATAAAGCGCGGGTTTGGGGACGTCAGCGTGATCTCGGCCGTGTGCTGATCGACGGCGGTCACATCCTTGACCCAGTTGTGCATCTCGACCGAATAGTTGAGCTTGGGTGCGTTGTCGTTGAGCATGTTCAAGGTGAAGACGACGTCGTCGGCGGTGAAGGGCTGGCCATCGCTCCAGGTGACGCCGTTGCGCAGCTTGACGATGATCTGGCTGTAGTCGGCGCTGTACGAGTAGCTCTCGGCCTGCCAGGGGATCTCGCCGCTCGTGCAGGTCATGCCCTGAGGGCCACAGATCTGGCTGGTCCACCACATGTCGTAGTAATAGAGTGGCTCGAAGGCGAACTGCCAGCCGTTGCGCGCGACGCCCGGGATGAAGGGGTTCTGCAGCAGGACGTCGGTAAACTGGTTCAAGGCATCCGACAGCGACATGATCAACGTCTGGCTGCGTGGTATCTGGCTGGTCGCCTGTGCCGTGGCTTGCGGCGTGGGAGACGCTGGCGGCGCGGGCGTCGGTTTCGCCGCGGCTGCGGTTGGCTTCGGCACCGGCGACGCACTGGCCGGCGCCGGCGTCAGCGCGGCGCCCGCGGGCGCCGCGGTCGGACTCGCCGGTGCCGCCTGCGAGCACGCGGCGAGCAGGACCGTGACGCCAGTACCGGCCATGGAGAAGAGAATGCGCCGTCTCGAGGTACGTGACTTACCGATCATTCCGACCAATCCTCCTCCAAAAAGTCGCGAGCCAGGTCGCGAGGTTGGTGAAACTGGCAGCAGTGTAGACCCGCGTGCCGCCGTGGTCAAGAGATGGCTCGCCGATGCGGCCATCTTCTCAACCTGCCGCGCGTGCGCTATACTGGGAGGCGGCAAAACACAGGTTGTGAACGACGGATTGCACGCGGTTCAAGGCCCTCCCGAAAGTCAACCAACCCCTCCTCGCCCACGGCGCGTCGCGTCGGCTCTCTGGGCCGTGCTACCGGGCCTTGCCCTGGTCGTCGTGCTCGCCTGGCGGTTTGCTATGCCGACGGCCCCACGCTTCGTCTCTCCGCCGACCGCGGTGCCCGCCGCCCCCACGCTCCCACCCGCCACGGCGACCCCGCAACCGACCTTCACGCCGCTGCCAACGCCCACGGACGTCCCGCCGACTCCGACGATCGACGCGACGGAGGTGCTACGGCAGGTGGCGATCATGGAGCAGGCGCTGCATCCGCCAACGCCGGTGCCGACCGCCACGCCGCGGCCGCCGCGGTTCACCGACACGGGCGGCATCTATCGGCGCTCGGATGCGCCGGTGACGTTGCTGATTCCGAAGATCGGCGTCAATGCCGCGGTCGAGTCGGTCGGCCTCGACCCGACCGGCGCCCTGGCCACGCCGACGACGGCTTTCCGGGTGGCCTGGTACGACGGTGGGCCGCTGCCGGGGCAACCCGGCAACGCGGTCATCGACGGCCACCTCGATTCGCGCATCTACGGCGAAGCGGTCTTCTGGAACCTCCGCGAGCTGGGACCCGGCGACAAAATCCAGGTCGCGATGCCCAGCCAGCACCTGCTGACGTTCGTGGTGCAGCGCGTCGCGGTCTATCCGTACAACGACGCGCCGTTGGATGAGATCTTTGGCGACACGGACAACCACGACCTCAACCTGATTACCTGCACCGGCGTCTTCAACCAATCGGACCGCAACTACAACGAGCGGCGGGTGGTCTATACCAAGCTGGAAGGCACCTGACGCCCTTTATAGTCATGCCACGGTGAGAACCCCAGGGCAGTGCTGGATGTGCTGCGCACATCCAGC
>Ga0307373_10013764_pt1 | contig 11258 bp, 10 predicted proteins | sample OX2MG_FD_202534 | JGI IMG/M metagenome (GOLD analysis project Ga0307373, IMG submission 202534) | Soil microbial communities from Risofladan, Vaasa, Finland - OX-2 | ecosystem: Environmental > Terrestrial > Soil > Coastal area > Acid sulfate soil | place: Finland: Risofladan, Vaasa | collected... | reverse complement strand
ACTCGGCCTCAGCCTCCCGGAACGGTTGAAGTCTCTTTCAAAATGTAGTGCAGACTCGGCGATCGCCTGACCTCATTCTGAAAGAGTTAGGTGGTTTCCCGACAGTCCCGTGACGAACTTCGGTTAGGGGTGGGTAAGTGACATCGGCCGGTACCTAACTTTCTGCCGACCGGATGGTGCACCACTGGAATTTCTTCGCCCCATCGACTCCGATGGAGTGAATGGCCTTCATGCGGTGGTTGTCGCTGCGGTTCTTGTGCGAATCGAGCTGTTCCCGTCCGGCCGAACCTGCCAATTACTCATTACGAGGCACGAATCAGGCAAATCGGAAAGCGGCAAGCATCCTCCGCTGGAGAACACATTTATAACGCCGTGCGCCCTCATCAGGCCCTCGGGTATCTCACTCCGCTCGAATTTCTCGAGCGCGACAAATCTCAACAAGAGAAAGCCGAGTGTCACGAATCGTTACGTAGCATATATACTTTTGGGGCGAGGATGTCGATGCGCAAAGCTCGAATCTTCAAGTCCGGGAATAGTCAGGCGCTACGGCTACCGAAAGAATTTCGGTTCCGCGTCGACGAGGTTGAAATCTTGCGCCGCGGACAAGAAGTTGTCCAGAGAGAGCCAAAACGCAATTTAGGCCAGGCATGCGCGGCGCTTGGGGCCATGCCGGACGACTTTATGGCTGAGGGTCGGCGAGATGAGACACCTCAAAAACGGAAGGCGCTATGCCAGCCCCGGCTTCACTGCCAGCGTTGCTCGGGAAGCGATGGTCGGCGAAACGCAAGCGAGGTCGTTTTTGCAATATTGAGCAACGGGGCAACCAGTCCCTACGTTGACGCTACTTCATGCCCGACATTGGACGGATCCAGGCAAATTTGTCAATAAATAAAGGTCGACAAAAGTCGGCTATGCGCAACTTTCTGCATATAGAGGTGACAAAATAACTGCGTCGTTCGGCCAAGCAGTTGTACCTGAACTCAGTAACGGTAGTCTTTTGTTAATATTCCGAACTATTTCACTTTGGCATCTCGCTTGCTGCAATAATTTCACGAGTACTTTTAGAATGGAATATTACGAAGCTCTGGAGGTGGATTGTGCGCTCGATTAGCTCTGTATTTCAAGCTCTGGGATTGGCCGCTGCTCTCATCCTGCTCGCACCCCTCGCTAAAGCCAATGCCGTCTATACTTACACGGGTAATCCATACACCGCGGTTGGAGGGGGATATACCATATCCAACGAGATCACGGTGATCTTGACCTTTGCTAATCCCTTGGCGGCGAATTCGTCCTATGCCTTTGGATACGGCGGGTTGGGCACAGCCACTGCTACAGACACGCTGACGAGCTTTTTCTTCTCAGACGGAAACGTGACTTATAGTACGGGCGGCATCAATATCTTCTTGACCACCGGCGGCTCCGGGCAGATCGTTTCCTGGTTCGCCGGGGCTTGCGGAGTATGCGGCGCAAGCACAATCAATATCGATACGCAATTTGGCATGCCTTCGCCGCTTACGACCGCAGGGTTTGACGGCTCAACGCCCGGATCATTCGGCACCCCCATCGCTTTCAACTCTGGCATGCCCGGCACTTGGTCAGCCACGCCTGAGCCATCCTCGCTGCTTCTGCTCGGCACGGGCTTGCTTGGTCTCGGGCCGCTCGTTCGCCGCCGATTCCGCGCTTAATGTCATCGGCAAGCGACGGCTAATATAGAGGGAAGTTGAGCGGCTTTTGGAAACCATAGATGAGGTCCCTCAGATCGTTCTATTTGCGCCGGGAGAATTAACGGGCAGCACTTCCTCGATGCGCAAAACTGCGCAGCAAGCCCGATCCGCCAGACAGCGCGCGTAAGCATCGTTCCGTCATGGCGTCCCACGAAAAATATTTCTGGTCAGCCGCCAGACTACGCTCGAGTCAGGAGACGAACCAAGAAAAGATCCTGCTGCTTTCGATCAATCGCATGTTTCAGCTGCTGCCCAAGGCCATGAAAGTGACGTTTCTCGAAGGATTGCGAAAGGCTTCGTGACCTCGCTGCACCAAAGACGGCCCCGCCTTCGACTCGATCGGGACGCTTACGAGGAACTTCGAAAACAAGTGCTCGAGCGAGACGGCTGGAAATGCCAGAACTGCGGATCTTCGGAGAATCTCCAGGTTCATCACATTCAATCCCGGGGCCGGCTGGGAGACGACGCTCTCGAAAATCTGATAACACTTTGCGTCTGCTGTCATCGGGATGTGCACCTCCCATTCCATCGGACACCCTCTAACGAAAATGTTTCTCACCGTGAGTGATCGTCCGGCTAAGGGAGGATTCCCGATTATTAACAAAATATTGGAAATTCTGACGGATTTACCTCGCAGGTGGGGCAGGTTGCAGGCCCTAGATTGTGGCTCGACCCTCACGCGGGACTCTGCGGCATTACACTGATATCATTCCGCATTCGCTACACGCAGGAGCGTCGCCAGATTAGTCTTAAAACATTGAAAACTGTAGCGGGAGCGAACGACTTCTCCGGCTCGCTGGCCCATTTTAAGCCGCAAGTCATTGTTGGACAAAAGAGCACGCAGGGCACCAGGCAACGAAGACGGATTTTTCGGGTCCGCCAATATCCCAGTCACTCCATCCTCGACAATATCCGGAATTCCGCCACAGGGCGCGCCGATCGCCGGCTTTCGAAAAGCCATGGCTTCCAGAAACACCAAACCGAAACCTTCGCCGGTGCTCGGCAATGCGAAAATGTCCGAGGCAGCGTAACAAGCGGCTAATTCTCGCCGCGAAAGGCCAGACACAAAAAAGATGTGATCCGGTGTACTCGCCGCGCTGGCTAGTTTTTCTAGCCTCGGCAAATCATCGCCGGTTCCCACGAGGACGAGGTGCAAGTCGGGAAATTCTCGCGCTAATTCCGAAGCAGATTCTATCAACAGATCAGCGCCCTTGTAGCGTTCGTTCGCAGCCCAACGGCCGACCGAAAGGACAATTTTGCCATTCGGAAATCGAGCAGGGAGCAGGAGATTGTCGGGAGAATCGGCCAGGCCCAGGAAATTAGGATCGACCGGCCACGGCAAGCGGCGAATTTTTTCGGCGCGGACGTCTTGAATCTCGGTGAGCTTCCGCGCGGTGTCGGAGCTGGGAGCAAGCACAAGATCTGCACGGCGCAGCGCCGCACGCCGAAGCGCGGGAAGCCGCTGCCAAACCTCAATTCCATGCGCGCCAATGATGAGCTGAGCTTTCGGGGCGAGCAGTTTCATCGCCGCAGCAATCGGCGCGAGATTGGGGTGCGCGGCGAAAATGACGTCCGGGCGAGCACGCGCGAGATGAAGCGCCGTGAGAATGAATCGAGGCTTGTTGCGGTCAAAACCGCGGAATTGGAAGGGAAAGTTTCCGACCGCGGACGCGTGTTCTCCATTTTCGTCATTCAGACTCAGAAAGGCACACGAACAGCCGCGTTCGTTCGCAATAGAAGTCAAAGCTGCAGCAGTTTGGCAGCCGGCCGCCTGAACGCCGCCGACACTCGCAAGCCCGGGGAAAAGTCCAGCAATCATGAGCGGAAGAGATGTCTAAAATTCCCTGCGAGACAAACGCTGGCCGCCATTCAGCTTTCCTGCTGGAAGGCGGCAGCGACGGCAGGATTTTTCTTCTCAAGAGTTTGCAACAAAAGCTCGCCAAATTCGCGGGCGCTGCGTTCCCAGGTGTATTGACGGGCTGTTTCGGCTGCTTTTACGCTCAAACGCTGGCGCAGCGGAGCGTCTTCGTAAAGGTTCGAAATCAATTTTGCGAGTTCCTCCGGTTGTTCAGGGTTTTCGAGAATGTAACCGTCCACTCCGTGAGTCACAAGTTCGCTGACTCCGGATCGTCCGCTCACAATCACAGGAAGCCCGCACGCCATTGCTTCCAGCGGAGGAATTCCAAAAGCGTCTTCCTTCGACGGTCCCGCATAAACGTCCGAAGCCGCATAATAGAATTCGACATCCTTGCGCAACGGCAGGAAATGAATCCGGCCCGCGAGAGACTTAGCCCGAATGATGCTCTCATACGGCGACGGATCGTCTTGGCCGACGACAAGCAATTGGAGCGGCAATTCGCGGAGTCGTTCCATCACTTCCAGGAGCACGGCGAGTCCCTTGTTGCGCCAGTCGTTGCCTATGAGAAGCAGCGTGAATTGACCCGCGTCCAGATGGAGCTCCCGGCGGGCGCTCTCGCGCAATTCGAGACGGCGCTTCGGATTGAATATCTCGGCATCCAATCCGCAGTGCACGATAGGCGATGGACCTTCGCGGCCATAGAACTCCTGCAGCCCATCGGAAACTCGCCGGGAGATTACGTTGAGATCAATCTTCGGATTCGGATAGATGCGGCGTTCCAGTTTCACAATCAGCCTGTAATACAGATGCCGGTGCAGAAGCCGCGGCCACGCAAGCAGGGAATGATCCCGGAAACGCATGGCGGGCAAGTTGCGGTGGAGAAGCTCGGCGAACATGATATGCACGGAAATCGCGTCGGCATCCAGGCAATTGATGCCCGGACTGTAGACAAGGTCGTAAGGCAGATTTCGGAACCATTTGTCCCAGGCGCGCCAGACATGATTGGCGATAAACCACCAAACGTAATTGAGGAGATGAGGACCAGAAATTGCGGGGATTCGGTGCCAGACGATTCGCGATAAATCGAGGTCTTCGACGTGCTGGCTGTAGACGTGAATTTCAAACAACTCAGCCGTTCGATTGAGCGACTCCGCGACCCGCCGTTCCGTGCCGTGGCGCTTGTCGACGAATGGCGAGACAACGGCAAGCCGGGGCCGCCTCTTTGTGGATGCCATAGTCTATTCCGGAGAATCCGTCTGAAGCCGATGCTTCCGCTGCCGCATCTCCGCGCCGATCATGCCAATTGCGCGGGGCCCGGACGCGCCATCGTGATTTCCGCAGCAGGCGGGGTCGCCACGATTTCCGGCAAGCGGAATAAAATTCCCACAAGAATCCAAAGAAACGCATTGTTCACAAAGTTTTCGTAGACGTCGAGCCCCAGGTACGTCATGGGATAGAGCATCACGAACGCGTACCAAAGAATCGCGGCCGCGACAGGGAAATGGCGCGTATGTCTTAGCGCCCGGACGGCTTTCCACGATGACCGGAGAAGCGCGGCCGTCCAGAGAATCCACAAAAACGGCGCCAGGATGCCCATCTCTAAAATGAGCTGCCCATAGCCCTCTTCCACGGAGACGTTCGAAGCCGAGCCCGTCAGCTTGCTGACGTATTGACCTCCGAGCGATGCGGTTCCGGTGCCGTTGCCGACGAACCAATGAGGCTCTGAGAAAGCCTTCACCAATTCCCCGATCGGGTAGGTCCAAGTCCGGTCGCCGAGCTGATAGGCCGAACTGCCCGGCAAAAGTGTCTGCGAGTAAAAATTGAAACGAGAACTGGCCGCGGAAGGAAAAAATGCAATAAAAATCAAAACTCCAGCCGCGGCAAATATAATGCTCCGGCGAATGGCTTTCATCAGCCGGCGGCTTTGATCTCCTCGCATCGGAGCGCCCCAGCGGTACGCCAGAGTCAATGCGACCGTGCTGATGAGCAACCACAGAAACGTGCCGCGGGAACCGCTGAGAAGAGTGGCGAGCGCGACCAGCGCAATGCCCAGGAAAACAACTTTGCGCCGTCGAAGCGCGGAAAGAATGAAGTAACCCGCAGCTCCCAGGCCAAGAATCCCGGCAAGGAGCAGATAGAAGGCGAAACGACCGGCACTGACAAACACCCCGCACGGAAGAAAAAAAACTTGGTTCGTCAGCGGCGTGACCTTGTCGAGTGAGCCGAGCTCCTGCAGCGCGGGCGCGAGAGTGCGGGGATTCAGAAACGTCGGGCCAACGACGGCCTGGACAATGCCGAGCGCGGAAATGACTCCGGCCAGGGCCATGAACATAATCAGGAATCGCCACAAATCCCGATCGTCGCGGATGAGCGCGTAGCCGACGAACATCAGTGGGATATAGTAAAAGTACAGTTTCATCCCGAGGATGCCGTAAAGAACGCTCGGAGAATACGGGTTGAATATCTGAAGAGCGGCGAGCCAGAAGAACAGACTCAGGAAGAGCAGGAACGGCGGGCGAAAACGTTTCGCTTGCCCGCGGCGAATCGCGATGAACAGAGAAAGATACGTAAGCCCCACCAAAACGTCCTTGGCGAAATAGATCACCATGTTGTTGCCTAGGTATTTGCGAATCAGGTCTTCAAAGAGCAGCCAAACCACGAAAAGGTAGAAGCCCATGCGCCAGCTTTTCAGAATGGTTAGAGCGATTACGCAGAGCACGCACGCCATCCCGGAGTAAATCAGCATTCGATCGTCCCCGGAATCGATCCAATTTCCGAGTTGCAGGGCTGCCAGCAGACCGAGCACGAGTAACAGCAAGGATATGAGCGGCTGAATCCTCGCTGTGCTGATCCGGACCCCAATCACTTTGGTTCCTCCAAAATGAGACAGATCAACGTCGTGTTATCTCCCGATAGAGGGCAGCGTGTGCGTCGATCATACCCTTAGTCTGGAAAATTTTCAGAGCGCGTTCGCGGCCGCGGCGGCCGAGTTCGGCGCGGGACGACGGATGCTCGATGATCAACCGCATGCACCGAGCCAAGCGGTCAGTATCGCCAGGCGAAAACTTCAAGCCTGCGTCGCCCACCACCTCAGTCAAACCGCCAATATCGGAGGCGATCACAGCGCGACCCCTCATCATGTGTTCGATAGCGGAGAGCCCGGCTGTTTCCTCCCACACGGAGGGCATGACCACTACCCCGACGTCTTGCAGGGCGGCTTCCAGAACGTCGCCACGCAGCGCTCCGGTGAACGTCGTCACGCTTCGCAAACCGTGCGAATCCACCATGAATTCCAGGCGACTGCGCTCGGGGCCATCGCCGACAAATGTCAAACGGAAGGAGCAACCTTGCTCTTTCAAGAGCTTTGCTGCACCGATAAGCACCGACAGACCTTTCTCGGCGACCAAGCGACCGACATAGGCAAAATGGACGGGACGAGAAACTGAATCTTCTGTCTGCCGCATCGCTGGCGAATCGCTAATCCCGTAGTAAATCGTGCGGCTGCGCGGAAGGAGGATGCGTCTGGCGACATGGTCGCTGATGGTGATGTTGCAGGCGGCCTTCCGACAAAACCAGCGCCGGGGAAACGACAGTAGCAATGCCACGAGGCTCCGAAGCCGGCCGAGGCTGACGGAGCGGCACTCAACACATCTGCGGTATCGCCTCGCCATAAAATGACCGGGGCACGGTGATTGCGACGGCTCAAAGAAAAGCAGGCCATTGGGGCAGCAAGCTTGATATCCATGATGCTCGACCACGACAGGCTTGCGAAGCAACAGACCAAGGGCGAGCGGAAGGAAGCAGGGCCCAGCCAAATGAATCACTTCGGCGTGGCGGAGCAGGCGAACAAGACCGGTGAAATTCGGTTTCCGGACCACGCGAAACGGAAGCTGCGAATCGTCCATCCCGTCTGCGCCGACATGAGTCACCACAGTGACTTCCGTAAAACCGTCCCCCGGCGAGGACGCGTCTTGTGCCAGACCCTTTGCCAGCAACATGACGATGGTTTCAACGCCGCCAATCTTTGGCGCAAATGCCTCTGAGTAAATCAGGACTCTCATTGGTTCACGCTTCCCGCTGCGCCCAATTTGTGTTCGATGGCATTCTCAATCGCCTGGATGGTCCCTTCCATGCTGGTTTCTGGCGACCACTGGGCCATTCTTTTAAAGGCCTTTTCACCCATGGCGCGAAGCCGTTCGCAGTCAGAAAGCAGTTGCTTCAGAATTGCGCCAAGCGCGTCCACATCGCCCACGGGAAACACGAATCCGGTCTCGCCCTCGCGGATCAAATCAAATTTCGCGCCGACGCGGTCGCTCACAATTGCGCACTGGCCGCAGAGCATCGCCTCATTCACCACCACGCCAAATGGCTCGTACTCGGAAGGAAGAACGAGCGGACCCGATGCGCAATACACTTGCGGCAAGGCGGATTGGTTGACGAATCCCAGAAAACGAGTTCGGCCGGAGATGTTTAGCACCTGGGCTTCGGCCTCGAGTTGCGCGCGCATCGGACCGTCTCCGGCGTATACGAGATAACTGCCGGGCACGTCCGCTCGCGCAAAGGCGCGGAGCAAGTCTTGGGGGCGCTTCCAGGGTTGAAGTTTGGCGCAAAAGAGGACGACAGGCGCGTCCGCGGGAATGTCCCAATTGCGCCGTACGGCGACGCAATCCACATGCTTCGCCTGTTCGATCCACCATTCGTTATGGACGACGTAGGGCGTGAGCATCACCCGCTCGGGAGGAATCTTCAGCGAGCGCATCAACGCGACGGCCCCGCTGGATGGGACGATAACCACATCCGCCAGGCGAAATAGCCTGGGCCAGAGATGTCGCTTAATTCGTGCCTTCCAAACGCTCTGGTTGCGGGGATTTAGATCGTGGGCATCCGTGCCGAAGAGAAGCGGGATGCCACGGATTTTAGCAGCCGCTAGGGCGATCCAGAAAGTGGCGCAGATGTATCCCGTAAATGCGATGACAGCGTCGAATTTCTTGGAGCGTATGAGCCGCCAGACTCCCGGATTGATCAAACCAAAGAATCCGCCGATTGCAGGCCGAGGCGAAATATTCTTGAGTTTCACCCACGGATAGCCGTCGAGGAGCGGCACGTCCCAGGCGACTTCGACGCCGAATCCGGGATCCACGTGCGCCTCGGCGCCTCGCAGGCTGCAATATGCGACCAGTATTTCCAACTCCGGTCGCTGCGCCATAAGCCGCCACATCGGCGACCCGTATTGAACCGGATGCGTGCACAGTAGCAGCACGCGGAGCTTTTTTTCAGTCATGTTAACTGGTTCCCGCACAGCATCCGGCGATAGCGTCCCAAACAAAGATATCTTTGTACCCTCGATGACCCCTTACTCGAAGCCCCTGCACACGATGCGTACCGGACTTCTCTAAGGGACACCCAGAAGATGATTATTGTCCACGATCTGAGTCTTGTATCCAAAGCGGCGATAGAACTCGAATATCCCGTCGCGATTCGCCGCCGAGTGAATCTCGCAGATAATCCACGGCCGGCAATCGGCAATGGTGCGTTCCGCGCCACGAAACACCTCCAGCTCTGCGCCCTCGACGTCACACTTGATCGCGTCCGGCGGCAGTGCAGCGCGAACAAAATCGTCAAGAGCGTAGCAAGCAACGCTGATCCCGGCGGCGAATTCCGCGTCCAAGGTGAATCTGCCAAGACCTCGATCCGGCGAAGACGAGGCAGCGGCCACGAAGTTTGCCCTGCCGGTCGATGCCCATGCGCCTGCCTCAACCACGGTTATATTCGAAAACTTGTTTCTTTCCACGTTTCGTCGCAGGCGCCGCGCTGTCTCGAAGTCCGGTTCGAAACTGAATACTTTGCCGCTCGGGCCAACGATGCGGGCGGCCAGCAAGGAAAACAGTCCAATGTTTGCGCCGAGGTCGTAAAACACCATGCCCGGCTTGAGATATTCGACCACTCGACGCTGGGTGGCGGCTTCCGTGAGCCCTTGGATGTAATCATGGCCCGTTCTGGGATTCACCTCGAGCCAAATGCCCTTTGCCGGACCTTGCCGAACGCGAGACCACACTTTCTCTCCCGAAGGCAGCAGTCGGTGACTCAGCCTGTGAATCCATTTTCCCGCAACGGGCAATTCTCGCGATGAACCGAGCTGAAATGGCAGACGCAGCAGCAACTGTGCCACGCGATTTCGTACTCCGATCATCCGAATTCCTCATCAACGAACTTCGCTTTCACGTCGCTGGTTTTTCCTGTCAGAAACTGATGACGGGACGCGAATACTTGGTCGAGAGCCATCGAAAGTCCTTCGATCGAGTGCTCGCGGGCGATGGCGATACGCGCGGATTTTTTGGGGCTATCGGCAGGCTCGTCGAGCGCGGATTGGACCGCACGGCAAAGCTCGTCCGCGTTGTCTCCAAAATAAATCGTATCCGCGAATTCCCACAGATTCACGATGGGCGTGGATACGACGGGAAGGCCCGCGTAAAAGTAGTCGAATACTTTGAGCGGCATGCAATGAAAATTCTTGTTGCTGTAGCAATCGTAGGGCATGAGGCCAACGTCCAGACTCGCGACCACGTCCTTCAGCGCCTCGGGCGCGCGCCACGCAATCACGTGCACGTTGGGAAGCGGAAGGCATTTCGCCGCGCCAAAATGCAGGAACTGCCAATCCGGACGAGCGGCCAGCACCTTTTCGAGGACTTTCAAATTCAGCCGGTCGGTGACTGGCCCGATGTAGCCGAGGCGCGGCCGGGGTATCGCGGCGAATTCGTCCGGCGCGGCAGCGGCCACGCCAGTTTGTCGGCCTACATCGAGTATGCGCGCCACTTGCGGAATCAAAGCTATTTTGCCTCCGTATTTGGACCTCAATTGGTGGAACACGCTTTTGGGAATCGCAAGCGTCAGGTCCGACAATTGAATGAGCTCTTCCTGGCCTCGTTCAGGATAGTCCATGCAGACGTGAACGAGGGGAAATCCCCTGCGCTTGAATTCGCGGCACAGCGGCAGGAAAAAGTCGCCGTGCGCGTAAAAAAACAGAGGGTCCTTGAGGTTCAGTTGAGAAGCATTCCGAAGAATTTGACGCGCGACCATCTTAGCCTGCCATTGCGGAAAGCCGACGGGAACCAGATTCAAGCGGTGGCCGAGAAATTCGGGGCCGAAGCGGTATATTCTGCTTTCGATCTCCTTCAGCGGGCGTCCGCGGCGGCGCAGCCGGGAAACAGGATTCTCGCAGTAAAGAACTTTCCCCCCGAGGCGCGCGAGCGCCAGTGCGACCCTTTCCGGCACATTAAATGTTTCCCAATTCCAGCCGGACACGATAATGGCGTCACGCATTCTGTCCATTCATTGAGGTGAAGCAACTTTTCTTCGTTGCGCTTGAATCGCAGGCGCTGGGACGGGCTCTCCGAGTATTTTGCGGAACCGCCGCAAATTGTGTTCCGAATACCAGTCGCGGAGATGATAAAAGCGACGCGGCGGCATGAACAACGTTGCTGCAAGCACGAACCATTTGAAAAGAGCGTACGAAACGCTGTAGCGCTCATAGGCGCGGCGCAAGCGCATACGCTCCAAGCCAAAAGTTTCCCACGGCCAGCCATTCTCTAGGACGAGTCGCAAGCGCTCGCATTCTAATTGGTCAGGCTGCAGAACTGCAGATACCGTATCCGGCGACACTCCAGATCGGCCAAGCG
>Ga0307373_10013760_pt1 | contig 11262 bp, 8 predicted proteins | sample OX2MG_FD_202534 | JGI IMG/M metagenome (GOLD analysis project Ga0307373, IMG submission 202534) | Soil microbial communities from Risofladan, Vaasa, Finland - OX-2 | ecosystem: Environmental > Terrestrial > Soil > Coastal area > Acid sulfate soil | place: Finland: Risofladan, Vaasa | collected... | reverse complement strand
GTCAAGACGGCCACGCGCAACAAGCACACGCCGTTGAACCACTACGTGTCGTTCTCGGCGCCGGCCGGAGCCGGCGCGGACGATGAGGCCCCGACGCTCGAGGAGCTGATCGCCGGCCCCTCGGTGAACGATCCGGCGAAGCAGGCGATCTCCTCCGAGGAGCTGCGCTCGCTGGTCGGCTGCCTCTCGACGAGCCTCTCCCAGCTCGAGTCGAGCGTGCTCGCGCTGTACCTCGACGGGCGCTCCTACGACGAGATCGGGCGGCGCCTGGACTGCGACACCAAGACCGTCGACAACGCGCTGCAGCGGGTCAAGCGCAAGGTCGGCGCGCACCTCGGCGAGCGCGCGATCCTCGACTGATCAGCAGCCCAGCGCGGCGCGGGCTCGGAGCTCGGCCGCGGTGTCGTCGGCACCGGGGACGCCCTGCGTGATGCGTTCGCTGCGCGCCCAGTTCTCGAGCGCGAGGTCGAGCGCCTCGACCGGCGCCTGCGCGGCCGCGGCAAGCTCGCCGGCCCGCCGCTCGAGCGTCAGCCGGTCGCCGATCCCGAACACGCGCTTCGCGGCCCGCGTCACCGGATCGTCCTCGGTCAGCAGCAGCCCGGGCGCCGCGAGCGGATAGCGGCCGAGGCGGCCCAGCGTCACGAGCAGGTCGTAGCGCGCCCTGCGGTGCAGGCCCGGTACGGCGAGCCGCTCGAAAATCCGACCAAAGCGGAGCTCGGCGGTCCAGGTCGGATCGGCCGTGAAGGCGAGCTCCTGGCTGCCGGCGCGCGTCGCGAAGCGACGGTAGGCGGCGAGGGTCTCGGGGCCGCGGCTGTGCTGATGGGCGCTGCGAGGCCCCAGCTCGACGTGCTCGAGCTCGGGCAGCGCACCCCATGGGGTGCGGACGGCTTCGATCGCCGAGAACGGCTGATCGCTCTCGAGCGGCCCGAGATAGGCGGTCAGCACGGCCAGCCAGGTGGCCTCCTCAAGGTCCGGCTCGCCGGCGATCTCGGCGTAGGCCCCCGGTGGCTCGGCCGCCAGCGCCGCGAGGCGCGCGACGGCAAACGCGATCTCGCTCGCGAGGCGCCGGGCGTCCTCGGTCGAGCGCAGACCGGGGGCGAGCGGCGAGCGATACCCGTCATCGTCGGCGCGCGCCTCGCGGCGCACGGTCAGCCCGCCACGCGAGCTGACCTGGCGACGCGGTCGCGTGTCGGTCGGGCTGCGGCGAGCCCGCGGCGCCGGCGCCCGGGCCGCCGCCTCGACGCTCGCGTGGCAGATCGGACAGCGGTCGGCGAGCGTGCCGTGGCGGCAGAACTTCGACACGGCTGCAGTCTAGCCCGGCCCCGGCCGCGGGTCCGGCGCGACGCGCCGCGGGACGCCGTCGGAGCGCATCAGCGGGCGAACGCGGGGTGGGGAGCGGGCTGCCCGATGTGGAACCCCTGGGCGAAGTCGACACCGAGATCGCGCAACAGGACCAAGGTCTCCTCGTCCTCGACGCCTTCGGCGATCGTCTCCTGGCCGAATCCGGTGGCCAGCGCGACGATCGCCCGGATCACGTGGCGATCGCGCTCGTTGTGGCGCAGGTTTCGCACGAATTCGATGTCGATCTTCAGATACCGGGCAGACAGCCGCTTGAGGTAGGTGAAGCTGCCGAACCCGGTGCCGAAGTCATCGAGCGCGAAGCGGCAGCCGAGAGCCGTCAATCGCTGTGCGAAGCGTTCGCCGAGCTCGATGTTGTCCATCAGCGTGGTCTCGGTGATCTCGAAGACGAGCCTGGCGGGGTCCACGCCACGGTTGCCCAGCTCGCGTTCGATGTGCGCGAGGATTCTCGCATTCCCGATCGACGCCCCGGAAAGATTGACCTCGACCGGCTCACCGTTCGCGGCGAACTTGACGGCCTGCGAGACGACCCAGGCGTCGAGCTCTTCGACCAGGCCGTATTTCTCCGCCGTGGGCAGGAACTGCCGCGGCGGGATCAGCTCGCCCCCAGGGCCGATCATCCGCAGCAGCAACTCCTGCTGGACGACCTCGCGTGTCGCCAGCGCGATGATCGGCTGGGCGTAGAGCACGAGCCGGTCGTGGTCGATCGCGTCACGGATGCGCCGGATCCAGGCAACCTCCTCGACATCACGGTCGAGCAGCTGCTGGCGGCGCTTCTGCTCGCTGATGTCGACGGTCTGGACGAACAGGGCGGTGGTCAGCCCGTCGGCGTCATAGAGCGGAATGGCCGAGCGCAGGACCCAGGCCGAGGACCCGTCCGGTCGCACGAGGCGCTCCTCTCGCTCGTCGTATTCGAGCTCACCGGTCGAGAGCCGCGCGAAGGCCGCGCGCTCGGCCTCGGCGTCGTCGGGATGCGTGAAGTCGGCGAAGGACCGGCAGACCAGCAGTTCGTCCTCGCGGCGACCGGTGAGCCGTAGCATCGCGCGGTTGACGCGCACGACCCCAGCGCCGCCCGAGCCCGTCAGCGACATCCCGACCGCGGCGTTCTCGAACCCCTGGCGAAGCAGCTCGAGCGTGGCGTGCAGCTCGCGCGCGCCACTGCGAGCCTCGGTCAGGTCGCGAACGACGAAGTAGATCATCGGCGGATCGCTGCCGGTCCGCGCGCTCCAGGCGAACCAGCGGTAGCTGCCATCCTTCGCTCGGAAGCGATTCTCGTAGTTGACGGTCGGTGATCCGCCGTTGAGCAGCGCGTAGACCCGTGCGATCGTCGCCTCCAGGTCCTCGGGATGCACGAGCTCGAGGTAGGGGCGGCTCATCAGCTCCGCGCGCGAGTACCCCAATGCGTGCTCCCAGCTCGTGCTGAGGCGCGTCAGGTAGCCATCGTGGCCTGCCGTGGCGAGCAAATCGAGCGACATGTCCCAGAGGCGATCCTCGGCGGCGGTCGCACTCGCGTGGTCCAGGGCGGCCGAGAGCATCACCGCCGACATCAGCGTCCGCGACGCCTCGCGATCGCGTGCCGTTCCAGCGCGGTCGCCGTTGGCCCGTGCGAGGGTCGCCTCGCTGCAGACCGCGCTGGCCACCCAGTCGCGCTCGCGTGTCGCTGCGTCGACGCGTCCGCCAACCGGGTCCCCGGCACCGTCGTCGCGCCGCTGCTGCTGTGCGTTCCATGCCGAACGTCGGCGGCCGATCATCGCGAGATCCTCTCTCCCAGGGAAATCCCTTCTTCCGTTCCTGACGCGGCCCGGGAGCAAGGTCGACCACTGGGGCGATGTGGTCAACGTATCAGATGTCACGTGAATCTCGGCAATCACCGCGGGCCGGGACGCCGGCGCCCGCTCGGCCGCCGGCGAGTCGCAGCGACGACGGTTGGGGCCCCCGGTCGTCCTCGAGCACGGTCGGAGGCCTCGCTGCATTCGGCGCGCATAAGAGGACACTGACCTGCGCAGGAGAACACTGAGAGCACGGCTATGCGATCGCGATTGCGACCCCGTTGAGCGTCGCGTTCCCCGACGCGCGAGGCTCCGCTGCGCCGGCACCCACCGCCGCGACGCGCGCCGCGCTGCTCGCGCTGCGCGACCTGCTGGCGCGGATGGCCGCGCGCCTCGGCCGAGCGCTTCCCGGCGTTGGCGCCGGGGTCGCCGCGGCGGTTCCGGTGCTCGTGTCGACGGTGCACGCGGTCCAGGCCGGCTGGCAGCCGGCCGGTGACGACGGCATCATCGTGACGCGGGCGTGGGATGTCCTGACCGCGCATTCGCCGCTGGTCGGGCAGTACTCGGAGTCGGGACTGGTCTCCGGGCAGATCGTGCACAGCCCGGGTCCGCTGCTCTACTGGCTGCTGGCGTTGCCGGCGCGCTTCGGCAGTCCGGCGAGCATCGCGCTGACCATGGGGGCGGTGAACACGCTTGCCATCGTCGGGTGCGTGGCGCTCGCCCGCCGCCGTGGCGGTCTGGTGCTGATGTTCGCCACCGCCGCCGCGATCGCGCTGATGTGCCAGTCGCTGTCGTCGGAGTCCCTGCACGATGTCTGGAACCCGGCGGCCGCCCTGTTCCCGTTCCTGCTCCTGATCTTCCTGTGCTGGTCGCTGGCCTGCGGCGATCACCGGCTGCTGCCGCTGACGGTGCTCGTTGCGAGCTTCGTGACCCAGACGCACCTGACCTACGTCGCGCCAGCCGCCGGCATGCTGGCGGTCGGGCTCGGCGGCCTCATCGCCGGCGCTGTGCGCCGGCGCCGGGCGAGATCGGCCGGGGAACCGGGCTCCGATCGGCAGGGCTCGCGCCGGCCGGCCTGGGGCTGGGTCGTGGCGGCCGTGCTGGTCGCCGGGGTCTGCTGGTCGGCGCCGGCGATCGACGAGATCGAGGGCCATCCGGGCAACCTCACGCTGATCGTGCAGACCGCGGGCCACCGGGGGGCCACGCTGGGGGCCGGCATCGGCTGGAACGGCATCGTCCGCGCCGTCGGCTGGCAGCCGTGGTGGCTCTCGGTGCCGTCCAACGCGTGGAATCACAAGAACGACATACGTGCGACTCCGACGAGCCTCGCGAGCGACTCGACAATTGCGCTGCTCGTGGCCCTCGGACTGCTTGCGGGGGCGGGATTCCTGCGCCGCCGGGCGGATCTCGCCGCGGCGGCCCTGATTGGTCTCGTGCTGTGCGCGTCGCTGGACGCGATCGTCGCGCAGACGCCGAGCGTGCCGTTGCTGGCTGCGACGACCGGCTACACCACGTGGTGGGGCGCGATGGTCGGCCTATGGGTGTGGTTGGTGCTCGCGTGGGCGCTGTGGCTCTCACTGCGCTGGCTCGCGCTCGCGAGCCGGCCGCTGCGCGAACGCGTCGTGGGCTGGACCGCGGGCATGTCGGCCGGCTGGATCCGGACCGCCGGCGCGGCCGGCTCACTCGCGTGCCTCGGCGGGATCGTCGCGACGGGCGCGGCGGTCGCCGCGACGCAACAGCCGGACTCGCACGCCAACCAGTACCGGCCGATCGCCGCGATCGCGGCGCGCCTCGATCAGGTCGTGCCGGCCGGCCAGACGGTCCGGCTGTCGCTTGGACCGAGCGACATCTCGACCCAGCCGATCGAGCCGGCCGTGCGCTACTTCCTCGTTCGCCACGGGGACCGGGTCCTGGCCAACGGCTCGCACCAGCGCCTCGGCTCCTACTACGAGCTCGCGGGCCGGCCCTACCGCTGGTTCGTCGAGATCGCCAACGGCTCACAGCACCGCAAGCACATGCTGAGGGCGGTCACGGTCCACTTCAGCGACGCCTGGGGGCGCCACGTGTTCAGCGCCTGGGTGGCGCGCGTCGGGCCGAGCCGGCGCCTCGAACTGCCGCGTCATCCGCGCAGCACGACGGCGACGGATCGCGCAGCTGACCGCCGCGAAGCTCACCGGGCACGGCTCAGGCGACGGATCCGCTGACCCCGAGCTCGTCGAGGTAGGGCGCGAGGTAGCGCGCGGCGATCTTGGCGGGCGGCGACCAGCTCGGGATCTCGGTGATCTCGGAGCGATAGCCGTGTCCGGCGATCAGCTGGGCGGTCAGGTACCGGGGCTTGGCACCGGTGAGCAGGATGCCGTGGATCACCGCGTCGAGCGGCTGCGGGTCGATGTCGATCCCGGCCAGCGCGGCGATCGCCTGCGCCGCGGCGTCGGCTTGCTGGGCGGCGAGCCCGCCGTGCTTGACCGGGAAGTCCGTGGCGTCGCCGGCCGCGAACACGCGCTCGACCCCGCGCACCTTGCAGTGATCGTCGACGGGAACGAAGCCGCGGAAACCGGCCTGCAGGCCGCGCACGGCGGGGCCGCGCAGCTCGGGCAGGGCGATGACACGGTCGACCGCGAGACGGCGGTCGCCGGGGTTGATCACGACCTGCCGCGAATCCGGGACCTCGCAGCGGGCCGAGGTGATCGTCGTGATGCCGTGCTCGCGAAGCAGCTGGGCGACCGCGCTGCTCGCGCCGTCGCCAAACACGGCCAGCGGGCTGACCTCGGTCGTGACGATCGTGACGGCCAGCTCGATGTTCATCTCGTGGGCTCGGCTGGCGGTCATCAGGGCGAGCTCGTAGGCGGGCAGCGGCCACGCGAACGGGCCGGGGATCACGAGCGCGAGGTGGTGCACGTAACCGCCTTCGACGTCCTGGACCAGGCCATGGAGGGTGTCGTCGAGCCGCCGATCGTCGACCGTGATCGCGTGCGGGTGGCGCACATGGGCCCGTGCGCCGACGGCCACCATCAGCGCGTCGTAGTGCAGCTGCGCGGCGCCGTCGAGGTGGACGACGCGCGGTGGCGCGTCGACCCACGAGAAGCTGTCGGTGATCAGCTCGGCGCCGACGTCGTTCGCGATCTGCGCAAGCGGAAGGCGCCGCGCCGGTCCGAGAGCAAACGGCTCGCGGACGCTCATCGGCCGGTAGACGAACTCGCGCTCGGGTGCGACCAGTGTCATCCGGACGCTCTGCCCGGCGAGCGCACGCAGCGCGAACACCGTTTCGAGCGCCGCCACGCCGCCGCCGGCAACGACGACGTCGACCGGCTCCGGGGTGCTGTCGTCCGCCCTGTTCACACCCGGAAGGCTATGCCGCGGCGGGCGCCGTACCAGCCGAGTAACGCCACGCGCCGCCGGGGGCAAACTACGGAATCCCGCGTCCCGGCGGGCCGGGTGCCACGATGGGGTCGCCTCGCGGGTGCTCGAGAGCGACCGCGCCTCTCTTTTGGGGCTGTTTTGCCGATAGGAAAGAGGTGTCCTGCACCGCCGCGGGCCCAAGCCGATGACCCAGCCGACCCCACAACCAGATCCGCCGTCGATGACCGTCCGTGGGGCGGGCGGCCCGGCGCCGGCGCTCGGTCCGCAGGCACGGCCGATGCCAGCGCGAAGCGTGGGCCGATGAACTCGCTGCTGTGGACCGCGGGTGCCCGCGCCAGGGCGCTCCTGGTGGCCAGCATGGTCGCGGTCCTCGTCGCGGTCGCGGTGGTCGCCCTGCTGGTTGCGGAGGACACTGCCGGCACGACGAGGACCGCTGCCGACCTGCGCGCAACGCGCGGGATCGCACTGCTCGTGGCGATCGGCGTTGAGCTCCCGAGTCTGACCCCCTCGGCGATCTCCCGCGGGCTGCCGCCGGCGGAGGCCCGCCAACTCGACGACGCCGTGAGGCGCGGTCGGGCGCAGGGGCTGGTTGACGATCTCGTCATCTACGATCGCGCGGGCCGCGTCGTCTACTCGAGTGTCGAACGCTCGGAGGGCACGCGGCCGGCCAAGGTCCCGGAGCTGGTCGCCGCGCTGGCCGGCCATTCGGTCACGCGCACGGATCCCCACGAGATCGATCCGGTGACCGGGAAGCCGACCGGAGTGCTGGAGGCGCTCGACCCGCTCACCGACGCGCGCGGCGCGGTCTACGGTGCGATCGAAGCCGACCTGTCGCTCAAGCCGATCAATGCGGCCGCCACCAGGTCGCTGCGGCGCAGCGTCCTGTTCGTGGTCGGTGGAGCGGCATTGGTCGGGCTGTTGCTGTTGCCGCTGTGGATTCGGTTGGCGCGAGCCCGCGCCAGGGACCGGGTGCCCGGGCGCCGCCGGACCGTGCGCGCCATCCGCGAAGCGCTCGACCGCGGCGAGATCGAGCTTGTCTTCCAACCTCAGATCGAACCCGAAAGCCGGCGTGTCGACGCTGTCGAGGCTCTGGTGCGCTGGCGTCGCAACGGCGAGCTGGTCGCGCCCGACCAGTTCCTGCCGGCAGTGGAATCCAGCGCGCTGATGCGCCGGCTCACCGATCGGGTGCTCGATCTCGCCCTCGCTCAACTCGCTGAGTGGCGGCGCTCGGGTATCGCGGTGCGCGTGTCGGTCAACCTCTCGGCGACCGACCTCGCGGACAAGCTGCTTCCCCAGCGCATCGCCACCAAACTCGAGGTGCATCGCGTGGCCGGCGAGCACCTGACCGTGGAGGTCACCGAGACCGCGGTGTTCGAAGATGCCGAGCAGGCCAACCGGGTGCTCACCGCACTCGATGAGCTGGGGATCGATATCGCCCTCGACGACTTCGGCACCGGCCACGGCTCGATTTCGCGGCTGCACGCACTGGGAGTGTTCTCCGAGGTCAAGATCGACCGCTCCTTCGTGTCCGACACGCGGCAGCGCTCACGGACCTATCTGATGGCGATGGTCGGCTTCGGGCTGAGCCTCGGGCTGCGCGTGGTCGCCGAGGGGGTCGAAGACGCCGAAACGCTGGCGATCCTGACCGCCCTGAACTGCGACCTGGCCCAGGGCTACCTGATCGCGCGCCCGCTCGAACCGCAGGCCATGACCGCCTGGCTCACCACGGCCCACCCGGCGGTCCCGCTCGAACGGGCGCTGGCCGAGTCATACCGCGCCAGCACCGGCTGGGACCCCCGCTAGCGACACGACGAGCGCGGCGGCGGACCGGAGCAGCCGGCCGGTCACAGGTTCGTCACGCGCGGGCGCTCCGCGCGCGCATAGCCTGGTGGGCTGTGAGGTGCTGGCCGCGGTCAGCGAGACCGGCGCGCCCAACTCCAGCGCGGTCCTCGCCGATGGCCACACCGTTGACGCGCTGAACCTCGCGACCGGCATCCTCACGCCGTTCGCGACCGGGTTCGCCAAGGCCTCCGGCGAGGTCTGGGTGCCGCGTGAGCGGACCGAGCACCATCAGCGACACGACGACTGAGCGGTCGCCGCGCCGCCGGCCCGCGGCGCCGTCACGGTCGCAACCCGTCAAACCGCCTACGCTTCACGACGTGGGCCTGATCTGGCGGTTGCTGCCCTGACACGAAGCGTGGACGACGGAGGAGTGATGGGAAAGTTCCGGATTTCGACGCACGGCCGGTTGCAGGACTGGATTGCCGCGGAAGCGGGCTACTTCGACGCTGAGGGGCTCGCCTACGAGATCGACGTGAGGATGCTGGAAAACGCCGGCCAGGACATCCTGAAGCCCGGGGAGGGAGACGTACGGGTCGGCGCGTACGAGCTCTACCGCTCCGGAGGCGGTGGCAAGAAGGACATGAGCTGTGCCTGCCACTGGGCGGTCAACCAGGCTGCGACCGACGCCGCCGGGCGCATGTGGGGCCACGCCTACTCGGTCCTGCCAAGCGCGATCTACGTGCGCGCCGAGTCCGACATCCGCAGCGCAGAGGACCTGGCCGGGGTCGATGTCGCGGTTGGCTATCACTCGGGCAGCCATTTCGCGACGATCCAGGCGCTCGAGGCGTTCGTTGATCCGAGCGCCATCGCGCTCGCCTTCATCGGCATGCCCTACGACCGGGTCGACGCGCTGCTCGCCGGCGACGTTCCCGCCGCCGCTCTGTGGGGCGCGCAAACCGACATCGTCGAGCAACTCGGATGCCGCAGGATCGTCGACAGCACCTTCATGGCGGGCTTCATGTTCAACGCCGAGACCGACCCGGGCGACGTGGAGCGCTACTTCAAGGCGCTCAAGCGCGCGCAGATGGACCTCGACCTCGAACCCGAGCGCCACAAGCACCATTACCTCAAGGAGATCCCGGCGCGCTTCCGCGACCGCGTCGACGTACGTCGCTTCGGCCCCGGTGAACGGGTCGTCTTCCTGCCCTACACGCGTGAGATGTATGAACGGGCGCAGCGTTGGATGCACGAGCGCGGCCTGTTCGCGGAGCGCGACTCGGCACCGGTCTACGAGTCCGTCGTGCAGGTCTGAGCAGGCGACCGGAGGGAGCGTCGGAGCATGCTCAGCGCCACCAAGGATCGTCCGCTGGCGACGACGATCACCGGTTCGATCCCGCGGCCCGCGTGGTTCGAGTTGAGCCTGGGCAGGCGAACCTTCCGCCAGGGGATGGGCGACTCGCGCTACCGCGAGCAGTACCAGGACGCCGTGAGCTCGCACATCCGCGACCAGGAGCGCGCCGGCATCGACGTCGTCACCGACGGCGACTGCCGCTTCGACCTCGATGTCGGTGGCCAGAGCTGGTTCCTGTACCCGGCGCGGCACCTTGACGGGCTGGCCGGCGACGACTACCCGCCGGCCCCGGGCTACGGAGCGGGCAAGGGAACGATCATCTTCGAGGCGATGGAGTCGCGGGTGATGCCCCGCTGCACGGGCAAGATCGGGCGTGGGCAGCTGCAGTACGCGGAGATCTGGAAGACGGCCCAGGAGCTGACCGAGCGCCCGGTGAAGTTCGGCACGATCACCCCCGAGGTGCTCGGCATGTCGCTCGCGAACGACTACTACGACGGCTACCGCGCGCTGATCATGGACCTCAGCGACGCGATCCGCGAGGAGCTGACCGACGTCGCGCTGGCCGGCTGCCAGGCCGTCCAGCTCGAGGAGCCCAACATCCACCTCGCGCACCTCAGGCGGCGCGCCGGCGTCGAGGAGCTCGACGTCGAGTTCTTCGTCGACGTCTTCAACAACACCGTCGCCGGGTTGCGCGAGCTCACGGAGGTCTGGTGCCATTCGTGTTGGGGCAACACCGCGCAGCAGCGCCTGTTCGCCGAGAACCAGTCCTACGCCGGCTCGCTCGAGGCGCTCAACCGGCTGGACTGCGACGTCATCACGTTCGAATGCGCGAGCACCGGCGGCATGGACTTGAAGGCGATCGGCGCGCTGATCGGCGCCGACAAGAAGATCGCCGTCGGTGTCGTCGACCACCGCAACCTCCACGTCGAGAGCCCGGAGCAGATCGCCATGCTGCTGCGCCGGGCGCTCGAGCACGTCGCGCCCGAGCGGCTGCTGGTCTCGAGCGACTGTGGCTTCGGCCGGGAGGGCATGACGCGCCGGATCGCCTTCTACAAGATGGTGGCGCTCGTGCGCGGTACCAACATCGTTCGAGCCGAGCTCGGGCTCCCCGAAGCGCAGTGCCGTGCCGCCGACGCGCGCTACGCGCTCGGGCGCCGGGAAGCGGCTCCCGTCTGATCGGTCCGGAGGCGTGCTCGCTGCCTGGGCAACGTGTCCGGCGCCCTCCTGGGCGAAACCGTAGGATGGTGGCGATCGTCGTCGTTGTCGACTGCGGAGCGATCCATGCAGACGCGGCCACCGCTGCCCCCGTTCACCCTCGAGACGGCCCGCCAGAAGGTGCAGGCGGCCGAGGACGCATGGAACACCTGCGATCCCGAGCGAGTCGCGTCCGCCTACACCGAAGACTCGCAATGGCGCAATCGCGACGAGTTCTTCCAGGGCCGCGAGGCGATCGTCGCGTTTCTGCGGCGGAAGTGGGAACGCGAACAGGAGTACCGCCTGCGCAAGGAGTTGTGGGCGTTCTGCGGCAATCACATCTCGGTGCGCTTCGAGTACGAATGCCACGACCGCGACGGTCTTTGGTGGCGCAGCCACGGTAACGAGCACTGGGAGTTCGACGAGAGCGGTCTGATGCGCCGACGC
>Ga0307373_10013758_pt1 | contig 11263 bp, 10 predicted proteins | sample OX2MG_FD_202534 | JGI IMG/M metagenome (GOLD analysis project Ga0307373, IMG submission 202534) | Soil microbial communities from Risofladan, Vaasa, Finland - OX-2 | ecosystem: Environmental > Terrestrial > Soil > Coastal area > Acid sulfate soil | place: Finland: Risofladan, Vaasa | collected... | reverse complement strand
GCCCGTCTCGGCCAGCACGAGCGCGGCGGCAAGACCGGCGAGGCCGGCGCCGATCACATGGACGCGTTTCGGCGGCATCATATCAGCCCGTGGCGCAGCGCAAGCCAGAGCTTGGTCGATTTCGCCAGCTTGATCGGCTCGCCCAAGCGTCGCCAGCCGCGCTCGCGCAACATCGCAAGCTGCGCGCGATAGACCGCGCCCATCGCGCGCGCCGGCCGCATCGCGCGGCGGGAACACGCCGCCATCGCCGCCTGTGCGTCGGCGAAATGCCGCTCGGCGATATCGGCGAGCTGGTCACACGCGAGCGCCAGATTGGGATGACGAATGACGATATCGGGCTCGGTCGCCTCGATACCGGCCGCGACCAGGAGCTGGCGCGGTAAATAAAGCCGATTGCGTTCGCCGTCTTCGGCGATGTCGCGCAGGATATTGGTGAGCTGCAACGCGCGGCCGAGATGATGGGCGACACGATCCGCCGCCGCGCTGTCGTCGCCGAATGCGCGCACCGACAGCCGCCCCACCGCGCTTGCGACGCGATCGCAATAAAGATCGAGTTCGGCGAGGCTCGGCGCCTGGATGTCGCGTTGCGCATCCATCGCCATGCCGTCGATGATTTCAAGAAAATCCTCGCGGCGCAGCCGGAAGCGTATGGCATCGGCGGTTAGCACGCAGCCCAAAGGCAATGCGCTGGTGCCGGCGAAGATCGCGTCGATCTCGCGCCGCCACCGATCGAGCGCCGCCTGTTTCGCGGGCGCCGGAGCGTCGCTGTCGGCGATGTCGTCGACCTCGCGGCAAAACGCATAGATCGCATACATCGCATCGCGCCGCGCCTCGGGCAGCAGCCGCATCGCCCAGTAGAACGACGTGCCGGCGGCCGCGACGCGCTCGCGAATGCCGGCGCGAAGCTCGGTTTCGCTCACGACCCTCATCGTCCTTGCCACAGGCCGATGATAAGCGACGCGGCGAAATCGATCGGCCTCAGCTTCACGCGCGTCGCCAGCGGGTCGCCGCGCCGCAGATGGCACGAGAGTCTTTCGGCGAGGTTGACGATCACCGCGCATTCGCGGCGCAGCCCCGCGCTTTTGACGCACGGCGGCAATTGGCGCGCCTGACCGATCAATCGATCGGTCGAATCAAGCAGCCGATCGATGACACAGCGCAGGCCCTTGCTCGATTGCGGCGCCTGCAGCTCGGCAATGGCCGCGCCGCACGTATCGAGGTCCTGGCGGGGCAGATAGACGCGATCGAGATTGCGTTGATCCTCGGCGCAATCCTGCAAATGGTTCAGCACTTGAAGCGCGCTGCACAGCGCATCCGACGGCGGCCAGGTGTCGCGGCTCTCGCCATGCAGATCGAGAAGCTGGCGTCCGACCGGCGAGGCGGAATAGCGGCAATACTCGATCAACTCGGCCCAGTCTTGGTAGCGCAGCTTGGTCGCGTCGAGCCGGAACGCGCGCAAGATGTCGCGGCAATGCTGGAAGGTGACGCCGGTCTCGTTGAGACTTGCGCGCATCGCGACCGCGGCGGGCGAATCATCGCCGGGCGCGCCGTCCAGCACCGCTTCCATGCGGTCGAGCCGCTTGATCTTTTCGTCCGCAGGCAGACCGGGATTATCGGCGATGTCATCGGCGTTGCGCGCGAAGCGGTAGAAGGCGCGGACGTGCGAGCGCAGGTCGCGGCGGATGAGGAACGAGCCGACGGGAAAATTCTCGTCGCCCTTCCCTTTGCCCGACGGCGTCTCGACCGTCAGCGACCCTGCCATCGCACCCGCCCCTTCCACTCGCCGCCCCTGCCGCGCCAATGCCGCCATGCCGATGCGATGGTCGCAGCCAGATATACCGAGGCCGCGGCCGGAAGCAACGGCGCCCACAGCAGCGAGCGGCCGTAAAACCGCAGCATCGGTAGGTAGATTAGCGCCATGATTGCCCAGGCGAGCGCGCCGAGCCAGGCCCCGCGACCGCCGGCCAAGACCAGGAACACCGGTGCAAGATAGGTGATCACCAGCCCCAGAACCGTTCCGGCCAAAACCACCGGCGAATAGCGAAGCTGCGTATAAGCGGTGCGCGCGACCATATTCCAAATATCGGCGATACGCGGATAGACCCGCAGGCTCTCGGTCGTCGGCGTCAGCCCGAGCCAGATCGCGCCGCCGCGCTTTACCCTTTGCGCCAACGCGCAATCGTCGATCAACTCGCCCTTGATCGCCGCATAGCCGCCGATCCGCTCATAGGCACTGCGGCGGATAAGGATGCAACCGCCCGCCGCCGCCGCCGTGGCTTTGCGCGGATCGTTCGACCAGGCGAAGGGATAGAGCAGCGCAAAGAAGAACACGAACGGCGGAATCAAGAACCGCTCGGCAAAGCTCTCGCAATGGAACTTCACCATCAGCGAGACGAGATCGCGCCGCTCCGCTTCGAGCCGCGCGACCAGCTCGGTGAGATTGGCGCGGTGATGCGCGATATCGGCGTCGGTGAACAGGTAGAGATCGGGCGGCCGCGCGACCTGGCGCACGCCTTCGCTAAGCGCCCAAAGCTTGCCGGTCCAGCCACCGGGCAGCGATCCTGCCGCAACGACGGTGAGGCGATCCTCGTTGCCGGCGGCGGCCGCGCGCGCGACCTCGGCGGTGCCGTCATTGCTGTGATCGTCGACCAGCACGATCGAGAACGCGCCGCGATAATCCTGGTCGAGCAGCGAGGCGACGGCGCGCCCGACCCCGTCGGCTTCGTTGCGCGCCGGAATCACCGCCACGACGCTGGGAAATTGTTGCGGCAGGGGCGACGATGTTTCGACACGCGCCCGCCAAAAGAAGCCGCGGGCCAGCAGCAGATAGGCCCAGATCGCGAGGACGAGCCACGCCAGTGCCGCGGTCATGGGCACATCCCCGCCGCTTTGAACCAGGCGACCGCATCGGCCAGCGCCTCCTGCGCCGGCCGCGCGCGATAGCCGAGCGCGCGCTCGGCCTTCGCCGAGGAAAAAAACATCTTCTTCTTCGCCATGCGCAGCCCGTCGCGGGTGACGAACGGCTCCTTGCCCGTGACTTGCGCCCAAACCTCGGCGCCGAGCGCGATCGGCCAGATTGCCGGGATCGGAATGCTGATCGTCGGCGGCTTGCGGCCGGTCAAGAGCGCGATGCGGCGCAGGATTTCGGCCAGCGTCAAATCCTCGCCGCCCAGGACGTAGCACTCACCCGGCGCGCCTTGCTTCTCGGCGAGCAAATGCCCCGCGGCGACGTCGTCGACATGGACGATGTTCAGGCCGGTATCGACAAAGGCCGGCATCTTGCCGGATGCCGCCTCGACGATCAGGCGGCCGGTCGGCGTCGGCTTCACATCGCCCGGGCCCACCGGCGTCGAGGGATTGACGATCACCGCCGGCAGGCCGCGCACGCGAACCAGATCGCGCACGACTTCCTCGGCGAGATATTTCGAGCTCTTGTAGGGCCCGATCATGTCGGCCAGCGTGCTGGGCGTCGTCTCGTCGGATGGCGTGCCGTCGCCGATGATGCCGAGCGTCGCGACGCTGCTGGTATAGACGACGCAGGCGACATGTTGTTCGAGCGCCGCCAGCATCAACAACCGCGTGCCGTCGACATTGGCGCGATACATCGCGCTTTCGTCGCGAACCCATAGGCGATAATCCGCGGCGACATGATAGAGCGCGCCGCAACCCTCGATGGCCGCCGCCAGCGAGGCCGCGTCCTCGAGCGAGCCGATCCGCGGCTCGACAGCGAGGCCGGCGAGATTGCGCCGATCGCTTTGCGGCCGCAGCAACACGCGCGGCTTGCGCCCCTGGGCAAGCAGCGCGCGCACCACCGCCGCGCCGACGAAACCCGACGCGCCCGTGACCAGGACAGGTTTCGCAAAATCCGGCGTCAAGCGCGCGCGACGTGCCGCGAATTGTCGCCGATCAGCGCGCGCGCCATCGCCCGCGCCTCGTCGTCGAGCGCATAAACATCATCGAGCGCGGCGATATGCCGACCCGACAGGCGATCGAGCGTGTGCTCGACCGTCGCGGCGATGTCGAGGAAGCCGATCTGCTCGTCGAGGAAAGCGGCGACCGCGATCTCGTTGGCGGCATTCAGCACGGTCGGCGCGCCCCCGCCCGCGACCAGGGCGTCGCGCGCGATGCGCAGCGCCGGAAAGCGCTTCGGGTCCGGCGCCTCGAAAGTGAGCTTGGCGAGCTTGGCGAGGTCGAGGCGCGGGCTCGGCGCGGGGATGCGGTCGGGCCAGCCGAGCGCGTTCGCGATCGGCGTACGCATGTCGGGCGAGCCGAGCTGCGCCAGCACCGAGCCGTCGCTGTAATACACCAGGCCGTGGACGACCGATTGCGGATGCACGACGACATCGAGCTGGTCGCTGCACAGCGCGAAGAGATGATGCGCCTCGATCACTTCCAGGCCCTTGTTCATCATGGTCGCGCTATCGACCGAGATCTTCGCGCCCATCCGCCAGTTGGGATGCGCCACCGCCTGCGCCGGCGTTGCCGATCGCATGGTCTCGACCGAGGCCGTCCGGAACGGCCCGCCGCTGGCGGTCAGCACGATCTTCTCGATCGCCGGGCGCTGGGCGGCGTCGAAGACCTGGAAAATCGCGTTGTGCTCGCTGTCGACCGGCAGCAGCCGCGCGCCATGCACCTTCGCCTCGGCGGTCACGAGATCGCCGGCGCACACCATCACTTCCTTGTTGGCGAGCGCGACGCAAGCGCCACGGCGCACCGCCGCCAAGGTCGGCGCAAGGCCGGCCGCACCGACGATCGCCGCCATCACCCAATCGGCCGGGAGGCGCGCCGCCGCGACCACGGCCTCGGTACCGGATGCCGCCTCGATGCCGCTGCCCGCCAGCGCTTCTTTCAATGCGCCATATTGGCTGTCGTCGGCGACCACCGCGAAGCGCGCGCCGAGACTCTTTGCCTGCTCCGCCAGGCGCAGCGCATTGCGCTGCGCCACCAGCGCCTCGACCGCATAGCTGTCGCGATCCGCCGCCAGCAGCTCGACGGTGTTGCACCCGATCGAGCCGGTCGATCCCAGAATGGTGACGCGACGCTTCAACCCCAACTCCCTCGCCGGTCCAGCCGCCATCTTATGGCGATTCGAGGCCAAGCCCTAGCCACCCATCGATTTATAGGCGATTTCAGCGGCTTACGCCACGCCGAGATAGGCCTTGCGGAGCGCTGGATCGCGCTCCAACTCGGCGACGCTACCGTGATTCACGATCCGGCCGGTCTCCATGACGTAGCCGCGATCGGCGACGCTGAAGGCGGCGAACACGTCCTGCTCGACCAGCAAGACCGTGACCCCGGCCTTACGGATATCGACCAGCACGGTCAGGAGCTGGTCGACGATCACCGGCGCGAGGCCGAGACTCATCTCGTCCACCACCAAAAGCGCCGGCTCGGCCATCAGCGCACGGGCGAGCGCGCAGATCTGCTGCTCGCCGCCCGAAAGGCTGCCGGCGGTCTGCCGACGCCGCTCGGCGAGGATCGGAAAGATCGCATAGACCTGCTCGAAGCGGCGCGCGATCGCGGTCTCGGCGCGGCGATACGCGCCCATCAGCAGATTCTCCTCGACCGACATGCGCGGAAAGAGCTGCCGCCCTTCGGGCACCTGCACCAGCCCCAAAGCGAACACTTGCTCGGGCCGTAGTGCCAGAAGATCGTGACCGGCGAAGGTAATCGTGCCTTGCGCCGCGATCAGCCGCGATACGGCGCGCAACAGCGTCGTCTTGCCGGCGCCGTTGGAGCCCACCAGCGCAACGATCTCGCCGCGCGCAACCTCGAACGCGACGTCGAACAAGACCGGCACGGCGCCGTAACCGGCGGTCAGGCCCGCGACCGAGAGCAGCGGCTCGCTCATGCCCGGCGCTTCCCGAGATAGGCGTCGATCACGCGCGGGTCGCTGAGAATCGCATTGGGCTCGCCCTCGGCCAGCTTCTCGCCGTGATGCAGGACGATGATGCGATCCGAAAGGCTGCGGATCGCCCGCATCACATGCTCGATCACCAGGATGGTGACGCCGGTGCCACGGATCTTCTTGATGATCGTAACCACCTCGTCGATCTCGGCGGAGTTGAGGCCGGCCATCACCTCGTCGAGCAGCAGCAGCTTCGGGCGCATTGCCAGCGCTTTCGCCAGCTCGAGCCGCTTGCAGTCGGGACCGCCGAGCTCGCTCGCCGGCTGCTCGGCGTGGCGCGAGAGGCCGGTGAAATCGAGCAGCGCGCGGGCCTGCTCGCGCGCCGCCGTCTGATCGCGCTCGCCCCCGCGATAGCCGAACAGCGCGCCGACGGCGACATTCGCCAGCACCGAGAGGCGCGGAAACGGCTTCATCACCTGGAAGGTGCGGCCGATCCCAAGATGCGCGCGGGCGTAAGGCGGCAGGCGATCGATCCGCGCGCCCTCGAAGACCAAGCTACCCTCATCGGCGGCCAGCGTGCCGCTAATGAGGCCGACCAGCGTGGTCTTGCCGGCGCCATTGGGCCCGATCAAGCCGAGTATCTCGCCACTTCGCAGCGCGAAGCTGACCCGATCGACCGCCTGGAGACCGTGAAATCGCTTGGTCAGGCCGCGCGCTTCAAGAAGGGGCGCTTCAAGAAGGGCAGCTTCGGGCAGCGGCGTTGCGCCGGGGCCGCTCATAGCCGATGCATCCGGATGTTCTGCAGCAGATAGCGCGCGCCCTCCCGGCGGAAGCCGCTCGCCAGATCCAGCAGGCCGCGCGGCATGAAGATCACGGCCAGCACGATCACCAGCCCAAACAGCAGCGCGGCCGCAGTCGAGATACTGCTTGCCAGCACATCATAGACCGCGGACAGCACGAACGCGCCGAGCAGCGGACCGAACACCGTCCCGGGGCCGCCGAACATCGCCATGATCACCATGCGGACGTTAAGCGTGAGATCGAAGGCGCCGCCGGGATCGACGAAGGTGATCCAATAGGCATGAATGCCGCCGGCGATGGCGGTGAAGAACGCCGACAGCGAAAGCGCCGCGATCTTGTAGCGCGTCGTGTTGACACCCATGACCAGCGCCGCGTCCTCGTCCTCGCGAATCGCCAGGAGGCCCATGCCGAAGCGGCTTCGGGCTATCCACGCCACAGTCGCGGTCGCGGCGACCAGAAGCAGCAGCGCCTCCTCGTAAAAAGCCGCATCGGCGCGGGTCAGCGGCAGGATGAGGCCGATATTGCGTCCGGCAATATCGAGATTGGCGATGATCGCGGACAGGCTCGCCGACAGAGCCAGCGTCGCGATCGCGAAATAATGCCCGCGCAGCCGCAGGATCGGAATGCCGAACAGCACCGCGCAGCCGACCGCCAGCACCGCGCCAAGGCCGAGCCCGATGCCGAACGGCCAATGGAGCTGCGCCATCGCGATCGCGGTGCCGTAGGTGCCGAGGCCGTAGAACGAGGAATTGCCGAACGAGACATAGCCGGTGAAGCCGCCGAGAATGTTCCAGGCCTGAGCCAGCGTCGCGAACAACAAGGCATCGATGCCGTATTGGACCAGCACGTCGTCGCCGAAAAACGGCACGGCGGCGAGACCGATCACGCAGAGGCCGAGAAAGATGGCGCGCCACATCATGCGTTGCGCAAGCTGCGCGCCGGCCGCGCGACCAGGATCAGCACCAATAAGCCGAAGCTGATCGCGTCGGTAAAGGTCGCGCCGATATAAAGCGAGGCCAGCGCTTCGATGATTCCGATGACGATGCCGCCGAGCACGATGCCGAACGGATTCTCAAGCCCGCCGATGATGGTGATGACGAAGGATTTCGCCGTCAGCGTCGCGCCGATATAGGGCGTCACCTGCGAGACCATGCCGTAGAGCCCGCCGGCCGCGCCGGCCAGCGCGGCGCCCAGCCCGAAGGTCAAGGCATAGAGCTGCGCGGGATCGACGCCGTAGAGCCGGGCGGCGACCAGGTTCTGCGCGGTCGCGCGGATCGCGCGGCCGAGACGCGTGCGCTGCAGCAGCACCCACAACAGCGCCGCCAGCACCACCGCAGCGACAAAGGCCGCCAGGCGCAGCAGCGGCACAGTCAGGCCGAGAATGGCGACATTGGCGCCGGCATAGCTCGGATTGATGGTGCGGAAATCGGCCGTGAAAGCGAGCTGCGCCAGGTAGGTCAGCACCACGTCGAGGCCGAAGGTGATGAGCAGCGTATTGAGCGCCGCCGAGCGGATGATGAGGTTGAGAACGAAACGCTGCAGCAGGTAGCCGAAGGCGAACATCGCCAGCATCGCGATCGGCAGCGCGGCGAAGGGATCGATCCCCAGGCCGGCGAACAGGAAATAGACGCAATAGCCGCCGAGCATCACCAGCGCGCCATGCGCGAGGTTGACGATGTTGAGCACGCCCCAGACCAGCGCCATGCCGAGCGCCATCAGGCCGTAGAGCCCGCCGAGCAGAACGCCGTTAAGCAGAATTTGCGCGAGCAACATGCGGATCGGTCGGCGTCGCTAGAGGGAGAGCATCAGTTTCGCTTGGCCCAGGGCGGAACCGGATAACGCGGCTTGTTGAGAAAATGATCGGTATAGATCGGGACGACCTTGCCGTCCTGGACCTGGATCACGATCTGCGGCAGATCGATCTGGCCGTCCGGTTGAAAATGGATCGGCGCATAGACGCTCTCGAAATCGCTCTTGGCGATCGCGTCGCGGACCCGATCGCGGTCGAGCGAGCCGGCGGCTTCGAGCGCATAGGCGAAGGTCTCGATATCGGCGACCGCCGAGGCAACGTGATAATCGGGCTCGTAGCCGAAATGCTTCTGGAACAGGTGCGCGAATTTCTGCCCGTCGCCGAACCAGCGGTCGCGCGCGACTGGCGAGATGACCCAGGGCGTCATGCCGAAGACGCCTTCGGCGTCCTTGCCCAGCGCCGAGCGGAAATCGGCCGACGGCACGCCGACCGTCAGCGACATCATATCGCGGGCATTGACGTCGAGCGCTTTCGCCTCGCGAATGAAATTCAGCGCCTCGGGCTCATGCCCGCCGACCAGGATCGCATCGGGGGTTTTGGATTTCACCAGCGCGAGCAGCGACGTGAAATTGGGGTTGTCCGCGGGATAAACCTCGTCGACCACGATCTGCACGTCGTTCTGCTTGGCAAGAGCGGCCGTTCCCTCGCGCACCGAGACATCGAACGCGTCGTCGGCCGTCAGCAGCGCCATCGTATGCACCCGCGGATCGAGCTTGGTCATCATCGCGACGGTCGAGCCGAAGTAATTGTCCGCCGGCGGCGACGTGCCGAAGACGTAGCGATAGCCGCGGGCGAAGATCTGCCGCGCCGCGCCGCCGCCCTGGACCATCGGCACGCGGTATTTCTCGGCGACCGAGGATTCGTCGAGCGTGTGATTGCTGCCATACGGCCCGAGCAGGAAATCGACCCGGTCGCGCGTGACGAGCTGGACGTATTGCTGCACGCCGAGATTGATGTTCGACTGATTGTCGAGCAGCCGCAGCGCGAGGCGGTAATTCTCGCCGCCAACCGCGATCCCGCCCTGCTGATTGATACGGTCGACCGCGAAGCGATAACCGTCGCGAAAATAGCGCGCGAGATTGGCGTCGGGCCCGGTAAGCTGGAGCGACGCGCCGAGCGTCACCGTTTTGGCGGTTTGCGCCGGCGCAACGCCCGGCAACGCCGCGACCACCGCCGCCACAAGCGCAAACAGCACTTTCATCGGCCCCCCGCTTGATCGTTTGTTTGCATCGTTGACCGCGCTCTGCTTGACAGAAACCGTCTCGCGCTTCAAGCCTTCGCAGATCGCAAAACGACGGATTTCTCCATGAATGCCGGCACACCGCTGGTCGAAATCGAGCCGGTCGGCAGGGTCGCGCTGCTCACCATCGACAACCCGCCGGTCAACGCGACCAGTCATGCGCTGCGAACCGCGCTGAAAGCCGCGCTCGACGCCGCCATCGGCGATACGGCAGTCGCGGCAATCGTGCTGATCGGCGCTGGGCGCGGCTTCATCGCCGGCGCGGATATCGCCGAATTCGACCGCAAGCGCGAAGAGCCGCTCAATCCCACGATCATTGCCGCGATGGAGCGCAGTGAAAAGCCGATCATCGCCGCGATTCACGGCCACGCGCTTGGCGGCGGCCTCGAGCTCGCGATGGGCTGTCATTATCGCGTCGCCACGCCCGAGGCGCGACTCGGCCAGCCCGAGGTCAAGATCGGTTTGACGCCCGGCGCCGGCGGCACGCAGCGCCTGCCGCGGCTGGTCGGGTTGACGCTGGCGCTGGAGATGATCGTCGGCGGCGACCCGATCGACGCCCCGAGCGCGCAGCGTCATGGTCTCATCGATGCGATCGTCGCGGGCGAGCTGCGCGCCGGTGCGATTGCCTTTGCCGAGCGCATGCTGAGCGAGGAACGCCGCTTGCCGCGCGTGCGCGACCGGCCGGCGCCCGCGCTTGCCGATGCGGGCTTCTTCGCCGCCGCCCGCGCGGATCTGCTGAAGCGCAAGCCGGGCTTGTTGGCACCGCAGAGCTGCCTCGATGCCGTCGCGGCGTCGCTGCTGCCCTTCGATGAAGGGCTACGGCGCGAGGCCGAGCTCTTTGCCGCGACGGTGCAAAGCGAGCAATCGAAGGCGCTGCGGCATCTGTTCTTCGCCGAGCGCGAGGCCGCGAAAGTTCCCGGCCTGCCCGTGGACACACCGATCCGCGATATCCGCGCGGTCGGCGTCATTGGCGGCGGCACGATGGGCAGCGCGATCGCGATCTGCTGCGCCGATGCCGGGCTGCCGGTGATTTTGGTCGAAGCCGACGCGGCCGCGCTCGATCGCGCGCAAGCGAGCTTGCGCGCACATTACAGCGCTTTGACCAAACGCGGGCGGTTACGCGCGGACGAAACGGAAAAGCGCCTCGCACGGATTACCGGCACGGTGTCGCTGCGCGATCTCGATGCGGCCGATCTCGTGATCGAGGCAGTGACCGAGGATCTCGCGCTGAAGCGCCAGATCTTCGCCGCGCTCGATCGCGTTGCCAAGCCTGAGGCGCTGCTGGCGACCAACACCTCCTATCTCGACATCGACGCGCTTGCCGGCGCAACGCAGCGGCCGGAGCGCGTGCTCGGCCTGCATTTCTTTGCACCAGCGGCGATCATGCGCGCGATCGAGGTGGTCCGCGCGCTGCGCAGCGCGCCGACGGCGATCGCCACCGGCATGGCGTTCGGGCGCAAGCTTCGCAAGCTGCCGGTCGCGGTCGGCGCCTGCGACGGTTTCGTCGGCAACCGTCTGCTGACGCAACGCGGCCGCGAGGTCGAGCGCTTGCTGAGCGAAGGCG
>Ga0307373_10013757_pt1 | contig 11264 bp, 10 predicted proteins | sample OX2MG_FD_202534 | JGI IMG/M metagenome (GOLD analysis project Ga0307373, IMG submission 202534) | Soil microbial communities from Risofladan, Vaasa, Finland - OX-2 | ecosystem: Environmental > Terrestrial > Soil > Coastal area > Acid sulfate soil | place: Finland: Risofladan, Vaasa | collected... | reverse complement strand
GGCCGCGACTCGAGCAGCTGCGCCATGCCGATCCAGATCGAGGGCACGCCGAGCGCGTAGGTCGGCTTCTCGGCGGCCATGAGATCGAGCAGGTCCTCCGGATGCAGGTGCGGGCCCGGAAAGACCATCGGGACGCCCATCATCGCGCACAGGTACGGCACGCCCCAGCTGTTGGCGTGGAACATCGGCGTCACCGGCAGCACGCGATCCTTCGCTGAAAGGCCCCAGTAGTCGGGCTGGTTGGCGACCAGCGAGTGGATCACCGTCGAGCGGTGCGAGTACACCACGCCCTTCGGGCGACCGGTGGTGCCCGAGGTGTAGCACATGGCGACCGGGTCGTCCTCCTCGTGCGCTACGTAATCGAACCCGCCCGGCGCACCGGCAAGGAACGCCTCGTAGTCGACGAACGGCGCGGCCACCGGCTTGCCGGAGTACGGCACCACGATCACCTTCTCGAACGGTGCGTCCTTCCCGAACTGCTCGTACAGCGGCAGCAGGATGTCGTCCACGACGAGGAAGCGGTCCTTGGCGTGGTTGGCGATCCAGGCGATGTCCTCGGGCGAAAGGCGCAGGTTCAGCGTGTGCATCACCCCGCCCGCGGCGGGGATGCCGAAATAGCACTCCAGGTGCGCGTAGTGGTTCCAGCACAGCGTGGCCACCCGGTCGCCCTTGTTCAGACCCGCGGCGAGCAGCGCCGAGGCGAGCTGGCGCGTGCGGCGGTAGAAGTCGGCGAAGCTGTGGCGCGCGAGCGACTTGTCGGGCAGGCGGCTGACGATCTCGGACCGCGGAAAGAGCTTGCCCGCGCGCTCGAGCAGATGGTTGAGCGACAGCGGCACCCGCTGCATGGTGGAACGGATCATCGGCGCCCTCCTCCTGTGACGGGCGACGACAATTTACCGCGCGGTCGGTGCGCGCGCAAAGCCTCCGAGGAGGATGTTCCGGGGGAATTTGCCGGCGATCTTGCCGCCAATTTCAGATCCGCGAGACTCTGCGCATGATTACCGGCGTCATCTAGAAATCAAATCGACCAGATCTGAAACACGTTCTGGGCGGGCAGCATTTCGAATCCCCTGGAGGTCATCGAGCAGGTCACCTTGCTACTCTTCCTGCGCCGGCCGGATGACCTGCACACGCTCGAAGAAAACAAATCCGCGCGCCTGAAGAAGCCTATCGAGCGGCGCATGTTCCCCGAGGGCAAAGCCAGTTCCGCACGCCGCGCGACGTCATCCGGCTGATGGTCGAGATGACCGCGCCGCTGCCTTGGAGCCGCGTGGCGAAGTCTCCATGTGTGGGGGTTGGAGAGAGACACAGACGGCAATTCCGCTGCGGTGCCCAAAGTAAATCTACGGGATCTGTTGATTTAGCTTCAGACCCGAACATAAAATAACGGCCCCCCCTCATGCGCAGGCCCTCGCCGGGAACCTACGTCGACGTGGCCACCGCCGGCGAGCGGTTCCGGGCCTTCGTGCCCGCGCCGCTGCCGCCCGAGCCGCCGATCGCCTGGTCGGGCGCGCTGCGGCGCCGCTTCGACGACGCGCTCGTGGCGCTGGGGCGGCTGGACGCGCTCACGGCCCATCTGCCCAACGCATCGCTGCTGCTCTACAGCTTCGTGCGCAAGGAGGCGGTGCTGTCCTCCCAGATCGAGGGCACGCAGTCCTCGCTCGCCGACCTGCTGCTCTACGAGGTCGACGAGCAGCCGGGCGTGCCGGTGGAGGACGCGCGCGAGGTGAGCCGGTGCGTCGCGGCGCTGGAGCACGGCCTGAAGAAGCTTCGGGGCGGACTCCCGCTGTCGATGCGCCTGCTGCGCGGGATGCACGAGGTCCTGCTTTCGCATCCCGGCGGGCGCGGCAAGACGCCGGGGGAAGTGCGCCGCTCGCAGGTCTGGATCGGCGGCACCCGGCCGGGCAACGCGGCGTTCGTGCCGCCGCCTGCCAACGCACTGGGGGAGTGCCTTCAGTCCCTCGAGAGCTTCCTCAACGACGAGCCCGAGCCGACGCCACGGCTTCTCAAGGCGGCGCTGGCGCACGTTCAGTTCGAGTCCATCCACCCCTTCCTCGACGGCAACGGCCGCATCGGACGCCTCCTGATCGTGCTGCAGCTGGTGGCCGACGGCGTACTGCGCGCGCCAATGCTGTACCCGAGCCTGTACTTCAAGACCCACCGCGCGCTCTACTACGAGCTGCTGAACGAGGTGCGGCTGCACGGCGACTGGGAGCGCTGGCTCGACTTCTTCGCCGAGGGCGTCCAGGCGAGCGCGTCGCAGGCGGTGGTCAGCGCGAACGCGCTGCTGGCGCTGGTGAACGCGGATCGCGATCGCATCGCAGGCCTGGGACGCGCTGCGGGCTCTGCCCTCGCGGTGCACCAGGCTCTGCAGCGCCAGCCCATCACCACCTCGGCCGTTCTGGTGAAGGCCACTGGGCGGACGGCGGCCACGGTTAACAAGTCGCTGGCGCACCTGGAGAAACTCGGCGTCGTCGCCGAGCTCACCAGCCGGCAGCGCGGACGCGTGTTCAGCTACCGGCGGTACATGGACGAGCTCGGCGCGGAACTGGAGCGCAGACCGTGAGCCAGTTCGCATTCCCGGAGCGCGAATGGGCGGCAGTCTTCGATGCGGCTTGCTAGGCCGAGGGGTCACCGCACTCGCGGCATGACGCTCTCAGAGCTTGCGCTCCCAGAATTCGCCGACCAGATCGTGGCCGAAGCTGTGGTGCGGCTCCGTGCGCACGAGGCGGAATCCGACCTGACGATAGATAGCGCGCGCCGCGTCGAGGTTGCTCTGCGTCCACAGCACCATCTTGCGATAGCCGCGCCGGCGCGCGTAGCGCAGGCAGGCCGCGACGAGGCGGCGGCCGATGCCCTGGCCGCGTGCGGAGGGCTCCAGGAGCAGCAGGCGGAGCTTCGCCACGCTGCGCGACTGCCGGACGAGCATCACCGAGCCGAGGCGCGTGCCGCTTCTCTCCGCGATCCAGCAGCGCTCCCACTCGGGGTCGTAGCGCCGCAGGAAGCTCGCCGCGATCTCCGCCACCAGCGCTTTGAACTCCTCGTTCCAGCCGTATTCCTCGTGATACAGCGCGCCGTGGCGCTCGATCACCCAGCCGAGGTCGCCGGGACGGTGGGGGCGCAGGATGCAGCGCGAGGGCTCCGGGCGCTTGGTCGATTTCTTCATATACTCGCAAATGTCACACCTCCGCGCACAGGAACGCAAGATGAAAGTCTTTCAGATCCAGGACGACTGGGGCATCAATTACCTCCGGCTCGCCATGCGCCCCGACCCGCGCCCCGGCCCCGGCCAGGTGCTGCTGAAGATGAAAGCGGCCTCGCTCAACTACCGCGACCTGTTCGTGCTCGAGCGCGGCTACGGCGCGCACACCGGCACCCTGCCGCTGATTCCGCTCTCCGACGGCGTGGGTGAAGTGATCGAAGCCGGCGCGGGCGTCACGCGCGTCAAGGCGGGCGAGCGCGTGTGCCCCTGCTTCAACCAGGGCTGGATCGCCGGCAAGCCCAATCTCGAGCGCATGAGCGCGATCGTCGGCGGCCCGATCGACGGCACCATGGCCGATTACATGGTGTTGCCCGAGGGCGGCGTGGTGAAGGCGCCCGCGCACCTGTCGGACGAGCAGGCCGCAGCGCTGCCGTGCGCCGCGCTCACCGCCTGGAGCGCGCTGGTGACCTACGACGACCTAGCGCCCGGATCGAAGGTGCTGGTGCAGGGCACCGGCGGGGTGGCCCTGTTCGCGCTGCAGTTCGCGAAGCTGCTGGGCGCGCACGTCACCGTGATCTCGTCGAGCGACGAGAAGATCGCCAAGGCGAAGGCGCTCGGCGCCGACGCCACGATCAACTACAAGTCCGTGCCGGATTGGGCCAGGGCGACGCGCGAGATCACCGGCGGGCGCGGCTACGACCACATCGTCGAGCTGGGCGGCGAAAAGACGCTGCCGCAGTCGCTGCTGTGCATCCGTCCCGGGGGCACCATCTCGATGATCGGCGTGCTTTCGGGCGGCACGCTCTCGGCACAGCTCGGCCGCGTGGTGACTCGCCAGGTGCGACTGCAGGGCATCACGGTCGGCCATCGCGACGGCTTCGAGGCCATGCTGCGCGCGATCGAGCAGCACGCGCTACGGCCGGTGATCGACCGGGTGTTCGCGTTCGAGGAGTTGAAACAGGCGCTGACGTACCTGAAAAGCGGCCTACACTTCGGAAAGATCTGCATCCGCCACTGAGGAATGCCAATGAACCTCTCGTTCGCAAGCAAGAATGTCGTCGTCGCGGGCGGCAGCCGCGGCATCGGCCGCGCGATCGCGCTCGGCTTCGCCGCGGCGGGCGCCAACGTGTCGATCTGCGCGCGCGGCGCCGCCGGTCTGGCGCAAGCCGAGGCCGAGCTCAAGCGCCACGGCGGCAAGGTGCACACCGCGACCTGCGACCTCGCCGACGGCGAGGCGGTGAAGCGCTACGTGACGGCGGCCGGGGACGCGTACGGCGGAATCGACGTGCTGGTGAACAACGCCTCCGGCTACGGACTGGGCGACGACGAGGCGGGCTGGGCGGCGAGCATCAACGTCGACCTGCTGGCGAGCGTGCGCGCCTCGCACGCCGCGCTGCCGTTGCTCGAGCGCGCGGGCGGCGGCTCGATCGTGTACATCAGCTCGATCGCCGGCCTCAAGCCGAGCGCGCGCACGCCGGCCTACGGCGCGGTTAAGGCGGCGCTGGTCCAGTACACGATGACGCAAGGCCTCGCTCTCGCCGCGAAGAAGATCCGCGTCAACAGCATCGCGCCCGGATCGATCGAGTTCCCCGGCGGCGTGTGGGACGTGCGCAAGCGCGACAATCCGAAGCTCTACGACGGCACGCTGCGCACGATTCCCTGGGGGCGCATGGGTCGGCCGGAGGAAATCGCGAACGTCGTGCTGTTCCTGGCGAGCGACCTGGCGAGCTGGATCACTGGCCAGACCATCACCGTCGACGGCGGGCAGACGCTCAGCTAAACGCCGCTCTTCCCTTCAGGGCAGCTGGATCTTTCCGCCGCCGCCCAGCCCGCCGGCGGGAGGCAGCCCGCCCTGCGGGATGACCAGCGAGGAAGAGGCCTGGCGGCGCAGCTCCTGCAACTCCTGCACCGTGCGCTCGATCGCCTCCTTGGCGAGCGCGCCGAACTGCTTCGCCGCCTCGGCGAGCGAGCCGGCATCGATCTCGAACACGATCGGCAGCGTACCCATCGGCGTCATGACCTGCGTCTCGCCGACGTAGCCCACGTCCCGCGCGGGGTCGGGCGAGCCGTCGCCCTTCACCGGGGTGAGGCGGCGAATGGTGCCGATACGCCGGTCGGTGAAAGTCTCCTCGAGGTACAGCGCCGCCGGGTCGAGGTTGACATCGGCAGAGCGGGGGTCGCTTCCCAGGGCCATGTGACTGCGTCTCCGGATTTCGATTCGGTGGAATTCTACCCGCTGCCCGCTGACGCGGCACGCCGCGCACACTCGGCCTGCACCAGCTCGCGGATGATCTCGGCGAGCCGCAGCGTCCCGGGACCGGCCGCGTCGCGGTCCGCGAAGATGAGGTACAGCTCCACGTAGCGCTCGCCACCTTCGCGCAACGCCAGGGGCTTGAGCGTGCCCTTCGCCAGCTCGTCGCGGATCTTCTCCTCGGGCATCCAGGCGTAGCCGTAGCCCGCGCGCAGCGCCTCCAGCGACGTCGCCAGGTGGCTGACCGTCCAGCGCTGCGCCGCGTCCACCGCTGGACGCGTCGCGCGCGTGGAGCCCGACTCGCGCACCACGAGCTGGCGCTGCGCGCGCAGGTCCTGAACGGTGAGCTCGCGCCCGAGCCGGTGCAGCGCGTGCTCGGGATGCGCGACCAGCAGAAAGCGCAGCCGCATGAGGGGATCGCCAAGAAAACCGGGCGGCACCATGCCGGAGATCGCGAGATCGACCTGGCGGCGCACCAGCGCTTCGGGAGTGCCACCGAGCACCGACTCGATCACCTCGATGCGGGTGTGCGGGCTTTCGGCGCCGAAGCGCTCGAGGCACTTGAGCAGCAGCCAGCTGGGGAAAACGATCTCGGCCGCGATTCCGATCTCGGCTTCCCATCCCGCGGAGAGCGTGCGCCCCACGCGCTCCAGAGCCCCGGCTTCCTCGAGCAACGCGCGCGCGCGCCGAACCAGCAGCTCCCCCGTCCGGGTCAGCACGGCCTTGCGCCCGTGGATCTCGAAGGCCTTGACGCCGAGCAGAGACTCGAGCTTCTGGACGCCGTAAGTCACTGAAGATTGGGTCTTATGAAGGATCTCCGCGGCCTGCGCGTAGCCACCGGCATCCACGACCGCCACCAGGGCGCGCCACTGTTCTAGGGAGATCAAAGATCTAATAAATAGATATTTATGACCTTATTTTTCTACTTTTCAATCTATTAAGTCAATATTTAAATGACCACATCTCAAACACGGAGAGGGATCCATGAAAACCCTGCTGCAGCTGAACTCCAGCCTCTACGCGGGCGATGGCCAATCGAGCCGCATTGCCAGCCAGTTCGTCGCCCTGTGGCGCGCCGCGAACCCCGGCGCCACGGTCTTGGTGCGCGATCTCGCGCGCGAGCCCGTGCCGCACCTCGACGCCGAGCGCTTTGCCGCCTTCCTCGCCAAGGAAGAAGCGCGTGACGCGAGCCAGCAAGCCGTGATCGCGTACTCGGACACGCTGATCGGCGAGCTCCAGCGCGCCGACGTGATCGTGCTCGGCCTGCCGATGTACAACTTCGGCCTGCCCTCGACCCTGAAGGCGTACTTCGATCACGTGGCGCGCGCCGGCATCACCTTCCGCTACACCGACCATGGGCCCGTGGGCCTGCTCACCGGTAAGCAGGCGTACGTGTTCGCCGCGCGCGGCGGGCAGTACGCGGGCACACCGCGTGACACCCAGACCCCGTACGTGCGTGACTTCCTGCGCTTCCTCGGAATCGACGAGGTCGAGTTCGTCTATGCCGAGGGGCTGGCGATCGGCGACGCGAGCAGGCAGGCGGCGCTGGCGCAGGCGCAATCCGCCATCCGGCGCATGGCCGAAGGCACCGCGCTCGCCGCGTAGGCCCCGTTCCGGCCAACCAACGCCTTGAAAGGAGAGTTTCATGAATGCCGGTACGCGCAACATCGCCGATCTCGCCGGTCGCATCCTGATTGCGGCACTGTTCCTCATCGCGGGCGTCGGCAAGCTCGGCGCCTACGCCGGCACGCAAGGCTACATGCAGTCGCACGGCGTGCCGGGCGCGCTTCTACCCGCGGTCATCGCACTCGAGCTCGGCGGCGGCCTGCTGATCGTCGCGGGCTTGTGGACGCGCATCGCCGCGCTGGCGCTGGCCGGCTTCACGCTGCTCGCCGCGCTGCTGTTTCATGCTAATTTCTCCGATGCGACGCAACAGATCATGTTTCTGAAAAACCTGGCGATCGCGGGCGGATTCCTGATGCTTGCCGCGAACGGCGCCGGCGCGTGGAGCGTCGATGGGCGCCGCTCGCAGGCGCGCCGCCCGGCGATCGACGCAGTGGCGAGGACCTCATCGTGACGAACAGAACGCTCAAACAGGTGATCAACTCGGTCCCCGCCTCCGACGGTGCCGGCGTCAAGCTGCGCCGCAGCCTCGGCGCGCAGCCCGGGCTCAGGGTCGATCCGTTCCTGATGCTGGACGAGTTTTCCTCCGAGAATCCCGACGACTACGTCGCCGGCTTTCCGGCACATCCGCACCGCGGCTTCGAGACCGTGACCTACCTGATCGACGGCCACATGCTGCACGAGGACCACCTCGGTCATCGCGGCGACCTCAGGAGCGGTGGGGTGCAGTGGATGAGCGCGGGCCGCGGCATCGTTCACTCCGAGATGCCGCAGCAGGAGCGCGGGCGCATGCGCGGCTTCCAGCTGTGGATCAACCTTCCCGCGCGCGAGAAGATGAAGCCGCCGGCCTACCGCGACCTGCAGCCCGAGGAGATTCCGGTCCTCGAGCTGCCCGGTGGCGGGCGCGTGAAGGTGGTCGCGGGAACTATCGTGGCCGACGGCCGCGAAACGCGCGGCCCGATCGGAGGCGTGGCCACGGATCCGCTGTACCTCGACGTCGAGCTGCCGGCGGGCGGCTCATTCGCGCAGCCCGTGGACGCCGGCTACAGCGCTTTCGTCTATCCCTACGAAGGCGGCCTCGAGATCGCCGGCGAGCGGCTGCCGGCGCACAGCGCCGGCGTGCTCGCCGGAGGTGAGCGCATCGAAGCGGCCGCCGGCGGCCACGGTGCTCGCTTCCTGCTGCTCGCGGGCCGGCCGCTGCGCGAGCCGATCGCGCAGTACGGCCCGTTCGTCATGAACACGCGCGAGGAGATCGAGCAAGCGATCCGCGACTACCAGAGCGGCGAGCTGACGCGCGTGCCCTGAACGCGCGCCGCCGCGTCAGTTCGACCCCGCCCGCCTGAGCGCCGCGATCAGCCGCCTGAGCTGGCCCCATTCCTCCGGCCCGGGCAGCGAGCCGTCGTTCAGGTGCAGCTCCAGGAGGGTCTCCGCGGTGCGCGCCGCCTGCGCGGCCGCGGGCAGCCCGAACATGTCGGCCGAGCCCGCGATCGAGTGCAGGTCGCGGTGCAGGTCCGCGAGCCGCGCCGCCGGCGCGACGCCTCCCGCCAGCTCGTTCTGCAGGCGCTCGAGGCGCTGCAGCCTCGCCGCCAGCCGCTTGCGGTAATCGGCATTGCCTTTTTCCCGCTCGCCGCCGAACACGTCTGGCTGCGCCAGCTCATCCGGACCGGCTTTCGCACCGAGGCCGAGCACCGCGCGCACCGCGCGCATCAGGGTGTCGATCTCGAACGGCTTGGTCAGGTAGCCGTCGGCGCCGCTGAGCAATCCCTTGAGCACGCCTTCGCGCGTCGCCTTGGCGGTGAGCATGATGACCGGCACGCCCTTCAGCGCCGGATGCTGGCGCATCTTGGCGAGCACCTCGAAACCGTCGGCGTCGGGCAGCGTGACGTCGAGCAGCACCAGGTCGGGCACGGGGGCCTGGCGCAGCGCGGCGACGATCTCGGCGCGGTTGGTTGCCGTACGCGCGGCGAAGCCCTCGAGCGCGAAGTAGGTCCGCAGCATCTTGCCGAGCTCGGCATCGTCGTCCACGAGCATAACCACTAGCTTGGCCCCGTCGGCCGGCTTGTGCTCGGCGGCCGCGCGGCGTGCGATGCGCACGTAGAAGCCCTGCCGCTGCAGCAATGTCACCGTCGTGTCCGCTTCGGCGTGGTCGGAGGGCTTCGGCTTGCCGAAGCCCTCCGCGGGTACGTGGATTTCGAAAAACCCGCTCGCGTCGATGGCGTCCGAATGCACCTGACTCATCGGTCCGATGTGGCCCGCGCGCAGCAACTTGCCCAGCGTCGCGCGCACCAGCTCCGGCGCGATGCCGCGCGCGCGCTTGACGAGCTGCGCCACGTTCGCCTTGGAGTCGATGAGCACGAGGACCTCGAGCTCCGTCGGGGTCAGCGTCGTTCCGGCCTCGCCCAGCTCGACCTCGCCGCTGTGCGTCAGGGCATACACGTCCCGGTCTTGCACCAGGCCCTGCCAAGGTTCCATGTCAGGATTCCCTCACAGGCCGCGCTGGCCGCAAAAACGCGTCGCATCCCGGCCCACCCCGCACCTTATGCCACGCGCACCGACACTGTACTGCATGGCCTGCCGCGGCTCCAGACGGCGACGAGCCCCGAGAAGCGGCGCGCGGCCCTCAGCCGCGTAGCTTAAAGCGCTGGATCTTCCCGGTCGCGGTCTTGGGCAGCTCGGCGATGAACTCGATCCAGCGCGGGTACTTGTAGGGAGCAAGCCGGTCCTTGACGTGCTGCTGCAGCGCCTGCTCGAGCGCCGCGCTCGGAGCCTGTCCGGCCTTGAGCACCACGTAGGCCTTGGGTTTGACCAGCCGGTTCTCGTCCTCGGCGCCCACCACCGCGGCCTCGAGCACTGCGGCGTGCGACACCAGAGCGGCCTCGACCTCGGCCGGCGAGACGTAGATCCCCGACACCTTCAGCATGTCGTCAGAGCGCCCGCCGTAGACGTAATAACCGTCGGCGTCTTGGCTGTACTTGTCGCCGCTCCTGGTCCACTCGCCCACGAAGGTGCTGCGCGTCTTCTCGCGGTTGTTCCAGTAGGACGCCGCGCTGGTCGGTCCGGCGATCTGCAGCTCACCCAGCTCGCCGGGCTTCACCGCGTTGCCCTGCTCGTCGACCAGGAGCAGCCGGTAGCCCGGCACCGGCTTTCCGGTCGTTCCGTAGCGCACGTCGCCCGGGCGGTTCGACAGGAAAATGTGCAGCATTTCGGTCGAGCCGATGCCGTCGAGGATGTCGACGCCGGTGCGCTCCTTGAACCCCTTGGCGATCTGCGGCGGAAGCGCCTCGCCCGCGGAGGTACAGCGGCGCAAGGCGAGGCCCTCCCGGCTCGGAAAGCCCGGGTCGGCGAGCATCGCGGCGTAGAGCGTCGGCACTCCGTAGAAAATGGTGGGCTTCCGCCCGGTCAGGCGCTTGAACACCGCCGCCGGCGTCGGGCGCTCGGCCATCAGCAGCGTGGTCGCGCCGGCGGCAAGCGGAAACGACAGACCGTTCCCCAGGCCGTAGGCGAAGAATAGCTTCGCGGCCGAGAACACGACGTCGCTTTCCTCGATGCCGAGGACCGGTCGCGCGTACAGCTCGACCGTCAGGATCATGCTCGAATGCACGTGCACCGTGCCCTTGGGCTTGCCCGTCGACCCGGAGGAATACAGCCAGAAGCAGGCGTCGTCGCGCGTGGTCGGCGCCGGCGCGAGCTGCGGCTTGCCGGTGGCGAGCACGTCGCGGAATGCGATGTGGCCCGCGGCGCTCGCCCCCGAGACGATGACGTGCTTCAGGAACGGCAGCTTGCCCAGGAGCGGCGCGAACTGCGGCAGCAGCGCTTCGGACACGATCAGCGCCCGGGCGCGGCTGTCCTGCAGCATGTACTCGTAGTCCGCGCTCGTGAGCAGCGTGTTGGCCGCCACCGGCACGATGCCCGCCTTGATCGCGCCAAGGTACGCGGTCGGCCAGTCGATCGTGTCGTGCATGGCGAGCAGCACGCGCTGCTCCATCTCGAGGCCGAGCGCAAGCAGCCCGCTGCCGAAGCGGCTCACCCGCTCGGCGAGTTGGGCGTAGGTGACTTGGCCTGCGTCGTCGATGTAGGCGATCTTGCCGGCGCGCCCGGCCTGCAGATTGCGCTCGAGCAGGTCGACCGCGGCGTTGTACTCGCGCGGGATCTCGATGCGCGGCGGCGAAACCGAATGGTCGGCCTGCG
>Ga0307373_10013756_pt1 | contig 11265 bp, 8 predicted proteins | sample OX2MG_FD_202534 | JGI IMG/M metagenome (GOLD analysis project Ga0307373, IMG submission 202534) | Soil microbial communities from Risofladan, Vaasa, Finland - OX-2 | ecosystem: Environmental > Terrestrial > Soil > Coastal area > Acid sulfate soil | place: Finland: Risofladan, Vaasa | collected... | reverse complement strand
GTCTTCCGGGCCGAGGGCGGCGTGGCGGAACGCGCCCTGCTGGGCGAGGACGGCTCGGGTGACGGGTTGCGGGCCATGTTCGACGCCAGCGGCCTGCCCTCGGACAGCGACGAGGTGCGGGAGTTCGTCGCCGCCATGGTCGAGCCGGGGGCGCTGACAGCCGCCCTCAACTGGTACCGGGCCACCGAGCCGCAGGCGCTCGCCGGGGTGGGGCCGATCACCGTGCCCACCCTGTATGTGTGGTCCACCGAGGACGTCGCCCTGGGCCGCACCGCCGCCGAGGCGACCGCCGACTGGGTCACGGGCCCGTACCGCTTCGAGGTCCTGGAGGGCGTGAGCCATTGGATCCCCGAGACCGCGCCGGGCGACCTGAACCGGGCCCTGCTCGAGCACCTTGCGGCACACCCGGCGGACTGAGGACCCTGGTCCGCGGCGCGAGACTGTGGACATGGACCAGAACGCATTCGCTCTCGCCGATACGCAGAAGCAGTTCCGGGGCGTGATGCGCCAGCTCTGCGAGGAGCGCGTCTCCCCGCACGCCGCCGAGGTCGACCGGGACGCGGCGTTCCCGTGGGACGGATTCAAGGCATGCGCTGAGATGGAGCTTCCCGCCCTCGGGCTCCCGGTGGAATTCGGCGGGGCGGGCGCAGATCACGTGACGCAGGCGATCATGGTCGAGGAGCTGGCCCGGGTATGCGCCTCGACCAGCGTGACCATGCTCATCTCGAAGCTCGGGATGATCCCCATCATGAACTGGGGGTCGCTCGAGCTGAAGCAGACCTACATTCCGCGCGTGGCGTCGGGGACGGCCCAGGCCAGCTACTGCCTGTCCGAGGCGGACGCCGGCAGTGACGTGGCGGCCATGCGGTGCCGGGCGGTGCGCGACGGGGACCACTACGTGCTGTCGGGCACGAAATACTGGATCACCAACGCCGGGGTCTCCGACATCTACGTCGTCTTCGCCAAGACGGACCCCGACGCCGGGCACCGCGGGATCAGCTGCTTCGTGGTCGAGGCCGATTGGGGGGTCCGGGTCGCCAAGCTCGAGCACAAGATGGGCCTGCGGGGCAGCCCGACCGGCGAGGTCGTCTTCGACGACGTCCGTGTCCCGGTGTCGAACCGCGTCGGCGAGGAGGGCCAGGGCTTCACCATCGCCATGCACACCCTCGACCGAAGCCGGCCCACTATCGGGGCCCAAGCTGTCGGGATCGCACAGGGCGCGGTCGACTACGCGGCGCACTACATGGAGCAGCGCAAGGCGTTCGGGCAGCCCATCGCCGAGTTCCAGGGGCTGCGCTTCATGCTCGCCGACATGGCCATGCGGACCGAGGCCGCTCGTACCCTCGTGTACCGGGCGTGCTCGGTCATCGACGCCGGCGACCCCGACGGCGAGCTGACGATGGTCGGGGCGATGGCCAAGTGCTTCGCGTCGGACACCGCCATGGCGGTCACCACCGACGCGGTGCAGCTGCTCGGGGGATACGGCTACACGACCGAGTTCCCCGCCGAACGGTTCATGCGTGACGCCAAGATCACCCAGATCTACGAGGGCACCAACCAGATCCAACGGGTCGTGATCTCGAAGAAGCTGCTCGGCTGAGGCTGAGGCTGAGGACCGCGAAGCCATGGGGCTCGAACTCGTGTCGGTCCGCCCATCTGCGCCGGGCCCGTGTGCTGCGCCGGACTTGGGGATACCATCGCGCCTGGAAGACAGGCTGATCGGCCTGACGGGTGGGTGACGGGGGGTCGAGGTCCATGGGCGTCAGCACGGAGCTGCGGGGCCGATCGACAGCCTGCCCGGGCGCGAAGGTGAATCTGTAGAGTGGTCACGAGAGCGCGGACCGTCACGGTCGTGGCGGCGGCCGTGGCCGCGGCGGTGGGAACGATCACCGCGGGATCCGTCCTCGGAGCGCCCCCCGCAGCGGCGTCGGCGGCGGCGTCCCAGGTCCTGGCGACCGTAGCCGGCGACGGGGCCACCGGCGTCCTGGCGACCGGCGTGTCGGGCACGTCCACCCCACTCGGGTCGCCCGTCGGTGTCGCCGCCGACGCCCAGGGCAACATCCTGATCGCCGACCAGAACAACAACGTCGTCCGCGTCGTGGCCGCGTCGTCGGGCACCGCCTACGGCAAGGCGATGTCCGCTGGCCACATCTACACGATCGTCGGAGACGGCAACAGCGGATACGCGGGCGACGGCGTGGCGGAGCCGCTCACGTCGGTCGAGCTCAGCGACCCGAACGGTGTCGCCGTCGACCCCCAGGGCGACATCGCCATCACCGACTCCGGAAACGACGCGGTGCGCCTCGTGTCCGCCATCTCCGGGTTCCGGTACGGGACCTTCATGTCCGCGGGCCAGATCTACACCATCGCCGGAGGTGGGACTCCCGGGACGATCGCCGACGGTGGCCAGGCAACCTCGGCGGGCCTCGATACCCCCGACGGCGTGGCCTTCGACTCCCACGGCGACGTGGTCGTGGCGGACACCAACAACGACGTCGTCCGCTTCGTTCCCCAGAATGCCGGCACCTATTACGGCCGGGCGATGCAGCCCGCGCACATCTACACCCTCGCCGGCACCACCGTCTACGGGTACACCGGCGACGGAGGGCCGGCCAGGGTGGCGGAGATCTCGATCGAGCCCTTCGCCGGAGTGGCCGTGGACCCGTCCGGCAACGTCGCGTTCGCGGACGCCGACAATATGGTGATCCGCGTCGTGGCCGCCGTGACCGGCCAGTACGACGGGAGAACCGTGCAGGCCGGGTCCATCTACACCATCGCCGGCAACGGCACCGAGGGCTACTCGGGGAACAAGAAGCCGGCCACGCGCGCCGAGCTCGACACCCCCCAAGGCGTCGCGTTCGACGCCTCCGGGAACCTGTACATCGGCGATTCGTACAACAACATGGTGCGCCTGGTCCCGGCGGTGGCGGGGTCGTTCAGCGGGAAGGCGGTCAAGCCCGGCAAGATCTACACGATCGCCGGCAACGGGAACGCCGGTGATACCGGCAATGGGGGGCCGGCCACGGCTGGCACGCTCAACGGGCCCGCAGGGGTGAGCGTGACCCCGTCCGGCCACGTGGTGATCGCCGACAACGGCAACAACGTCATCCGCGAGATCACGGACCCGTTCCCGGCGGTGCGCGCCGTGAAGGCCCGGTCCGGGCCGAGCTCGGGCGGTCGCAAGGTCGTCATCGTCGGTTCCAACCTCGCCGGGGCGACATCGGTCCTCTTCGGGCCCCAGCGCGCGGCCATCGTCTCAAGGTCGTACAAGCGGGTCGTCGTCCTCTCGCCGGCGTCGGCTCCCGGGACGGTGGTCGTCGTCGTGAACACGCCGTCGGGACCGAGTGTGGCCGGCCCCGGCGACTCCTACACGTTCCTCGTCGCGGCGGTGCCTGCGACCAAGCACCGCCACTGACCTCTCCCGCCACGCGCCACCGGGCGACTACCCCGGCTCCCCTGTGCCCCTCGATGGCGGTGGCGCCGGCCGCCAGCCCGGACAGGGCTGCGAGATCCACACGCAGTTGAGGGCGCGGAAGGCGGACTGTCGACGGGCGGTCCCGCTCCGGGGCCAGCGCCGGGGTGTGGCCCGTGGCGGTGAACCAGACCCGAGCCGGTCTGTCCGCCACGGGCGATCCCGACGTCAGCCTTGTGTGGCGAACTGGGGCAGCCAGGCGGTGGTGGCGGCGATGAGCTCCTCGGTCATGGCCACCACGTGCTCGTAGGGCAGCGCACCGGCGAGCGGGTCGGCGAGCATCGCCTCCACGACCGTGGCCGGGTCCCCGCGTACCGCTGCCTCGACGGTGAGCTCCTGCGAGCTCACGACCCGGCGGAGGTGCTCGCCGAGGTACGAGGGCACGCTCGCCCGGTCCCGGGCGCGCACCCCACCCGTGCCGGCCACCGCCATGCACTCCACGACCACGTCGTCGGCCAGGTTCCCCACCTGCCCGGCGTTGGGGAGGTTCGCGGGCAGGTCCCGGTCCTCGCCCGTGACCAGTCCCTCGAGCAGCGATGCGACGAACTCGCCCGAGGGCCACGTGGGGATGGCCTCTGCGGCCAGCAGGGTGGCCATGGCGGCGTCGTCGTCGGTCTTGTCCGAGCGGTGGCCGTGCATGCCGTAGTGGTGAATCCCCCAGTCGCGGCCGTAGTCGGACGCCGGGGTGACGAAGCCCGGGAAGAACTCGACCACATGGGTGTCCGACGACCCCGGCAGGACCCCGAAGCGGCGGAACAGCTCGAACTTCACCTTGTTGTTCGACAGGATGTCGGACTTGGCCCATCCGTGGTCGGTGTCGCCCATCTTCCAGTGCATGGCGGCGGGTGGCTCCATCCACATCGTCGCTGACAGGTCGAGCTCGCCGTCGAGGGCACTGCGCAGCATGGCGAACCCGTCCCGGTCGCTGATGCGGAGGGAGGTCACGAGCGGCAGGTGGTTGACCCCGGCGACGACGGGGTCGATCGAATTGAAGTCGGCGTCGAAGAGGAGGCTCAGGACGAACTTGAGGCCGACGATCTCCGCGCACAGGCCGACGGTGCGGATGGCCGTCTCCCGGGTGACGGCGCGGCACAGCGCCGTCAGGGGATTGCTGACGTTGACGAGCAGCGCTTCGGGGCAGTGCCGTTCCATGGCGCGGGCCACGTCCAGGATCACCGGCACGCTGCGCAGCGCCCGGGAGATCCCGCCCGGCCCGACGCTGTCGCCGACGGTCTGGCGGATCCCGAACCGGGCCGGGATCTCGATGTCGTGCCGCATGCTGGCGAACCCGCCGACGGAGAATCCCGCGATCACGAATTCGGCCCCGGCCATGGCGTCGTCGACGTCGGTCGTCCCCCGCGCCCGGAGACCGATCCCACGTCGCTCGGCGATGTGCTCGACCAGCTTCAACACGGGCGGCAGGGAGTCGGGGTCGAGGTCGAGGAGGACCACGTCGGCGTCGCGCAGCGCGGGGGTGTTGGCAAAGTCCACCATGAGCAGCGGTGTCCAGTGGGTGCTGCCACCGCCGACCAGTGTGATCCGCGCCCCCATCACCCGCCGACGCTACCGCGACCACACCGACCGTGCCTGCCGTCACCTACCATGCCTCGCATGGCCGGAGCACAGCAGCGCACCGTCGACCGCCTGCGCGTGTGGGCCCATCCCGACACCGCCTCGATGGCGCGGGCGGCGGCGGACGCCGCCGCCGCCGCCATCCGCGACGCGGTGGTGGCAGGGGGTGTCGCCAACGCCATGTTCGCCACCGGGAACTCCCAGCTCGAGTTCGTCGACATGCTCGCCACCGCCACCCCCGATGTCCCGTGGGCCGACGTGGTGGTCTTCCACATGGACGAGTACGAGGGGGTGGGCCCGGACCACCCCGCCGGGTTCCAACGCTGGATCCGGGAGCGCATCTCCGACCGAGTGCATCCCCGCGCGGCCCACTACGTCGACGGCCTCGCCGATCCCGCGACGGAATGCGACCGCTACGCCGAGCTGCTCCGGCGCAACCCGCTCGACCTGTGCTGCGTGGGCATCGGCGAGAACGGGCACCTCGCCTTCAACGACCCGCCGGTGGCCGACTTCGACGACCCCGTCGACGTCAAGGTGGTCGAGCTCGATGGCGCCTGCCGACTGCAGCAGGTGAACGAGGGGCACTTCCCGGACATCGACGCTGTGCCGAGGCACGCCCTGACGGTGACCATACCCGCCCTCCTGCGAGCGCGCCGGGTATTGGCGGTGGTCCCGGAGCAGCGCAAGGCCGCGCCGGTGCGGGCAGCCCTGACGGGCCCGGTCTCCACGGACTGCCCCGCCTCGATCCTGCGCACCCGGGACAACGTCGAGCTGCACCTCGACGCGGCGTCGGCGTCGGCGCTCGGGTGGGCGTGATCGGGCGCTCGTGACCCGGCGTCGGCCGCGGGCCATTTCGGCCGCCGCGGGCCTGGCGGCGGCCTGCGCACTGGCGCTGGTGCTGACGGGGTGCACCGGTGGTTCGAACGCGACGATGGCCGGCGCCGACCACACCTGCATCGTCCCGGGATCGGCCGGCCCCCGGATCCGCTGGGCGACTCTGCACAACCCGATCGAGCGTGACCCGGCGGCCGGCGTGAAGGACCAGGCGCTGGTGTGGACGAGGGGCCGCTGGCACATGCTCTTCAGCATCGTGACCAACGACGTGCCCACTCCCGGAGACGAGCACTGGGACATCGCCACTGCCACCAGCCCCGACCTCGTGCACTGGTCGCAGCCGTCATCGTGGCCGGCACAGCCGGGCGTGGTGGGCGTGGGGTCGCCCGACGTCGTCCGCAGCCCGTCGGGGTCGTTCGTGGCCACCTACGACTCGGGCCCGGGCGAGATCGGCGGCGGGCAGTCGAAGCTCTACTACCGCACATCGCCCGACCTGGTGAGGTGGTCGGCGCCCCACCCGCTGGCGCGCAGCCTCCATCCGACGCCCGGCGACCGCATGATCGACCCGGCGCTCGCCTGGACCGGCCACGGGCTCATCCTCGGGTACAAGGCCGGCACCGTGTCGGGCACCACATCGCAGCACTTCGAGGTCGCCTGGTCGCCGAGCGGGTCGCTCGACGGGCCGTGGACGTTCGTGGGCCGGCCCGACGTCGTCGTCTACGGCGACACGGTGGAGAACCTGGAATTCATCGCGGTCAGGGGTCGGTGGCGGCTGGTGGCGACGTCGAACACGTTCGACCAACCGTGGATGTTCGACCTGTCGGGCGATCCGTCCGTGCCGTCCTCGTGGCTGCACTGGACGCATGCCACGATGCTGTCGATCCCCGGCCAGGCGTGGGACAGCGGCCGGGGCCTGTCGAGTGTGGGGTTCGAGCACGCCAATTCGGTGTTCCTGTGCGACGCCACCGCCACCGACGGCTACTACTACGCGACCTATTCGGGCAGCGACGAGCTCAGCCACTTCGGGGGCTGGGGGCACGCCGAGATCGGCATCGCCCGCAGCAAGGACCTCGTCCACTGGCGCATCCCCGGGTGAGAGCCCCTCACCGACGCCGGGGCGGTACGACGGGGCCGATCCACCGGTCCAGGAACGGGTACGCCTCGACTCCGTGCCACTCGTGGCCGCCCGCGAACACGTCGTGCACGAGCCGGTCCCCGGCGCCGAGCGACCGGTAGACGCCGCGCAGCTTCCCCATCTCAGCCGTCGCCACGGGCGCGGGGAAGAGGTCGTCGTCGGTGCCGGTCTCCACCAGCAGCGGGCGCGGGGCGACCAGGGCGCCGAGGTCCACGTGCTCGATGTTCCCGAGCATCCCCGGGAGCACCTGGGAGCCGCACATGTTCCAGGGCATCTTGTGGGACTCGGTCCACGACGAGAAGTACCCGCTCACCACGGCGGCTGCCACGCGATGGTCGGTGGCGGCCAGGAAGAGCGTCATCGTGCCGCCGTAGGAGAGGCCGGCCACCCCCATGCGCCCGGGGTCCACGAGCGGGTCGGCCTCCAGGACGTCGAGCGCGCGGGACAGGTCCCACAGGTTCTGGGCGAGCGGGTTGAGGCCGGCCATGACGGCGTGGACCAGGTTGGTGTCGCAGGCGTAGTGGTCGGGCGGGTTCCAGTCGACGCGCTCGCCGAAGCAGCGCAGGTCCGGGGCGAGGACGACGTACCCGAGGCGGGCGAGCTGGTGGGCGTAGTCGGCGTTGGGCGTGCCCGTCCGCTCGAGCCCGCAGGCCTCGGCCTTGCCAGGACCGTGCCCGTGGACGGCCAGGACCGCGGGGCCGGGCGCCACGCGGCCGTGCGGCACGAGGCGGTAGGCGGGCACGGACATGGTCTCCTCGACGTCGAACACGACTCGCTCGCGGCGATAGCCGTCGCACTCGACGGACTCCGTCGTCTCGAGCGCGAGGGGCACCCGGGTCGGCGGCGGGCCGAGCATGTCGTCGAGGCGGCCTCGGCACCGCGCCCGCCAGTCGTCGAGCGCGGCACGGCGGCCGGGGCCGCCGGGACCGCCGGGATCGCCGTCACCCAGATCGGCCGGGAGGGGATCGGACTGGCGGATCTGCTGCAGCCGCACCATCCACGAGTGCCAGGGCGAGAAGTTGCGGGGACGGACCTCCGGGTCAGCCGGCAAGGGGCGCCCAGGTCTGGACCACGTGCCAGCAGGTGCCCTGCGGCTTGCCCGTGTAGGTCGGCACGCACAGCGCCGACGGCGGCACGTTGTTGTGCAGCTGCACGATCTGGTACTGGGTGGGCCCGGCGTACTTGTCCGGCCCGTAGCTGAGGGTCGGCGTGTAGGTCCCGGGGAAGTTCTGGATGCCCGCCATCGCCTGGACGAAGGTCCGGCGGGTGAGGTTGCGCCCCGCGTTCGTCGCCGCCCGGGCGAACAGGCGGATGCCCTGGCACCATCCGACGATCGGTCCCTGCTCCTCGATGTAGGGGGACACCGACGGGTCGGTCGGCTTGTTGTGGGCCTTCCAGGTGTCGTAGCAGCTGCTGACGCCGGGGTTGTAGCCGCCCTCGCTCTCGGGGACGGCGGCGTCGGTGCCTCCGAGCGTCTCGACGGTGACGCCTTCCTGGCCTTCGAGGCCCTTCTCGTACGGGATCGGGATGAGGCCGAGGGCCACCTGGATCGATGACTCGTAGTCCGACAGGAGGAGCTTCGGGAAGTAGTCCTGTGCGTTCTCCTGGGAGAGGAACGGGAAGAACGAGTTGAACGGCATGAGCGGGATCACGGACTGGACGCCGGCGGTTTTGAGCCGCTGCACCACCAGCGGCGCCGCGGCGTTGCTGGCGGCGGTGTCGGTGGGATTCGAGGGCAGCGTCTCCACGAGCGGGTCGGTGATGCCGGCTCGCCGCAGGTCGGGCAAGAGGTACTGGTTCAGGGCCACCTGGTCGCTCGTGCGGTCGCCCGCCACGATGCCGACCCTCGGCGAGTTTCCGAGCAGGCCCGAGTTCGTGCCCCAGGCCACGACGGTGCTGAGGATCTGCGACTGGTCTGGGCCCGTCCACCATAGGTAGGGAGCGCCCTGCTGCGTCCAGTTGGTCACCGTCGTCCACTGCCCGATGAACGGCGTGTGCCCCTCCTGCGTGACGCACAGCTCGTTGTCACCGGTCCACGACCCGATCCCGTCGATCACCGCGAAGACAGGGGGGCTCCCCTCGGTCCACTGCTTGCACAGGGACCGCATGTTCGTCTCGCTGGTCGGGTCGAAATGCACGATGATCGGGTTGATCTTCCGGCCGTTGATGCCGCCGGCGGCGTTGACGGCGTTCACGAAGGTGTGGATGGCGGCGGGCTGGGCGGCGAACTCGGTGTCACCGGCGAAGCCGAAGTTCGACGCCAGCGACGTCAGGTTCGACACGGGGAACGCCACGTTGATCGACGTCGCGGTCACGCCCCGGCTGCTCGTCGACGCCTGGTTCACGCCGACACCACTCGGTGCGCCCAACCCGTTGGCGCCCGAACCTGCCCCGGCACCGCCGCTCGTCGTCCCGCTCGAGCCCGTGCTCGAGGACGTGCTCGAGGACGTGCCGGCCGTGACCCCGTAGACGGCACCGCCCACGACGGCGAGGACCAGGACGAGGGCCCCGACCTGCATGCCGGGAGGCCGGCGGCGCAGTCGACGCCAGGACCGCTTCAGGACCGCCCCAGGACGCCCGCTCGCCATCCTCCGCCCCTTCCGTCCGCCCGTGCGCCACACGATATGCGTCCCGGGGCTGCTTGTGGCGGGGTCGGGCCTGGGGCACCATTGTCGGCGTGGACGTGGCGACGGGGCTCGACATCAGGGCGGTCTCACCGAACGTGGGCGCCGAGGTGCGCGGGCTCGACCTCTCCAAGCCGCTGGGCGACGCGGTCGTGGCGGAGGTGCGTGCCGCGCTGTGCCGGCATCTCGTGTTGTTCTTCCCCGGACAGGACCTCTCCCCGGAGAAGCAGGCCGACTTCGCCAGGCAGTTCGGCGAGGTCACGCCGGCGCACCCCGTGATCCCCTCCCTCGAAGGGCATCCCGAGGTGCTGCCGATCGACGGCCGGGAGGACCGCGCGTCGTGGTGGCACACCGACGTCACCTTCCTGGAGACCCCGCCGCTCGGCTCGATCCTCCACATGCGCGAGGCACCCGACGTCGGGGGCGACACCATGTGGGTCAGCCTGCAGGCGGCCTACGACGCGCTGTCCGAGCCGGTGCGCGCCCTGTGCGACACGCTCGTGGCCTGGCACCACGACCCGTGGTTCGCGGCGGACGTCGACGCCAAGGGCGGCTACGAGTGGGACGGAACGTGGCACGAGAAGCTCTATCCGGTGTCGCATCCCGTGGTCAGGACACATCCCGAGACGGGGCGCAACGGCCTGTTCGTCAACTCGCAGTTCACGCGCTTCGTCGAGGGCGTCTCCAAGATCGAGAGCGACTCCCTCCTCGACATGCTGTACCGCCACTGCCAACGGCCCGAATTCAGTTGCCGGTACCGGTGGGAGGTGGGCGCGGTGGCATTCTGGGACAACCGGGCGACGCTCCACTACGCGCTCGACGACTACGGGCAGGCACTGCGCATCGCCCACCGGGTCACGCTGCGAGGCGACCGCCCCTTCGGCCCCGCCCGCCTGTAGCGCCTGGGACGGCCGTCAGGGCGTCGTGCCCGCCGGGCCCGGGGTGTGGACCGGCCCGGTGACGTGAAGCGCCTCGTCGCTCGCCCCCAGGTAGGCGGCCAGCGCACGGGGGTCCTCGCGCACCACGTCGGGGCTCCCCGACGCCACGACCGTCCCCGTCTGCATCACCACCACGGTCGAGCACAACTCGAACACGAGCGGGACGTCGTGCTCGACGAGGAGGATGGTCGCGCCGGTCACGTCGTGGAGCCGGCGCAGGAGCGGGATGAACGCCTCGGCCTCGCGCTGGGCGATCCCGGCCGTGGGCTCGTCGAGGAGGAGAAGGCGAGGGCCGGCGAGGACGATGGACGCCAGGTCGACCACCCGCCGCGTCCCCGTCGAGAGGTGCCCGGTCATATGGTGGCGGAAGCGCTCCAGCCCGAACGAGGCGATGGCGCGGTCCACGGCGCGCCGCTTATCGCGCTCGGACCGGCGCGCCCAGGGCATCTGGAGCGTCGTCGACAGCACGCCCACCCGCCGCCGGGCGTCCTCGCACAGCAGCAACGTGTCTTCCACGCTCAGCTCGGGGTACAGCCGGCAGTCCTGGAACGACCGGACCACGCCGAGCGCGGCGCGCTCCTCGGGGAGGTAGTCCGCGAGGTCCTCGCCGTCGAGGAGGAGGAGGGTCCCCGGCGCCGGCACCACCAGGCCGGATACGGCGTCGAGCAGCGTCGTCTTCCCCGATCCGTT
>Ga0307373_10013753_pt1 | contig 11266 bp, 7 predicted proteins | sample OX2MG_FD_202534 | JGI IMG/M metagenome (GOLD analysis project Ga0307373, IMG submission 202534) | Soil microbial communities from Risofladan, Vaasa, Finland - OX-2 | ecosystem: Environmental > Terrestrial > Soil > Coastal area > Acid sulfate soil | place: Finland: Risofladan, Vaasa | collected... | reverse complement strand
TACCACGACGACCGAGGGCAGCTCAAAGAGCGGCGACTCGGTGGTGGGCTCTTTTTCAAAGACGTCCAAGGCCGCGCCCTGGACGTGGCCGCTCTTAATCGCTTCGGCCAGGTCGGCCTCGTTCACGATCCCGCCGCGCGCGACGTTGATGATCCGCACCCCGGGCTTGGTCTTCTTAAGGGAATCCGAGTTCAAGAGATTCGTCGTCTCTTTGTTCTTGGGCAGGTGAATAGTGAGAAAGTCGCTCTGGGCGAGGACCTCGTCGAGACTTAAGAGCTCGACCCCCATGTGGCGGGCGCGCTCTTCGGAGATAAAAGGGTCAAAGGCGACGATTCGCATGCCAAAGGCCATCGCGCGCTGAGCGACCAGGGCGCCGATCTTCCCGAGGCCAATGACGCCAAGGGTCTTGCCGTGTAGTTCCACGCCCTCCCACTTCGAGCGCTCCCACTTGCCGGCCTTCAGGGCCGAATGGGCCTGGGGAACGTTTCGTGCTTGGGCCAAGAGCAGGGCCATCGTCTGCTCGGCGGCGGACAAGATATTTGAGACCGGCGCGTTCACGACCATGACGCCGAGCTCGGTGGCCTTGGCGACGTCGACGTTGTCGAGTCCAATGCCGGCTCGCCCGACGACGACCATGTCTTTCGCGGCCTCTAAGGTGGCCGCGTTCACTTGGGTGGCCGAGCGGATGATGAGGGCGTTCGCGCCACTGACCGCTTCGATCAAGGCGTCGGGTGAGAGCCCCAGGCGAACGTCCACCTCGTGTCCGGCGTCTCGGAGCTTTTGCAGGCCCGATTCGGCGATCTCTTCAGTTACCAGTACGCGTGACACGACGTGTTTTCCCTTCGTTCTTCAATACAGCCTACGGGAACGAGCGAGGGCTCAGCCCTGGGCGACGAACTTGGCGAAGCGCTCGAGTCCCTCGACGAGGTCATCGTCGCCGAGCGCGTAACTGAGGCGAAAGAAGCCCGGCGTGCCGAAGGCCTCGCCCGGCACCACGGCCACCTTGATCGACTCGAGCAGGTACTCCGCCAACTCAGCTGAGCTCGTCGATACGCGTCCGCCCAGGGACCGGCCCAAGAGCCCCGAGACGTTCGGGAAGCAGTAGAACGCGCCCTCGGGCGTGGCGCAGGTGACCCCGTCGATGGCGCTGAGCATCGAAACCATCTTTAGGCGTCGGCGATCGAAAGCGCTGCGCATCTCGGCGACGGCGCTCAGGTCACCGCTCAAGGCCGCGAGGGCGGCACGTTGGGAGATGTTGGAGATATTGGACGTCGTTTGGCTCTGGTAGTTGACGGCCGCTTCCATGACGTCGGGGGCTGAAATCATCCATCCCACGCGCCACCCGGTCATGGCGTAGGTCTTCGCGACGCCATTGACGACGATCCAGCGGTCCCCGAGCTCGGGCGCGACGACCGGCATCGAGACGTGCTTCGTGCTTCCGTAGGTGAGGTGCTCGTAGATCTCGTCGCACATCACCCAGATATCGTGCTCGGCCGCCCATCGCCCAATGGCCGCGACCTCTTCGGGAGCCACGACGGCGCCCGTGGGGTTCGAAGGCGAGACGAAGACCAACAGCTTGGTCTTCTCGGTGCGGTGCGCTTCGAGTTCTGCAACCGTCACGCGAAAGCCGTTCGCGTCGCTCATCATCACCGGTACGGGGACGCCACCGGCCAAGTACACGGCCTCGGGGTACGTCGTCCAGTAGGGCGCGGGAATCAAGACCTCGTCCCCGGGGTTCAGGACCGTCATAAACGTCGTCGCGATGGCGTGCTTGCCGCCATTGGTGACCAGAACCTGACTGGCGCTTACTTCAAGGCCGCTGTCGCGCTTGGTCTTGGCGACGATCGCTTCGCGCAGTTCGGGCAGACCGGCGGTTGGGGTGTACTTGTGGTTCCTCGGGTCAAAGCAGGCCGCGGCCGCGGCCTCGACAATGTGGAGAGGAGTCGGGAAATCGGGCTCTCCGGCGCCATAGCCTATGACCGGCTCACCAGCGGCCTTCAGGGCCTTTGCTTTGGCGTCAACGGCCAGGGTCGCGCTGGGGGCCAGCCCCTTTAAACGGTCACTCACCCTCGAACGCATGGCTCTCCCTTGTTTTCCGTAAGAATAAGTCTATGAGTTCCCCCGACACCATCAAGATCCCGAGCAACCTCCTTCCCCGAGACGGCCGATTCGGCTCGGGACCCTCCAAGGTACGGCGCGAACAACTCGAAGCCCTCCTTCGAGACGGCGACACCTACATGGGCACCTCGCACCGCCAGGCGACGGTGCGAAACAAAGTCGCAGAAGTGCGCGACGGCCTAAAGGCGCTCTTCAACCTCCCCGATGGCTACGAGGTCCTCTTAGGTAACGGCGGCACGACCTGTTTCTGGGACGCGGCGACCTTTCATTTAGTGTCCGAGCAGTCCCAGCACCTCAGCTTCGGTGAGTTCTCTTCAAAGTTCGCCTCCTGCGTCGCCGACGCGCCGCACTTAAAGGACCCTCAGATCATCAAGTGCGAGGTCGGCACGCACCCAGTACCGGTTGCTGACGACTCGGTCGACCTCTATGCGCTAACGCAGAACGAAACCTCGACCGGGGTCATGATGCCGATTCAACGTCCTAAGGGCGCGAAGGGTCTCGTCGCGGTTGACGCGACGTCAGGCGCAGGGGGGCTCATGGTCGATGCCAACGAGTTCGACTGCTACTATTTCGCGCCCCAGAAGTCCTTCGCCTCCGACGGTGGACTCTGGCTCGCCATCTGCTCACCGGCCGCTATCGAGCGCATTGAGACACTCGCAGCTTCGGGACGTTGGACGCCGGCCTTCTTCGACCTCAAGGTCGCCCTCGACAACTCTCGCTTAAACCAGACCTACAACACCCCCGCGCTCGCGACCATTCATATGCTGGCTTCACAAATCAAGTGGATGAACGATAACGGCGGCCTCGAGTTCTCCGCGGGCCGCTCGCGCGGCTCCGCCGAAATCCTCTACACCTGGGCCGAGGCGTCGGAGTTCGCGACTCCGTTTGTCCAGAACCCTGCAGAGCGCTCGAACGTGGTCGGAACCATCGACTTCAAGGACGACGTTGACGCGTCGGTGATTGCCAAGGTTCTGCGCACCAATGGAATCGTCGACACTGATCCGTATCGGAAACTTGGCCGAAACCAACTGCGGATCGCGATGTTCCCCAGCGTCGACCCCGAAGACGTCTCGAGTCTTTGCGCTTCGATTAACTACGTAGTCGGAAATTTGTAGATTTCCAGCGTCAAGTCACGCTGAGAACTCGTTCGTTCAGCTCGATTAGTAGCGTCTATATATGATCAACGTGACAAGGGAGACGTCAGCAGCCCCTCTCAACCAGCGGGCCACCTGAACTCGCTGTAGACAACCTGCTCACTTCTTAATAGGGCTCTCAGGTTGTCCAAGGGATGGGGTCCACTTCAGTCCCCCCAAAGTTGCTCCGGCACCATAAGTTATGAGAACGGTGATTACAGTTACTTCCGATAATCCGGAAGTCCAATTCGGCTGGCTCGAGCTCCGTCGCTGATCTAGTTGGCGTTAGTTTCAGGTTTAGGAAAACGAGCCTCGTTAAACCTCAACTTTTCTCTTGCCACTAGGGCCAGGTCCACATCGAGTACATCACTAAGCCTGATCAAGTAGATGAAAACGTCAGCCAACTCGCTTTCAATCGCGAATCGTTTCTCCACCGTCAGCAACTCACGTTCAGATTCTTCAGGTGTGAGCCATTGAAACTCCGCGACTAGTTCTCCAGTCTCGCCAGCTATGGCCATAGCAAGATTCTTCGGCGTGTGGAACTGAAACCAGTTTCTCGTCGCCGCGAACTCGCGCGTTTCACTGCGAAGTTCATCCAGAATGCTCAAGGCTCGCTCCCCATTAATTTCAAGTTTGTATCGTCTCGCTCGGGACTCTGCAAATCCTGAAGATATCGCTGCGTTTCCGGATCAGTGGAATAGACATAACAGCCATTCATGCCACGCGACATGAGAGTGCGGTATGTATTTCGAATCAGTATGTCGGCTCGGGCGAGAGCGAGGTCGGGGTCTTGTTTGAACGTGCTCTTAAATCCCTTCAATGAATGATCCGTACGTGCTCGTGCAAAGGGATCAGTGACCAGCGTCCCGTTTCTGAAAATCAAGTCTGGCCCAATGATTACACCAATGTAGTCACACTCCAACCCCTGACTGGTGTGAATACACCCAACCTCGTTCACCGACTTAGGGGCAATCATCCACGTGCTTCCGTCAGATGCCAGATTCCATTTCATCGCGAAATCAGTCCCCTCAAAGACGATGTCCTCTTCTCGTGAATCCTTCTTGCTCACCCAATTCCAGCAATAGCCAGCAACAAGGCGGGAGCGATTATTGCCCCTGTTCCTCTCGAAAATGAGATCGCGAAGTCTCGAGGGAGTATCAGCAACCTGGAAGTCATAGTTCGTGTTGCGCACCTCAACCGAGGGCTGCTCGCTCATCCCAAGAAGATGGTCCAGCCAGCGAAGGTACTCGTCCGAGCCCGCACAGCGGAACTGTGCAAAGAGGTCCATGTGGTGAATTGCGGATCCGGACGCGCGAGCCCAACGCTCAATCCCGGCGACGTCTCCGATATCGCGCCACGTGACCTTCTGCTCCTCATCTAGGAAAAAGACGGCCACTCTCGCGCAGTTCATGACTTCCGCGATCTGGTTCTTGCCGAGGTTCCCGTAGAGGCCACCCTTTTCAGTCAATCGATGCGCCTCATCAACCAACAAGACGTCATAAGCAATCTCCGACACATCGCGAAACGCATCAGAACTGACGAACAGTTCGGTAATCTCGGCGGTCTTCATCGAACCTTTGAGCTTTGCCTTGTAGACACGACGAGGGGCCGCATTCTTCGATACGTAGCGCGCATTCTTGTCATCTTTCGTGAGGCGAACGAGTCCGTTCACCGCAATGAGTGACTTCCCGGTTCCTGGTCCTCCCCTCACTATGATTGTCGACTTTTCTCCGTGCCGGGTCTTCCTCTCGATATTGAGGATGGACTCCAGTACCGACTTCTGCTCATCAACCAAAGCAAACTCGTCATTACCCTTCATCATTGAACTCAGCGCCTCGACCAGTTGCTTTCCCGGTTTCATGCGGCTTTCGTCAATCTGCTGCAGCATGGCGACGCCGGGACCTTCAGCAATATGGTCGACGATATGTCGGCGAAGCTTAAGGTGCTCTCCCTTAAAGAATAGGGGCGCCTTCGCAACATTCTCATACTGGTCGTTAGCGCGAAGAACCGTCTGGTCATCGCAGTTATGAATGTAGGCGCAGGGTCGCACGCCAATACCTTCAGTTTGAACCACCTCATAGAAGTCCATCATCTGTCTCGCATAAGACCAGGCTTGATACGAAGGATGCGTTTGATCACGGATTCCTCCGCCGACGGCTGTTCTCACGTGATCACGGAGATCGGAATGTTCAACTCTTGTCCACTGCTTCAATTCGACGATGACAACGTTCTTTTCACCAAGATGATTTGTTCCAGCAATGATGAAATCAATCCGCTGACGACGTCCATTGATTCGATACTCAACCGCAACTCCAGCATCATCAGGGATTTCTTCACTGTTGATGACATGGAACATGGCGTTTCCGAGCGAGTTATGCCACGATTGATACTCAGGAGAGCCAATTGGTACTGTCAAGCCCAGACTGCGCTTCACCGCATCCCTTATTCGGTCCTCAATACCTGGAGCTTGCACCAGGAAGTCAGACTTTGAAGCTAAGTAAGCCAGCATTCTGTGAATCGTACTCATAGATGCCAATCGCCTCGATGTTCCCAAGATGTATTGCAAGCCGAGCGTGGCTAACGTTGATGGGTGAGTTCCCCTTTCCAACTTGATCTGGACTTGTTCTATTTGTACAGGTCAAATAAGAATCGCAAGGTCGGTTGCTAAGCCACGGCGGCAGCAAATTCGACAAAGAGGTCGCCTGCCAACGGGTACTCGAGTTCCCATTTGATGGCCATTGGCTTTTCTCCGACGTGACCCCGATAAGTGCCGGGCCCAATAAACCAAAAGGCGAGATCGTCAGTGCGTCGACGACAGAAGAGGAATATCGAACGACCATCTCGTTCATGATTTCGATACCTTAGGCCAGTCGGACTATCGGCAGCTGTTGTTGACTGGCTCTCCCAATGTACAAGCGTTGGGCTAATGGCGTAGTCGCGATAGCGCGTCGTGGGTGAGAAAGAGTCTCCGGTCTTATCGAGAGTGAAGGCAAACAATTCAGCGCCCTCTAGCTTCGCCTGTCGAACTCCTTCACGCCACTCGGGAACGTTCACCAGGGCGTCGTCTCCTTCGCCCATCGCAGCGAGAATCTCCCGCCGTGTATAACGTCCATGAACTCGAAGAGGCACGTCAGGATGTCGATGGAGTTCAAAATTGACATGAGTCTGTCGACGTTCCAATTCCTCTAATAGCTCAATCATCTCGGCTCGTATCTGGTCGTGGGACCAAAGAAGATGCACACCTTCGCCTAATGATGCATTGCGCGAAAGAGCTCCACTCGTCAGACTTGTAATCAGCATTCGTAGGAGTCGACGTTTGCGAACAGCCAACTTGTCTGGTTCCGGTGGCTGATCGGAAAGTAAAAATTCGCGATAGCCGGCGAGACGCTCAGCATCATCGATGTGCAGCATTCGACCGATCGCGCGACGAAGCTCCTCCTCTTTTGCACCACTTTTCAACGTTGGAACTCCAGCCTGCTCGCACAGTGCGGACCATCCATGACCTTTTTGGCCGTCGTAGATGTCATTGAGATCAAGACCCGATTCATTAAGGAAGAATGATAAGGAGATCGAATGAGAAACTCGAACCATCTCCCGAAACTCCTCGACTTTGGCTTTCCAAAATGAAGGAACTGCAGTCCTCAAACTTCTTAAGATAATTTCCGTGGACTGTCGATCAAGTTGCAGGTGACAGCCCGCCGGAAGATACGGAAAACCCGACTCGACTGCCTTCTCCAACTCCTTACGCGAACCGCCAATCAAGGCTCGAAATCGCAGGTCATAACGAAATTCTTTTCGGTGAGTACCGACAAAGTCCAAGACCGTGCAGACGGTCTTCTTCGCTGACCGGCGAAGTCCTCGACCAAGCTGCTGCATAAACAAGGTTGCGCTTTCCGTAGGACGAAGCATCAGGATCGTGTCAACATTTGGAACGTCAATTCCCTCATTGAACAGGTCCACGGAGAAGACAACCCTTATGGTCCCATCCGCGAGTCGCCGAAGGGCATCACGACGTTCGGTTTCAGAACTATTGCCCCACACCGCGATTGCTGCAACGCCAGCTTCATTGAAATGCTTCGCCATGAATCGCGCATGTTCGACGCTTACGCAAAAACCCAGACACCGCATTGTCTTCACATCATGAACGTGTTGAAGCAGTTGCGCAAGGACTAGCCGTGCCCATACGTCAGTACTCGTGTAGAGCCGGCTCAAAGCCTCGACGTCGTAGCCTTGCCCCCTCTTCCAAGGAACCGAGGTGAGATCGAGTCCATCGTGGACGCCGTAATAGACGAAAGGTGCCAGCCGCCCTTGATCGATGGCGTCCCAAAGCCGAAGCTCTGCCGCGATGCGATTGTCGAACCAGTGGAAGATCGATAGACCATCGCTCCTTTCTGGCGTCGCTGTTAAACCGAGCAGCTCGCGAGGTTGCAGGTGATTAAGGAGTCGAACGTAGGACGCTGCCGCAGCGTGATGAAACTCGTCGACGATCACGACATCGAAGTGATCAACGGGCAAACTGTTGAGGTCGGTTGAGTTCAGCATCTGAATTGACGCGAATACATGCTCAAAGTCCTTGGGGTGAGCATTGCCAACCCACTTCTCGCCAAATGAGGCGTCGCGCATGGCATAGCGGAAAGTTGCCAGACTCTGATTCAAAATTTCTTCACGATGCGCGACGAAGAGTAGCCGCGCACGTGGAAGGCTTTCTCTCAAGCGGGCATAGTCAACGGCGGCCATCACGGTCTTTCCGGTACCCGTCGCGGCAACGATCAGGTTCCGGTGGTGACCTTGTTGACGTGCCAACGCGACCAACTCAAGGAGTCGCTCTTGGAAGGGCTCTGGTCGTAACTCGAGACCTGGGAGAATGACAATGTGATCTCCGTCTGTCTGCCCCTGCCGAAACGTTTCTTCCTCAAATTGGTTGGAGTCATACGATACAAAGTCAGCACTCTCCCAGTAACTCTCAAAGACCGCGATGAACTTTGCGAGAACGTCTGGGTTACGAATTCCCGAGGCACGAATATTCCACTCAAGACCCGTAACTTGAGCAGAAAAGGTGAGGTTTGAGGATCCGACAAACACTGTCGTAAATCCGGAGTTGCGATGGAAACACCAAGCCTTTGCGTGAAGGCGGGTTGAACTGACGTCATACGAAATCCTGATCTCAGCCCCAAGATCGATCAATTGGTCCAAGGCGCGTTGCTCAGTCGAATTGGTATATGTAGTCGTGAGAACTCGAAGCACCTTTCCTGATTCGCAGTGGCGACGGAGCGCCGGAAGAAGCGGAACAATCCCACTTCGACGAATGAAAGCCATCACCACGTCGATCTGATCAGCTGAGTCGATTTCGGCCAATAGCTGGTTCCACAACGTCGGTTCTCCGGGAGCGTTCGTAAGGAGCGCCGTATCGAGAAGCGGGACCAACGGTTCAGCGAGCATGTGAGGAGCACCGTCCGGATTGAGCTCCATGACGGCCCTCAACACCTCAGCCGGCTGTATTAAGGAATCAACATTTTTGTACCCCGTGTTCTCAATTATCTTGGTCGCCAATTCGTTAGCAAGCAGCACGCTTCGCGAGACTCGTTCCTCCTCAGGCATATCCGAAAGCACTTGCTCCACGAGGCCGGCTACGTGTCGTCCTATTCGATCGGCAACGTCTCCCACTCTCAACGGTTGCGTGAGTGCGCGAACTTCAAGGAGCTTCGTCAAATCTTTTTGAAGACTTTCGGTAACAATCGTCTCATACAGTCCCGATTCGAGGTCTGCCATTGACGAAGCTTACGACGGTGACTGATCGATATCGCCCTCATTTCATGGCTCGGCATGAGTGGTCCCGTGCAGCCCCTTGTGCGGGGACCCAACCACTTAAACCCCTACTTTTCAGACAAAAACGAATTCGATGCCCTCTTGCCGGCCTTTGTCGCCCGCGCTCCATTGCCTGATCGAATGTTGGAATTCCAGAGGGGCCAGAAGATGTCGCACGCCGGAATGGCTGGATCGCACTACTAACTACGGACTCACTCCAACAATTGAGTTCTAGACAAGAGCCTTTTAGCACTCACACTTCAGCGGTTTGCAAAATCATCGATCAAATCAACCCATTGGCGACAACACCAACTTTCATCCTTCACGACCGTAGCTGGGTGAATTAGTTTCTCTCTCGTGAAGGCGTACGTCGGGGTTACGGACATCGATTGGTACAACTACCTTTCATCGCGTCCCGCAATTCGTGAGGCGAACTTCTGGCGTCCCTACGGCTCGCGAGCCTTCAAGGTCCTTGCATCCGGAGAACCATTCATTTTCAAGACAAAGGCACCACTCAACAAGATCGTGGGGGGAGCGGTATTTGAGGGCTTTGTTTCTCTCAATATTTCAAGAGCGTGGGAGTTTTTTGAAGAGGGAAACGGCGTTGCATCCCTTGAGGCGTTGATTCAACGAATCCATAGCATCACGGGTGAATCGCTCGATGAGATCGGCGACCGAGAAATCGGTTGTGTGCTGCTTCGCGACCTTTGGTTCTTACCCCATCAAGATCAATTACCAGCACCGCATTCATTCGCCGCGAACATAGTTCAGGGCAAGTCATTCAATTACCCAGGAGAGGATGCGATCGTCGATGCTGTCGTTCAGCACGTACTAACTCACGAGGTGTGGCCGGCAGGGTTCAACGATGAAGTCGAGAATCTTGGACCCACTCACGGGCCTCCACGACTCGTGACACCCCGCCTTGGCCAAGGTGGTTTCAAGGCTGTGGTGCAGGAGGCCTATGTCCGACGATGCGCCGTCACTCACCACAGAATCTTGCCGACGCTCCAAGCAGCTCACATTCTTCCTATCGCGCAAGGCGGCCAACACCGCGTCGATAACGGAATTCTCTTGCGTTCGGACGTACACACCATGTTCGACCGCGGCTACATCGGAATCGACGAGGAATATCGATTGAGGATAAGTCCAAGACTTAGATCAGAATTTGGTAATGGCGACGAGTTCTACACAAAGGAGGGCCAGGTCATAACACTTCCCTTGACGTCGAGCAATCGACCATCCACCGAATTCTTGTCGTGGCACCTCGAGAAGGTCTTCCGTTGAAACTAAGGGGATCCTTCGATGCAATCAAGGAGTCGATCTTGTCGGAGCGTCAATACAAGTCGCTCTGCCAGCAAAACATTCTCACTCGCCGCTGAAGCCCTTCTTGGCTTCTTTCTTTGCGTGCTTCTCGTTTCGCTTTTCTTTCAGCGATTTCCCGACCTTCTTGACATTGTGCTGATTCGGAGATTTCTCGGCCATGTTGAATCCTCTCGCTCCTGTCGTCTTAATTAATGCTGTCAAAATCGCTCTGCGCGAGTTACCCCACGAAGAAATCATTAACGCATATTCGCAACGCCAATGTTTACAATCTCGATTCAGACCTTACCCATTCACCGCATTCACATGACGCTTAGTCCACTAACCACTCGCATCAATGCCAAAAAACAATCTCGCGATTACAAGCAATTAGTCCGTGTCGCCGCCTGAGACTTCGGAAACCTTCTGCTTGCCGGCCGAGACGAAGGGCATCATGCCTCGCAGTTTCTTGCCAATGTCCTCGATTGGGTGGCGCTTGCCAGCGTCGCGAAGTTCACGGTAGCGGGGACGACCAATCTCGTTCTCCTGAATCCATTCGGCGGCGAACGTGCCGTCTTGAATCTCAGTCAAGATCTTCTTCATCTCGCCTTTTACCTGGTCGGTGATGACACGAGGTCCACGAGTCAGGTCTCCGTACTCGGCGGTGTCCGAAACGCTGAAGCGCATGCCCGTGATGCCCTCTTCGTACATCAAGTCCACGATGAGTTTGAGTTCGTGCAGACACTCGAAGTACGCGCTCTCGGGCTGATAGCCCGCCTCGACCAGGGTCTCGTAACCGGCCTTGACTAACTGAGTCACTCCCCCACAGAGCACGGCCTGCTCACCAAAGAGGTCCGTCTCGGTCTCTTCCGTGAACGTCGTCTCCAAGACGCCCGCGCGCGTCGCGCCAA
>Ga0307373_10013752_pt1 | contig 11267 bp, 10 predicted proteins | sample OX2MG_FD_202534 | JGI IMG/M metagenome (GOLD analysis project Ga0307373, IMG submission 202534) | Soil microbial communities from Risofladan, Vaasa, Finland - OX-2 | ecosystem: Environmental > Terrestrial > Soil > Coastal area > Acid sulfate soil | place: Finland: Risofladan, Vaasa | collected... | reverse complement strand
CCACCAGGTATTGGGGGATCTTTTGACCGCCGTCCACCACGGTATTCAGGACGAACCATGCCACCATGTTGTAGTTTTCAGCGTACTGGGAGATGGCCGGAGGGGCATCGAGGCTGACCAGACGTCCTAGCAGCCAGCCTGCACGCGAGTCGGCACGAACTAAATACCAGGCCTCGCGCGCCGGAGCAGTGGGGACGGGCTGGCCAGCCGGGTTGCTGGGGCCGGGTTTTTCCACCATGCGCCGATTGAAAACCTGGAGCTTTTCTCCCAGGGTCAGTATGCCGAGGTCGGGAGCTTCGCGGGAAGGTTCGAGATGAATCTTGACGGCTCCGGCGGCGTGTCCTGCGGCCTGAACCTGTTCGCTTGATAGTTGCTTGAGGAGAGCCTGCCCCTTCTCATGGGTGCTGGAATCAAGCAACTCCTTTGCCAGAACCCACCCTTCCTCCCCGGTGCTCAGCCGGATCCTTGCCCACTCGCCGGCTTGTTGGATAATTCCAACGCGGTCGCCGGCCTTCAGAACGCCGATGGTTCGGTGAACTTGCGCACGCGAATCCAGGACATCGAGCGAGGGTGAGAGCACGTATTCGACCTGGAGGCGCGGTTGAGACCTGCCGTTGCGGCCCCAATGATAGTAAGCAATGCCGCCGATGACTAAAACGATCGCCGCAGAGATGACAATTGACCGGAGCTTAATGGTTCCTCCTGAAGGGAAGCAAAATTAAGCTTCCGCCGTCTGACCGTTCTGCCCGTGCGGCGTGCCAACCGCCTGTGCACGGCAACAGAACTTGACCGCCATTTTACACTATTTAACGTGACCCAATACCGCTCAAGGAATTTGGAGGCTGTCGGCTTTAGGAATCAAGGCGGCTGGAGAGCGCCGAAATTGATATGCTTGAGCCAGGAGGCTGCCACGAAAATCGAACGCCTTACCATTGCCGGACCCGCAGGGAATTTGGAAGCGCTGCTGGAGTGGGATCCCAAGTGGTCGCCGCGCCTGTTAGCGCTGGTTTGCCACCCTCACCCACTGTACGGCGGAACCATGCACAACAAGGTTACTTTTCGTGCTGCCAAAGCTGCGGCCAATTCCGGCGTTCCCGCGCTGCGCTTCAATTTCCGGGGCGTGGGCCAAAGTCAGGGGAAGTTTGCGGATGGCCTGGGAGAACGCGAAGATGCTCGCGCTGCCCTGCGCTATCTCGGCGAACGCTTCCCGAACCTTCCGGTCTCAATGATGGGATTCTCCTTCGGGTCCGTAGTGGCCCTGGCGGTAGGATCGGCGCAGCGGGAAGTGAATTCCCTGGCGGGCATCGGGGTTCCCGCGGGCTCTGCCGATTTCGAATTTCTTCAACAGATTCGGAAGCCCAAGCTGATTGTGCAGGGAACGCAGGACTCCTTCGGGCCGCGGGCGAAGGTGGAAGCGCTCTTTGCCTCCCTTGAAGAACCGAAGTCCCTGCACTTTGTGGAGGACGTTGATCACTTTTTCACGGGAAAGCTTGCGGAACTTCAATCGGTGATCGAGGAATTTCTCGGAGGTATCTTGGAAGGGCTATAATAAACTTGGCCGGTTGTAAAACGCTGTCTAGACTTTTTCCCCAGGTGACTCGCTTGATGATGGAAGACGCAGAAGACCTTGAGCGCGGGACCCTTTATTGCCCGAAGTGCAAGACGGTGGTTGCAGATCCCATCGTGTGCGGCGATTGCGCCGCGGTGATTTGCCGCCGCTGCGGGACTCCGCTCGAGGAAATCGATGACCTGGGAATCGGCTGAGCGCAGCCTGCGCGCAGGCTTTGGCGGGCGCGGTATCCTGCTTCGGGCGCAGCCTGTCTTCAAGACCTTTCGGGCGCTTCCGCTCGTGGGAGTCGAGCTCGCCTGCCACGTTCCTATGTTTCTTTAGTACTCTGCCAGGTTCCTGACTTCCCGCACGATGTCGGCCGATTGAGGCAGGGTTGCGTCCTCCAGGATGGGATGGTAGGGAACGTAAACGTCCTTGCCGGCCAAGCGGCGGACCGGCGCATCCAGAAATTCGAAAAGTTCGTCCGCCACGCGAGCGGCAATCTCCGCGCCGTATCCCCAGGATGAACAATCTTCGTGAACAATCAAGACGCGGTTAGTTTTTTTAACTGACGCGCTGATCAGTTCCCAGTCATAAGGCTGCAGGGAGCGCAGATCGAGGATTTCTGTGCTGACGCCCTCCTTTTCGAGCTGCTTGGACGCCTGCACGGAACGCTGCACCAGCGAGCCGTAGGTCACGATCGTCACGTCGCTTCCTTCCCGCACCAGCTTGGCTTTGCCGAAAGGAATCATATAGTCCGCCCCGGGATAAGGCGCGCGATTATAAGTCTGCCGGTAAAGATGTTTGGGCTCCAGGAACAGAACAGGATCGTCTGAGCGAATGGCCGTGCGCAGCAGCCCGTTGGCATCCAAGGCGGTCGAGGGCATCACCACGCGCCAACCCGGCAGGTGCGTGAAAATGGATTCACCCGACTGGCTGTGATAGATGGCGCCCCCGGTCAGATAGCCTCCAATGGGCGCCCGGAGAACCAGCGGGCAGGAAAAGGAATTAATCGAGCGCCAGCGAAGGATGGGAACTTCGTCGCGAATCTGCAGCATGGCGGGCCAAATATAATCGAAGAACTGGATCTCGACGACGGGCTTGAGCCCGCGGGTTGCCATCCCTGCGGCGCGGCCCACGATGCTGGCCTCGGCAATCGGGGCGTTGAAGCAGCGAGAGCTGCCGAATTGGCGCTGCAGCCCGGCAGTGACTTTGAAGACCCCGCCCTTGCCCTTTAACTTGGACAGGTCCTCTTCGTGGCTGCAATCCGCGACATCCTGCCCAAACACCACCACCCGGGGGTCCCGCGCCATCTCATCCCGTAAGCAGGAGTTGATAAGATCCACCATGGTTCGGGGCTCGCCTTGGGATTTGGCCGGCTGGTCGAAACGCTCGGAAGTGGGATCTACGGTAGGGGAGTAGAGAAAATCCATCAGGGTCTCGGGTTTAGGGGGCGGGGCGGCAAGAGCCTTGTCGATGGCCTCTTGAATCTCCCGATTCACGCCCGCCTCGAGAGTCTTTAACTCATCTTCACTCGCGAGTTCTTCCTTCAGAAGGTACTCCCTCATCCGCAGCAAGGGATCACGCTTGGCTTCCTGGTGGCGGACCTGCTCGGTCTTGTAGAGCCGCTCGTCATCGGACATGGAATGTGAATAAGGCCGGATGACGTGAGCGTGGATCAGGGCGGGGCCGCGCCGCTGGCGAACGTAGGCGGCCGCTCTTCCCGTGGTTTCGTAACTCTCGAGAAAGTCCGTGCCGTCGCACTCGAGGGTCAAAAGGCCGGGAAAGTCCTTCAGCAGGCCGGAAATGCTGCCGCCGGCGGTCTGGTCGTCCACGGGCACGGAGATTGCGTAAGCGTTGTCTTCCACCACGTAGAGCACCGGCAGCCGCCGGAGACAGGCGTAATTCACCGATTCCCAGAACTCGCCTTCGCTTGAGGCGCCGTCGCCCAGGGTTACGCAGACCACTTCGTCGGAGTGGAAACTGGACGCCAGCTCAGCGGCTTCCGAAACCCGCGAAAAATACAGCGCCGCTTCCGCTGCGCCTACTCCCTGCAAGATCTGAGTGCCGGTGGGGCTTGAGCCTGAAACAATATGCAGCTCTTTTGAGGTCCAGTGAGACGGCATCTGCCGGCCGCTGGAGGTGGGATCGTCCTTGGAGCCGACCGTGCCCAGGAACATCTCGAGCGGCGTCACCCCTAACTGCAGGCAGAATGCCCGGTCACGGTAATAAAGGTAGAACCAGTCGTAGCCCCCCTTCAGTTGCATCGCCGCCGCGACGTTAATCGCCTCATGGCCGCAGCCGCTGATTTGAAAAAAGGCCCGATTCTGACGCTTAACTTGGATTTCCTTGTCGTCGATCTTGCGCGACGTGTACATCACCCGATAGGCGTTGGTTAACGCCTCTTTCGACAGCTTGGGAGGCTTATAGGTCGATGTGATCGTTGCCATGCGGTCCCTCAAAAACGAGATGTCCCTCGGTTGCTACCGTATGTTGCCACTGGCTGCCACTCCGTTATTATTAAAACCCAACGGGGCAAAGTCAATGACGAATGACTCCGGGTAGTGGGTCAATTTGGCGGGGTAGCGGCGAGTTTACCTCGCCATGTGGCGGCATAAAGCCGCCTCTACGTCAAAATGACCCACTACCTGACTACGGAACTTGCCGCGTTTTCAGATTCTCGAGAAGTCCTCCCACAGTCGACTTCTCCCTAAGGAGGTGTCGGTATAATCCGATTACCGCGCGCAAATGTCAACCGGCACTACAAACAGGGCGGGTTTGCAACCGACGCGTCCCGTGCAGGGGTGAAACCGCCAAATTCCGATTGGGGTGCTGGCCGGTCCGTGGTACGATAAGCGAACAAAAGGCGAAAAAGGCCGTTCCATGGCCTTAAGCCTCGAAAGGGCAGTATGAAGACCTCGTCAGAGAGCAATTTGCTTCAACGTCTAAGGGCTCAAGGGGGACAAGCCCTGGCGGCGAAGGCGATTGAGAGCGTCGTTGAGGAAATTCAAAATCGCTTCAAAGGGTCTCGAAGGGAAGGCGGCGTCACAGCCCTCAGGCGATACCCTGCGCGCGAAGCCCAGGTTGTGCCGTTTCCGGATTTTATTCCCGAGCGTCTTCAAGAAATTCTCCGCGCCAGAGAGATCGAAAACCTCTATACGCACCAGGCCCATGCCGCGCAACTGGCTCACGAGGGGAAAAACGTTGTTGTCGTTACCCCCACGGCCTCCGGCAAGACGCTCTGCTACAACCTGCCGATTCTGAGCACGCTGGTTGAGAACCCAGACGCGCGGGCGCTCTACCTTTTTCCGACCAAAGCCCTGGCGCAAGACCAATTGGTGGAGTTGAATCATTGGACGGAAAAGCTGGGCGAAGAACTGCGGACCTTTACCTACGACGGTGACACTCCCCAGGACGCGCGGAAGGCTATCCGCTCCCGGGCCAATCTGGTGATCACCAATCCGGATATGCTTCATGCCGGCATCCTGCCGCACCACACCAAATGGGAGCGCTTATTCGAGAATCTTCGCTTTGTGGTGATCGACGAGTTGCACTACTACCGGGGGGTTTTCGGGAGTCATCTGGCCAATGTGATCCGGCGGCTGAAGCGGGTAGCGGAATTTTACGGGAGCAAGCCGCAATTTGTCTGTACCTCGGCGACGATCGCCAACCCGGCGGAACTGGCCACGCGGATCATCGAAGAAGACATTGAGCTGGTGGAGGAAAACGGAGCTCCCGCGGCCGAGAAGTTTTTCGTCGTGTACAACCCGCCGGTGGTGAACCCGCAACTGGGGATTCGCAGGTCCTACCTGAATGAAACGCGCCGCCTGGCCAAGGCTTTTATGTTGCGAAAGCTGGAAACCATCATCTTTGCCAACTCGCGCCTGGCCACGGAAATCCTGGTGACTTATTTGAAGGAAGATTTCGCCGGGCGCCCAGGCGGCCCGGAGTTGGTTCGGGGATACCGGGGCGGCTACCTGCCACTCGAGCGGCGGGAGATTGAACGGGACCTGCGCGACGGCCGCCTTCTCGGCGTGGTCGCAACGAATGCCCTGGAGCTTGGAATCGATATCGGCAGCCTCGACGTGGCCGTGCTCGCCGGTTATCCGGGCACGATTGCCTCAACGTGGCAGCGGACGGGGCGGGCCGGCCGGCGGCAGGGCAGCTCCGCCGCAATTCTTGTGGCTTCAAGCGCCCCGCTCGATCAGTTTATCGCGCAGAATCCCGAATACTTTTTCGGCCACTCCCCCGAACACGGTTACGTGAATCCGGACAACCTCCAGATTCTTCTGAACCATCTGAAGTGCGCCGCTTTTGAGCTCCCGTTGCGCGAAGAAGAGCGCTTTGGGTCGCTGGACTTGAAAATCCTGTGCGCGCATCTCGAGGAGCTTGGATTTCTTCATCAAACGGCTGACGGATGGCACTGGGTTTCTGAAAGCTATCCGGCGGACGCGATCAGCCTGCGATCGGTTTCTTCGGACAATTTTGTGATTGTCGATACCACGGCGGAACCTCGGGTGATCGGAGAAGTGGATTTCTCGAGCGCCCTCACGACTGTCCATGAGAAGGCCATTTACCTTCAGGACGGCCAGCAGTATCACGTCGAACGCCTGGACTACGGGGAGCGCAAAGCCTACGTGCGCCAATGCGATTCCGAGTATTTCACCGACGCGATTTCCTACACCAAGATCAAGATTCTCGAGCATTTTGCTTCGGAACCCGCGGGGCCCGCGATCAAGAATCATGGCGAGGTTCAGGTCAACACGCAGGTGGTGGGATTCAAGAAGATCAAATTTCATACTATGGAAAACGTGGGGTCCGGAGATTTGTCGCTGCAGGAGCAGGAGATGCACACCACGGCGTTCTGGCTGACTCTTCCGCAGCCGTTGCTTGAGTCCATGACCTACTCGCGGGATGAGCGGCTGAACGGCGTCCGGGGGCTTGCCAATGCGTTGCAGGCGGTAGGCACCTTGCTCATGATGTGCGACGCGCGCGATCTGGGTGTGGCGGTCGGAGAGAATTTGGAGATTGTGGAAGAAGACGAAACTCCGGCATCCACCTCCGCCAAGCCGGCGGTCCTTGTGAAAATATTCGAGCCCAACGTTTACCTCTATGATAAATATCCCGGTGGAATCGGGTTCAGCGAGCCGCTTTTCCGGCTGAGTGCGAGCCTGCTGGAAAACACGCATCGGCTGATTGGCAATTGCGCCTGCTCTGCGGGCTGCCCTTCTTGCGTGGGGCCGATCGGCGAAGTGGGAGAGAAGGGCAAGGAAGTGGCGCTCGCGATCCTGGATCAGGTTCTGTCTGGAGCGCAGACCAGCAAGGCGCAATAGCGCGCTCGGGAAAGATCGTCACAGTTGTCATTTGCACTATGAAATTGGAAGAAAAACTCCGTGAACTCAAGCAATCGGCACGCAAAACTTTACGTGAAAATGCGCTGGAACAGCAGCTCGAATATTTGCGGCGGCTTGAGCAACGGCCCCGGAAGCTTCCTGCCCAGAAAGTCCCGCAGAGCATCGAGCATTATGTCGAAGGAAAGGCTTGCAGCAATGACCGCGGGCAATATTTCCTGGCGCAGGAGGCGCTTCCTTCCGGCAGACCCTACGGAAAGTTTCGGATTGACGACGTTGCGAGCGCCGATCTCCGCCCTCTGGAGTTGTTCCTGCCGGGGATGGTCCTCCCGCCACCGTCCTCGGTTGTTTATTTGGATACCGAGACGACCGGGTTGTCCGGGGGCACGGGGACGTGCGCGTTTCTGATCGGGATTGGAGCCGCGGACGGTCCCGGCTTCCGGGTTCGGCAATTTTTCCTCCGGGATTTTACCGAGGAGAAGGCGGCTCTGGCAGCTTTGACGGAGGCGCTGGAGCCTTACCAACTGCTCGTGACGTTTAATGGCAAGACCTTCGACCTCCCGTTGCTCGAAGCGCGATATACGCTGGCCCGCATGCAGTCACCTTTTGCTCGCCTTCCCCATCTTGACCTGCTGCACCCTGCGCGCCGCCTGTGGAAGCTGCGATTGGAGAGTTGCAACCTTAAGAACCTGGAGCGCGAACTGCTGGGAATCGCACGGAACGGCGACGTGCCGGGCTCCGAAATCCCGCAAATTTATTTCGACTATCTGCGAACAGGAAGCGCCGCGGGCCTTCAGCCGGTGTTCTTCCACAACGCGCTCGACATCGTAACGTTGGCCGCTCTGACGGTTGAAGCAGGGCAGGCCGTCACCAAGGCGGGCGATGGCGGAGATTGTGACAGCCGGGATTTGTTCAGTCTAAGCCGAATTCTGGAGCGGGTGGGCGCTTCAGAATTGGCGCTTGCGACGTGCCAGCGGGCGCTGGATTGTGGCTTGCCGGATGCGGTTGAGCCCCACGCGCTATGGCAGCTTGCTTCGCAGCACAAGAGGCAGCGCCGCTACGAACAAGCCGCCGAGCTTTGGGTGGAAATTATCCGCCGCCGGTCAAGCTATCTGGTCGAGGCTTACGAGGAACTTGCCATCCATTACGAGCATCGTCGGCGGGACGCCAGGAAAGCGCTGGAATATGCTGAGGCAGCGGTCGAACACCTTCATGAGAATTCCGGATCGCCTTCCTGCCTGAAGCGGCTTACCCACCGTCAGGAACGTTTGCGAAGGAAGTCGGCGCCCTCCGGAAGCGGCGCTCCGCGGCGGGCCCGTGGCCGCGCTAACGTGCTGCCGATTCTTTCCGGTTGAAGACCTCATCGGCGATCACCAGCGCATCCCAGCAAGCCGGGAAACCCGCATAGGGCGCCATGTGAAGAAGAGTCTCCAGGATCTCCGCCCGCGTGGCGCCGTTGTTTAACGCTATCTCGATATTCAGCCGCAGCCCGTTGACCCGCCCGAGAGCCGTGAGGGCCGCAACCGTGATCAAGCTTCGGGTCTTGAGCTCTAAATTGGGCCGGGACCAGACCTCCGCCGCCAGGAAGTTGGTCACCATATCGGCAAAATCCGGCGAGAGTTTGGCCCAGCCGGCGCGGACCTCGTCGGCCCGGTCGTTGCCGAACAGGCGGCGAAGCATTTCGATGCCCTTCTCACTCATCCGTGTTTCCTCCTGACAGAGAAATCATCCCTTCTTGATGGCCGGCTTTAGTTCAGGTCTTTGCGTGGCTGCCGCGTCTTCCGCTAGAGTCGATAGCCTGCGCTCACATCGATAGCCTGCCCGGTGATGGTTCGCGCGGCGTCCGAGCATAGGAACAAAACGGTGCGGCTGACATCGGACGAAGTGACCATGCGCTCAAGCGCGGCCCGGCGCAGGAAACGCTGGCGAACTTTGTCGGCCGGGATTCCGAGCGCTTCTGCCCGAGCCGCAATGACTTGATCGATGGCAGAGCCTTCCACGGGCCCCGGGCACACCGCATTGACCAGGATGCCGTGGCGGCCCGCCTCCTGGGCCAAGGTCACCGTAAATCCCATCAGCCCCCACTTGGAGGCCGCGTAAGAAGCTCGCAGGGGGTAGGCCATGCGCCCCGCCACGGATGAGATGTTGATGATGCGGCCGCGACGCCGCTTGATCATGTGTTTAACGCACTCGCGCGCGCACAAGAAGGCGCCAGTAAGATTCGTGTCAAGAACTTGCCGCCAGTCCTTCGCACTTAGGGTGGCGACGGGCGTGGTGGGACCTCGGACGGCCGCGTTATTGACCAGGATGTCGATTTGCCCGAAGGTCTTGAGAACCTGCCGCACCATCCGGCGAACGTCAGGTTCCCGGGAAATGTCCGCCCGAATCCACAGGAACCGCTTGCCATACTCATGGAAATCGCTGAGAAGGTTGTCCCGGGAAGCTCGGCGTCCCACGCCGGCAACCCGGGCGCCCGATTTCAAAAAATCGAGTGCAATTTCTTTTCCGATTCCGGAGCTGGCTCCGGTGACGACAGCAACCTGGTCCTTGAAACTGTAGTCGTGAGAATTCATGAATTGTGTTCGGAAGGGAAAAGGCCAAAAAGCGGGTTCGCTAAACTCCCTGCTGCATTGTCGAGCCGCCTCAAGGTTGTTCCTGGGATTCTCCTTTGGATTTGAAAACCACCTGCTGGCGGTCGATCACTTCCTTGTTCGTCTCCGGCTGGCGTGTGATGGTTTGTAACTCTCCGGTGAGTTGAAGGTAGTCCGGATCGCTTTTCTTGCCTCCTGTCCCGCGTTGTACCGTCCCTGAAAACCGATAGTACATCTCATGAATTCTGCGGGTTCGGAATTCGATGTGATCGCCTTTGCGGGAACCAATGTTGATCGGGTAACTCAAAACGACATCGGATTCCGACTGCCCCTGCAAAACGTCGATATAGCCCTTCAGTGTCCCCGCTTCCTGGAGAAGGGCGAGCGTGTCATTGGCTCCGAGAAAACGATAATCCGCGGTGATGTCCTCAATCTTGCTGGATGACGTTTGCGCTCTCAGTCCCCCTGCGGCCACGAGACCCAGAACAGCCGCGCAAAGCCATAGACGGTTCGTCCGGAATCCAGTTGGCGTTCGGTTCTCGTTCACCCCACTTCTCCTGCCCGTGAAAGTTTCTTCCTTGTCTTCCTTCCCGCTTGGGAATATCCCGATTTCAAGTTGCCCTCCGAAGCGAAGGGCCTTCTCGCGCTCCTTGCCTCTACCAAACAGTTTATTCCGGGCAAGCGCCGCGGGCAAGAGGGGGCTACCGATGAGGAATGATGATTGCGGAGAGCGGCTGCGGGGCCAACCCTGTCATTCGGCTCTCACGAACTTTCCGGCATCGGAGAGGCTCGCTACCGCTTGCCGCTTTCATAGCATCCCAGAACGCGAAGGAACTTTGTGACTTCTTCCAAATGTTCCAGAGCCTTCCGGCACCTCTGCTCTTTCACGTTACCGACAAAATCCAAGTAGAAGAAATATTCCCAGGGCTTGCCGCGCAAGGGCCGCGATTCCATTTTCGTCAAGTCGATGTCCCGCAGGGCGAACACACTCAAGCATTTATAAAGCGCGCCCGGAACGTTGCGAGTTGAGAAAACGATAGAAACCTTATTGGCCCGAGGTGAAACGCGGAACCTCCTTGAAAGCAGGAGAAAACGCGTGAAGTTTTCCTGGTGGTCCTCGAGATGGCTTTGAAGTATTCGCGCTCCGTAGACCGACGCGGCGATCCGGCTGGCGATGGCGGCCGTGCCGGGGGGCCGTTCCTTGGCCAGCATCTTGACGCTGCCCGCCGTGTCATAGAAAGGATTTTTTTCAACCCGCGGGTGGCGGGAGAAGAAGCGGCTGCATTGGGCGAGCGCCACCGGGTGCGAATAAACGCGGCGAAGGTTCCGCAGCGTGGTGCCAGGAAAACCGACCAAATTATGGACGATCCGCAAGTTCTCTTCGCCCACGATGTGGAGATCGTTCCTGAGCAGAAGATCGTAGTTCTCATAGATCGACCCTGCGAGGGTGTTCTCGATGGGCACCAGGCAATAAGTGGCCTTCTTCTTCACCACGCTTTGGAAGGCCTCTTCGAAGGTCTCGCAAGGCAGCACCCGGATGTGGCGGTTGAGCTGCTTGTAGGCAGCTTCTTCACTGAAGGCCCCGCGTTCACCTTGAAAGGCAACCGTTTCCTTCCTCATGCCGAAGCTCATTCTCCTTGTTCAGATTTCGACGCTAGATGCTATCACGCCGGGAGAGAAGGAACAACGCCGCTAGAGGGGTGCGCGACATAAATGTGGAAATTTGAATTATTTCTTTTTTTGTGGTATATATCCTAACGTATTTAGACGTTAGGA
>Ga0307373_10013749_pt1 | contig 11268 bp, 5 predicted proteins | sample OX2MG_FD_202534 | JGI IMG/M metagenome (GOLD analysis project Ga0307373, IMG submission 202534) | Soil microbial communities from Risofladan, Vaasa, Finland - OX-2 | ecosystem: Environmental > Terrestrial > Soil > Coastal area > Acid sulfate soil | place: Finland: Risofladan, Vaasa | collected... | reverse complement strand
ACTAAGAATTATGAAGCTGAGAACAGCGCGCTGCATTTTGCCATTTTGTTTAGCGATGCTGCTGCTTGCGGCATCTCCTGCATTCGCGCAAGGAACTTTGCCCGCATCGGTATCCAACTGGAATTCCACGCAATCGAAGGGAACCTTCGCCATTCCGGCGGCCGCAATACTCAAGGAATATGGGCTGAAGAGCGCGGAGCGTCGAACTTACACGCATGGGACCGGCTCGCTGGTTGCCACGGCGTATTCGTTCAATGATCCGTCAGGATCCTACGGCGCCTATTCGTTTTTGCGCACTCCGGACATGCCGCAGGCGAATTTCACGAAGCATTCGTCTATGTCCCATGATCGGGCGCTGGCGCTGACGGGCAATCTGGTGCTCGAATTCGACGGCGCGCGTCTCGACCGCTTCCATGGTGAAATCGAAATGCTGGTCGCGCAGGCGGGCGGCCATGCGGAATTCGGAACGTACCCTGCCCTGCCGCAGCGGCTTCCTGTCGACGATCTGATACCTCGGTCCGACCACTATATTTTGGGGCCGGTAGCTTTGCAGCATTTTTTGCCACTGGCAAGCGGCGACTGGCTGGGATTCTCGATGGGTGCGGAAGCGGAACTGGCGCATTACCGGTTGGATAAGAGCGATGCAACTCTCTTGGTTGTCGATTATCCCACGCCGCAAATCGCTTCCTCGGAGGTTCAGAAGCTATCGCGCACTCTGAATATCGTCGGCGTTACGACAGGCCCTGCGCATGGCCCCGAACTTTATGCCACACGCGACGGAACGACCGTCGCCCTGCTGGCTGGCGCACCGTCCAAGGCTTCAGCGGACGCGTTGCTGGGGCAGATTCATGCGGGCATGGCCGTCATCTGGGATGCGCCTATCTTTCATCGGGCGCACGAGCCTTCCATGGGCACGATGATCGTGGGGACGATCGTTGGCGCGGGCGAAATATGCGGATTTGCGCTGCTCGGGGGTCTGCTTTTTGCTGGCCTGCGGCTGCTAATTAAGCGGAGATGGCCCGGACAGGTGTTTGACCGGCCGGAGGACCTCGAGATCATTCAATTGGGCCTATCGAGCAAGCCTATAAGAACAAAAGGCTTATATTGAAAGCCGCCACGGCGAGCGGCTTTGTATTTGCCCTCCCTGGGCAATAAGACCCTGATTCCCTTGCCTTTGAAGGCCCTTACCGCTTGACTTTATTTGTCGACGTCTCTTAGACTGCCGATTGTAGAAGGGTTTCCTGGCCATCCGCGCATTGGCCTTGGAGCTTTTCTCCCCCGAAGGCCCGTCGCAAGGCGGGCCTTCTGCTTTCCGCCGTCTTCGTTAACGCGCCTCTTGGCTCCGCAATTCGCTCGGCAAATCCCTAATGGGCGCGGCCTTTGCAGCCGGGATGTCCGCAGCGGCAATCAATGTCGGGCGTTTTTTCCATGGCCTGACACTGCGCGCTGCAATACTTCTCGGATCCTGAGTCGCAGGTACAGTTCGGATGCGCACACTTTCTGGCCTTTTCGGTTGGCATGGCGGATTCCTCCTGTAAATAATGATGAACTTTGGGATTCAGGAGTGACACTAACGTTCAGCGCGTCTCTCCGCTAAGTAAAACGGTTTTCTAGCGCGCTCGGAATGAAATTTCTGTTGCGGCGCGCCGAGCGTGCCCCTATCCTTGTTTTTCGAGGAAGCGGATCCGGTGGTGCTCACCGAATCGAGCACAAGCAGCATATGTCCAGCGACCTAACCAGGCGGCAAATCCTCAAATTTGCAGCGCAGATGGCAGTTCTCGCGCCCTTTGCCAGAGCCGCTGCAGAGCCTCTCCCGTGGCTGGTTCGATCCTTCGCAGCGCCGCCCGCCACGCAGCCCGCGCCCTACAAACTAACCGCAGCAGACGACCGGCTGCTCGACGAGATGGAACGAATGGCTTGCCGGTATTTTTGGGAGCAGGCCAGTCCAAAAACCGGCCTCGTGAAAGACCGCGCGCGTCCCACGTTGCAGGATCAGCACTATATCGCCAGCATCGCGGCGACGGGATTTGGCCTGACCGCGCTGTGCATCGCCCACAAACGCGACTTCATTCCTCGCGCTAAAATCGAAGAACGAGTGTTGACCACGCTGCAATTCCTGCAATCGAAGATGTACAACAATCACGGATTCTTTTTCCATTTTGTGAACATGGATACCGCCGAGCGCGTGTGGAATTGCGAAGTCTCGTCGATCGACACTGGCATTCTGCTTTGCGGCGTCCTGACCTGCCGGCAATATTTCGACAGCCCGGAAATTCGCAATCTCGCGACTCAGATTTACGAACGGACGGACTGGGCATGGATGCTCGACCGCGGCAAGACGCTTTCCCACGGCTGGACTCCCGAGCACGGCTTTCTCCCGTACCGCTGGAACACGTATTGCGAATTGATGATGATCTACCTCCTGGGAATTGGCTCCCGCACGCATCCAATCCCCGCGGCCACGTGGGACGCGTGGTGGCGGCCGATCTTCGAATATCAAGGACAGTCGTACATCGGATCGTATGCGCCGCTGTTTGTGCACCAGTATTCGCATGCCTGGTTTGATTTTCGAGGCCAGCGCGACCGGTACGCGAATTATTTCGAGAATTCAGTTGTGGCCACCAAAGCGCATCGCGAATTCTGCGCCGCGATGCATCGCCGCTTTCACGATTATAGCGACCGCGTCTGGGGCGTTACGGCGTCGGACTCCGCCCAGGGATATGCGTGGTGGGGCGGGCCTCCGCCCGTTGGCACGATCGATGGAACGCTGGTGCCCGCGGCGGCGGCCGGGTCTCTTCCCTTCCTTCCGCGAGAAACTCTCAGCGATCTTCACGCGATGCGCGCGCGATACGGCGGGCATGAATGGAAACGCTATGCCTTCCAGGATGCTTTCAACCCTCTGACAGGGTGGTATGACTCCGACGTGATTGGCATCGACACGGGCATTGGTTTGCTCATGGCGGAAAATCTGCGCAGCAATTTTGTTTGGGACACGTTCATGAAGAATCCCGAGGTCCGCAGCGGAATGCAACTGGCGGGATTCAAACCGGAGAGCGCAGCTAGCGAATCACGACGAGAGCCAGCGCCTTCGCCGGAAGCGTCAGCGTAATCTTGCCGCCTGCCAGGCTGCGCACTTCAGGAACACCGAGCTTCGCTGCAGCTTTGAGCTCCTGATATTGCTTCTGCGTAGGGCTTGCCGGACTGCCCATGGCCGCGTATGCGGGTAATGCGTCGCCGTGATCGGCGTCAAGACGATAGATCGTGGCGCGCTTTTTGCCTTTCAGCCCGTCGAATTGCAAACTGATCTCTTTCGCCGCTCCCGGCTCTTCGGGAGCGGAATAATTCCACACTGCGAGTACCAGAGAGCCATCCGCGCGCCGCGTCGCCAAGACAGAGTCGGAATCGACGGGAATTCTTTGTGTGCCGAGCATGTGCAGCAGCCGGAACGCGTTGAATGAAGGCTTCGGCACGCCGCCTTCCGCGACCAGCCCGAATCCGCCGTAAAACGGTTTCTTGATCACGCCCTGCTCGTCAAAAACATCTGAGAATGTCCAGTAGCTCAACATATTCACAAGCCCGTCGCACTGGCGAATCGTGTCGGCGAGCCATGGGCCCATGAAGATTGAATCGGTGACATCGGGTTCATTCGCGTAACTTGCGTTGTATTCGCTGAAAATTACAGGGAGCTGCGGGCGCGCCGACACGAGCACTTCGTCGTGAACTTTCTTTGCCGCGCGGCAGACCATGCGGTCGCGCGGAATATTTTCATTCGTTCCGAACACGTTCGCGGCGGTGTCGTTGCCGTAAACGTGCGTCGAAATGAAATCCACGGGCACTTTATTTTCGACGTCGTGCTGGATGAAGCTGTCCACCCATGCGGCTTGCGCGGTCGACGGGCCTCCGACGCGAAGGCGTGGGCTGACTTCCTTGAGCGTTCGCGCCGTGTGATCGTAGAGCTCGTAATACGTTGGCTGTTTTGGATCACCGGCCCAAAAGTCGATATTGGGCTCGTTCCACACTTCGAAGTACCACTGCGAGACTTCGTCGATTCCGTAGCGGGCGACCAGATGCTCGGCGAAGTGTCGAATCAAATCGTCCCAGCGAGTCCAATCCTTCGGCGGAGAAACAATCGGCTGATACCAAAACGGCTGGTGCACAATTGGCGTAGCTGCCAGTTTGCTTGGCATGAAGCTCAGTTCGACGTAGGGACGCACGCCGTTGGCCAGCAGGCCGTCGTAAATCTGATCAACGTAAGAGAAATTGTAAACAGGGTTGCCGTCTTTATCTTCGCTGTAGACGCCGGCGCTATCATCCAGAATGTCGTGAAAACGAACATACTGAAAGCCCGTGATGTCTTTCACGGCGCGCAAATCCTGCCGGTAGCTGTCGCGCAACGACAGCCTCGCGCGCCCCGACCCAAACATTTCCTCCCAAAAATGCGGGAAGGGCTGTGCTTGGGCCCGAGTGTTAATTGTGATGGTCGCAACTTCGGACGAGTGCGGAGCGGACTGCGCAGCCGAGCCCGTGGCAACGAGAAGCAAGACACCGGCGGCAGACACTAAACATCGTCGAAAACAGCGGAAGATCATTGCGGCCTCGGTTCCATCTGGAGCTACTGCGGGAGCACTTGAGGTTGCACCGTCACAAGCGCTCCCGAATAGTCTGAGCTTAGAAGAAAAGCCGCAACTGGAATTCCAGCACGCGCCCGGAGAGAGCGCCGGGCGTACGACCGAAAGCAAACGAGTTGCTTAGGTCCGTGTTACCCGTGGAGAAACCGAAGGGTGCCGGATTCACAAAATTAAAAGCGTTGAACATGTTCGCACGGAAGTCCAAGCCCGCGTGCTCGCCAAGAACCGGCGTTTCGGGAATACCGAACGTCTTGGTGAGGCTGAAATCAATGTCCTTGTAATGCGGCCCACGGAAAGTATTTCTGCCGATCGATGTTCCGCCGCGAGGAAACGGAACCGTGAAACAAGAATTGACGTTGCTACAGTCTGTGAGGAAATTGAAATTCGGGTCTGGCGCATTGGCAGCTCGCGTCGTGGTGGTTGGGCAAACGCCGTTCATGAACTGCTGGTTCGACGGATTGCTGATGCAACTGTTGTTGTACGACGGCGGGTAGTCCGGACGGAAGCCGTCCCCGTTTGGATCGTTGTTCTGCGGACCAAACAGGATTGGTGTCCACGGGAAACCGGTGTGCCACGAGAAAATTCCACTGATGCCCCAGCCGCCAAGCGCATCGCCGAGGAAATCGTGACGCCCACGGAAAATCGGCAACTCCCAAACACCCGCTATATTGATGTTGTGCTTGATGTCGTAATCCGAAGGGCCGCGGTCGAGACCCTGAGTCATCGGCGCCAACTGCTGCGCGCCGATTTCAAATGATTGTGTGTCGATTGACTTGCCGTAGGTGTAGGTCCCGGATAGCTCGAAGCCATAGGCAAAGCGGTGGGTCAAACTCACGATCAGAGCGTTGTAATTGGCATTCACGTCAGGCATAGCCATGAAAATGCGCCCAAAGTTAATGTTCCCCGTCGGGTGAGGCGCGCTGCAAGTTGGGTTCGTTGCACCGCAGGGCTGCCCGTTGCTGCCGGCATTCTGAAACAGGTCGAATGTGTTGTCGAAAGTATCTCCGGGGTAGTATCGGTTCAGGTCAACAAGCCGTATTAATCGATGACTGCTGCTGCCTGAATAACCAATCGAAAACACCTCGTTCTTGGAGAACGCCCACTGAATTCCAGTCGAATACAGATACACATAGGCGTTCGGCAAACTATTCGGCGCGGCGAATTCGTCTACGCGAGTATCCGAGGTGCAGGCCGTATTGGCGCAGAGACCGCCCGTATTCTGGTCGATTCCGAAGGCCAAATTGGGATTCGCCGGGTAACTGAAGGGCGAGTTACTGGCCCCCAGACTGTATTGAATGCCGATGGACGACGGCGGTGTTGTCGGCCCTGAGCAGCACAGAAAAGCACTTGCCACGAACGGAGTGTTTTGCCGAACAGGACTCAAAATAGCGTCATATACGCGGTTGTACGCGATTCCGAACCCGCTGCGCACTACCAGCTTATCGTTGAAGCGCGTGGGAGACCATGCAAGACCGATTCGCGGTCCGAAATCATGGTGAGTGGAATGATACAGATCACGACCAGCAACCACTTTGCCATTCACAAGGCCGTTCAAACCTGGTCCGCTCGGGATGAAATTGCTCATCAGACCCTGAGCATCGGACAGGGGTGAGAAGTATTCCCACCGCAGACCAAGATTCACGACAAGATTCGGTCGAAACTGCCAGTTATCCTGAACAAACAACCCATAGTCGTTCGTGCGGAAACTACGTGAACCATTGAAGACGCCGCCCGTTGTTGGGTCCACGGTAATGGACTCAAGCTGCGGCTGGTCGCTCGCGAAATTTAAGAACGATTCGAACTGATAGAGCGGCCGCGCGAAGCCGGCTTCGGTATTGTTGTCTTGCTCCTTGCGAATTTGAACTCCCGCCGAGATCGAGTGATTATTCAAAATCTTGCTCAGCGTATCGCGGAATTCATAGGTGTTCTGCGCGAAGATGCCCGGTGTCGTTCCAGCCGCGGGGACGCCAAGAGCGAGGCAGCAGCCCATTGGCGTCGGTTGATCCGTCGTCCCGATAGCAACAGACGGGTTGGCAAAATCAAATACGTTGAACTGCGGAACGCCGAAATTCGTGCCCGTGGATGAAGCGATCTGATTGTAATACCAGCGCGTGAAGTTTCCCCGCGCCTCATTGACCGTGGAAGAGTTTATCGGGTGTGTCCAACCTACAGTCGCTACGGTATTGGTTGGAACCGTGGATAAATCCTGGATCGGACGGTCTCCGCCCTGAAAACTGTTTGTGTGCGTGACATAAAAGCCCCCAAAAAACTGGTCACTTCCATGATGATAGTCCAACCGGGCGTTGTACTGGTTGGCACTGGAACTATTGGGGACCAGAGTGTTTATTTTGGCGAAATCCGGAACGCCGTCCGGGCCTCCGCCTGGTGCACCCGTGGGAGTCGCCGTGCTGCAGCAATAATAGAAGCCCGCAGGTTGGTCGAGCGAACAGCAATCATAAGTTTTCGACGTTGAGATCGTCCGTGGGGCGATTCCCGGAAGGGCAAATAGCTTAGCCGCTACGCTGTTCGGCCGCAGGCCAATGACGTACTGACGGAACTCCGGTGTTTCCACAAGAACGTTGAGATCCTCATGCGTGTTGTTTACGCGCGCGCCTTCATACGAGAAGAAGAAGAACAGACTATTGTGAATGATGGGACCGCCAATGCTGCCGCCGAATTGGCGAAGATTCTGATTGTTCCGCTGCGGGCCGCCGAAAGGGCCGTTGTATTTGTTGAAGGCGTTGAATCCAGCGTTGTCCAATTTGAAGAGGCCGCTGCCATGAAACTTGTCTGTGCCGTATTTCGAATCAACCTTTGTGATCGCTCCGGAGTTGCGGCCATCCGCGGCGTCGTAATCGCTCGACGTTACCACGACTTCCTGCACGGACTCTTCGTTGGGAGTTAGCACGACCGCGCCGCCCCATTCCAAGCTGTTGATGCTGACGCCATCAAGCAGGTAATTGTTCGCGGAGACGCGCTGGCCGTCGCTGACAACCTGCACTTGATTTTCGATTTGGAAAATTTGGCTATTCGACCCGCCCGGGCCTTCTTGGGAAGGAAGATTGGAGGCCTGCCCTACGCCCGTTCGCGCGGAATCTCCAAACACACCGGGCGTCAGGCGAATCAATTCAAACGGATCGCGGCCCGTCGCCGGAAGCGCTCGAATTGTGTCGCCCGAAAGCGTCTTTGACACACTCGCATCCTGCGTTTGCAGTAGCGGTGTTGTGGCGCCGTTGACCGTGACCGTCTGGGTCACCTGGCCAACCTGCAGCACGATATTCACGCCGCGAATCTGCTCGGCGAGAACCAGGACGTCACTGGTCTGATTCTTCTGGAACCCCGTCGCTTCCACAACGACCGTGTAGTTGCCGGGCGGCAGTTGTCCGACCTGATAAAAACCGGACGCCGACGTGGTGGTCTGCGCGGAAACATTCGTCGCCTGGTTCGTCGCCGTGATTTTTGCATTCGGCACGGCAGCGCCCGAATTATCCGTCACCGTCCCTTGAATGCCGGCGTTGTACTGCGCCCATGCTGGACGCGAGGATCCAAAAATCAATACGACCACAGCTATAAATAGAAAATGGCGGAATCGCAGACGCATCTTCAATCTCCTCTCAGTAGCACTCAACACTTCTTGGAAGACGAACCCTCGGACGTTCAGAATTCGCATACTAAATCGATTTTCTAGGCCCCGCTGCGCATCTAGCGCCAATTTTTGCCGTCTGTCAAGCACAATCTGGCACTATGAGAAACTTGCGCAATAGTGAACACCGATTGAATGCCGGGAGATTCAGAGGCTCGCTGAACGCCGCTCACTTTTTCGCGCTGCGCCTATCTTCGAAGCTTGCTATGCGCGTTCGCTTGTGGGAAACTCCGCGCATGTTGCGCAGGAAAATTCCGGAATCGCGCGTTTCCTCTTCCCTGTCGCCGAATCGGCCCGTCAGCTTGAAATCGTTGGCGGAAGGCCTGGGGCTGGCGCCGGCGACGGTGTCGCTGGTAATTAATCGCAAGCCGGCCGCTCGTTCCATCCCGAATCGAACCAAAGATCGGATCTTCGCGGAAGCAAAAAGGCTGAATTACCGCGCGAATTTCGTGGCGCGTTCCTTGCGGCACCAGCGCACGTTCACCGTTGGCGTCGTGGTGCCGGAAATCGGCGAAGGTTATGGCGCGTTGGTTTTGAGCGGCATTGAGGAACATCTGCTCGAGGAAGGATATTTTTATTTTGTGGTCAGCCACCGGCATCGCGCGAATCTGAAAGAGGAGTATCCGAAGATTCTGCTCGAACGCGCCGTCGAAGGAATCATCGCCGTTGATACACCCAGCGAGCATCCGCTGCCCGTGCCGGTGGTTTCGGTCTCTGGACACCGCACCGTCGAAGGCGTCACGAACATCGTTCTCGATCATGCGCACGCGGCGCGGCTGGCGTTGAAATATCTTTTCGAGCTGGGCCACCGCAAGATTGCTTTTATCCGCGGGCAGAGTTTCAGCTCGGATACAGAGCCCCGCTGGCGCGCCATTGAAGAAGTGTCCAGCGAGCTTGGCCTGCCGGTAAATTCGAAGCTCACCGGCGAACTGGAAGGCGTTTCGTCATCGCCGGTGCTCGGATATGAAGTGACGAAGCAGTTGCTCGCCGCCGGCGAGGAATTCACAGCGCTATTCGCTTTCAATGACGTGGCTGCAATCGGCGCGATTCGCGCGATTCGAGAAACTGGCCGCAGAGTCCCGGAAGATATTTCCGTCATCGGCTTTGACGACATTCAAAGCGCTGCGTTTCAGAATCCCAGCTTAACGACAATTCGCCAGCCGCTCCGGAAAATGGGTCAGATCGCCGCGGAAACCCTTCTACAAAGAATCGCGAATCCGAAAAAGATTCGTTATGCCAAGACTATTAACGTCGAACCGGAACTCATCATTCGCGAATCCACGGGCTCCGTGCGTCGCTGATTTGCCGCTGAAAAACCACATGCGTTCCCCGGAAAACTACGGCGAGGCATCGGCAACACCTTTCCGCCGCGACTAAAATGCCTGCCACCGAATTGCGTGCGACCAACAGAGCTGCGAACACTTCGGTCGGCTATCTGTACGGCGGGTTCGTCGCCACGGGCATGGTCACCACGCTTCTGGGGCCGGTGCTTCCCTTCCTCACGGCGCGCTGGCAGCTTGACGACATGCACGCGGGCCTGCTCTTCACCGCGCAATTCGCCGGCTCGATGGCGGGAGTGCTGCTTTCCAGCGTGATTCTCACGCGCCGCGGTTTTCGTCCTTCGCTGGTGGCGGGATTTGGGCTGATGGGCATTGGCGTAGGCGCGCTCGGGTTCGTCACGTGGATTGTGGGACTGATCTCCATCACGTTATTCGGCCTCGGCTTGGGCTTAACGATTCCTACAACGAATTTGCTGGTGGCCGAGTCGAGCCCGCATCGCCGCGCCGCTGCGCTCAACACTTTGAATCTGGCGTGGTGCGTCGGCGCTGTGTGTTTTCCGTTCATCGCCACGTGGTTCGTAAAAATTCACAAGCTGCCCGCCATGATCTTGTTGCTAGGCGGCGGCGTTTTCGTGTTTTCGCTGATATTTGCCAGCCCGCTGGCGACGATTGTGGAGCGGCGCGATGCTTTTCAAACCGACGCGACGTCCAAGGGGCCGCGTGTGCAAGCGCGCGTGCTCGCGATCCTGGGCCTCTTGTTCTTTTTGTATGTGGGCACGGAGGGCGCCGTCAGCGGGTGGGTCGCGACGTTTGGACGCCGCATTCATTCGGGCACGGGAATCGGTTGGGTGGTGGTGCCATCTTTTTTCTGGGGCGGCCTGTTGCTGGGACGCGCGTTGGCACCGCTTCTCTTGCGGCGCGTCCGGGAAATTCCGCTGGCGCGTGCGGGACTTGTGCTTGCGACTCTGGGCACATGCGCCGTGCTGATTTCGAGGAATCTGCCGGCGTTGACGGCGGGAGTGGGGCTTGCCGGACTCGGACTGGCCGCGGTTTTTCCCATCACCATCGCGGAGCTTTCGCGGCGCTTCGAAGGATCGGCTTCGCGCTTCGTCGGCGCAATGTTCGCGCTGGGCGGGCTGGGCGGCGCGACGCTGCCGTGGCTCGTCGGCTACGTTTCAAACAAGTTCGGCAACTTGCGCGCGGGCCTGTGGGTTCCCGTCGCGGGCTGCGTAATTCTGCTGGCGCTGTATTTGCTGCGCTGGGATAAGAGCGCGCGCGAAGCCGCTACCCACAATTAGTGCCTACGCGAAATGACACGTGTTTCACGCGCTCCAATCGCGATGAACATCGAATAATCGGTGATTTTTTGGGGGGGCTAAAAAGGGCTTATCCTAGACACACCTGTCAGTCTAGTTGCTCAAAAAGGCAACATCGAAGGGAGTATATTTACTTGACTGGCCTTACGCGTGAGGAAATCAGTTGTCAGAGCAAGCCCCACGCTCAAAATGCGAGCATGGGCCACCCCCAAAAGCTGGTCCCGAGGCTGGGCCACCCGCCCAGAAGCAAAGTCAAAATCATCTTAGCGCGTTAAGGGTGCTCCACCCGCTGAGCATGGCCCCACCCGCGGAAAAGTGAACTGATTGAAGGAGAGCGAGTGAAAAAAAATTGGAGCCGAGGGGCGGATTTGAACCGTCGACCTGCCGATTGCTCCAGAAAC